>Ga0126379_10000756_pt1 | contig 18419 bp, 15 predicted proteins | sample PanSoiMetPlot_24_FD_92640 | JGI IMG/M metagenome (GOLD analysis project Ga0126379, IMG submission 92640) | Tropical forest soil microbial communities from Panama - MetaG Plot_24 | ecosystem: Environmental > Terrestrial > Soil > Tropical forest > Bulk soil | place: Panama | collected 2016-02-17
GTCCGGCTGAGGCACCCGGAGGGCCTTCGCGTGGTGCTGGTCGAGCCGGAACAGCGCCTGCGGACGGAGGAGGCCCGAGCGGTCCTTCCGCGATCGGTGGATCGGAACATCGCGGTCGCGCAGGCGGCGAACGTCGGTGCGCTCGTCGCGGCGCTTGCGAAAGGCGACTTCGCTCTGCTGGGCCGCGCGATCGAAGACCGGATCGCGGAGCCCGCGCGTGCCCCGCTTCTCCCCGGCTTCGCCGAGGCGAAATTGGCCGCGATCGAGGCGGGTGCTCACGGCTGCTCGATCTCCGGCGCCGGACCGGCTGCCTTCGCCTTCGCTTCAGACGACAATTTCGCGTCGCGGGTCGGGAAGGCGATGGTGGCCGCCTACGAGCGTCGTGGAATTGCTGCCCGTGCGAGCGTTCGAACGATCGACCGTGCGGGCGCCAGGGTGGTGGAAGGCTGATGGCGGGCTCGAGCCTTCCCGACCGGCCGGGTTCCTGGCAGGTCTGCGCCGGCTGCGATCGGGAGCTTCCGAGCTCGGCCGCCGACGCGCGGTGCCCCGATTGCGGCGGTCTTCTCGAGGTCCGCCACCGGCCCCCCGTCCAGGACGGAGCGAAGCTTCGCGAGCTGTTCCTCTCGCGTCGAGGGCGGACGGGCCGCCTCGACGCCTCGGGTGTGTGGAAGTACCGCGAGCTCGTCCTGCCCGAGGCCGGCGCCGACGACGTCGTCACGCACCCGGAGGGGAACACGCCGCTTCTCTCCCGAGCGTCCGTCTCCCGCTTTGCCGGCGTCGAGAGCCTCCATCTCAAGCACGAGGGGCACAACCCGACCGGCTCCTTCAAGGACCGCGGCATGACGGTCGGAATGACGCAGGCGCGTCGGGTCGGGGCGCGAGCGGTCGCCTGCGCGTCGACGGGGAACACGTCGGCCTCGCTCGCCGCCTACGCGGCCAACGCGGGACTGCCGGCGCTCGTCTTCGTTCCCTCGGGGCAGGTCGCGCTGGGCAAGCTCGCGCAGACGCTCGCCTACGGTGCGAAGACCCTCCTCGTGCGCGGCGACTTCGACGAGTGCTTCGCCCTGGTTCGGCAGGCCTCCGAGAAGCTGAACGTCTACCTGCTGAACTCCGTCAACCCGTTTCGCATCGAGGGGCAGAAGACGATCGTCTTCGAGGCGCTGGAACAGCTCCTCTTCGACCCGCCGGACTGGATCGCGCTTCCGGCCGGCAACCTCGGCAACACCTCCGCGTTCGGCAAGGCCCTGAAGGAAGCGCGCGAGCTGGGCCTGATCCCGAGGCTGCCGCGCCTGGCCTGCATCCAGGCGGCCGGCGCGAATCCGTTCGCCCGCGCGTTCCGCGAAGGATTCGTCCGGCCTCACCGCGTCAAGGCCGAGACCGTCGCGACGGCGATCAAGATCGGCGACCCGGCCTCGCTCGACCGCGGCATCGCGGCGGTGCGGCTCACCCACGGCGTCGTGACCGACGTTACGGACGAGGAGATTCTCGAGGCGAAGGCGGTCGTGGACGCTTCGGGCGTCGGCTGCGAGCCCGCGAGCGCGGCGAGCGTGGCCGGCGTGCGCAAGCTCGCGGCGCAGGGAGTGATCCGGCAGGGCGACCGGGTCGTCGCCGTTCTGACCGGCCACATCCTGAAGGACCCGGGCCTGCTCCTCGACTATCACCGGGAGCGGGAGCCGGCTCCCGCGCGGGCCAACCGCCCGATCGAGATCGAGCCGACTCTGTCGGCGGTCGAAGCCGTTCTCTCACGCCAGAGTCCATGAACGAGCGGCTTCTCGAGGCCCTCGACGAGGCGAAGCGCCACCGTCCGGGGGCGAACGCGGCCGCTCGGGTTCTCCGGCAGGCTCTCCGCGCCCAGGTCGGTGACGCCGACAGCCTGGTCCGGCTTCACGACGCGGTTCTCTTCCTGCGGGCGTATCCGCATTCGCGCCGGGTCCTCGACCTCTCCGAGGCGATCCTCTCGGCGTTCGCGAAGCGCGTCGCCTCGCTGGCCTCGTCCGGCAGAGATCTTTCTCCCTTCGACCACCCGGAGGTCTCGGGAATCGCCGGCACGTCGATCACGACCGACTACTCCTACGACGTCGTCCGCTGGCTGAAGGCGCGGTTCGGCAGAAGTGTGTCGATCGATTGGGATCTCTTCGAGGCGACCGACCGGCTGCGCGCCCTGTGGCCTGCGTTCCTACCGCTGCTGGAAGAAGAAGCACTCGAAGACGCCAATGTCCCATACGTCGAGTACCTCCGGCAGGGCCGCGGTCGCTCCGGCGACGATCTCTCGTGGCTGCTGGATCGGGTCGGCCGGTTTCCGCTGCCTCCGAGGGAGAAGGCGGAACGGTTCGAAGCGGAGGACCTCTCGGTGGAGTGGCTCGTCGGTGACACGCGCTTCACGCGGACGCGCCTGCGTCATGGCAGGGGAAAACTTTTCTTCCACGACGCGCCCCTGGTCCGCCACGGCGTCTCGATCGAGGTGGAGCTCGCGACGCCTCCGCTGCCATGGCGCCGTCTCTCGCGCCGTGAGGGAGCCGCCGTCGTGGAGATGACGCGCGAGGCGACGGCCCTTCGCTACCGCGAGTACTACGGCTTCACGTACGCCGATCCGGGGAGCGTCGTCCGACTGGAAGCGGGCCGCGGCCTCGAGATCTACCTCATGGGGCTCGAACGCGAACGGCGGCTGCCTCTGCGGGCCGGGCTCGCCGGGTTCTTCGTGAAGAACCGGGTACCGGTCGGGTACATCGAGGCGCTCGCGCTCTTCGAGCGCATCGAGGTCGGCTTCAACATCTACTACTGCTTCCGGGAAGGGGAATCGTCCTGGATCTTCGCCCGCGTCGTCAAGGCGCTCAACCAGGTCCTCGGCGCGCGATCCTTTTCGATGGACCCATACCAGATCGGCCACGAGAACGAGGAGGCGATCAAGTCCGGCGCCTTCTGGTTCTACCGCAAGGTCGGCTTCCGCTCGACGGACCCCGCCCTCCAGGCCCTGACCCTCCGCGAGGAAGAAAAGATCGCCGCCGACCCTTCCTACCGAACCCCACCCGGGACCCTCCGCCGCCTCGCTTCCGAGAACCTCCTCTACGAAATTGCGTCGTCAGCTCCGGTCCAATCACAAATCACGAATCGCAAATCAAAAATCCACTGGAACCACTTCCACATCCGCAACCTCGCCCTCGCCGTAAACCGCCGAATGGCCCGTGATTTCGCCGGCAACTCCGAAGCAATCCGCCGATCATCGGAAAAGAGCGTCTCTCGCAAACTGGGCCTCTCCTTCGCGCGCCTCGACGCCGCCGAGAAAACCGCCTTCTCCGACCTCGCCATGGTCCTCGACCTGATCCCCAACCTCTCGCGCTGGTCCCGTGAAGAGAAGGACGCCGTCTCCGCAATCATCCGAGCCAAGGCCGGGCGAACCGAAAGACGCTACCTCCATCTCCTGCAGCGTCACGCCCGGCTCCGCGCCGCCCTGATACGCCTCGGTTCCCGCTAGAACCTCGCCTGGCCGCCCGCTCTCGTGACAATAAGGAGTCAGAGGGCGGAGGGTTGACATGCGGTCTCTCATCGGAAAACCGGTGACGCTGACGATCAGCGATCCGTGGGACTTCGGCACGGTTCATGGCAGCGGGCCGTTTCCCGCGACGGTGGTCGATGTGCCTCCCGGCACGGAGGACCGCCAGGGCGCAGCGCTGCTCGTCCGATTGGAGAAGCCCCTCTGGTACCAGGGCAACTACTGCGAGCACCTGATCGCCACGCCAGCTCCGGGCGGCGACGGCCTGGAGAAACTCGGCCCAAGCGGCCGCCTCGCCTGCAGTTTCGTTTCCATTTCCCCGCAAGGCGCCCGCTCCTCCGCTCCCTTCGACCTGACGTGGTGGCGAGGCTGGGGGACCCTGCGCGGGATCCTCGAAGCCGCCTGGCTCGAGACTCCGCCCGAGAAGGAGTTGCCTCCCTGATCAACGCCTCCCCCGGGGGCGGGAGGGCGCAAGGCCCTCCCCTACGGCACGGGGGGACGGCGGTCGAACACAGATGGGAAATGTTCGTCTCGGACCTGCTTGGCCGCCGCGGCGAGCCCTACCATCTCCAAATCCGCCACGTTGCGCACGTCGCTCATCTCCCACAGCTCCTGGACGCGCTTCTCCTCGTAATCCAGCCCCACGTCTGACAGCGACTGCTTCAGGAGCGGAATGTCGTACCGCATGTAATGGAGCAACGTCGCCGCGCCCGGCCGATCTCCCGACAGGTTCCCGATCTGCAGGTCGATCGCCGGCGCGTTCGGGCTCGTGGAGAGCCACTGGAGAATCGTCTGGTTCAGCTCCGAGGCGTCGTTCATCAACTGCGAAATCAGCAACCCCGCCCACTGCAGGTTGTTGTACCCGCGCAGCGCCTCGCGCCTGGGGACCTTGAAGAACGACCCCGTGCCGATCGAGCAGAGCAGGATGTTTTCCTCGCCGAGCGGCCACTGCAGTCCGTATCCCTCGAGCGTCGCGACCAGGAGGAGCTGGAGCGCCGGGTTGTTGTGCATGGAGACCCCGCCGTCCACGAACACGGCCGCTTCGCCCGCTCCGACGTCCGGGATGAACTGGGGATTGAAGTAGGTCGGCGCGGCGGTCGAAGACCGGACGACCTCCCACAGCGGTAGGTCCTTGTTCATCGAGTAGAACTTTTGCTCCGGAAGATTCAGGAGGCTCCAGACCGATCCGGTGTCCGCGCGCTTGGCGACGATCATCAGCCCCGAGCGCAGATCCTTCGACGCCAGCGTCCGGTCTCCCATGAACTGCTTGAGGAGCTTCTCGAGCGGTGCCTCCTGGAACCGCGCCTTCAGCAGTCGTCCCAGCGCCCCCAGCCAGTATCGCTGTGGCTGGAACGCGTCGTGGCCGACTGCCCGGTAGAGCTCCAGGATCTTCGAAATGGGGTAGCCCAGCGCGAGGAGTGACGCGATGATCGCGCCCGTCGAGGTCCCGCCGATCAGGTCGAAGTAGTCGGAGAGGACCAGGTCGTCACGGCCGCTCCGGTGGCGAAGTATCGACTCGATCGCCGAGAGGTAACCGAGCGTGACCAGCCCGCGAATGCCGCCCCCGTCGAGCGCGAGGAGGCGCTTGGGTCCGGGCTCTCGAAGCCTTCGAGAGAGAGCCGTCTGTTCCATGGCGAGCCTGTTTGCGACACTATAATTTTCTCACCGGATTCAAACAATGGCCCACGACGTTTTCGTCAGCTACTCCAGCCGCGACAAGCTGACCGCCGACGCGGTCGTTGCTCGGCTCGAGGCCGCGAGGCTGCGCTGCTGGATCGCTCCCCGAGACATCCTCCCGGGCATGGAGTGGGGCGAGGCGATCATCGACGGCATCCACCGCTCTCGCCTCATGGTGCTGGTCTTCTCCTCGAGCGCCAACGCCTCTCCTCAGATCCGCCGCGAGGTCGAGCGCGCGGTCAACAAGGGCCTTCCGATCATCCCGTTCCGGATCGAGAACGTCTTCCCGTCCCGCTCGCTCGAGTATTTCCTCTCCTCTCCCCACTGGCTCGACGCTCTCACGCCGCCGGTCGAGGCCCACATCCAAAAGCTCGCCGACAGCATCAAGACGCTTCTCGCGCGCCTGGACGGAGACGACACGCAGGCCGCGCCGCCGACGCAGCCGCCGCCCAAGCGCGCCCGCGTCCAGGTCCAGAAGGTCATCGACACGATGCTCGGCCGCCCTCCGAAGGTCGTGGACACGGGGTCGGTCCCGGGCCTCGCCCCCGCCCCGCACGGACGCGGCCGCAGGATCACCCGGCCCCCTGCCGCGGCGACTCCGCGCAGCCTCATGATCGCGGTCGGGGTCCTCCTCGTCATCGCGATCCTCGTCTTCGTTCTCCCGCGCAAGGCGCCGGCTCCTGCGGCGCTCGCCGCCGCCGGCAGCCAGCCGACCGTTGCCGCGGTCCCTGCCTCGGTTACCACTCCGCAGCCCACCCTGCCCCCGATGACCGGCTACGACCCTTCCGCGAGTTCCTCCGCAGCCGCTGCGGCCTCTCGGGCTCCAGCGCCCCCCGCGGCGCCGAAACAGTCACAGCGGGTCGCCGCAACCTATGAGTGCCGCAGCGGCGTGAAGTTCTCCATCGACCCGGACTCCGCCGCCGTCTCGATGGACGGCCGCAACATCGGAGTCGCAGAGACCTACTACCACCGAGCCTACCCGCTTCGCCCCGGCATTCACTACGCGAAGCTCACCCTCCGCGGCTACCGCACCGAGACCGTCAAGATCCTCGTCCGCCCCGCCGCCTTCGACGACAACGCCGACATCAAGCTGAAGCTCCGCCCCGCCTCCTAAGGCCGAGCGACGACCATGCCAGGAGGGCAGGCCTTCTTTACATCGTGCCACGATATGTGTAGGCTTCCGCCCTTTCGATTGAGGGGATCTCCGGTCTCCCCCACGACGGGCCCGTCTCGTCTGGTGTCTCCGGAAAGCCCTCCAGGTACCTCTGGGCGAAGAACGTGATCTCCGGGTTCTCCGACAACTCGTACCAGCCGGATCTGAACGTCACCAGGGGAGCGATGGCCAAGTTCCTCTCCAACGGGTTCAACCTCAAGCTGTACGGGCCGTAGCGCGCGGTGTATGGTCCCGGTGCGAAACGCCGAGGGAGAAACGATGCGTTGGAATCCGGGCCGGGCGTCCTGTGCGTTCCTCGTAGCGGCGGCGGTTCTCGGAGTCTCCTGCTCGAAGGAGAAAGGCTCTTCGGATCAGGCCGCCGCGAAGTCCTCCGGCGTGACGCGGCGGGACGTGGCGAAGTACGTCATCCAGGCGCGCGGAGAGTCGCCGGCGTCGGGTTGCACGACGCCGTTCTTCACCGACGTTCCGTGCTCCGATCCGGGGTGGGGGTGGATCGAGAAGATGCGGACCGACGAGCTGACAAAAGGGTGCGATCCTCCCAAGCCGCTCTTCTGCCCGGACGCCTCCATCACGCGGGCGCAGGCGGCGATGTTCGTGTCACGGTCCGCAAACGGGGGAGAGGCGTCGGTGCCGGTGAGCTACGGGCCCGACGCGGTCACGAGTCGCAGCTACTCCTGCGATGCCGCGAAGCCGAGTCTCCACTTCAAGGACGTCACGACCTCCGACATCTTCTGCCAGCACGCACACTTCGTCTGGGCCAAGGGCGCCATCCCCGAAGCTGACGTCTTCCGTCCCAAGGACAGCGTCACGAAGGCGGAGATGGACGAGATGGTGCTGAAGGGGTTCGAGGTCCGGAAGCAGTAGCTCTAGCCACATCTTTAGCGCGCCTTGGTGCGCCGAAGGCGCGGATTCTGCACGTTCGCGTAGCGACGGTCAGTAGCCGGCCAGGGCTCGAGCGGCCTGGCACACCTTCGAGGCGTTGGGGAGGAAGAAGTCTTCCAGGGGAGGCGAGTAGGGGACCGGGGTGTCGGGGGCGGTGACGCGGACGAGCGGCGCGTCGAGGTACTCGAAGCAGCGCTCCGCCAGGATCGCGGCGATCTCGGCCCCGATCCCGCCGGTGCGGGTCGCTTCGTGCAGCAGGATCGCCTTGTTGGTTTTCGCAACCGACGAGAGGATCGTCTCCTCATCCAGCGGGAAGAGCGTCCGTAGGTCCACGACTTCCGTGTCGATCCCCTCGCGCTCCAGGGTCGCCGCGGCTTCCAGCGCGGTCCAGACCATCGCGCCATAGGTCAGGATCGAGAGGTCCCGCCCCTCGCGGCGCACGGCGGCCTTTCCGATCGGGACGACGTAGTCCTCGCGCGGAAGCTCTTCCTTGATCCGCCGGTAGAGGAACTTGTGCTCGAGGTAGATGACCGGGTCCTCGTCGCGGATCGCTGCCTTCAAAAGCCCCTTCGCGTCGTACGCGGTCGCGGGCTGGACGATCTTCAGCCCCGGCGTGTGGGCGAAGTACGCCTCGGGGTTTTGGGAGTGGAACGGACCGCCATGGACGCCTCCGCCAGAGGGGCCGCGGATGACGAGCGGCACGCCGACGCCCGTGCGGTAGCGCGACTTGGCTGCGAAGTTGGTGATCATGTCGAAGGCGCAGGAGATGAAGTCGGCGAACTGCATCTCGGCGACCGGCCGCATCCCCATCATCGCCGCGCCGACCGCCGCGCCGACGATCGCGGTCTCGGAGATCGGCGAGTCGAGCACTCGGTCTTCGCCAAATCGCTCGAGCAGCCCCTCCGTGACCTTGAAGGCGCCGCCGTAAACGCCGATGTCTTCGCCCAGGAGAAAGACGCGCTCGTCGCGCTGCATCTCTTCCAGGAGTGCCTCGCGGATCGCTTCGACGTAGGTCGTCTCCGGCCTCGCGGCCTCGCGCGCGGCGGCGGCGATGCCGATGTCGGACTCGCTCAACGGCGCCTCCGCACCATCGCCGGTTCGACGCCGGCGCCGGCCGGCGCATAGACGTTGGACAGCGCTTCCTCGGCGGCGGGAAAGGGAGAGGCCAGGGCCAGCTCGACGTCGCGGTCGAGCTCCACTCCGACCGACGCGTCGATGGCCGACAGGTCCTCCATCGTCGCTTTCCCGGATTCGACGAGAACGCGGATGTAACGCTCGATTGGATCGCGCCGCTTCCAGTCCTCGAGCTCCTCGCGCGGGACGTAGTGCTGCGAGTCGTGCTCCGCGTGCCCCTTCATGCGATAGGTGACGGCCTCGACGAGCGTCGGGCCTCCGCCTTCCCTTGCTCGATTCACCGCGCGCCGCGTGGCTTCATAAACGGCCAGGACATCGTTGCCGTCCACGCTCATGCCCGGGACTCCGTAGCCGATGGCCTTGTCGGCCAGGCTGCGTGCGAGCGTCTGCTTGCGCATCGGGGTCGAATAGGCCCAGCCGTTGTTCTCGGCGATCAGGACGAGAGGCAGCTTCTGCACGGCCGCGAAGTTGAAACCCTCGTGGAACGCGCCCGTGGACATCCCGCCGTCGCCGATGTAGGTCAGCGCGACGGTGCTCTTCTTCCGGAGACGCACGCCGAGCGCGATCCCGGACATGACGGCGACCAGCGCCCCGAGCATCGAGCTCGGAGAGACCAGTCCCCGGTCGGGTGTGCCGAAGTGAAGGTTCGAGTCCTTGCCTCCGGAGGGCGAGGACGCACGCCCCATGTACTGCGCGAAGACGTCGCGGGGCGTGTAGCCCATGACGAAGACCGAGCCGAGGTTGCGGATCAGCGGGCCGACCACGTCGCCTTCCTCGAGGGCGTAGGCGCTCCCGACCGAGGTCGCCTCCTGCCCGAGCGAGCGGTAGAGACCGCCGAGCACCTTGCCCTGGCGGTAGAGGTTGACGAGGCGGTCTTCGGCGCCGCGGTTGAGCCGCAGGAAACGGTAGATTTCGAGCTTCTCTTCTCGGGTCAGGTCGGGCATTGGGGGTCCGCGCGGGGATTATAGAGATGAAAAACCGATTTCGGAGTTCGGATTTGGGAACTCGGAATTGCCCGGGGGCTAGAATCCCGGCGTGAGCGGATTGCGCGTCTCAGTCGTAATCGCTTCCGACCGGGTCGCGGACCTACTTCCGGTTTGTCTCGGGTCACTGGCCGGCCAGCGGGGTGCGCCGGACTTCGAGGTCCTCGTGGCCTCCTCCTCACGCCCGGCGGAGGCCGCGGGCGCTTCGCTTCCGCTCGTCTGGATCGAGGCCTCCGATCGCAACCCGGCGCGGCGGCGCAACCTGGCGGCGAGGCGGGCGGGGGGCGGAGTCCTCGCCTTCCTGGACGACGACGCCGAGGCGGAGGCGGGATGGCTCGCCGCAGGCGCCCGGGCCCTGGAGCGGTGCGACATTGCCGGCGGTCCGGACCTGCTTCGGGAGGGGGCGTCGGTCGCGGAGCGGCTTTCCGACCTCCTCCTGGCGACACCGGGGATCGGGAGCGGCGTACCGGCGCATGGGCGCAACCCGCGCGGAGGCGCCATGCGATCACCGCACGACCTGGCCCTCTGCAATCTCTTCGTACGCCGTGAGACGTTCGACGCAATCGGCGGGTTTGACGAGGCGCTCGGCTACGTCTCCGAGGACACGGATTTCATCCGCCGCGCGATGGCAGCGGGGGCGAGGGTAGAGCTCGATCCGGCGGTCCGGGTACGCCACCGACGCCGGTCCTTCCCGGGGGCCTACCTCGCGCAGCGCTGGCGCTACCGGGTCAAGACAGGCCGGCTGCTCGTCGAGCGGCCGGGCCTCCACGCTCGGGGGCGGATCGCCGTATTCCTCTCGATGGGATTCCTGCTGACCGCGTTGGCCGCGCTGTTTGGAGCGGCGGTCATCGAGCCGACGCTCCTCCTCTATGCGGCAGCGACGTGGGCGTTCTCCTTCCCGATCTGGCGCCGCGATCCGGTTCTCTTTCCGTTGGTGCCCCTCGCCTTCGCCCTCCACCACGCGACGTACTTCGCCGCGCTGCTGGCGGGCATGGCCAGCGGCGCCGTCGGCCTGCTGCGTGAGCCCCGGTCCGGCCCGGCGCCCACTCGGAGCCGGTCGTGAGGAGCCTCGACCTCGCGGCCCACTGGCTGCGTGGGCGCGAGACCCTTCCTCGCTACCTCATCCTCGGGATGACGAACCTCTGCAACTCCAAATGCGTGACTTGTTTCTACTGGGACCACCTGAACGTCAACCGACACCTCGAGATGAGCGTCGAGGAGTACGACCGCGCACTCGCCGACCTTCCGTCGCTCTACTCGATCGTGCTGACCGGCGGCGAGCCCACGCTCAACCGCGACCTGCCGGCGGTCACCCGGATCCTCTACCACCGGCACGACGCCTCCAACGTCACGATGCCGACCAACGCCCTCATCCCTGAGCAGACGGAAGCGACGGTCGCTCTGGCTCTGGAGTCGCGCAAGGACGAGCGCCAGACCTTCACCGTCGGTCTCTCGATGGATCACCTCGGCGAGAGGCACGACCAGATCCGGGGCGCGCCCGGGAACTTCGCCCGGCTCGTCGAGACCTACGGGCGGCTGGCTGCCCTGAAGAAGCGGATGCGCGGGCTGACGCTGAACGTCCAGACGGTGCTGGCGTCCTTCAACCGGGAGGATCTGCCGGAGATCACGGGATGGGTTGCGGCGAACATGCCGGAGATCGATTTCCACTCGTTCGAAATGCTGCGTCCTCCGTTTCCGGACCCTTCGATCCGGCCGCTGACGCCCGAGGAATACGCCTCGGCCCTTTCGCTGCTTCGGCCGTACTGGGATCGGTTCGACCGGTATCGCCCGATCCTGAAGCGCCTCAAGGTTGCCGCGCGAGAGGCGGAGCTAGAGACTCTGGCGCGGGAGCGGATGGTGTATCCCTGCTACGCCGGCACGATCTCCGGCGTTCTGAATCCGGAGGGCACGGTCTCGCTCTGCGAGGTCCAGTGGGAGATCGGAAACATCCGCGACTTCGGGTACTCCTTTTCGAAGGCGTGGTTTTCCGAGAAGGCGCGGGAAATGAGGGCGCGGATTGCGGCGCGTGAGTGCTGGTGCACGCACTCGTGCTTCATGACGTCGTCGCTGCCGTTTTCGGTGAAGGGTGTCGCCCACCTCGCCAAGAGCGCGATGCTGCCGACCAGGCAACCCTTGTCATCCTGAGGAGCGATGCGACGAAGGATCCGCTCACGCTCAAGGGGCCGCCGGAGTAGATCCTTCGCTTCGCTCAGGATGACAAGGGAGTCATCCTCATGACAAGGGAGTCATCCCTCCTTACGACGTTCCGACCTGGATCTTGTCCTCCACTCGCTGGACGCCGTCCGTCCCTCGCGCAATCTGGACGACCTGGTCCTTCTCCTGCGGCGTCTTCACGACGCCCGTGAGCGTCACGACTCCGCCTTCGGTCTGGACGTTGATCGGCTCCTGGGCCGTTTCCGGCTGAGCCTGCAGGTTGCGCTTGACGGCTTGCGTGATCGCGCTGTCATCGGGAGCGGCATTCGTACCCGCCGCCGCCTTCGGCATCGCGGCGACCGCCGTCGAGACCGACAGGTTGTCCACAACGTCCATGACACCGTCAACCCCGCGGGCGAGCGCGACGGCCTTCTCCTTGGATTCCGTGCTGTCAACGGGCCCGGAGAGCGTGACGACCTTGTTCTTCGTGTCCACCTGGATCTGGGAGGAATTGAGCGTCCGTTCCGTGGTGAGCCTCGATTTCACTTTGGTGGTGATCCCCAGGTCCGTCGCTCCGCAGGCGACCGTAAAAAGCGCCGCGAAGCCCAGGACGCCGAGGATCCCAAGAGACACTTTCCGCATCTTCGAACCTCCTTTTCCGAATTCGGCGCGCAACCCCCTCAGGCACGCGCGCCCCAAAATGACCTCAATACGAGGTTTTTGCAGCATCCATGCCGATTCGGGGCGCGCGTCCTGCGAAGGTGACTATCCGGTCTGGACTGTCAGGTTGTCCTGAACGTCGCGCACGCCGGGCGTCTGACGCGCGATCTGGACCGCGGTGGCTTTCTCTTTCTGGTTCTTGACCGAGCCCGTGAGCGAGACGACGCCATCCTTCGTATCCACGCTGATGTTCAGACCGCCAACGGTCGAATCGGCGAGAAGGTTCGACTTGACCTCAGCCGTGATGGCCGCGTCGCCTGCCGGCAGGGGGGCGTTCGGCGCGTTCTCCGCCGTCTGGCCGGTACTCGAGCCCGCCGGCGGGTTGGTGGCGTTCTGGGAGGCCTGCGGAGCAGGCAAGGTCAGATTGTCCACGACGTCGCGAACTCCCGTGGTGCCCCGCGCGATCTCGACCGCTTTGGCTTTGGCTTGATCGCTGTCCACGTTGCCGGACAGCGTGACGATCTTGTCTTTCGTGTCCACGTTGATCTGCGACGCCTTCACCGTGCTGTCCGCGGCGAGCTTCGCCTTGACCATGGTCGTGGTGCCGGCGTCCGTCTGGGCGCACGCCAGCGCGAATGCCAAAGCCGCGGCGGCCGCGACGGCGGCTAGAACTTTCGAAATCTTTCCGGACATGGGAAACCTCCTGGGCAGAGCCCTAAAGGTCCCTACGACTGCATCCTCCGTGCCGGAATCGCGCGCCGGCCTGCTAGGATGCGGATCGATGGCAAAGGAAAAAACGCCGGATCCGACCGTCCCGGAGGCGACGAGGAAGGGCCGCGAGCGCTGGGAAAAGGCGGCGGCCGACAACTTCCGCTCCAGGCCGCCTCGAACCAACGACTTCACGACCGTCTCGGGGGCGCCCGTCGATCCTCTGGCCGGTCCCGACACCCTCGCCGGGTTCGATCCCGAGCGGGACCTCGGCTGGCCGGGCGAATATCCCTTCACCCGCGGCGTGCAGCCGACGATGTACCGCGGAAAGCTCTGGACGATGCGGCAGTTCGCGGGTTACGGCACCGCGCGCCAGACCAACGAGCGCTTCCACTACCTCCTCTCGCACGGGCAGACGGGCCTTTCGACCGCGTTCCACCTGCCGACGCTCTACGGCTACGACTCCGACCATGAGATGTCCCGCGGCGAAGTGGGAAAGTGCGGTGTCGCGATCGACTCGCTCGCCGACATGGAGGTCCTCTTCGACGGGATCGACCTGGGCGCCGTGACGACCTCGATGACGATCAACTCGACGGCGCCGATCGCGCTGGCGATGTACCTCGCGGTCGCCGAGAAGCACGGCACGCCGTGGTCGAAGGTCGGCGGCACGCTCCAGAACGACATTCTCAAGGAGTACATCGCCCAGAAGGAGTACATCTTCCCGCCCCGCCCCTCGATGCGGCTGGTGACCGACCAGTTTTCCTTCTGCGCGAAGCACGTGCCGAAGTGGAACACCATCTCGATCTCCGGCTACCACATTCGAGAGGCCGGCTCGACCGCGCTGCAGGAACTGGCCTTCACGCTGCGGGACGGTGTCGAGTACGTCCAGTACGGGATCGAGGCGGGCCTCGCCGTGGACGACTTCGCTCCGCGGCTCTCCTTCTTCTTCAACTCGCACATCGATTTCTTCGAGGAGATCGCCAAGTTCCGGGCTGCCCGCCGGGTCTGGGCGAAGACGATGCGGGAGCGCTTCGGCGCGAAGGACCCGCGCTCCTGGATGTGCCGATTCCACACGCAGACGGCCGGCTGCTCGCTGACGGCGCAGCAGCCCTACAACAACGTCGTGCGGACCGCCTTGCAGGCGCTGGCCGGCGTTCTCGGCGGGACCAACTCGCTCCACACGAACTCGCTCGACGAGACGCTGGCGCTGCCGACGGACTTCGCCGTGAAGCTCGCCCTGCGGACCCAGCAGGTCATCGCGCACGAGTCCGGCGTCGCGAACACGATCGACCCGCTCGGCGGCTCCTACTTCGTCGAGGACCTGACGACGAAGATGGAGCGGGGCTGCTTCGACTACTTCCGCCGCATCGACGCTCTCGGGGGAATGGTCGAGGCGATCGAGGCCGGCTTCCCGCAGCGCGAGATCATGGATGCCGCCTACGCCTACCAGCGCGCGCTCGACTCGAAGGAGAAGATCGTCGTCGGCGTCAACGACTTCGTCGAAGAGAACGAGGAGCCGATCGAGACGCTTTACATCGACGAGTCGGTCGAGGAGGGGCAGAAGGCCGCCGTCCGGGAGCTTCGCCGGAAGCGCGACGGCAAGGCCGTGACGTCGGCGCTCCAGGCACTTCGCCAGGCCTGCGCGGACGGAAAGAACGTGATGCCGCCCCTGATCGACGCGGTCAAGACCTACGCCACGGTCGGCGAGATCTCGGACGTCATGCGCGAAGTCTTCGCGACCTACGAAGAGCCAGCGGTTTACTGAATCTCCCTTGCCCACGGGAGAGGGCCGAGGTGAGCGATTGAGCTGCGTTGCAGATTTTCAGCAACGCGGCTCATTCACCAAGATTCCTCCGCGCTTCGCGTGCTCGGAATGACAAGCTGGAGGCGGTGTCTAGCTTGACCGTCCCGCCGTTGAGCGGCTATCCTGCTCACCCCCGCGAAAGTGGCGGAACTGGTAGACGCGCAGGTTTCAGGAACCTGTGGGTAACACCGTGAGGGTTCGAGTCCCTCCTTTCGCACCAACCTCCTAGCAATGTCCTGCAAGGACTCCTGCAAATTCCGAGAAAACTCGGGGATCAGGCGCCCCTCTTTGCAGGTCATTTTGCCGACCTGAGCCAGCCGGACGCGCACAATTCGCGCACATCGGATGGAATCGCCTGAATGACGGGATGATCGCCTGCATCTGCGGGCTGACCGAGTCTTGCTGCGAAGTGCTAGAGATGTCACTCGTTCCGTCCCACGGAACATGAATTAGACGTCTGCACTTGGCGGCCCTGCCTTGTACACCTCCCCCATCCCGCCCGCACCCAGCGGCGCGAGGATCTCGTAGGGCCCCAGCCGGGAGCCGGCGACGAGAGTTCACCGGAGCCCCTGGGCGAGGAACAGGTCGTCGAGGTCGCGACGGTAGGAATAGACGTATGACTTTCCATCGAAGGAGATCAGGATGGGGCCGATCGTCAGGATGCCGGCCGGATCCGGCGGGTCGATTTGCTTCCAGAGCTCGCGCTTGCCGGTTTCGACGTCAACGACGTACACGCGCGTCGGAAGCTCAGACTGCCGCCAGACGTAGAGCGCCCGGCCATCGGCCGTCCACTGGATCGGCAGATCGTCGGGCGAGAGGCCGGCGACCGGCTGCGGCTCTCTTGGATCGACGAAATAAATTGCCACCTTGCGGTCCGGGCCCAATGCCGCGATGCGCTTGCCATCGGGGGAGAGGGCCTTCCAGAAGAAGCTGACGCCCTCGGGTGAGATCGCGCGCGGCTTTTCGCCTAATTCCTGAATCCAGAGCCGTTGACCGTGGCCGAACTCGTTCCCGACCGCCAGAACTCGGCGGCCGTCGGGAAACCAGTTCGCCCATTGATACTGGATCGAGCTCTCGACAAGCGGCCGAGCCTCGCCAGGACCCGTTGGTAGCAGCATGAGCCGATTGGGCGCCGATACGCCCAAGACGAGGGCCCACTTCCCGTCGGGCGAGAGGCTGGTGCCGGAACCGCGACCGAGCAGCACGGCGTCGGAGCCGTTCGTCTTTCGAAGGTAGACCAAGTAGTCGGGAACGGCGGCCGTCTGCTCGTCGAAGAGAAGGAAGCTTCCGTCCATCGACAGATCGGTAGGAAAGGACCAGTCGAGCCAGGACAGACTGCGCTCGCGGGTGTCCGCTGGCGCCAGGCCGACGATCTCACGGCGCAGCGAGCTTCGAGCGAAGAGAACGCGTCCGTCTCGAGAAATGTCCTCAAGCCGAGACCCTCCGGGCGCTCGCATCACGAGCCGCTCGCGCCCTCCCGGCGTGAGGCGGTACAAATCGATGCTGCTCTGAGTCGTACCGGTGCAGCGGCTCGACCAGAGGTCGCCGTCCAGCGACCACGAGGCCCGCAGGCCGCAGGACGAGTATGCCCCGGAGATCGGTTTGCTCCGGCCCGCCGCGTCCAGGATCAGTAGTCGCCCGGCGCTGTCCCCGCGCCGCAGGTGCTCCACCACCGCGATGCGCCGGCCGTCCGGAGCCATGCGTACATTGCTGAGCCAGCCGGCCGTCTCGTAGACGCGCTTTCCGATCGGGTACTCCAATACGCGCCGGTCTCCCAGCTGTCTTGCGACGACAAGGTTCGAGCCGTCGGGCGACCAATCGGCATCCTGGATCTCCTCCAGAACTTCGCGGGGTGCGCCTCCGGCTATGGGCACGCGTGCCAGCGTCCCACGAGCCTCCCAGCCGAGCACGTAGCGCCAGCCGAGCGAGAACGCGAGCTCGCCCGCGGGGGAGACCGCGAGAACGTCGCCCCGGGGCAGGCCCATCGAACGAGACTCGGGGCTGCCGATGCGAGCCGAGAAGATCTCGGGGGGGCGACCTTCCCAGGCGGCGGCGTAGAGGACCGTCTGCCCGTCCGGCGCAAAGCGAGCGGACAGAACGGTGCCGCGGCGAAAGGTCAGGCGCTGAAACTGCGGCGCCGTACCGCCCCTGCCCTTGCCGAGCAGAAACCCGACCGCCAGCGCCGCGAGAGCGATCGCCGCGACCCCGGGTAGCAACATCCGGCGGCGCGGCCGCGACGGTACGGCGACGGCCTCCGCCGAGAGCGAGGTCTCCGAAAGGTGATCGCGAAGACTGCGCAGGTCGCGCGCCAGATCGCGCGTTGAGGCGTAGCGATCGTCGGGTTCTTTGGCGAGACAGCGCTCCAGGATCCAACGCAGCGGCGCCGGCACTTTGGGATTGAGCGGAGCGATCGGCTCCGGCTCCTCGCGAATGATCGCGGTCAGCGTTTCGGCGGCCGAGTCGCGGCGGAAGGCGCGCTTGCCCGTCGCCATCTCGTACATGACGGACCCGAAGGAGAACTGGTCGGATCGGTAGTCGAGCGGCCGCCCGCTCGCCTGCTCCGGCGACATGTAGCCGACGGTCCCGAGGACGGTCCCCGGATGGGTCTCCTGGATGACGGCGGTCGGCAGGGCCGACCCCCCCTCCGCGGGCAGGGGCGCAAGCTTGGCCAGACCGAAGTCGAGGATCTTGACGAAGCCGTCTTTCGAGACCATCACGTTCTCGGGCTTCAAGTCCCGATGGACGATGCCAGCCGCATGGGCGCGCGCCAGTCCGTCGGCGATCTGCGTCGAAAGATCGAGCGTCCTGCGATTCGGGAGATGCTCCCCGTTCGCGAGGATCTCCCGCAACGTCACGCCGTCCACGAACTCCATCGCGATATACAGATTCCCGTCCTGTCTGCCGATGTCGTGAATCGTGATGATGTTGGGGTGGTTCAGGGCCGAAGCCGACTGCGCCTCGTACTCGAAGCGCCGGACGCGGTCCGGGTCGGATGCCAGCTCCCGCCGCAGCGTCTTGATCACGACGTCCCGATGGAGCTTCGTGTCCCGAGCCCGGTACACCTCACCCATCCCGCCCGCGCCGAGCGGCGCGAGGATCTCGTAGGGACCCAGCCGGGAGCCGGGAGTCAGGGCCATCCGACTACTGAAAGTCTACGCCTCGTGTCAGCCGAGGCCAGGGCAGATGGCTCCGACTACGGGTGCGAAATGTGTCCGAATGCGGAGCCAAGAAATCGGCAAGAAACAAGCAAAATGGCTCGGAAGGCTGGGCAAGCGAAATCTGCGAAAGCCCAGGAAAACGCAAAGGTTAGCTTTTGTTCGATTGGATTTCGGGAGGATTTGCTTGGTCGGGACGCCGGGATTCGAACCCGGCGTCTGGCCTCCGTATCGGGCCCGATCAGGAGTCTTTCGGAGAGTCTCTCTGTGCCCGTTCTGTGCCCAAACCGGTGGAACCTGACGGGTCTCGGCAGCCACCCCTCCGATCTAATTGCCTGGAAGGAATGTAGCGAGGAGCCGGAGGTGACCGTGGGTAACGGTTAGGAAAGGACTCATAACCCAAAGGTCGAAGGTTCAAATCCCTCCCCCCGCAACCAATCAAATCAAGGGGTTAGGCGATTCAGCCTAAACCCCTTTTTCCAAACTTATCCCAAACTTACCCAATTCCGATTCCTAATGGTCGCCCGAATCAACTCGAACGCACTCTCGTCGCCGGGGCGCATGGCCGCTTCCTCCTCCTGTCATCGTGTTGCGAGAC
>Ga0126379_10000757_pt1 | contig 18415 bp, 19 predicted proteins | sample PanSoiMetPlot_24_FD_92640 | JGI IMG/M metagenome (GOLD analysis project Ga0126379, IMG submission 92640) | Tropical forest soil microbial communities from Panama - MetaG Plot_24 | ecosystem: Environmental > Terrestrial > Soil > Tropical forest > Bulk soil | place: Panama | collected 2016-02-17
ACTATTGAAATGGAAGGTACGGCGGAGACGAAAAGGGGTGTCAAACAGGACCGGGCAGGCGCTGCCGAACGCGAACAAAGGCCGCCTTAGCGAAAAACGACCGACCTTTCTAGCGATTGAAATCTTGCCCTGATCCGCTCATCGGGCACCCCAAAAACGCGGCCTTCGGTCGAGATGACATCGACTAGCGGGGATCAGGCAGTGACGCCGGGGCGCAGGGGTGGCCGGCGTCTAGGATTTCGCGGACGGGGCGGCCCAGGGCCGTGGGGCTTCTGAAGATAGCGCCAAGAGGGAAGCTGTACACGTGGAACGCTGGGGGACAGAACCGGTACCGGAATGAACCGGGGGGAATCAGGCGGCAAATATTTCGTTGATTTTCGCTGCGAGCTGAAAATCGAGATTGCTGATGCCCTGAACGCTGTGGGTATTGAGATCGATGACGACCTTGTTCCACACGTTAAACCACTCCGGATGATGATTCATCGCTTCGGCAATGAGAGCGACCTGGGTCATCCGGCCAAAAGCGGCGACGAAGTCCTGGCACTCAAACGCTTTGTGCAATTTGCCGTTGGCGAGGGTCCAGCCGTTCGCGGATTGGAGATGAACCTGGATTTCGGCGTCGGTGAGTTTTTGCGCTTTCATGGAAGTCCTCCTGTGGCGAGCCGGAAGTAGGAGGAACTATTATGCGTTGGGCAAGAGGAAGCGGCAAGGTTTCCGCTTCCTCCGCGACCACGCCGCTGAGCGAACAAACCTCAGGCCTGAAGGCCTGCAGGAATCACGCGCCTGAGGCGGTGGGCCGCCGGTGCCACCAGCGGAGTACACGAAGGGCGCGGAGAGTGTTCCAGCGGCTGGGCGCGCCGAGATGCTCAAGCTCAAAATACGTTTTCCCTCTGTAGGTGTGCTGCAGGGGCCAGCGGCCATCTTCGAGCTGGCTGTTGTGGACGATTTCGATGGCCTCGGCAAGGCGTGGATCGCGAGGGGCGTTGACGGCCTGAAAATAGTCAAGTGCGCGGAGAATGTCGTAGTGCCATCTGGGCGGAAAGGAAAAACGAGTGAATTCAGAGTTGATGATTTTGCCGCTGCGGTGGGAGCGAAAGAGGCGGTGGCGCAACAGGAACTCGCGGCCACGATCTTGCGCGGCGCGCAGTTCGCGGACTCTCTGTCGGCAATGCAATTCGTAGAAGCGCAAGCCCTCAAGCGCGCTGATGGTGGTGTGGACGGAGGAATGGGTGGCACCCTGGTAGCGGCGGCAATTCCAGCCGCCGTCGGGCATTTGCTGCTCGAGCAGGTGATTGGCGAGGGTGTCGAGACGAGAATCTGCGTAGTGGAAATAGGAAAGGATGGAAAGGACCATACCGGTGATGCAGGTTTCGCCGCGGCGAGTCCATTTCGCCCAAGTGCCATAGCTGACGCCGCCGTCGGGCTGGAGGCCGCCATCGAGGAGCAGTTTGCAAGCCCTTCGCGCCGCGAAGGCGTTCGGGGACAGACCAAAATCGCGGAGCAGCAGCATGGTGTAGGTGGTGGAAATCCACTTGGGGGAGTAGAGGCCGTCTGACGAACGGCCGCGAGCCCAGGTGCCCGCCGCGTTCTGCTTTGCGAGCAAACGCGCTCCCCAACCATCATGTGTGATCTTACGGCGCTCGCGATCGACGGCAGATTCACCATCGCCAAGTAGATCCCGCAAGACTTGCCAACGAATGGACGGATCTCCTTCGAGGAGCCACTGGATGACGGGATTCGTGCGTGATTCGAAAGAAACGGCTGAGGCGCTCATAATTCGCAGCCGCGTCTGATGAGTTGAAGCGAATTCGGCAGGCGCATTCGCTGGCGGCGCCTCCAGTGTATCGCCGTAATGGGCGCTGTCAATCTGTCGTGGAAGATCAACGGGAGGCGTAGGTCAGCAAATCGTGGTTGAGGCGATCGGCCTGAGTGATGGGCAATCCGTGTGCGGCGCCCTGGTAGACTTTGAGCCGGCTACCGGGCATGAGGGCGGTGGTCCTGCGGCCGGTAAGTTCGAGCGGCGTAGAGGTATCGCCGTCACCCTGAATAAATCAGAGTTGGCAGGGACATGGCGCGCAAGTCGGGGCGAAAGTCGGCGGTGGTAGACGCGCGGTGAAGTTGCAGGAGGACCTTCATGGAGCATTTCAGAAGCATGTCGATCCACCACTGCATCATCTTGGGACGGACCAGTTCGCCGCAACCCATGGAATGTGCGACGAGCGTGACGTGCTGCAAATCGAGTTGCTGCATCACCGCGCTGAGATCGTCGGACAGGGTATTGAATTCGTAGCCAGCCGCGGATTCGGCGGAACGGCCCTGTCCCCGGCGGTCATAGGTAACGCACCGCAGGCCGTGCGCGGATAAGAAAGCCAGTGGTATTCCCATTAGTCGGAGTGCAGACCCAAGGTGCAAGAAAAACCTGCGGGCTGCCAGCGCCCCAATCTCTGTAGAACAAGGCGGCGCCATCGCTGGTAGTAAGGAACGACGTTGCCTGGCCCTTGGTCTTCGGCATAGGCTGGCGCTCAATTAGAGGCTGAGTGTGAGCAAGCGGATGGGGACGTCGGTTAATTTCACAACGGCTGAGGTTCTTTGTCCTTTTCTCTATCCTTTTTGGCGTCGCCCGGAGTGCAGCCGCGAGAGATGCGGCTGACCGCGTGGACCGAGCGGCGCGGGCGATAGGGAAGATCAACGGCCCAGGGCATTCAAAGATATCTTGGTTCTTTTGGCAAGTTATCTACGGACAGGGTGTGATTTCGTGTGCGATGACGGTTGATGGACAGAGAGAAATGCCGTTCTGGAAGCGGACGAAACCCCTCAGGCCTAAAGGCCTGAGCTACAGGACGGGGGACAGGATGGGGCGGATGATTGAATGAGGTAGAGAATTCCAGTAGGCTAAGAGATTCGGTGAAGCAGAAATTTTGTGCTGTAGCTGCGGCGCAAGAACACGTTGGAACGGAGACCATTGTGAAAAAGAAAATTCGGGCGATACAGTACGGGATTGGACCGATTGGGGCGTCGATCGTAAAGCTGCTACGGGAAAAAGAAGCAGTGGAAATTGTTGGTGCTATCGACACCGATCCGGGAAAAGTGGGTAAGGACCTGGGAGAAGTAGTGGGGGCGAGCGACGCGCCGTGGGGGATCAAGGTATCGGGGGACGCGAAGGGCGTGCTGGCGCAATCGGCGGATGTGGTGATGCATACGACGTCGTCGTCTTTGCCCAAGGTGATGGACCAGTTGCTGGCGTGCCTGGATGTGGAAGCGTGCGTGGTGTCGACGTGCGAAGAGCTTTCGTACCCGTGGCGGACGCACCCGGAACTGGCGGCAAAGTTGGACAAAGCGGCGAAGGATTCAGGAGTAGCGCTGGTGGGAACGGGAGTGAACCCGGGATTCGTGATGGACAAATTGGTGGTGACACTGGCGGCGGTGTCACAGAGGGTCGAACACGTAAAGGCGCTGCGAATCGTGGACGCAGCGAAACGCCGGTTGCCGCTGCAGAAGAAGATTGGCGCAGGAATGAGCGTGGAGGAGTTTCGCACCAAGGTGAAGGAAGGTGTGATCAAGCACGTAGGCCTGCCGGAATCCGTGGCCATGGTGGCGGACAGCCTGGGCCTGCAAGTGGATGAGATTACGGAAACGATTGAGCCGAAGGTAGCAACGGAAAAAGTGCAGACGGAATTCCTGACGGTGGAAGCGGGACAGGCCGCCGGGGTACACCAGATTGCGCGAGGACTCTCCGAGAGAAAAGAATTAATTTACATGGAACTGCAGATGTACGTGGGGGCCAAGGATCCCTCGGACGCGATCGAGTTGCAAGGACATCCGAATATCAGCCTGGTGATACCGGGTGGATCGCACGGGGACATTGCAACGGCGTCCGTGGCGGTGAATTCGATACCGTCGTTATTGGAGTCACCTTCAGGATTGCGGACGTCGAGGGATTTGGCGATTGGGTTTTTTCCGCCGAGGAACGTGAGATAAGAAGATATCAGTTACCAGGGATCGGGAAGCGAATTGCAACGGGGTGGGGGAGACCTGCCCCCTTTTTTTTGCGGAAGAATCGTGCCGCGATCCCTCCGCTGCGTGCCGAAAAAGGAGCGGCACGTCTGTCGGGATGACAAATTAAGAAAAAGGCAAAACCGAAAAGAGCAAGGCGCCCGCCTAGAAGGCAGCCGCTACAAAAGCCAGACGTGAAGCGGGAGTCGCGAGATAGAAGGCCGACGCCCTACGAAAACGAAGAGAGAAAAAGTGTTCAGCACAAGTGCGAGACACACAAGCTGAAGTCTGTGCCACCAGCGGTAGCGGCGGCTTCGGCCGTTATTGTTTTTGCCAGAAGCGCATTACGCCGGAATAGTCGAGGTCGTCCGGGGAGGCGCCCTTGACGTAGTTGTAAACCTCGCGGGCAGCGGCGGTGGCAGGGAGAGCGACGCCTAGCTGGTTGGCGAGATCAAGAGCTAGGCCAAGATCCTTGTGCATGAGGCGCAGAGGGAAGCTGGGCTTGAAATCACCTTTAACCATCAGGGGAGCTTTGATATCGAGGACCCCGGAACGCGCCATGCTGGATTGCATGACTTCGATAAGCTGTTCGCCTTTAAGACCGGCTTTGTTGACCAGGGCGAGGGCTTCCGCCATAGCCCCGACTTGCAGGGCGAGAATGGCGTTCATGGCCAGCTTGACGGTTTGACCGGCTCCGTTCGCGCCGAGGTGAAACCACTTTTTGCCCAGGACACCGAGAACGGGTTCGACTTCACGAAGCGTGTCGGCTCCACCCCCAATCATGAAAACGAGATTGCCTTCGCGAGCGCCCCAATCGCCGCCGGTGACGGGTGCGTCGAGATAACGCACGCCATGCTCGGCGCAGGCAGCAGCAACCCGGCGAGTGAGAGCCGGAGCGACGGTGCTGGAGTCGATGTAAATGCTGCCGGGGCGAAGTCCGGCCAGCGCACCATCGTTGTTCCCTCGGTGCCCCCAGAGAACCTCTTCGAGCGCGGGTGGATCGCTGACGATGCTGAACAAAATGTCGCAAGCAGCGGCCGCTTCGCGCGGGCTTTTAGCGAGAGTGGCTCCGGCAGCGACAAGTTCTTGCGCGCGAGAGGAGGTGCGGTTCCAGACGGTAAGAGAGTGGCCAGCTTTCAGAAGATTCATGGCCATGGGGCGACCCATGAGGCCAAGACCGATGAATCCGATTTTGCGGGGAGAACTCACGAAATGCCTCCTGTGAGGAGAAAGTGAAGTTGCAGGCACGGTGGCGCAGAGAAATTGTAGCCGATTCGGGGAAGGGCGTCGCGGGAGAGGTCAGACAGTATCGGGGCGGCGGGGCGAAGAGAGATACGATGAGCCGGAGGCGGCATGCGCAGCGCGAGATGTCGGAGGATTGGACGATTGGGGCGAGTCAGAGGCGTGCGAGGGCAGTTCAGCCGCAGGCGCAGGGTTCTCCTTAGACGCACTCGTTTCCTCGATGCGATGGATGTATTGGTAAGGAATTTCCCAGCGGAAATAACTGCGCTTGCCGCGCTGTTCAATGTGCTGCTCGAGGAAAATGGAGCGGCCGGAATCGGCGGCAAAGAGCCCAGAGGCGGGCAACAGGATGTCGCCCACACGATATTCCACGGTGACCTTGCGGCCGAGAAACTGCGAATAAGACGCCATTTCAGCGAGTTTGTAGGGGGCTAACTAGCGGGTCAATAGTACCAACGGGCTGTTACGAATGTGGATGTGGAAAAGAAGTGGCAAGCGGTCTGGGGCGAAGCACAATATCGGCGGCGAAAAAAAGTAGCAGGGCGGAGCCAAAACAGAAAGCCAGGACCGTGGCGACAAGGCGGAGAACCCAGTTCGCACCGGTATGGGGAAGAGGGAGGTGAAAGACCAGGAGGGCTACAAGGAAGCCAACGAGAGAGTCCAGGAGGCGGCTTTGCCGGGAGAACTCAAGGGGGGAACGGCATGTAGGACAAGTAATGTCATATGAACAAGTTAGGACCAAGAAGCGAGAGATTCTGGTGAAGCAAATGGGGCAGGCTCGGTTCCACATAGAGGCTCCTCTGGCGCGACGCGCTACCGAGAGAGATCGGAATACACCGCTTCGGCCGCGCGCGTTCCGCTGACGAGAGCGCCATTGATGGAAGCGTTGTCGCGGTGGTCGCCACAGACATAGATGCCGGGACGGATGCGAATGGGTCGCTGGGGAGGTTCCAGGGCACCGGGCAACTGTTGAGGCTGGGCATGAACGATGCGATAGCTGCGGACTAATTGCCACGAGGAAGCGACCTTGCCGAACCAGTTTTTCATTTGGGCGATGATGAAACCGCCAAGCTGGACATCGGTGAGGGCCTGGGTACCGAGGACAGTGACGGAAATCAGGTGTTTGCCTTGGGGAGCGTAAGAGGGGGCAATCTGCGAGAGGACACAAAAATTGTTGACCGGGCCGGCTCCATCGCCGTTAAGGATGAGGATGGGAAGGGGCACAGGCGGCTCCTGGGCGGAATAGTAGAAGCAAGTGACGCTGCGAGAGGCGGGCTCGACTTCGCCAGCGAGGTGTGCGGCGGAAGGGCCGTCTGCGGCAACGACTAGAGCTCTAGCGCGGAGGGATTCACCACCTGCGAGGGTCAACTCGTTTTCGTGGAGTGCGTCGACACGCGCGCTGAGACGAATCGACCCCGCGGGGAGTTTCTCAGCGAGTTGCATAGGGATAGCGCCCATGCCGTGGGACGGAACGCAAACGCTTCCTTCGGAAAGCATTTTGAAAACAAATTCGAACATGCGGCTGGAAGCGTTGAGTTCGCCATCGAGGAGAATGCCACCGAGGAGAGGGCGGAAGAAACGATGGATCATTTCCTTGGAGAAGCCTGCGGACTGCAAGGCGTCTTTGGTGGGGCGGTCCGGCCGGCAAAAGATTTCGTCGGTGGAGGAATTGCGGAGACGGCGACGGAGTCGAGCGATGCGCAGCTTGTCGATGAGGGAACCAAAATCGGATTGCAGGGCATCCTTCCAGGAGCCAGGCGTGCGCCATGGATCGACGAGTTGGTTCATGCGGCCAGCAAACCAGGAGAGCGCGCCGTGGGCGAAGGACCTTAAGTCGAGGAGTGGATAGTTCAACAGGCGCTGGGCTTCAGGATAAGCGGTGAACAGAACCTGGAACCCGCGATCGAGCAGGAAGCCATCGAGGTGATCGGTGCGCACGCGGCCGCCGATGCCGTCGGAGGCTTCGAGGATTTGAATACTGACGCCTTTCTCGTGAAGCTGGCGCGCGCAGGCCAAGCCGGCCAAGCCCGCGCCTACGACAAGAACATCTGGGCTGGAAGACATTCTCCTGTATCACCTCTGGCGAAATGAGAAAAGCGTGGCCTGCGGCGCGGGCCGAAGGAATATCCTGCGGCAAAAGAAGCATGGCGCGCAAGGGGAGGCTGGCAGGCGAGGATGCTTGCCGGTTGCCGTTACGATGCACACGGCAGGAAGGTTGCCAAAGGGATTTGTCCTGCAGAACAAGCAGATCCCTGGCTTCGCTCCGGATGAACAGAGCGTTTAGTGTACAAACACAGTAGTCGGTCCCTAGGGGGGCGGAGGATGCTTCTTGACATTCTGTGCTGGCAGGATAGAGTCTGCCTTCCACCAAGAAGCCCAACAGAAAAGGGAGAGCCGCATGCTACGCCGAATCGCGCTAATTTTTCTGACCGGCCTGATTTTTTGGGCGCCGGGATATGCACAAGAGCAAAAGCCAGCCAGCAAGACATACGTGCTGAAGGCTGCGCGTATGTTCGATGGCAAGAGCAATGCGCTGACTACGCCGGGCGTCGTTGTGGTGACAGGGGGCAAGATTGTGGGAGTGGGGACGAGCGCGGTGATTCCCGCGGGGGCGGAAACGATCGACCTTGGAGATGCCACGCTGCTGCCGGGATTCATTGATGCGCACACGCACTTGACGTTCATGTATGTAGAGGACTTCAAGCAAGCGCGGCTGGACATGTTGCAAAAAACCGTGGCGGAAATGACATTGGACGCCACCGCGAATGCACGCGTGACGCTGATGGCGGGATTCACCACGGTGCGGGATGTGGGTTCGTCTAACTACATGGATGTGGGATTGCGCAACGCCATTGCCGACGGAGTTGTGCCGGGACCACGAATGCTAGTGACGGTGCACGCGCTAGGCGCGACGGGCGGCCACTGCGATCACGAAGATGGATACCGGGAAGGGTTGTTCGGACACGAATCGAATCCGCTGGACGGCGTGATTAATGGAGCGGATCAGGCGCGATACGCGGTGCGGCTGGATCATAAGTACGGCGCCGACATGATCAAGGTGTGCGCATCGGGGGGCGTGCTGTCTCCGACCGACGACGTGGACACGCCGCAACTGACGCAGGCGGAGTTGGATGCTATTGTGGATGAGGCCCATGCGCTGCGCAGGAAGACTGCGGCACACGCGCACGGAGCGGAGGCGGCGAAACGGGCGATTCGCGCAGGAATCGATTCGATTGAGCACGGCAGCTTTTTGGACGACCAAGCCCTGGACATGATGAAGCAGCACGGGACGTACCTGGTGCCGACACTGATGGCGGTTCAAGGGCTGCAGGAGCGGTTTAACCGCGGGACGTACGTTCCGCCAGCGATTGCGGCGAAAGCGCACGCGGCCACCAATGCCATTCACTCCACGTTCCAGCGGGCGCTGGCGAAGGGCGTGAAGATCGGATTGGGGACGGATGCGGGAGTGTATCCACACGGAAGAAATCCGGAGGAGTTTCACCAGATGGTGGATTTAGGGATGAAACCGATTGATGCGCTGAAGGCGGGGACATCTTCCGATGCGGAACTGCTGGGGTTGGCGGACAAAATTGGGGCGCTGGAAGCGGGGAAATTCGCGGATGTGGTGGCGGTGCCCGGAGATCCACTGCAAAATATACGTATGACGGAGCAAGTGTTTTTTGTGATGAAAGAAGGCGTGATCTTCAAGAACGAAAAAACGAAGTAGGACAGAAACCGGGTATTTCTCTTTGTTGAAGTGACAAGAGAGATTGCTCGCTTCCCAGACTCGGTGCGGAATGACAAACTGAAGCTTGGCAAGCTGTGAGCCAAGCCCTGACGACAAACTCCGGTGAATCGCTTTTGCCGGGGAAGCAAGTGACCGTGAGCGAGCTATCGAGGGTACTGAAGAACGCGCTGGCGAGCGAGTACCGCGAGCGGGCCGCGGAGTTGCATAAATGGGCCGACCCACTCGACGATGAACAGTTCTGGATGAATCCGTATGAGTACGGGAACAGCGTAGGGCATCTGGTGCTGCATTTGACCGGAAACCTTAGTTACTACATTGGTGCACAGATTGCCCGTACAGGTTATGTGCGGCATCGCGATTTGGAATTCACCGAAACGCGCCGGCCGTCGAAGGCGGAGGCGCTGCGCAAGTTGGATGAAGCGGTTGCAATGGTGGCGGCGACGATTGAAGAACAGAGTGAAAAGGATTGGATGTTGCCGTATACCGGGGATCGCGAACCCGAATCGAAGGATCGCTTCACGATATTTTTGCGGTGCGCGGTACATTTTTATAGTCACGTGGGACAGATTAGTTATTTGAGCCGGCAGTTGAGGAAGAAGTAGGCGGATTCCTCTGGGGGCTGAAGCCCCGGAGCTGAAGGTCCGAACCCCCTAAAGAAAAACAGCAAAGCTTGGTGCGTAGGTGCCACGCCAAGAATTTGTGTTGGCGGACCGCCTCAGGAACCGATCCCTCAGGGTCAGCCGCAAGCGGAGAACACAAGAGCCCAGTAGGCTACAAACCGAAGAACGCCCGCTTCGGAAAGGCCGGTACACAACGCAAAATGGCCACCACGTCAGGATTCGAGCTTGAAGCGGGTGGAGGCCAGGCGGTAGAGGCGGCGCCACACGAGGCGATTGATCAGGACTACGACGGTGGCCATGATCAGCGTGGAGGCTAGAAGCAGGTCAAAGTGGCCGGCGTCGCTGGCGCGGCTGATGGTGCTGCCCAGTCCGGGAGCCTGAACGATTTTCCCTTGAAAATGAAAATATTCTGCGACGATGCTGGCGTTCCACGCACCGCCCGAGGCCGTAACCATTCCGGTGACGAGGTAGGGAAAAATTCCGGGGAGGATCAGGTAGCGCCAGCGATCGAAACTGCCGAATCGAAAGACATGGGAGACTTCTTTCAGATCCGTGGGAATGGCCATAGCGCCGGCGATGACGTTAAAAAGGATGTACCACTGGGTACCGAGGAGCATGAGAGCCATGGCGGCAATTTCCACGCCGCCATGCAAGTGAATCAGGAAGAGAAGAATGACGGGGAACAACGCGGTCGCGGGGATGGAAGCGGCAAGTTGCACCAGCGGCTGAGCGATACGAGCGAAACGAGGGTTGAAGCCGATGGCGACGCCCACGGGGATGGTCCAGAAAGCGCCGATCAGTAGAGCTAGATTGACGCGCAGGAAGGTAAGCCCGGCGCTGCGCAAGAGCAGCAAATAGTCGCTGCGGTGGAGATGCGAGAGCTCGCCGACGGTGCGGTAGACACCGTAGCAGACCGTGAGTACGGCGATCACCGCGAAAAGCCAGCCAAGCCAGCGGCGCGAGCGGTGTGAATTGGCAGCGGAAAAAGTTTGCGCGGCGCGTGAGGCACCACGGGCGAAGGTCACGGTAAGCCAGCCCACGATGGGATGAAGAATGCGGCGATAACCGCGAATGAGGAACGATTCCCTGCGAATGAAGCTGAGCAGCGAGTTTTGCGCGATGGAACTGTTTTCGACCTGCTCGAATTTGAATTTGTCGGCCCAGGCGATCACCGGGCGCCAGACGAGCACATCCATCAAGACAATGACGGCGACCATGGTGGCAAGACCCCAAAGCATGGCGCGGGTATTGCCGCTGCTGGCGGCGGTCTGAAGGAACGAGCCGAGACCGGGCAGGCGGAAGTCCTTATCGCCGAGGACAAACATTTCGCAGGCCATAAGGAAGAACCAGCCGCCCGCGACGGACATCATGGAATTCCAGACCAGGCCGATGGTGGAGAACGGAAGATCGAGTTCGAGAAAACGTTGCCACGAGCTGAAGCGGTAGATGATGGCGGCTTCGCGCAAGTCACGCGGAATGGTTTTCAGTGAGGAATAGAAACTGAAAGCGATGTTCCAGACCTGCCCGGTGAAAATGAGGATGATGGAGCCGAGTTCGACGCCAAGCTGACGGCTGGGGAAAACGGTAACCATGGCCAGCATGACCGCGGGAAGAAAACTCAGAACAGGAATGGACTGCAGAATGTCCAGGAGGGGAATGAGGATCATCTCCGCGCGTTTGGATTTTGCGGCGGCGTAGCCATAAACCAGGGCAAAAACGAGGCTCAGACCATAGGCAACCAGAATGCGGACGAGAGAATAGAGAGCGTAGAGAGGCAGGCTGCGCGGGTTCTGGGAGATTTCGGCTGCGACCTTAACCGGGCCGAACCAGGAGCGGCCAATGGAATAAAGGCCGAAGATGGCGACAAAGACAGCCACGAACACGGCGATGTCCATTAGGAAGGCCCAGGCCCAACGAGAGCCGGCCGGACGAAGCAGCGGCGGGGGAATCGGTGCGGGTTGCGTGGAGACAGCGGCGGGAGTGGGCACGGGAGAATCAGCTCTCGGTAAGAGTCAATTTGCCGCTGGCGGCGTCGTAATCGAAGAGTTCGGCGTAGCGGCCCCACTGGATGGCGGTTTCTAGTTGGCGACGCGCTTCGTCCTCGCTGAAATGTTCATCGAGCAAATCCTGAAAAAATTCCGCGGGGAGAGTGCGATTGTTTTTGGCTTTGAGTGCCTGCTCCATTTGACGAAGAAGCGGGACGTTGGCAAGAGCAGCGTTGCGAAAGATTGTCTTGCGTTCCTGAATGTCCGCTTTGGCGAAGGCCAGGCCTTCGGGCGTGATGATGGCGTCGCCTTCTTCGACTTTGAGCAAGCCAAGGAGCGCGGCGGTGTCGACGGTGGGAAGGAGAGCGTCGACTTCGAGGCTGAGTTCATCGGCCAGCACGTGCAAATCGGCACGACCACCTTGATCGACCAGAATTTCGAGCAGACCAGCCATGCCGCCCGGGCGCGTGTGGGGAAGCATGAGGTAACGCTTTTGCGTGTTCAGCTCATGATCCGGAACGTGCTCCGGAGTGAGTTCGGGATGATCCTGGCGAGTGAGGGCACGATAAATAAGATCGACGAGCTCGACGAAGCGAGCAGCTTTCCGGTCGCGCGGATACGGCAAATCGACAGAGAATTGCGCATGAATGTGGGCGGGATTGCGGCCAAGAACAATGATGCGATCGGCGAGAAGTACGGCTTCTTCGATATTGTGAGTAACCACAAAAATGGCGCGCGTGGGAATCTGTTTGCCGAGCCAAAGTTCCAGTAGTTCGCCGCGCAGGGTTTCGGCAGTCAGGACATCGAGCGCGGAGAAAGGCTCGTCCATGAAGAGCACTTCGGGTTCAACGACGAGGGCGCGAGCCACGCCAACGCGCTGCTTCATGCCGCCGGACAGTTCTTTGGGATAGGCGGATTCAAAGCCGTCGAGACCGACCGCATCAATGATGCGCAAGGCCCGTTTGTGGCGCTCGACTTCGGGAACGCCGCGAGCTTCGAGGGGCGCCTCAACATTTTCGATGACCGTAAGCCAAGGAAACAGGGCGAAGCTCTGAAAGACGATCGAAACGTTAGGGGTTTCACCCGCAGCGGGCTGACCATGCCAATAGACGGTGCCACCCGAAGTGGGCGAGAGGCCGGTGAGCATGCGCAGCAGGGTGGATTTGCCGCAGCCGGAAGGACCGAGCAAGCAAATAATCTGGCTAGGATAAACGGCGATGTCGGTGGGAGCGATGACCTGAATGCGGCTGCCATCGGGTTGCGGGTAAAATTTTTCGAGCGCCCGCGCTTCGATAATGGGCTCAGTTGCTGTAGTGACGGTGCTCATGGGCGCGTGTATTATCGCTCAAGTCAGGTGCGCTCGCCTATGAGCAAGAGAGCATGAGGGGGAAGATCGCGTGTCCGGTTACAATTTCATGAACCTCCGATGACACCGCCGAGCGTAACGCAAAAGGCCGTAGGCCGAGGCAGAATCCCTGGATGGTTGCTGGCGCTGGGTCTATCACTGCTGATATCCGTAGTGATCGTGCTGCCGTTTTTCTGGTATGGCAGTGCGTCGGGGCACGATTTCGTATTCCATGCTGATTCGTGGTTCGACGTGGCACTGCAGTGGAAAGAAGGGGTGCTGTACCCGCGGTGGACGGCGTGGACCAATCATGGCTACGGGGAACCACGGTTCATTTTCTATCCGCCGCTTTCGTGGATGGTGGGGGCAGTGCTGACGCGAGTGGTGGCGCCGCCGTGGGTGCCGGTAGTGTTCATCGTGCTGACACAAACGCTCGCCGGACTTTCGGCGTTCCTGCTGCTGAAACGGTTGACGAGTGAACGGGCGGCCATTTTAGGAGCAGCGGGTTATGTGCTGAATCCGAACGCGCTGCTGATGACTTATATCCGCAGTGACTTTGCGGAGCAACTGGCCTGTGCGATATTCCCGCTGGTTCTGCTGGGGGCGCTTAGGGTGTGCAATTATTTGGAGGATTCGGAACCGGGGCTTTCCTGCATCGTTTATTTTGCGATTCCCTTCGCCGGGGTGTGGCTTTCGAATGCTCCCGCGGGAGTGATTGTGAGTTATTCGATCGCCCTGCTAATGGCGTGGGCCGGGATTACCCAACGGTCGTTGAAGATTGCGGTGCGCGGCGCGTGCGGTTTGGCGTTGGGATTGAGCCTGACGGGCTTTTACCTGATACCCGCGGCGTACGAGCAGCGTTGGGTGAACATCGGGCAGGCACTCTCGAGTGGGCTGCTGCCCTGGCAGAACTTCCTTTTTACGGCGATTGAAGATGTAGAGCACACGTGGTTCAACTGGATCGCGTCGATGTGTGCGCTGATGCTGGTGTTACTGTTTGGAGTTTCAGCGCTGTTGTCGGTGCGGCTGGGCAGGCGTGGAGTGGAAAGCGGCGGCCGGGGAAGCGTGTGGACGGCACTGCTGGTGGTGGGCACAGCGGCAACAGTGTTGATGATGCGGTTCACGCTCCCGCTCTGGGAGCATCTGCCGAAGCTGCGGTTCGTGCAGTTCCCGTGGAGATGGATGTCCATCGTGGCGTTGATTTTTGCGTGCTTTGCGGCCGCAGTGTGCGAAAGGCGAAGAGGGTGGCTGCTGTTTGCGGCGATGGCCGTGGTGAGCGTGCCTTTGGGGCATCTTCTGGTGAGCAATAGCTGGTGGGACACGGACGAAATGCCGACGCAGTACGCTGCGATCGAGCGCGGTACGGGATTCGATGGGACGGACGAATACGATCCGCTGGGAGATGATCATTCGGATTTGCCGGTGCGCGCGCCACTGGTGAAGATACTGCCTGAGAACAAGGGCGGTGGCGGTGTGCCGGAGGCGCAGGCGCACGTGGTGGAGTGGAAGACGGAGAAGAAGGAAATTCGGGTGGATGCAAACGAAGAGGTGCGGGTGGCATTGCGGCTGCTGAATTATCCAGCGTGGAGAGTGGTAGTGAACGGAACGGTGATCGCGCCGGAAAGAATGGATGATTTCAACGTGATGGTGATTCCGGTGAAGCGAGGGAGCTCGGTGATCCGGGTGTGGTTTCTGCGGACGGTGGATCAGACGGTGGGGATATGGGTGAGCGTGATGGCGATGATGGTGGTGGTTGCATTGCTGGTGTGGGGGAAGAGCGCAAAGCTGAGAGCGAGTAGCTAGAGATTTGTTGCGGGTACAGATCTTGCCACGATCCCTGCACGTCGTGCCGCACAAAGCGCGGCACTCCGGTCGGGATGGCAAACGTCAGCGGCGGTCGACGGAGGGGTGGCGGATGTCCTGGCCCTGGACGATGTAGATTACGTCCTCGGCGATGTTTGTAGCGTGGTCGCCGATGCGTTCGAGATTTTTGGCGACGAGGATGAGTTCAAACGCAGGGAAAACCACACTGGAATCGCCCATCATGTACGTAAGGAGTTCACGGAAAATCTGATCGCGGTATTGATCGACCTGGTCGTCGCTAGCCATGACTTTTTGAGCGAGCTCGACGTCGCGGCGAACGACAGCATTCAGAGAACTGCGGACTTGCTCCTCGACGACTTCGGTCATGCGGGGCAGATCGACGTAGGGCTTGACGCGGGGATGACGGAGGATGCGGAGCGCACCTTGCGCGATGTTGACGGCCTGATCGCCAATGCGTTCAAGGTCATTGTTGATGCGAGAAACGGCGAGGACGAAGCGCAGGTCGGCGGCCATGAGTTGGTGGAGAGCGAGGAGCTGAACGACGCGGTCGTCGACTTCGAGCTGAAGTTCGTTGATAGCGTCTTCTTCATCAAGGACCCGCTTGGCGAGTTGTTCATCAGAATCGAGGACCGCGTGAACCGCCTGATGAACGGCGCGCTCGGCGAGGCTGCCCATCCAAAGGAGGCGTTCCTTGAGCTCGTTCAGATCCTTTTCGAAGTGTCGTTCCATAACAGCCTTTCCCTATGCGTCGCAGTAGTGGCGGTGATGCGAAACCAAAGCAATAACGAAGCTTATCCAAACCTGCCAGTAATATACGCTTCCGTGCGTGGATCGCCGGGAGTGGTGAAAAGGTGCGGGGTGGGGCTGAACTCAATCATTTGGCCGGTGAGGATGAAGGCAGTGAAATCGCTGACACGCGCGGCCTGTTGCATATTGTGAGTGACGATGACGATGGTGGTGAGATTCTTGAGGTCCACAAGAAGTTCTTCGACTTTGGCGGTGCTGATAGGATCCAGCGCGGAACACGGCTCATCGAGAAGTAAGACCTCCGGTTCAACAGCCAAGGCACGCGCGATGCACAGACGCTGCTGCTGTCCGCCAGAAAGGTCGTACGCGGATTTGTGGAGCTGATCCTTTACTTCCTCCCACAAGGCAGCGTGACGGAGACTCTTCTCGACAACGTCGGCGATGGAGTCCTTGGCGCCGTTGATGCGCGGGCCGTAGGCGACGTTGTCAAAAATAGATTTGGGGAAAGGATTGGGGCGCTGGAAGACCATGCCGACGCGGCGGCGGAGAGCCGTGACGTCTTGCGCGAGAATATTTTGGCCGTCGAGAAGGATGTCACCTTCCAGGCGAGAAGTGCTGACGGTTTCGTGCATGCGGTTGAGGATGCGGAGCAGAGTGGATTTTCCGCAGCCGGAAGGGCCGATGAGAGCCGTGACTTTTTTTTCCGCGACGCCCACGTTGATGTCGAAGAGAATCTGCTTGGCACCATAGAAGAAATTGAGTTTGGAGACGGTCATGCGCATGGGGAGGCTGGCAAAACCTTCGCGAGCCCCAGGAGCGCCGGGATTGGTGGCGATGTTCAAAGATAGACTCGGTTTGGTGGACGCTTCCATGGCTAAGACCTCGGGACCGCGATGCCGCGCGCGAGGATGGTGCGGGCAACGATGTTGATGATCAGGATGAGTCCTAACAGCACGAGACCCGCGGCCCAAGCCTGGCGATGCCAATCCTCGTAGGGAGAGACCGCATAGGTATATATCATGACGGGTAGCGAAGCCGTGGGCTGCGACCAACTGTTGCTCCAGAAGCGGTTGCCAAAGGCGGTAAAGAGCAGCGGAGCAGTTTCACCAGCGACGCGAGCAAGCGCGAGGAGAATGGCGGTGAGAATACCGCGGTAAGCCGCGGGAATAATGACCGTGCGAATGGTTTTGGATTTGCTGGCACCGAGGGCCATGGCACCTTCGCGCAAACTGTTTGGGACGTTCTTGAGAAATTCCTCGGTGCTGCGCAGTGTGATGGGGATCATCATCAAGCCGAGAGCGAACGCGCCAGCGAAGGCAGAGAAGTGTTTAAAGGGCAACACGACCATGGCGTAGGCGAAAATGCCGATGACGATGGACGGGACGCCATTGAGAAGGTCGGCGGCATAGCGCACGACGGAGGCAACAAAACTGCCGCTGAATTCAGCGAGGTAGACACCACCGAGGAAGCCGATAGGCACGCCAAAGAGCGAAGCTGCGAACAAAAGCTTGCCGCTGCCCACGATGGCGTTGGCCATGCCGCCGCCGGATTCGCCAACGGGTTTGGGAAGTTGCGTAAAGAAAGCCCAGTTAATGGAAGTGCCGCCATTATAAACGAGATAGCCAAGAATGAAAAAAAGCACGCTAACCGAGATGAGCGCACAGAGACCAGTCATCGTCATCATGAAGTTGCTGACAAATTTCCTCCAGCGAACGCGGGTGCTACTCATCGGGTGACCCCGCTTCCCTTTTGCGTCGTGACAACAATGAGGAGACGAGCCAGTCCGTTGATGACGAAGGTGAGGATGAAGAGAACCAGACCAAGGGCGATGAGAGATTGCAGGTAAAGATCTCCCGTAGCTTCGGTGAATTCGTTGGCGATGACAGCGGCAATGGAGTAGCCGGGGGCGAAGAGCGAAGCGGCGATTCTGGGGGTATTGCCGATGACCATGGTAACAGCCATGGTTTCACCCAGCGCGCGGGCGAGAGCGAGGAAGATGGAACCCATGATACCGGTTTTGGCAAAAGGAACGACGACCTTCCAAGTGGATTCCCAGCGGGTGGCACCGAGAGCCAGAGCGGCTTCGCGTTGATCGCGCGGAACCGAAAGCAACACCTCGCGGGACACCGAAATGATGTACGGAATCACCATGATGGCTAGCACGATGCCAGCGGTGAAAAATCCCACGCCGTAGGAGGGACCTTTGAAAATCGGGATGAAACCGAGGGGTTTGTTCAGAGCGGGATAGATAACGGTACGCATGAGAGGCCTGACAATAAAAAAGCCGAGCAAGCCGTAAATGACGCTGGGAACAGCAGCGAGAAGATCGATGAAGAATTGCAGGGCATCGGAGATGCGTGTGGGAGCGAGTTCGGCAAGAAAGATTGCGGCGCCGATGCCCAAAGGAACGGCCAGGAGGAGCGCAACGGCGGAAGTGACCAGGGTTCCGTAGATGAAGGGCAGGGCGCCGTACTCATCGGCGATGGGATCCCAAACTTCAGTGGTGAAGAAATGCAAGCCGAACTTGTGGCGAGGGAGGGCGGAATTGACCCAAAGCTGATAGACGAGAAGGACGGTGATGAGCACCACAGTCATAGCAAAAAGGAAGGTGACGAGACGAGCGATCTCGTCACCATCGCGGAATTTAGAGAGAAACGAGCGTGACGGCGCCGCGGGCCCGGTGCTCCCGTAGGTTGTACTCGTTGTAACCACAGTTCCCCTGGCGTGTTACTGCACGCCGTTGATGGCCTTCTTTTCTTTTTCTACAACTTCCTTGGGCAGCTTCGCGTAGGAAAGTTGCTCGGTATAACTCTGGCCGTCGGCGAGCATCCATTTGAGGAAACCCTTGATCGAGTCGCGCTTTCCGGCGTCGGAAATTTTTTCCGGGATTAACAGCCATGTGAACGTCGAA
>Ga0126379_10000759_pt1 | contig 18407 bp, 10 predicted proteins | sample PanSoiMetPlot_24_FD_92640 | JGI IMG/M metagenome (GOLD analysis project Ga0126379, IMG submission 92640) | Tropical forest soil microbial communities from Panama - MetaG Plot_24 | ecosystem: Environmental > Terrestrial > Soil > Tropical forest > Bulk soil | place: Panama | collected 2016-02-17
AGGCTTGAATGGTCAGGGTTGGGGAGAGCACCACCTGCTGGCGAAGGGTCAGGGACAACACGCGAGAATCGAGAATCCCAAAACTGAATTGGTCGGCTCCGACCGTGTCCACGTATCTGGCGCCATGAGGCGTGTAGTCCAGGCCGACTTCCAGCTGCCCTTCCAGACTCGGATGCGGGTGGACGACAATCCGGAAATTGCCGTTATAGCCAACCGATGAAACGGGGAGCATGGGATTCGGTCGCCACCCAAGGCCCAGGGATCCACCCACGGAGACTGCGCGATTAGCGTCGCTCTGGCCGAGAATAGAAAAATAGGCAACGTTTGGCCGCTGATAGGGAATACCGGTGGAGCCTACTTCCCGGATATCGAACTGCGGCACGTCAAAGGTGGCGTTCCATCCGATGGAGTGAAATGAGCGCAAGATGGCGTTCGCTCCGGCCGAGACGTTCAGGCCGCGATCCACAAATCGCTGGTCGCTCGACCAGCCCTTGTCGATCAACAGGTACGAGTAGAAGGAGCGCAGCGGGCCAAATCCGCTCGGGCGCACGAAATTCAAGGTAGCGCGAAGGTCGTGGATATTTTGGTTCGGCTGAAATCCGGTCGCATTCAGATCCAGCTTGGGAGAGGCGAAGTCGTATCGCAGCTCGAACCGAAACGGCTCCCCGCCAAATTTTCCCCCTGATAGGTAGCTGCCGAAGCCAAAGTCGCCCGGCCGGATGATCGTCCCATCCTTCAGCGTACGAGTGGGAGATCCCCCTATCGATTGCGAAGCATCCACCTGACCGAGCAGAAGCCATTGCGAGTTGGCGGTTCGGAGATTCCAGTCGAAGGCCAGCGCATTTCCCCCCCGCTCGTCGCAATAAGGCGGGCGCTGCTCGTCGGGTAAATTAGCCTGATTCTCGGTACAGCGCGGCGCGATCGGAGTCGCCGCGGCGAACGACGTCCCCAAGGTGGAATTCGCGCCAACCTTCTTTCGCAGCACCGCGGCGAAATAGTTCTCCGGCACCGGTTCGAGGGGAGGAAATGAATCCTTTAAGCCGACGTGCAGCGGCCTCGAAGTGAAGTAGCCCAGCCCGCGATTGGGATTCGCCTCGTCGTTGTTAGGCACCGAAGCGCCCGCGACGAAGGCGTCCAGCACACCGATGTCCAGACCTTTCCCCGCAGCTCCCGTCAGCTTGCCGGCAGCGAGAATCGGCGTGGTCAGTCCGATCCGACGCGAATAGAGGAGCGTCTGGGGCGTGTGGCCGACCTCGCCCCCGACAGGCTGGAACAGGTCGAGCCCGTGCGTGAAAAACGGTCGTTTTTCGGGAAAAAGTGGCTCGAAATTGGTGAGGTTGAGGATCACCTGATCGGCTTCGACCTGCCCGAAGTCGGGATTGACCGTGGCGTTGAGGAGCAGGCCTCGAGTGACGGCTGCCTTGAGATCGAATCCTAGGTCGAGCGACGGATCGAGAAGACGCGGCTTGGGAATCGAGGGATCAGAAAACTGGGGGCGGAGCGTCGCTCGCGCCGCGACGTAGGGAGTGATCTCGATATTGGCTTTGGGCTTAAGGCCGCTCAGCCCGGACAAGTGTCCGAAGCGCGATACGAAGCCGATGGTATTTCGCGGGATCAGCACGCTGTCGAGCACCTCGTGCGTGCGCGCGATCTCACGGCGGACGAAGAACCCCCAGGTCTGCATCGGCCGATCGCGGAATCTCAGCAGGCTCAGCGGAATGGCGAACTCCGCCGACCACCCATCGGGGCGCTCGGAAACGGCCGCCTCCCAGACAGCATCCCACTCGTCGCTGTTCTGATTGTCCTGAAACCACAGGCTGTCTTGCAGCACGCCGGCAGCGTTGACGGTGAAAGCAAATGCTTCGAGATGATCGTGATTTGAATCGATGGCGATCCCAACCGTATCGGAGGCAGGAATCTGGTCGCGCCGGCCCAGCTGCCGCAAGATCTGCTGAGGCCGAGAGTCGTAACAGACGATCCCAACATACAGTTTGTCGTCGTCGTAAAGGACGCGGACCTCGGTCCGCTCGCTCGGCTTAGCTCCCTCATCCGGAAACGACTGAACGAACTGGTCGAAGACCGGCGCCGTCGACCACTGGGGATCACTTAGCTTTCCGTCAATCGAAGGGGGCTTGCCCGCGCGAACTGCCCAAATGAGCTGAGTTGTGCCCGGGCCTTCGACCGCTCCGAACGCGCTCGATGCAATCCACAGAAACGCGAGAATTGAACGCAGGCCTTCAAATTCCGCGTGTGAAAAACGCCGCACCCGCCTCGGCGGGCTTCGGCGGCGGGTACGGAGCGGATTCACGCGAACCGAAGGACCGCTCATGTCCCGCTTCCAAGCATCCGCTCACTTTGATCCATTCCGGCGAAGTCGGGTCAATGGCGCCTTCCTGTCTACTCACCAACCCGTCATCCTCGCTTGATGTCAAATCTTTGACTCATTCACCTTTTCTTTTGACTCTCGAAGCTGCGGCAATGTACTCGCACCAAAACCGTTGGGGGGCCGCAAATTATGAAAACCACATGCAGTGTTACAGGTCGGTTAATTGCGCTGAGCCTTCTTGTATGCACCCTGGGACATCGTGCCACAGCCCAGACGACTCAGTACACCATCACGGATCTAGGGACGCTACCCGGATTCAATTCGAGTGAGGCCGGTGGCCTCAACGCGTCTGCGCAAGTCGCTGGTTGGTCCCATAGCACCAGCGGGATCGACCACGCGTTTGTCTGGACCAGCGGGAGCGGGTTGCTGGACCTCGGTACGGCGGGATTCGAGTCGAGCGCGGCGATCGGCGTCAACGCCTTGGGTCAGGCGGCGGGCGAAGTGTACAACAGCCTCGGACCATCCCACGCGTTCTTCTGGACCAGCGGCGCGGGACTGATGGACATCCACGCGTCGAGCGTCTTTAGCTCCAGTGAAGCCATGGGGTTCAATTCATCCGGTCAGATCGTGGGCCGGTTGTCGAACCCCACCGGATCGGTTCATACCTTCCTGTGGAGCAGCGCCACCGGGATGTCGGACTTGGGACCCATGCCTGGCATGACCGATAGCTTTGCCAGGGGGATCAACGACTCAGGCCAGGTCGTCGGCACATCCTGGAATGCCACCGACGGGCGAGCTTTTCTATGGACGAGCGCTGCTGGCTTCACCGATCTTGGTTTGCTGCCCGGATTCATCTATGCGCTCGCTTCGGCGATCAATGCTTCCGGCCAGGTGGTGGGCGAGGCCGCCAACGACTCCGGCCCCATCGACGGCTTCCTCTGGACGCCCGATGGCACCATGACGGATCTCGGGACGTTGCCGGGATTCTCTTACCTTCAACCGTACGCGATCAACGCCTCGACGGTGGTGGTGGGCCAAGTGAGCAACAATCCCGGATCTGCGCGGGCGTTCGTTTGGCAAAATGGCGTGGTGACGGACCTGAACACGCTGATCTCCGATCCCGGCTGGGTCTTGACCATCGCGACTGGGATCAACGATGGCGGTCAAATCACCGGTACTGGGACATTCGGAGGGGCGAGGCACGCGTTTCTCCTGACGCCGATTCTGTAAAACCAACTACCTTTGCGCTCACCCCACCGTTTGGGATTCAGTGGGCGTGGATTCGCAAGGCGAGCTTGCCGAGGTGGTGCTGTCCCAAGTCCTGATGGGCGCGAGCCGCGTCATCGAGCCCGTAGGTCTTTCCAAGCTCCACGTGAAAGGGGCCCGCGGCGATCAATGCATTGAGTCGCTTGAACACCTCGGGCTTGGGGACACCGTCGTAGGCGATCGTCTTGACTCCGGGTGGGCCCTTGGGCTCGGGCTCGACGCCGTTCGGATAGGCTATCCGTCCACCCTTCTTCATCGCCGCCAGCACTCGCTCCAGCTCCTTTCCGCTGGCGACAACAAGCGCCGCGTCGAGTCCTTCGCCAGCGTGCTCGCGGATGGCGGATGCCACGTCTTCCCTCCGCCCGTCGACCGCTGCGTCCGCACCCAGGCGGCTGACGAGCTCGACGCCGTCTTTGCCGGAGGCGACAGCCAGGACTCGCACTCCCACTCGCTTCGCAAGCTGGACCGCCATATGGCCGATGCCGCCGCTGGCGCCGAAGATGAGCAGGCTCTCGCCGCGGCGAATCTTCAGCTTATCCTCTAGGCCGATCAGGGCTGTGACGCCGTCCGCGCCCAGCGCGCCCGCCTCTTCCGTCGGAAGATTCGCTGGGGCCAAAGCCACGTCGTCCTGCTTGACCGCCACGTATTGGGCGTAGAAACCGCCCTCGACTGAATAGGCGTAGACGCGATCGCCGACTTTGGAGCGCGTGACTCCCTTTCCGACCGCCACCACCGTCCCGCTGCCGTCGTTTCCGAGGACTTTCGGAAATCCGCTCTTGCCGAATTCGAATTCCCCCGAGCGAACGTCCGCGTCCCAGACGCCAATGCCGGCAGACTCGAGCCGGATGAGCACTTTCTTGCTGCTCACCCGCGGCATGGGTAGCTCGTGCAGCTGCAGGACGTCCGGGCCTCCGTAACGGTCAATCGCCGCGGCCTTCATCGTTTCAGGAATGTACGTCTCCATCTTGAGCACCTCCTTGGGGTTTGAGCGAGCGCGCAGGGCTCGCGCCGATCAGTTCACTCAAGCAACTGCACTGAAAACGCGGGGAGCGCTAGGGCGCCGAATCGTCTTCTTGGATCCAGTTCACCGTCGAACAGCTGCCCGGACGGCGCCGTTTCGGTAAGCCGGCGCTCAAAACGTGCGGACGGTCTGGTCGGGATAACGTTATCCCGCACGGTGCCGTTCAGAACGTGCTCACCGGTCGTTGCGTGTAACGTTACACGCGAAGGCAGCCGTTCAACCGATCTCGAATTTCCGACTGTGGCCGTTTAGCCACACCCCGTTGCAACGTTGCGACGGAAAGCTGCCCGTTCAGAACGTGCCAAGGTCTGAGGGGGGACGGCGCCGGCCCGCCTCCACATGCGATCCCATCGCAACGGGGGCTCGGACGTGGTTTGCGTGCAGCCAACCACTTGCCAGGTGGTTTTTTGCACGCGGACATTCAGGCGGCAGCGAGCGGGCGCTGATTCGCAGCGAGGGCGAGCCTCCCGGGGATGTGTGTGACACTTGTGTACGCCAGCGACGCGCATGAGTCGGACACTTCGCCGACAACGTCGCCGACCGCGGCCCTTGGCGGTCCGGCGACCAACACATGTAAAAATCTCCTTCACATGGAGTCTCGCGCGTCGCACGGCTGATGGCACGCTGCACAACATGCGGTCGCCGCGTGCATTGGCAGCGAACGGCGTGCCCGCTGGATGGCACAGCAGTTGCCTCGCTACCAGCCGCCTGCGAGCCTTCTGCCCTGCCGCAAGTGCCGGGGTTTCGCATCGATCGGGTCCTTGGGCTCGGCGGTTTTGCCACCGTTTACGCCGCACGCGATGACGAGGAGGGCGGCGAGCGGGCTCTGAAGGTTTCGCGAGCGGACGTGGTAGGCGCGACCGAGCAGCTCCTCCAGGAAATCGAGGCGCTGCGGGCGATCGGGCCACCCCACGTCCCCTGCCTTCACCGAGCCGGCTTTCTCGCCGACGGCGCCGCTTATGCAGCCTTGGAGCTCATCGGCTCCCCTACCCTCGGCGAGGCGATGGTTTCTCAAAAGCTCCCGCTCGAGCTCGCTGCGTTTGCCGGTTGCGCTGAGGCGATTCTCGCCGCGGTGGAGGCCGTTCACCAGCGCGGCTTCGTCCACTGCGATCTGAAGCCGGAGAACATTTTCCTGCTCGAGTCGCCGCTTCGCGTTCGGCTGATCGACTTTGGGCTGGCGCGTGCCGTGGAAGAGAGCCCCGCTGGCGACTCGACCGGCTCTGGACCCGCGCCGGGGAGCGCCGATTACATGTCTCCCGAGCAGTGCCGCAACTCCGCGAAGGTCGGCATTGCCGCGGACATCTACGCGCTGGGCGTCATCTTCTTCGAGATGCTCACCGGACGAGTCCCGTTCTTCGGCAAGCCGGCCGACGTTCTAGAGGCTCATCGGAGCCGACGCCCTCCGCGGCTCGGCGACATCAGACCGGAGGCGATAGCGCTCGAGGAGGTGATTCGCCGCTGCCTGTCGAAGAATCCGGCGGATCGATTCTCGAGCGCGGTGTCTGTGCGCATCGCCCTGCTCGATGCCCTGAACGCCTCGAGCCGCAAGACCCCAAACAAGCCGGAGCGCGCGCCGCCAGCACCTCAGCCGACCAGGGCGAGAGAGAAGCAGTCTGTCGCCCTGCTCTTTTTCAATACCCGCGAAGATGCGGCTCGGATCAAATCGGCGCTGAGCGCTCATGGCGGCCTGCTCGCGCACGCGGCGGTCAGCGCCCACGCAGGGGTGTTCAGCCTCGAGAGCGGAGACAATCCGGTGAATCGCGCGGTCGGCGCCGCGCGCGCCTTGATCGATGCCGGATTTTGCGAGCGCGCCAAGGTGGACGTCGGCACGGTGAGCGTCCACCCGCACGCAGCCGGGCGCCGCTACTTCAGCCCTTTTTTCGCGCAAGCCGACCGATATCCGTGGCCGGAGGATCCGCCGGGCATCCTCGTGGGCGAGGAAGCGGCGAAGGTGCTCAAAGACGTGCCGGGCAGCTGGCTCGAACGCTACCGGCCCGGGGTGTTTCGCCTCGCCCATCCGGAGAAGCTCAATGAAAGCTCGGTTGTCGAGTTCGAATCCGCCGGACCGATCATTGGGCGAGAAGAAGTGCTGGAGTCGCTGCTCGGGGCGGCTCGCGGCGCCGTTGATTCCAGATCCCCGACGATTTCGACCGTGATCGCCGAGCCTGGCCATGGAAAGACCCGACTCTGCCGCGCCCTGCTCGAGCAACTTCCAACCGTCGCCGGCGCCCGGTTGATTCACTTCCGCGCGCGCGAGCCTTCGGCCGGTGAAGCCGACCAGACCATCCGCGAGCTTTTGCGTACGCTTTTCGGGATTGAAGGTGTCGCTGGCCCAGACCCTGGCCGCCGCCTCCTGGCGGATCGACTCGGCCCGGCGCTCGCCAGTGACGTCTGGCCGGGCGCGGCGCTCGCCCTCGGCTGGCTCTCGCTCGAGTCCGAAGAGCTCAAGCCCTTCGCCGCGGCGCCGGGCGCTCTGCGCAGTGGGGCCGCCCGCGCCGCTGGGGCGGCGATGAGGCGCTTGGCCGAGGAGTCGCCGCTCCTGCTCGTCCTCGACGATGCGCAGTTCGCCGATGATGCAACGCTGGACGCGATCGAATACGCCACCCTCTCCGAGGCCCGTTCGCCCATCTGGGCCTGCGTGTTCGCCCGCCCGAGCTTTCAGGCTGGCCGCCCCGGCTGGGCGGAACGCTCGGCACAGCGGTGCCGGGTGGAGCTTGAGCCGCTCGCGCAGGAAGCAGCCGCAGACCTCTGCCGCACCCTGCTCTCGCCCGCCGAGAACGTCCCGGCTGCCGCCATTCAGCTGCTCGTCGAGCGGACAAAAGGGATTCCGATCCAGATCGTCGAGCTCGTGCGAGCGCTCAAAGACGGCGGCATGGTGCGCCAGAACGCCCGGACGGGCACCTGGTACCTGGCTACCGATGAGCTTGGCGCGCTGCCTGATCTGCCGCTCGTCGAGTGGCTGGCGGCGAGGGAGCTCGGCGCGCTTCCGCCGGACCTCGCTTCCCACGCGCGGCTGGCGGCGCTGCTCGGCGACGACTTCGTTCCCGAGGAGATTTCCGGCGTGTTGGCCGAGCTGGAGCGCGCCGGAACCGCGGGTTCCTTTCCGCTCGACGCGGCGGTGGCCACCAAGCAGTTGCTTCGCAAGGGCGTCCTCGTCGAGCGCCGCCGCGACCAGCTGAGCTTTCGGCACGCGCTGGTGCGCGACGCGATGTTTCAATCGGTGCCCGAGGCGGTGCGGCGGCCGATTCATCAGGCGGCCTTCCTCTACTACAGCGGCGAATGCTTGCTCCCTCCTCGGCAGCGGTTGGCTCGCCTAGCCTTTCACGCGGCGCAGAGCGGCTTGGCGGGAGTCGCCGCCGACTCCTACCTCCGGCTCGCCGAGCAGGCCCAGTCGCGGCACGCCTACGTGGAGGCGGAATCGATGTACAGCCGCGCTCTCGAGCAGATGCTCGCCGTCCCAAACCCGCAGCGGCTTTCCGCACTGCGCGGGCGGGCGCTGATGCGCTACCGCCTCAGTCGCTACGAGGACGCCAGCAAGGACTTCGAGCTGGCCAGGGAGATTGCGCACCATCTGGGCGAGCTCGAGTCGGAGATAGAAATCCTCCTCGACGAAGCAACCGCCCTGGACTGGGCGGACGAGTATCGAAGATCCAAAGAGCTGGTGGATGTCGCCGAGCTGCTGGCGCGCAATTGCGAAACTCCGCTCCTCGAGGCGAAGCTCTTGATGGGGCTGGGGCGTTCCTGCGTGCGCTTCAACACCCACGAGCGCGCTGCCGAGCTTTATGGCCTCGCGGCACAGCGGGCCGGGGAGCTTGGCGATGCCGGGTACGAGACCTACGTCATCTCGCTGCTGCACAACGGGTATGTCCTCGCCTCGCTGGGCAGGCTGGAGGAGTCGGAGCGCGCGTTCGATCGAGTGATTCCCTTGTGCGAGCAGCGCGGCGACAAACTTCACCTCGGCGCCGCGCTTGGCAATCGCATCACCCTCTGGACCTGCCGCAACGATGAACACCGGCTGATGGCCGATCTGTATCGCCTGCTGCAAATCTGCCGCGAGATGGGTAACGGGCGAATGGAGCAGCAGGCGCATTTCTATTTGGGTTTGTATTTGCGCTACCTCGGCGAGCTAGAGGATGCCGAGAAGCATGCTCGCCGAGCGGTCGAAATCGACGAGAAGCGCCTGGGCGAGGCGGCGCGCCCCGAGTCGTCGCTACTTCTTGCTCGAGTCTTCGCCGCGGCGGGTAACACCGCCGGCGCGCGATACATTCTGAGACAAATACAAGGCCGCCGCCGGGGTGCGCTGGGCCGGCGGGATCAGGAGATCGAATTGCTACCCGGAGAGGAGGTTTTCTTCTCGCTCGTCGATCTCGCCACCCGGGAGGCGTCCGGGGAGGAATGGGAAGCCCTCTGGGCGCGCGCCGTCAAATGCCTCACCGGGCAAGATCAGATCGAATTCTGGGAATTGCGAGGGCGCGGCGCCCAGCGTCGGGCAGCGGACCAAGAGGCGATCCGCGCGTTTCAGCAGGCTGTGCTGCTTGCCGGCCGCGTGCCGAATGTGATGCTCAACCGCCTCCAGGCGGAACTGAGTTCCCTCAGCAACGCTTCACCGCACTAACCAGCAGGCGCAAGGTTGTACGCGCATTGACCCCAACCTCTCAGAGATTGGGGCCATCTGCGAGTGATTCGTTGTGCGCCTACGCTACGGGCCTACGAACAGGGAATAGTTGACCGGAACCGATTGCATGATCTCGCCGTCGTATCCGCCTTCGACGTAAATCGTATCGATCGCCAGTGTGCCGCTCGTATTATTGAGCGGCCCAGGTAGATCGGGGCCGTTCGACCAAGTGCGGTCGAGAGCATTGAAGATCTGGGTTCGCGCAATTTCACATGCCATGAAGGGGCAAAATCCACCGATCACGTAAATGTCCGTTCCCAAAGTTACCACCGCCGGATCGGTCACGCCAACCGGCATCGGTGGACCCACCGTCCAGACGTTGGCGTCCACGTCGTAAATGTAGTGGTTCGTGGAATCGAAACTGAAGCCGAAGGTGTGACACTCATTGAGATCGTCTACGCCAGCCCCATGGCTCCTAACTCCGCCTGGGGCCGGCAACGGAGCGATGGCCGTGTAGCTGTCCGAACCCGGATCGTACTCGAATGCCGAGAAGGCGCCGCCCGAGCCGCCGGCGACGAAGATCCGGCCGTTCACCACGCAGACCGCGGCGCCGAATCCGCCGCCGGTTGGTGGAATGCTGGTGCCGGTTGACCACGCATCCGAGCCGACATCGTAGATGTTCAGCGTGTTGATCGGGGAAACACCGTTAAAGCCCCCAAACACGTAGAACTGATCGGCAAACTTACCGGTCAGTGGCGTCGATACGACAGCCACCGCGCCAAATGCGCGAAGCGGCGTCGGCACGTTGGCCATCTGTGTCCAGGTGTCGTCCGGGGGCGAATACATCCACAGCGTGTTGAGCGTGACATCCGGGCCCGGTCCCGCGCCGCCGCCGATGACGTACACGTTTCCGTTGCTATCCGAGGCCGTCGTCGTCTGCGAGGTCCCGTTCACATTTGGAATATCCGCGTTGATACCCCACGCTCCTCCATTCACCGCATTCACCGCGGTGCCGAGCGGTTCTCCTAGGAGCTGTTGCCCAGGGGGTGCGTTGTCTGGACTTGGAAGATCCCCCGCCCGGACACTGGTCGAAAAAGCCACTAGCGCGAGAAGAGCACATAAACTCAACAGCGGATTACGCATGACGGATCCTCCCTTGATGTCGGTTGCAGGGTTGCTGCTTTGGAAAATGCCCCTCAGCTAAACTTTCCCCCCGATAAGGGCGCCAACCATCGATGAGCGTTTCAACGTTGTCAAGGACATCGATCGCCGATCGTCCGAGGAGATGATCGGAGCGTTGATTAGCTGCTATTTCGTGGTTTTGGGGCCTTACGCGTCTGGGCGTCGGAGGAAGGGCGCGGCCTTAGCGCATCGCCTCAATCGGGGCGAGCCTGGAGGCACGCAGTGCCGGATACAAACCGAAGATCAGCGCCAGCGCCAACGCGATGATCCAGGCCATCGCCAGCCCCCAGGGATTGACCACCAAACCGTAAGGAAAAACGGGGGACAGGGCACGGCAGACGGCGCCTCCGGCCAAGGTGCCGACCAATGCTCCTAGGGCCGCCAGCACCACGGCTTCGATGAGGAACTGGACGAGCACCTCTCCGTCCGCGGCACCGATGGCCTTGCGCAGCCCAATCTCGAAACGTCGATCGGAAAACGAAATGAGCATCACCGAAAGCACCCCCACCCCGCCGACCAACAGCACAACGCCCGCCAGGCTGAAAAGGACCACCGACCAGCTACGAAGCTGATCGAGGAAGTTTTGGTAGCTCTTGGCCATCTCCGCATCGAGGTCGACGATTTCGACGTCCTCGATGCCGTGGTGCGCTTGTTTGACGCGAGCGACCATCATCGCCGAGACCTCGGGGAGGTCCATCTTCGATTTGAGCTTGACCGCCAGGTGCGTCAGCTTGTGCGCGGGGTCGATGCGGTCGACGTAGGTCTCCAAGGGGATGGAGACGCCATTGGCGTCCTGGTAGTTCTCGTTGCTGAAGATCTGCCCTCTCGCTTGGACACCGACGACGCGGAAGGGAATGCCGTTGACGAGGATATCCCGTCCCACCGGATCGGCTCCCCCGAAGAGCTTGGAGGCCAAGGTCGCGCCGACCACCGCGACCCGGCTGCGGCGCCGCCGGTCGTCGTCGGTGAGTCCGCGGCCGAGGTCCACCGGCCGATTCATCCAAAATCCGTAGTCCGGCCAAACGCCGTTGACGAAGGCCTGCTCGTTGGCCGCCGGGGTTGTCACCGGGAAGCGCATCGAAGCGCGAGGCAGAAAGGCGGCAATCTTCTCGTGCGGAGCGGTCAGCCTGTCCAGGTCCTCGGTGCGCAAACCGGCGCTGCTCGCAAAGCGCTTGGCCTCCTCCGTCGTCCCCGGCGCCTTGGGAGCGACGAGCAGAGTGCCGTCCCAGCTCATCCCTGCAAAGCCCATTGAAATCCTATCGATCACCCCATCCAGCACCGAGGTCATCACCACCAGGGCGAAAACGCCGAGCATCAACAAGGTCAACGTGAGTAGCGAGCGAAGCTTGTGAGCCCAGAGCTCGATGAGCCCCACCCGCACGACTTCGACCACCATTCCCAGTCGGCCGAGCGCTGAAGTCCGGCTCGGACGGCGGCCCTGTGGATCAGTCATAGCGAAGCGCTTCCATCGGCGAGAGGCGACTCGCCTTGAAGGCCGGGTAGAGGGCGAAGAGAAAGCCGCTCACCCCGGCCAAAACCATGGCCCAGCCAAAGCTCGACAGGCGGATGTACAGCGGCACGCCAATCGTTTCGAGGATGAACCAGGAAAAGACCACCCCGAGCGCGAGTCCCACCAGCGCGCCCAAGACGGTTAGCAGCATCGCCTCGGTCATGAAGTCCTTGAAGATCTCCCGGCCGGAGGAGCCGATCGCCATCTTGATGCCCACCTCCCTCACCCGCTCCTTGAGCGACGCCAGTTGAATGTTGACGTTGACCAGCCCGCCACCCACCAACGAGAGCACGCCGGAGAGCATGAAAATGACGTCGTAGACGCTGCCGTTGCTTCGCCGCTTGCGAACGCGTGCAGCGTAGTCATCTAAACGAAAATCACTCTGTTGGCGGTGATTGGCGACGAGAAGCTCCGACAAATCACGCGCGAACGATGCGATGGAATCAACCTCGGGAATCTTGAACGTCACCCGCTCCGCTCGCTCGTACGGGTCGCCTTCGAACCTTCGCTGCACCAACGTGGCGGGCAGGGCGATAATCTTGTTTCGGCCTCGAAACATGTTGAAGCGCTGACCTTTGCGCCATCGGAACTCCCGCTCCTTGAGCAGCCCGATGACCATCACCGGCACATCGCCGACGCGGATGGTTTTGCCGAGCGCATCGCCGGCGGGATAGAACGCCTGGCTCGCTTCGCTGCCGAGAATGGCCACCGGCGCGGCGCTTCGCAAATCCTCGGACGAAAACTCTCGCCCGTGCGCCAACTGGTAACCTTCGACGCGCAGATAGTCGCTGCCAATGCCGGTGATCGCCCGATCCTCGTCGGCGTAGGCGGAGCGGACTCTGGCTCGAATGGCCTTCTGAACGCCGAACCCGACTACCAGCTTTCGACCGAGCTCAGCGCCGCCGGTGCCGTCCTGCGAACGGAGGCCAAGATTGGCCGACTCCAGAGCGCTTGGCGTTCCAGCCTTGACCGCCGCGGCCGGCTGGACGTTGAGCTTGTCCAACCCGCCCAGCTTCACGTAGAGCCGATCCGACTGTTTGCGCTGACTGTCGCTGATCGATAAGCCCCCGAGCACCGCGGCGACGCCGAGCACAATCCCGAGCGATTGAAGAACCGACCGCCCGAGGTTTTCCCGAAGCTCGATCCAGCCGTTGTCCAGGCGAATCCAGAATGCACCCGAGGCTTTCATCAGGCCCTCACGCCGCAGCGGATTTGGGTGCGACCACCAAGCCGTCGCACAGCTCGACCCTTCTCTCGGCCAGCGCGGCAACGCTTGGATCATGAGTCACGATGATCATCGTGTGGCCCTGGCGGTGCAGCTCTCGAAAGAGCGCCAGGACCTCCGCCCCGGTGTGCGAGTCCAATGAGCCGGTAGGCTCGTCGGCGAGGAGCAACGCCGGGCGGTTGACCAAAGCTCGCGCAACCGCCACCCGCTGGCGCTGGCCTCCCGACAATTTGGAGGGGAGCTGGCGCGCCTTGTCGAGAATTCCCACCTTGTCCAAGAGCTCCTCGGCGCGGCGCGTCCTATCCTTTCGCGATACGCCGGCGTAAAGCATCGGCAGCTCCACGTTGCGCAGCACGCTGGCGCGGGGAAGGAGGTTGTAATACTGAAACACGAATCCGATTTTCTCGTTTCGCACCCGCGCCAGCGCGGCTCTGGGAAGGGCTTCCACCGCTTGGCTATCCAGCACGTACCGCCCGCTGGTGGGAGAGTCCAAGCATCCCAGGATGGCCATCAGGGTCGACTTGCCCGAGCCGGATGGGCCGATCAGCGCCACGAATTCTCCTCGCTGCACCGAGAGGTCGACGCCTCGAAGGGCGTGGACCACGGATTGATCTGCGTCGTACGTCTTGGTGATACCGCTGGCCTGAATCAACGGTTGCATGAGGCCCCCGCTAGTTGTTCTCGTCGTCCTTCTCGACCTTCTTGCGCGACGGGTCCTCGAGCGCCACCTCATCTCCTTCGGTGAGGCCGGAGAGAATTTCGACCCGTTCCAGTGTGGCGATCCCTGCCTTCACCGGGACGGCGCTGAAATATTCCTTCCAATGATCGGCGAGCCAGATGAACTTGGATCGGCCGCTCAGGCCATCCTTGGCATCCCGGATCTGATCGGCCCTAAGCCCCTTCTTCAGCTGGAAGGCAACCGTTTGCCCATCTCGCCGCTGGAGGGCCTCGAGCGGAATGGAGAGCGCTCCGTCGCGCTTCTCTCCGAGGATCTCGACGTTCGCGCTCATTCCAGTCCGAAATTCCGGGCCCAGCCGGTCGAGCTCTATTTCCACCTTGAAGACCTTTATTTTTTCGAGCAACTCCGCCGCCGGCGCGACGAACGTCACCTTGCCGGCGAAAGTGCGCTGCGGATAAGCATCGAGCGTGACTTGCACCGGCTGGCCAACCGTCACCTTGGCGATGTCTACCTCGTTCAATTTGACGCGGATGATGAGGGAGGAAAGGTCGGCCACGGTGTACAGCACCGTTCCCGCGTTGAAGGAAGAGACGCCCGACATCACGCTTTCCCCAAGCTCGACGTCTTTCTTGATCACCACGCCCGCCATCGGGCTCTTAATGCGGGCGTTCTGCGAAGCCGATTTGGCGGAGATCGGAATCCCGCGGTCCTGGACGATGCGGTACTTTCGCTGAGCGGCTTTGTACTCCTCGGCGGCGATCTGGAGCTTCACCTGATAGTCGCGCAAGGCTTCCTGTGCGATCAGATCCCGCTCGTAAAGCGCTTTTTGAACGGTGTAGGAATGGTCGGCGTCTTTGAGTCGCAGCTCGGCCTGAGTCACGCCGGCGTAGACCTCGGACAGGGATTGGGCTTGATTGACGTCCGGTTCGATGTCGGCGAGGAGATCGCCCACCTTGACGATCGCGCCCTCGCGGACGTGGAGTGCAATAACTCTGCCGGACACGGTCGACTTCACGTCGACCTTTGCCACTGGGTCGACCACGCCGACCTCCCGAACGCTGACCTGCAAGTCGGAGCGCTGAACCTTGCCCAGCCGGAAGGGGCTGTCGTTGGTGGCCGGTTTGGCCCCTCGAGCGCGTGAAACGGCAAAGAATCCGCCGCCCAGCAGGACGATCGCGCCCAGGGCCAGCAACCACCGCCTAGCTTTCATTGGGATCTCCTCCAGCTTGCCAGGGCGTACGGATATGGCCCCGGCTCATTGCACCGGGCGTCAAAACGAGAAGGCGCGCGTCCAAGCAACGAACGTGCTTCACCACCGTGCGGGACGTCGGCTCGAGGGATCAGCTCGACGTCGACCTAGGCAATTTCGATTGACTGATAGCAGAGACTGTGGCACTCGGCGACTCGAGCTCGCAACGGGTTTACACTTCGGGGAGGGACCGCCATGCATCGTCGCGTCGGTTTTGTCGTCATTGCATTGCTCTGGCTAGCGTGCAGTAGCGGGAGCATCGATTTGCAGAAACTGGCCGGGAGGACACAACCGGCTGTCGCTTCGTTGTCCACTGCCCCGCCGGAGAAATTCGCGGATCTTCTCGCCTCCTATAATGAGTTGGCCGGCTCAATCACTTCGCTACCTCCGCCAGTTCAGGTGACCGCAATTCCCGGCACGGGCTCGGCAACCCTGAACTGGAATTTCGATGGATCAGCCGTCACTTTCAACGTCTACCGCGGTACTGAGCCTGGCGGAGAGACCTTGTACCGCACCAACTATCCCGGTTCTTCCACCTCCTTCTTCGATGGCTCACTGAGCGCCATTACCTATTACTACGCCGTCGCGGCGGTGAACGCGTTTGGGCATTCGAGCCCGTCGAACGAGGCCAGTGTGACGCCCGGAACGGCTCTTCTCGCCGCTCCTACGGTGACTGCGACGCCGGGCGTAGGTTCCATCGACCTTTCCTGGAACGACATCGCGCTCGCCGACTTCTACGACGTCTATCGCAGCACGCACCCCAACGCGGAAGAGGTCTATGCGGTCGGCGTAGCCACCGCCAGCTTCAGCGACCTGGCCGTCTCTGATGGCACGACCTACTACTATAAAGTTGCGGCTGCGAACGGGGATGGCCAAGGGAACCTCTCGTCAGAGGCGAACGCCACAGGAGGAGGTGTCGTGCCGACTACCCCGACATTGACGGTGCAGGCGGGAGACAGCTCGGCCACGCTCAACTGGAGCTTCACCGGCTCCGCCGTCACCATCAACATCTATCGTGGCACAGACCCCGGCAAAGAAACTTTGATCCAGAGCGGTTACCCAGGTTCTTCCACTAGCTTCTTCAACTCTGGGCTCAGCAACTTCACCACCTATTACTATTACATCACTGCAGTGAACCTGTCTGAGAGCAACCCGTCCAACGAGGTCAGCGTCAGGCCGGGTATCTCGCCAATGGTGGCGCCCCTGCTCGCGGCGGTGGCGGGAGATAATCAGGTGACGCTGACGTGGAGCGCGATCCCGGTCGCGAATACCTATCATATCTGGCGAAGCACCCGGCCCAGTGCGGAAGAGGTGTATTTGGCCGACGCTTCAGCCACCACCTCATTTGTAGACGGCGTCGCGAACGGTACAACGTATTATTACAAAGTTGCAGGGAACAACGCCGACGGACAAGGCGTCCTCTCCAACGAGGCGAGCGCCACACCTGGAAGCAGTGGACCGCCGCCATCGCTCTTGGCAGTGTCGCCAGGCAACGGCTCGGCCACCCTCAACTGGAACTACAATGGCGCGGCGGTCACTTTCAACATTTACCGCAGTACGGCGACCGGCGAAGAGACGCTCTATCGAACCAACCAAGCCGGTTTCTTCACGACCTTCTTCGACTCGGGCCTGGCCAACGGCACGACGTATTTTTACAAAATGACAGCGGTGAATTCAGACAGCGAGGGGACCCAATCTCTTGAAGCGAGCGTCACGCCGGGGACAGCGCAGCTGGCGCCTCCCCTCCTCGAAGCGGTTCCTGGTGCGGGGATGGTAACTTTGTCGTGGAGCGGCGTCCCGCTCGCCACTTCGTACAACATCAACCGCGGCGGACGCCCGAGCTCCGAGGAGCTTTACCGGGTGGGAGTCACCGACACGACTTTCAATGACACGGGCGTCGTCGCCGGCATGACGTACTTCTACACGGTCAACGCGGTCAACGCGAACGGCCAGGGGCAAGTCTCCAACGAGGCGATCGCCACCCCGTAGCTTCCCAGTCGCAAGGCGACGGCCCGATTTCCGGGTCACGCCCAAGGCGGCGGGCAAAGCAAGATGGCGTTGCCTCATTTCCAAGTGGCCCCTAGCATGCAAAGTTAGCCTGTCGCGACGGCCGGCGGACTCGGTGAGGGTGCTATGTTCTTTCGCGAGCTCAATCGAGGCAACTGCAAGACATACCTGGTCGGCTGCGAGCGAACGCGAAAGGCGGCGCTCATCGATCCGATCAAGGATCGCGTCGACCGCTACCTTGCAGTGCTCGCCTACCACGGCTACCGGCTCGAATACGCGATCGATACGCACACCCACGCGGATCACCGGGCTGCAGCGTGGGATTTACGAGAGCTGGCACAAGCGCGGGTGGTGATGCACCGTCGCGCCCCTGCCCCGCACGTCGACGTTCATGTCGAGGATGACGACAAACTCGCCGTCGGAGAGCTGGAGCTCAAGGTGCTTCACACGCCCGGGCATACCCCGGACAGCATGAGCCTGTGTGCGGAAAACCGCGTCTTCACCGGAGATACGCTGCTCGTTCGCGCTACCGGGCGCGCCGACTTCGCCGGGGGAGATCCGGGCGCGCAGTACGACAGCATCACCGGAAAGCTGTTTGCGCTGCCGGACGCCACGTTGGTCTATCCGGCGCATGACTACCGCGGCCAGACACACACCACAATCGGCGACGAGAAACGCGCTAACCCGCGGATCGCCGGGCGGACGCGGGCGGCCTACGTCGAGCTGATGAATAATCTCGGGCTCCCCTTACCTGAAAAAATTCAAGAAGCGCTCCAGTGCAATCAGAGCGCAATCGACGATGACTCGGTCAAATTCCCCAGCTTCGCTCAGCTCAACGCGGTACGGCAGCTCTCAGCGCGCCAGGTGAGCGAGCGCCGCGCCGATGAGGACTCGACGGTGCTGATCGACGTGCGCGAACCCCACGAGTACAGCGGTGAGCTCGGGCACATCGGAGGCAGCATTTTGATCCCCCTTCGCGAGCTCGCCGCGCGAGCCCAGGAGCTCGCCCCGCACAAAAACAAGCAGATCGTCACCATCTGCCGCGCGGGAGTTCGCAGCACCACCGCCGCGGCGATGCTCTCCGCCCTCGGCTTCGAGCAAGTGTCCAACCTCTCGGGTGGGATGCTCGACTGGAACGAGCAAAAGCTCCCCGTGGAACGCTGACCGATACGCTCGCGCCTTCGTTTTGGTTAGGGTACCGGGCGACGGCGGTGAGGCGGCGAGCATGACACACGCAATCGGCGATCCGGCATTGGCTTCGCGCCTGCACCGAGCGATGCGCGGGGAGGTTCTCTTCGATCCGTTCACCCGAGGGCGTTACTCCACC
>Ga0126379_10000763_pt1 | contig 18397 bp, 18 predicted proteins | sample PanSoiMetPlot_24_FD_92640 | JGI IMG/M metagenome (GOLD analysis project Ga0126379, IMG submission 92640) | Tropical forest soil microbial communities from Panama - MetaG Plot_24 | ecosystem: Environmental > Terrestrial > Soil > Tropical forest > Bulk soil | place: Panama | collected 2016-02-17
CTGCGAGAGCCGATAGAGGCCCGTCGCGTCGGTCACCGCGACTTGCTCGCCCTGAAGATTGGGCGACCTGGCGGTCACCACCACATCCGCCAACGGACCCTTGGTCGCCGCGTCGGATACCGTGCCGGTTAAAACGGCGTTGCCTTGTGCAAATGCCGCGAAACCAATCACAGACACCGCCGTGCACGCAGCCCGGCAAGCTGCGGCCAAGGACAGGTTCTTCAAGGAAGCCCCTTTGGATCGCTCTAGAATGGAATAAAACAAGAATATGCAGCAAAACGAGCTATTTCAAACAACCAGGAGTTAATTGATCTCGGTATTTGTCGCATGAATCATCCAGCGGCCTCACTGCAAACCACTCTTCATTTCACGCGAGCGGAGCGATCGCGCCTTTCGCGCATGGACCAAACCATCGGCGCTGCTCGTTGCGCTCGCGTGGCGAGCGCGCCGACCCGGTGGTAAACCCACACCGGTGGATGGTTGGAGAACAGCTAAAGAGCGCGCGCGGTCGCTGCTGAAGGACGAGCAGGGCACCATCTTCAAGCAGGCTCCGCTGCGCCTGGCGCTCTGCTACCCGAGCCCGTACTCGGTCGCCATGAGCTCGCTCGGCTACCAGACCATCTATCGGGAGATCAACCTTCACCCCGCCGCCTCGGCCGAGCGCGCTTTCCTGCCGGAAGACGTTGACCGGCATAGGCGAAGCCGCGCACCCCTCCTCACGCTGGAGTCCCAGACTGCAGTGGGCGAGTTTCCTATCCTCGCTTTTTCGATTTCGTACGAGCTGGAGATCGCCGGCCTACTCACGATGCTCGACCTGGCCGGAATCCGGCTCCTACGCGAGGAGCGAGGTGCGACCAGCCCGCTGGTGGTTGCCGGAGGGCCACTCACCTTTTCCAGCCCGGAGCCGCTGGAGCCGTTTGTGGACGTCATCGTCCAGGGCGAGGCGGAGCAGCTCATCCACCAGCTTCTGAGCGCTGCTTCGGCGATGAGCCGCGATGAGCTGCTGCAACATTTGGCTTCGGCTCCAGGCTTTTTCGTCCCGGGCCGGTCGGGGCAAAGGTATTGGACAGCCAAAGCAGCGGACGAGCGGCTGCCGGCGCGCTCGCAGATCATCACACCCAATACCGAGCTTCGTTCGATGTTCCTGATCGAGCCGGAGCGCGGCTGCTCAAGAGGGTGTCACTACTGCGTGATGCGTCGGACCACCAACGGTGGGATGAGGACCGTTCCAGCCGACCGGGTGCTTTCCCTCATTCCACCCCGGGCGAGGCGCGTCGGCCTGGTTGGGGCCGCCGTTACCGACCACCCAGAAGTCTTGCGGCTGGTGCGCACCTTGGTCGATTCCGGCCGAGAGGTAGGGGTGTCCTCCCTGCGGGCCGATCGATTAAGCCAAGAGCTGGTCGACGCACTCCGCGATGGAGGCGCGCGCGTGCTCACCGTTGCCTCGGACGGGGCTTCTCAGCGGATTCGAGACCTGGTCGACCGGAAGCATTCGGAGCAGCAGCTTGTGCAGGCGGCGCAATTCGGCCGAGCCAGCGGCGTGGAAAAGCTCAAGGTCTACAACATGGTCGGCTTGCCGTACGAGACAGACCAGGACATCGACGAGATGGCCCGCTTTACCATCGAGCTGTCGAAGATCTTGCCTGTGGTGCTCGGCGTGGCTCCCTTTGTGGCCAAGCGCAACACGCCGCTGGATGGCGCGCCCTTCGCGGGCGTGGAGGAAATCGATCGAAGGTTGGCTCGTCTGCGCCGGCAGCTCAAGGGCAGGGCAGTGGTTCGACCGACTTCCTCACGCTGGGCCTATGTGGAGTACATGCTGGCGCAGTGCGGCGAACAAGCCGGGCTCGCGGCGATGGACGCTCATCGCGCCGGCGGAACATTCCCCGCCTACAAGCGTGCGTTCGAACGGCGTGGCGCGATGCCCTTTGAAGCCCGAAGAACTCCGGATGGGCGCCGAAACCCCACGCAGTGGCCCTCGGTCTCTGGGACGGTGGCAGTCGCCAGCGCGTAAGCGAATCACAGCGCGCTAATTTGGCCCTCAACTCCGATTCGAAAGCGGCTGGCTCCTGCAACCTGCGCCAATACGTCTTTGATCGGAACCAGGGCTCCGACGGTGGTGTAGCTGCTCTGCCCGACGCGGGTTCGCGTGGTGCGAAGCTCAAAGGATTTCGCCCGAGCGAGAAACCACTCGCGCGTGGCATTCATCGGCAAATGGTGCAGCTCGCGGGGTGAGAGGAAAACATAAAGCAGTAGATCGGCCGAGCTGTAGAGAAAGCAACCGGGCGACTCTCGCTCCAGGTTTGAAATCAGCTCGAAGAAGTAATTGCCGCGATTGGCCTGCCGGTCGCCTTTCACCTCGACCCCGAGCACCGGCTCGTCCGCGCGCTCCCACAGCAAATCGACGCCCCGCTGCTGAAATCGCGGATCGTCTTGCACATCGTGAACCTGCCCAGTCGAGTCTTGAAATTGCAAGTAAGAGCGCGCGAGCTGCACCGCCCGATCAGCGGATCCGCGGACGCCGGTCATGCTGTAGCTGCGCGACATAGGGGTGGCTCGCTCTGCTCAGCGCTCGTATCCAAAACTCTTTGCTCGAGCAACTTGGCAACCGTAGAGTCGCCGGCAACAGCCGCGCCGGAGGGTCCATGCAGTTTCAATGTCCGCATTGCAACGCGCAGTTCGAAACGCAGCGCTCCGGCAGGCAGTTCTGCCCGAACTGCGGTCAGCAGATTGACGTCGCGGCTCCTCCAGCCGGGCCGGCCGCCGGTGCGGCACCGACGTCCGGCCCTGGTTTTCGAACGCCAATGAGCGGCGCGGCCCCACCGTCCGGGGGAGAGGTTCCGCCGATCGGTCCGCCGCCTCCCGGTTGGATGCCCCCCGGCGGCCCACCGCCTACTGGCGGGCCACCGCCACCGCGAGGCCCTTCGTTTCGCCAGGACACCCCATGGGAGCGGCGCAAGGAGCTTGGTTTCCTACCCGCGCTGGCGGAGACCTGGAAGCAAACGGTGAGCTCTCCGGAGCAGTTTTTTGCCTCGGTGAGGCCGGATGGACGGTGGGAAGACGCATTTCTCTACGGCTGGTTGCTCGCGATCGTGGGCTTCGTCGGTGGACTGATTCTGCGGATCCCTTTTCAAGCGATGCTGGCCGAGCAGATGCGGCGATCGCTAGACGTACTGAGCTCGATGCGCAACCTGCCTCCGGAAGCTCAGCGGTACCTCGCGATGTTCATCGGGGGCCGGCCCGTGATGCAGGTCTGGTGGACGGTGCTTCAGATCATTCTCTGGCCGATTGCAATGTTCATCGGCGCCGCGTTAGTGCACTTGTTCTGCATCGTCTTCGGCTGCGCAGGCAATGGCTTTTGGGCCACCTTCCGGGCGCTCGCTTACGCGCAAGCGCCGATGGTTTTGGCGGCGTTCGCCCCGGTGCCATGCGTCGGCTGGTTGATTGCGTTTGCCGGGTGGGCGTTCACGGTCGTCTTGCAGATCTGGGCAGTGATGCGCTTACAGGAAACGAGCGCCGGCAAAGCCGCTGCGGCGGTACTCGCTACGCCGGTCCTGGGGTGTTGTTGTTGCTGCGGGGGAGGTTTTCTGCTCGGTGGCGCCTTGAAGTCGATGGTCTCCGGAGGAAGCTGATTGACGATCGTCTGGCCCAAACCGAACCGCGACGTCGGTTTCATCGATGCAGTTGCGTTGACCGGGCTGTGCGGCCTGCTCGTGGCGCGCTTCGTTCCGGTCGCTCGACTTCCATTCTGGGGGTGTGCCCTGCGCCAGCACACGGGGTGGCCGTGCCCAGGCTGCGGGCTGACCCGCGCCGCAGAAGGCGTGGCCCATCTGCACCTCGCCGCGGCGTGGGCAGCCAATCCGCTGGGCACCCTAGCGGCGCTCGCTTTCGCCGCCGCGATCGTCGTCTCTGTTCTTCACCTCGCGCTCAAGATGCCCCTGCCCCACCTCCTTCCCACCCAGCGGGAGGCGCGGGCGCTTCGCCTCGCCCTCGCCGCGGTGGTGGTCGTCAATTACGCATACATCATCTTCAAGGCCAAGTTCGCCGCCCTCCTGTAAAGGCGGGAATCATGCCGGCCGCGCTCCTCATTTTGCTCGGATATCTTTCCGGCTCCGTTCCATACGGCGCACTGCTGGCCAGGTGGATCAAAGGCGTGGATGTTCGCCAGGCTGGGAGCGGCAACATCGGGGCCACCAACGTGGCTCGCGTAGCCGGTCGCGGGCTGGGAGTGGTGGTGCTCTTGCTGGACGCGGCCAAGGGCGCCCTGCCTGTCTGCCTCTCCCGTTGCCTCGCCAGCGACCCCCGCCTCCACGCGGCAGTAGGTCTCGCCGCCTTCCTCGGCCACGTCTTTCCGGTTTGGCTTCGGTTTCGCGGCGGCAAGGGCGTGGCGACCGCGTTCGGAGTGATTGCAGTGTTGCAACCCTGGGCAGCGCTCGCCGGCTTTGCGGCTTACGCGCTTGTGTTCGCCATTTTCCGAGTCAGCTCGCTGGGTTCGCTCGTCGGCGGCAGCGCGGCGCTGGCCGTGAGTTTTCTTGGGCCAGGTCCTCGCGCCTATTCGTTTCTCACTGCGGCGCTGTTTGCGATGATGCTCTTTACCCATCGAGCTAACATCCGGCGCCTGCTCGGAAGAGCAGAGGCGCGCCTGTAATCACCTACGGCGAGTAGCCGAAAAGCCGGCACTCGATCGGGCCGTTCCAGAACACTCGCCGGCTCGCCGGCTTCAGATGAAAGGCGCTCTCGAAGGCGGGATTTCCGGCGAGGATGAAAACCCGCCACCCAACGAGCCGCCGGAAGCTCTCGCCCAGCTTGAAATAGAAGGCTTTCATCCCTTTCTGTCCGCCGGCGGTCAGCCGACTGCCGTAGGGCGGGTTGCTGATGAGCACCCCGGGCGAAAAGGCGCCGAGCGGCAGTGGCTCAAGCGCATCGGCCACCCGCAACTGAATGGCTCGCCCGAGATTGGCGGCGGCGGCATTGCGCCGGGCCGCCTTTAGCGCATCGTCGTCTCTGTCGAAACCGACGATTGGAAAAGCCGGCCGTCGCTCTGCCACGGTGGCCTCCTCGCGCAACTCGCTCAACAGCCGCTGCGCATCGGCGCCGCAGCTCGGCCAGCGCTCGACGGCGAATGTCCGATGCAGGCCGGGGGCTCGGTTTGCCGCGATGAGAGCTGCCTCGATGAGCAGGGTGCCCGATCCACACATCGGATCGATGAACGGCTCCGCGCCCGCGTAGCGCGCGCTGCGCAGCAGCGCGGCACCCAGGGTCTCCTTGAGAGGAGCTGCGGTCGGCTGAACCCGATATCCGCGCTGGTGCAATGGCCGCCCGGCGAGGTCGAGTGCTACCGACAAGCGGTCCTTTGCCAGATGGACGCTTACCGAGACATCGGGGTCGCGCGGCTCGACGTTGGGGCGGCTGCCGAGCCGATCCCGCATTCGGTCGGCGATGGCGTCCTTGACTTTCAGTGCCACGAATCCGGAATGCGCGTGCTCGGAGTCGCGAAGGGTGGCTTCCACCGCGAACGTGCTTTCTGGGCTTAGGTGTTCTTCCCAAGCGATCGAACGCGCGGCGTCGTACAGACCTTGGGCCCCGTGCACCTTCGCGCTCGCCAACGGATAGAGCAGGCGCATGGCGATGCGGCTCCAGAGGAGGATCCGGAGCGCTTCTTTCCAGTTCGCCGCGAAGCGCACGGCGCCCCGTTCTTGTCGCACTTTTTTCGCGCCAAGCTCAGAAAGCTCTTCAGCGAGCAGCGGTTCCGTTCCGCGCGAGGCGGTGGCGACGAGCGGCAGGCGCTCAGGCACGCGCCCAGGCTACGCGGCCAGGCCGATCGCCGCTATCCCTCCATGGCGCTCGCCCCCGGGAGCTCCCCGACGGGGCGGATCAGCACGTCGCGAGGCTTGGCTCCATCTGCTGGTCCGACCAGGCCCTCGCGCTCCATCCGCTCAATCATCCGCGCCGCGCGGTTGTACCCGATGCGCATCTTTCGTTGCAGCATCGAGATTGAAACCTGGCGCATCTCGCTGATCACCGCGAGCGCCTGATCGTACAGCTCGTCGGTCAGATCATCGTCGCCCACCGCGTCCGCCTCGCCGTCGCGCGGCCTCAAAATGGAATCGTCGTAGACCGGTTTTCCCTGCGCCTTGAGGTGGTCGACCGCGCGTTTGATCTCCGCTTCCGAAACATAGGCTCCATGGACGCGTTCGAGATTGGAGCTGGTGGGCGGCATGAGCAGCATGTCGCCCATTCCGAGAAGCGCTTCGGCACCTGAGGTGCCGAGAATAGTCATCGAGTCCGGCCGCGAACGGAGCATGAAGCTGATGCGCGTAGGAAAATTCGCTTTGATTACGCCGGTGACCACGTCGGTTGACGGCCGCTGAGTGGCGACCAGGAGGTGGATGCCTGAGGCGCGTGCCATCTGCGAAAGTCGCGTCACGTAGGTCTCCACCTCGCGCGACGCGATCATCATCAGATCCGCCAACTCGTCGATGATCACCACGATGTAGGGGAGCTTTTTGACGTCCTTCGCCTCGCCCGGGCTCTCGGCGTCGGCCGCTTCGCCGAGAAGCGCCGAACCTTCTTCCTCGGTCGGCTGGAATGGCTCCCGGATTTCCTGCGGAGGCTTTAGTGGCGCGGCGACTCCGATCGACTCGGAGCTTCTTAGCCGCGCGAGGGCATCGTCTTCCGTCTCGCCCTCGGCGACATCGACCACGAGCAGCTGCTTCGGCGCTGACGCCGACTTTTTCGACTTCTCCTCGTTCGAGCGCAAACGATCGCGAGCCTCACCGGAAGCGCTCTCCACCAGCTTGTTGTAGCCGGCGATGTTGCGTACTCCGGCCTCGGAGAGGATCTGGTATCTGCGCTCCATCTCCTCCACTGCCCAGCGCAGTGCCAAGGCGGCCTTTTTGGGGTCGGTGACTACGGGGAGGAGCAGGTGGGGAATTCCCTCGTAGCTCGACAGCTCAAGCATCTTCGGGTCCACCATAATGAAGCGGACCTCTTCCGGAGTGGCCTTGAGGAGGATGCTCATAATCATCGAATTCACCGCGACCGATTTGCCCGAGCCAGTCGTACCGGCGATGAGCAGGTGCGGCGCGCGCGCGAGGTCGAGGACGTACGGCATGCCCTCGATGTCCTTGCCTAGGCACATCGTCAGCTTCGACGCTGACTTCGTAAAAACGTCCTGCTCGGCGATCTCTTTGAGGTAGACGGTCTCCCGGTCCCGGTTGGGCACCTCGATCCCCACCACGCCTTTGCCGGGGATCGGCGCGACGATGCGAACGCGCATCGCTTCCATCGCCATCGCCAAGTCATCCGACAAGGAGGCGATCTTGGAAAGCTTGATTCCAGGGCCGGGCAGAAACTCGTACATCGTGACCACTGGCCCCGGCCGAATCTCGACTACCTCGCCGACGATTCCGAAATCGGCAAGCTTCGCCGTCAACTTGTCGGCGGTCGTCAAAAACGCATCTTTGTCGAGGGCGGAACGCTCGGCCTTATCGCATTGGAGGACATCCAAAGGGGGCGGGGTGAAGCTTCGACGGTCGCCGACGAACTCGAATTGCTCCTGATCTTTTCGCTTGGTCGGCTTCGGCGGAGGCTTTGGCTCCACGATGAGGGGGGTTCGCGCCGCCCCGGCGGGGCTCGCGAGCGGTTTTAGGGTAGGGGCATCCGGCAGCTCATCGAACACCGCGGCAAGGGACGCGGGGGCTGGAGGGGTGACGATTTGAGGCTGCTTTCGCTCCGGCGGCCTTGCAGCGGACTTCTCGGCTAGGTCCTGGGCGGAAAGAGTGGCCACCCAGGCGGGCTCCCGCGAAGCTTCGGGCGCGCGCAAATCGGTGGCGCGCGCTTGCTCCTCCTCCTTGACGAGGCGAACGGCGGCCTCCGCTACCTCCTCTGCCTCCAGCGCATCGCGCTCCGCTTGAGCCAGCTCCTCCTCGTCCGCCTCGAGCTGAGCGACAAGGGCAGCGTTCTCCAGCTTGGCTTGGGCCGCGGCCTCCCGCCTCTTCTGGAAAGAGGTTCTTTGATGGCGCCAAAGGCGCGCGGCCAGGGAGGCGAACCAGACCGCTACCCTGCGGCTTAGGCGCCAGGCGAGCACGCAGGCCCTCAGAAAGCCAAGCTCGGTGCCGATAATCAGCGCGGCCACGCAGACCGCCCCGACCAGGATGACCGTGCCAATCGTGGAGAAGAGGCTCCCCAGGATATCCGCCAGCCCCTTGCCGATTCTGCCCGCGGGAGCTTCTCCCCAACCTGGCAAGCCCACCAAAGCGAGTTGGGCCAAGACGGCGGTGCTCAGCGCCACAATTGCGCCGGCGGCGACTTGCGGCCAGCGCCGCTTGGTCCGTGAGCCGATGAGAAGAACCAGCGATGCGTAGATTCCGCACAAGGGCAGAAGGTAAGCGCAGATGCCGAGCAGCTCGTGGATGTGCGATGCGAGGAAGTGGCCGGTGGGACCGATCGCGTTGTGGTATCGGCCGCGACTGCCATCGCGGGGCTCAAAAGTGGCCAGCGCAAGCAGGATGAGAAGGGAGATGGCGAGCGTGAAGATGCCGGCGATGGCTCGGCGAGCGGTCCCGTGGCTTTGGAGCTTTTGGTCCGAAAGAACGCGTTTTCGAATGGCGATCTCCTGCCGGGAGAGAACGGCCTTCTGTGGACGCATCCTTTTGGGCGTCATGGCTGCACACCTCACCGCGCTGACAGGCTGTAGCAGCCTGATTCAGCCAGTGTAGGAGGCGAGTCGGTGGAATCAATTTTCCGTCCCTCCGCGTGCGAGGCAAAGCAGGACGTCGTGCGAAGCGGCGATCGGTCGGCGAACAGAACGCGGTATCCTGCTGGAAAGGAGCTGGATTTCGAATGGATGTCCGCTGTGAGCGCTGCAGCGCCGAATATGCATTGGAGGAGAGTCGCGTCACCGAGGCAGGCCTTTCGGTCAAGTGCAGCCGCTGCGGGAACGTCTTCATGGTGCGCAAGACAGCCGTTGCGGTGGCCGAGCCCATCCCGGCGGCGAGCGAAACCCGGTCCGCACCGCGGCTGTCCGTCGCACGGAGGACAGGTGGGGTTGAAGGGAGTCAGCACTGGAGGGTACGGCAAGCAAGCGGCAACCTGATCACCTTCCGGGAGCTGACCACACTCCTGAGGTGGATTGTCGAACGAAAGCTGAGCCGCGATGACGAGATAAGCCTGACTGGCGAGAACTGGAAGCGGTTGGGGGGTATCAAAGAGCTCTCAAGCTTTTTTCAGGTGGTGGATGAGGCACAACGGGCCGCTCTGCTCGAGCAGCCATTCCGTGAGCCTGGCTCCGCGTCGGCCCCCAAGGAAAAAACGGGTGAGCCCATTCCTCCGGGGGAAGTGCCCTCCGTTGTCGTCTCGCTCGATGACTCCAGCCCCGCTCCCGGTTTCGAAACAACGGGGATCCCTGAGCTGGAGGCGGGGACGCTGAAAGGAGGACCGAATAGAAGTTTGTCCGTCGTTCTCCTGCTGACTCTGCTCGGCGGGGTGAGCTACCTGGCTTACCGATACTTCGTCTGGGTGCCGCAATGGCAGCGGCAGGAGCAACTCGAGGCATCCCATCGCTCCCAGGCGGTGTCGCCGCCCCGAGAGGGAGACACGCCGGATCAGCTCGCATCGCAGGGTGCCGTGGCGCCCCAAGTTCCCGCTCCCACCGGGGAGGGCGAGTCAGCCCCGACCAAGGCGGATGAGGTAGAGCCGGCGAGGGCCCCTGCGGAGGCTGCACCAACCAAGTCGGCTGAGACGTTCGACAGCTACATGAACAAAGCAGTCCAACTTCGCGAGCGCGAGCAGCCGCGAGACGCCCTGCAGTTGTACCAAAAAGCGCACGAGCTGGAGCCCGCGCGTCCGGAACCTCTCGCTGGACGCGGACTGGCGCTGCTCGATCTCGGACAGACCGCGCCGGCGATCGCCGCCTTCGAGCAAGCGCTCCAGATCGATCCTCGCTTTGGACTTGCATTGATGGGCCTTGCAGAGGCGTACCGGGCTGAGGGAAAGAAGGAGCAGGCGATCCGTTATTACGAGGAGTACCTCGCCGACGTTCCGGACGGCCCCAAGGCGCAGGTCGCGAAGGCTGCAATCAAGGCGCTGCAGGAGTAACAAAGGATCATGTCCGAGCTACACAAACCATCCGATCAGGAGGATGAGTACTTCGCCCGAGAGGAGATCGAGAAGAAACATCGCCTGGCGATGAAGCAGGCCGACGAGCTCGCTGAGAGGAAGAAGGAGGAGCTCAAGCGCCTGCACTATATGAAGTGCCCCAACTGCGGCATGGATCTCCACTCGCTGAAGAAGGGTCCGGTGGAGATCGACACCTGCTTTCACTGCCGGGGTATCTGGTTGGACGAGGGCGAGTTGGAGCAGTTGCAGCCGCACCGGGAGGGAGGGGCGGTGATGCGGTCGATTCTGAACATCTTCAAGCGGTTCTCGAAGCCACGTGACGGATGAAGCTGACGCTGCAAGAGGTGCGGCACGTCGCTGCCCTGGCGCGCTTATCGCTTAGCCCCGAGGAGGAAGAGCGGTATCGCCACCAGCTGTCCGCCATTCTCGAGGCGATGGAGCTGCTCAAGGCCCTCGACACCAAAGACGTTCCGCCCACTTCGCACGCGATTGCGGAGGACTCGGTGCTTCGGGAGGACGTCGTCGTCCCGTCAATCGAGCCAGCCAAAGCACTGGCCAACGCGCCGGACAAGGTGGGGACGAGCTTCGCCGTCCCAAAGATCATCGAATGACGCCGCCGGTGCTGAACCTGTCCATGCTTGAGCTGGCTGGGGCGCTGGCGCGGCGCGAAATCTCTTCCGTCGAGGCGACCCATGCCTGCTTGGGCCGCATTGAAGCGGTAGATCCGCGGGTCAAGGCCTTTCTTCGGATCGACGCGGAGGGCGCACTCGCCGCGGCAGAGGCCTCTGATAACCGCCGACAGTCGGGAGCGCTGAGCGCGCTGGATGGAGTTCCGGTCGCGGTGAAAGACCTCTTCCTTACCGAGGGGGTGGAGACCACCGCTGGATCGAAAATCCTCGCCGGATTCATTCCGCCCTACGACGCCACCGCAGTGAAGCTTCTCAAAGGCGCTGGCCTGCCGATCCTCGGCAAGCTGAATCAGGACGAGTTCGCGATGGGCTCGTCTACTGAATCCTCCGCTTTCTTTCCCACCCACAATCCGTGGGATCTGAGTCGCACGCCAGGGGGCTCTTCCGGCGGCTCCTCCGCAGCTGTCGCTGCTCGGGAGATATTCGGCGCCCTGGGAACCGATACCGGAGGAAGCATCCGCCAGCCTGCAGCGCTGACCAATACAGTGGGGCTCAAGCCAACCTACGGGCGCCTCTCGAGGTATGGAGTGATTGCCTTCGCCAGCTCACTCGATCAGGTCGGGCCAATTACTCGTTCCGTCCTCGACGCGGCGGCGCTCCTCCAGATTCTCGCCGTGCATGATCCGAAGGACTCGACCTCGTCAACCGCTCCGGTGCCGAACTACATGGCCGAGATCGAAGGCGGAGTGTCGGGAATGAGGCTCGGCGTCCCGCGCGAATACTTTGTCCCGGGCATGGATCCGGAGGTCGAGCACGCGGTGCGCCAAGCTGCATCGGATCTGGAGAGGATGGGCGCCAAGCTGGTCGATGTCTCGCTTCCGCACACTCGTTACGCCCTGGCTGCCTACTATCTCATCGCCCCTGCTGAGGCCTCTGCGAACCTCGCCCGGTACGACGGAGTTCGATACGGCCTGCGTGCTCAAGTGGCCGGCGGCCTGCGGGAGATGTATTGCCGGACCCGAGCGGCCGGCTTTGGACCGGAGGTGAAGCGGCGAATCATGCTCGGCACCTATGCCCTCTCCGCCGGCTATTACGACGCGTACTACCTCAAGGCTCAAAAGGTGCGCACCTTGATCCGCGAGGATTTCCTGCGCGCTTTCCAGAAGGTCGATGCGATTGTCTCGGCCACCTCTCCGGTAACCGCGTTCAAGCTGGGGGAGAAGGTGGATGATCCGCTGGCCATGTACTTGATGGATGTTCTCACGCTTCCCTGCAATCTCGCCGGTCTGCCGGGGTTGAGTGTTCCGTGCGGCTTCGGTACCGGCGATCTTCCAATTGGATTGCAAATCCTCGGCAGGCCTTTTGACGAAAGCCGCATTCTGCGCATAGGTCGGGCGTTCGAACGAGAGGCTGATTTCGCCGGGAGAGCACCGCCGCTGTGAGCATGCATCTCCATGTCGGCTAGCGACTACCAACCGGTGATCGGCCTCGAGGTCCACGCGCAGCTGCTCACCGGCTCGAAGATTTTCTGCGGCTGCTCGACCCGCTTCGGGGCGCCGCCGAACCACAATACCTGCCCCGTTTGCTTGGGGCTTCCGGGAGTGCTCCCCACCCTCAACCAGCGGGTGGTGGAGTTCGCGATCCGCGCCGGGCTCGCGCTCGGCTGCGCCATTCGCCTGACCAGCGTTTGGTCGCGCAAAAACTACTTCTACCCAGACCTGCCAAAGGGATACCAAATCACCCAATATGATCTGCCGATCTGCGAAGGCGGTCGCCTTTCGATCGAGGCTGGCGAAGGATCGCGAGAGATTCGCATTCGACGCATTCACATGGAGGAGGACGCGGGCAAGAGCATCCACGACGGAGCGAGCGGCCACTCGCTGGTCGACCTCAATCGCGCCGGGGTGCCCCTCTTGGAGATCGTCAGCGAGCCCGACCTTCGAAGCTCGGACGAAGCGGCCCAGTACCTAAAAGAGCTTCGGGAGGTCCTGGTCTATTTGGAGATTAATGACGGGAACATGGAGGAGGGATCGTTTCGCTGCGACGCCAACGTCTCGGTGATGCGCAAGGGCGCGAGCGCGCTCGGGGTGCGAACCGAGCTGAAGAACATGAACTCCTTCCGGTTCGTTCGGCAAGCGATTGACTACGAGCTTGCGCGGCAGATCGACCTTCTCGAGCGCGGCGGGACGGTGGTGCAGGAGACGCGCCTCTGGGACCCGCAGCGAAGCGAGACGCGACCGATGCGCTCGAAGGAGGAAGCGCACGACTATCGCTATTTTCCGGAGCCCGACCTGCCTCCTCTCGAGATCAGCCAAGCCCTGGTGGACGCGGTCGCGCGCTCGCTGCCCGAGTTGCCGCAAGCCAAGGCCCGGCGATTTCAAGCGAGGTACGGACTGCCGGCGTACGACGTGAAGATCCTCTGCGCCGAGCGGCCGCTGGCCGATTTCTTCGAGGCGTCCGCCGCGCTGTACACGGACTATAAGAAGCTATCCAACTGGTTCTTGGGTGAGCTACTGCGCCTTCGCCACGAGGAGGGCGGCGGCTTTCCATGGAAGATTCGCCCCGAGCAGCTCGCCGGCTTGCTTGTCCGCGTGGACCGAGGGGAAATCTCGGCCAGCGCGGCCAAGGATGTGCTCGGGGCAATGTTTCGCACCGGCGAGGATCCGGCGTCGATTATCCAGACCCGGGGCCTGGGGCAGATCAGCGATACCGCAGTGATCGAGGCCGCGGTGGAGCAGGCACTCGCCCAGCACCCCGCCGAGGCGGCGCGATACCGTGCGGGCAAGAAACAGGTCTTCGGATTCTTCGTTGGCCAGGTGATGAAAGCGATGAAGGGCAAGGGGAACCCCGCCTTGATCAACGAAGTTCTCAAGAAAAAGCTAGGATGAGAGCCGACGATGGCGGACACCAAACTCGCCAATGGAGCAATCAAGATCGGCCCATTGTGGAATCGAACCGTTTTCGATCCCACCCACCGCCTGGTGAAGCAGCGGGGCCGCAGGATCTGCACCTTCGATGAGGTCAAGGGACTTGTTCTGCGCGAATACATCGCGCCGGACGAGGAAGAACAGCTCCTCAATCTCCATCCCGAAGTGCAGAAACGGCCGCGGGACGCCGAGCTGTGGGTGGAAATCAAGGAGGGCCCCCGGCGCCTGGTGGCGACCCTCGATCGCGCGGGCCTCTTGTTGAAATTGGCCAACGACGCTGCCGGGCTACTCGACGTCCCCGTTCGAGCCGAGCGCACGCTGATCGCGCCCGGCGACCGCCTGCCTTGACTGTCTGCTGGAAGTCCCATAGATGAAACGTCCTTTTTTCGAGACGTAGGCGCCTTCGCGGTATTTTTCGCCTCACGTCTGCCTGGAGAGGCATCAGGAGTCGCGACATGTACGCAGTGATCAGCACCGGCGGAAAGCAGTACCGGATCTCCGAAGGGGACGTCGTGCGGGTGGAGAAACTTCCGGGGGAGGTCGGCAGCGACGTCACCTTTGACGTGCTGCTGCTCGCCGGCGATGACGCGCCAAAGATCGGCCAGCCGCTGGTGAACGGCGCGAAGGTGGTTGGTAAGATTGTGGCGCAGAAGAAGCAACGCCGCGTGGTGCACTTCCGCAAGGAGAAGGAAGGCTGGACGCGGCGGCGCGGTCATCGGCAGCCGTATACTGAAGTAAAGATCACCTCGATCAGCGGCTGAGTGGGCGCGGCAAGGGTTAGATAGAGCGATAGGGAAACTCGTATGGCTCACAAAAAAGGACAGGGCTCTTCGCGAAACGGACGCGATTCAGCTGGACAAAGGCGCGGCGTCAAAGTGTATGGCGGTGCGGCTGTTCACGCCGGTAGCATCCTCGTCCGCCAGGTAGGCACTCGTATCCACCCGGGGACCAACGTGAAGCGGGGAAGAGATTTCACCCTTTATGCAACGGTGGATGGCCTGGTGAAATACGAGCGATTGGGCAAACACCGCACGAAGGTCTCAGTCTATCCGCCGACCGTCGCGGGCGACCAAGTCGTCCCGTCGTAGGAGCGGCAAGGCCGGCGTCGGAGCCCCTGAGTGGGGCTGGCGCCGGAGGTTCCGCAATGAAGTTCGTCGATGAAGTGCGCGTCGCGGTGAAGTCCGGCGACGGTGGTGATGGCGCGGTCGCATTTCGGCGAGAGAAGTACGTCGAGCGCGGCGGGCCAAGCGGCGGGGACGGGGGCAAGGGAGGCTCTGTGGTGCTGGTCGCCGACCCGCGGCTCACCACGTTGCTCGACTATCGCTACCAGCCGGTGCATCGAGCGAAGGATGGCCAAAACGGCTTGGGCAGCGACCGCAACGGGGCCGCCGCGCCTGATCTTCTGCTCCATGTGCCGGTAGGCACGCTGGTGAGGGACGCGCAGACCGGCGAGCTGCTGTGCGACCTGGTCGCACCCGCCCAACGTTTTGTCGCTGCCGCCGGCGGACGGGGGGGTCTGGGCAACATGAACTTCGCCACTTCCACTCGTCGCACGCCCCGCTTCGCCCAGCCGGGGCATCCGGGAGAGGAGCGAAATCTTCTACTCGAGCTGAAGCTTCTCGCCGACGTCGGACTGGTCGGGTTCCCGAACGCGGGGAAGAGCACGCTCATCTCCAAAGTCTCCCGCGCGCGCCCCAAAATCGCCGACTATCCGTTCACTACCCTCGTACCAAGCCTCGGCATGGTTCAGTACAAGGACGGCATCTCGTTCGTGATGGCCGATATACCCGGGCTCATAGAAGGTGCCAGTCAAGGGGCGGGCCTTGGCGATCAATTTCTGCGTCACGTCGAACGATGCCGCGTGCTGATCCACATGGTAGATCTTTCGGCGCAGGGGCAGGGTCGAGATCCAGTGTCCGACTGGAAGGTGATCAACCGGGAGCTGGCGAGGTACAGCTCGGACTTGGCGGCGAGGAAGCAGCTGATCGCAGCCAACAAGATTGACCTTCCGCTTGCCCGGGAAAGGTTGCCGGCCTTCGTCAAAGCGATGAAGAGGCGCGCTTTTAAGATCTTCCCCATTTCCGCGGCCACAGGAGAAGGCGTCGCCGACCTTCTCGATGCGACAGCTCAACTTCTTTCCGAGGCCTCTACGAGCAAGGGCGCAGATATTGGCGCGCGAGATAAAATGCGGAGGCGAGCGTGAAGAGCATCAAGGTCGAGCCAACCGCAGCGCACCCTGAAGCCGAGGAGTTTTTGCTCGAGGTCAGAAAGGAACGGGTCGACTACGTGGTCGGCCTGCGGACGCGAAGCTTGGTCCTGGTGCTCGAAGGGCTCGAAGACAGCTTCAACATGGCTGCCGTTCTGCGCACGTGCGAGGCGATGGGACTGCAAGAGCTGCACGTCATTCCGCGGCTGGACGTGCCCTTTTCGCCGCACGCCAAGGTGACCCAGGGTTGCGAAAAATGGATCGACGTCATCACGCACGACACCTTTGCTGCGTGCCGGAAGAGCCTGAAGTCGCGAGGCTTCTCCATCTGGGCTTCCGCACCGGGGCCGAATGCTTGCAACCTTTTCTCCATGCGCTTCGACGGACGCATCGCCCTCGTTTTCGGCAACGAGCGCGTCGGGGTGTCTCGGGAAGCAGTGTCGGCTGCGGACGGCATCTTCTGGATCCCTTTGCGAGGTTTCACCCAAAGCATGAACGTGTCGGCGGCGGCCGCTTTGTGCGTCGGTTACGCCATTCATTGGCGCGAGAGGCAGTTTGGGCCAGGTGGAGATCTCACGGCGGCGGAGGCGCGCTCGCTCACCCACCGCTTCTACGAGCTTTCGGTAAAACAACGCGGGCGCATCTTTCGCCGAACTGGCGACGACGAGACGAGATGAGGGTGTTTCTTTCCTGTCTATCGCTGGCGATCTTCGCGGGTCCGGCCGTCAGTGGCGGGGCAGCCAAACCACAGGCGGTCGCGATGGACGCCGGCGTTCAAACAGGCTCTATCGCACCGACCAGCCCCGAGGTGAGGTCGCTAATCGAACGGATGCAGCGCTTCTACGAAAGAACGTCGGACTTCACCGCCAGCTTCCGACAGGACTACACCTACAAGAGCTTCAATCGAACGCAGACGTCGACCGGCAAGGTTACCTTCCGCAAGCCGGCGATGATGCGTTGGGATTACGAAAAACCCTCGCCCAAAACATTCGTGCTCTCAGGCGAAAAGGTCTACGCCTATGACCCGGAAGCGATGACCCTCACCATCGCCGCCATCAAATCCAACGAGCTTTCCACCGCGGTGAGCTTTCTCTGGGGGGTGGGAAAACTGGAAAAGGAGTTTTCGATCGCCAGCCCGCCCTGCGCGAATTGCAAGGGAGTGCTGCTGGAGCTCACCCCTCGGCACCAAGACCCGAGGTTTCAAAGGGTAAGGCTCGAGATCGACCCGAAGACCGCCCAAGTGCTGAGGAGCGTCGTGGTCGATCCCGACGGAAGCGAGAACGCGATCACCTTCTCGGACCTGAAGACCAACCAGGGTACTTCCAAGGACCTTTTCAAGATCACGCCTCCGGCGGACACTCAGATCGTCGACTTGACCAAGAATCGGCAGTCGCCGCGCGCGACGAACGATGCGCTGGATGCTGGGGTGCGATGATTCGGCCGACGAGATCGTAGTCGTGCGCCTCGGCCACCTCGACCGTCACCAGATCTCCAGGGTAGGCGAGCCCCTCGTTGATGTAGACCTGTCCATCGATCTCCGGGGCTTGCCCCTGATGGCGGCCAACCAGCAAGTCCTCTGACTCCTCGCTCGCGCCTTCCACCAACACTTCGAGGCGCCGGCCGACCATTGCCTGATGCTGCTCGCGGTTGATGCGGCGCTGGATCGCCATGATCTCACGCCAGCGGCGCGCGATGGTCTTCTTGGAAACCTTGCCCGCCATCGAAAAGGCCGCGGTGCCTTCTTCGTCCGAGTACTCAAAGCAGCCGAGGTGCTCGAAGCGCTGCTGCCGCACGAAGTCCTTGAGCAACTCGAAATCCGCCTCGGTTTCTCCGGGCAGACCGACGATGAGCGAGGTGCGCAAGGAGAGGCCGGAAATCCTCCGCCGCAGCTTGGCCAACAGCTCGACAAGGAACCGCGAGTCCCTACCTCGCCGCATCGACAGGAGCAGCTTGTCCGACGCGTGCTGCAGTGGCATGTCGATATACTTTGCGATCTTCGGCTCGTCGGCGATGGTGTCGATCAACTCGTCGGCAAATACCCGCGGGTAGGCGTAGTGGAGGCGGATCCAGCGCACCTCCAGGTTGCAGAGCGCGCGAAGTAGCTCGTGCAGCTTGGGCCTACCGGGAAGATCATAGCCGTACGCGGTCGAATCTTGCGCCACCAGGTTGAGCTCGAGCGCGCCCTTGGACGCGAGCAGCTCGGCCTCCGCGACGATGTCGTTGATCGGCCGCGAGCGCTGAGCGCCGCGCAGCTTCGGAATGATGCAGAAGGCGCAGGCGTTGTCGCAACCCTCGGAGATCTTCACGTAGGCGGTGAACTGCGGCAGGGAGTTGATCCGCGGCGTGGTGGAGTCGTGGATGTATTCGGGATCGGGGATCACCTGGCGGGGAGTTGTTTCCGCGGCGAGCAAGTCAGCAATTTGCGCGTAGGCTGAAGTGCCGACGAAATGGTCCACTTCTGGCAACTGCCTGGCCAGCTCCGGTGCGTATCGCTGAGGCAGGCAACCGGTCACCACCAG
>Ga0126379_10000764_pt1 | contig 18390 bp, 14 predicted proteins | sample PanSoiMetPlot_24_FD_92640 | JGI IMG/M metagenome (GOLD analysis project Ga0126379, IMG submission 92640) | Tropical forest soil microbial communities from Panama - MetaG Plot_24 | ecosystem: Environmental > Terrestrial > Soil > Tropical forest > Bulk soil | place: Panama | collected 2016-02-17
GATGGGGGAGCAGGCGCGGCGATTGTGGTGGATGGCCAGGTCATGCTCCTGGATTGGCCAGCTGGAAAAAGCCGGCCAACCCTGCAGCCCTCCGGCTTGGCTTCGTCATCGACAGTTGCGGTTGCCGTGGGCCGATTCGTGTTTGACCGTAGCCCCCAGCTGCAGTTGGCGTTGTTGGAGAGTGACGGCAGCGTTCAAATTGCAGCCCACGCAGGACTCGATGCCCGACCCTGGACCGGCCCTGAAGTCAAGGTGATGATGGCGCAGCGCGGCAAGCCAAATCCATTTATCCATCCGCCTGCCGCGGCGGAAGCATGGCAGGTTGTGGAGACCTTTCCCAGTGATGCGCCTCTTGGTGATGTCAATGATCCGCCGCTGCTGCTGCGCGGCCGGATTTCCAGCCGAGGGGCCGACGATGTAATGTTGGTCAACGGTGCAACATCGCAGATGACGATCATTTCGCACCCCAATCTGCGACCTGGGGCTGCAGTGCACGGTCCGGGCGAAAAATCCTTAATGTCCTACACCGCAGGTCGTCCACTCGCCGGGCTGGCCATGCGCGTCAATGTCGACGGTCGTCCCGGACTGATCATGCTTTTGGATGGAAGCGTGGCCCCTGTGATTGGCATGCCGCTGCCGGATCCTACGTTTACGGTGAATACAACTGCGGACACGGTTGACGCGAACCCCGGAGACGGCATCTGCGCTGACAGCAACGGCAAGTGCAGCTTGCGGGCTGCGGTGATGGAGGCCAATGCGCTTCAGGGCAATGACACGATCATGCTCCCGGTGGGGACCTTTCAGCTCACCATTCCTTATAACGGTCTCTTCGATGCGTCCGGCGGGCATTTGGACATCAACGACGGCGTGAGCATCGTGGGTACGGCAAACCCTGATGGCACACCGGGAACCATCATCGAGGCGGGTACGAACACCAGCAATGGGATCGATAAGGTGTTCGCGATCGACTTTCCTATCAATTTTCCAACTCTTGGTCCCAGCTTCGCGACGAGTATGTCGAACATCGTATGCCGATTCGGTTTGATCGGGGCGAATGAAGTTGATCAGGCTGGGGGTTGCTTGGATGCCGATGCCGGAGCCGCAGGAACCGGTTCGGTCAGCTTGACCAACATGGTGATTCAGAGCAACACCATCGCCGTTTCCGCGCCGGGATTTTCCGGTGGAGGAGGAGTCGCCCTTTTTACTAGCGTCAATCTTTCCGGAGGGCTGACGATCGGCCATAGCATTGTGGCGAGCAACGTCACAACCGACGCCGGGGGAGGCATCTTCATAGGCTCTTTTGTTCCGCTGACGATGTCCAACACCCAGGTTCTGAGCAACCAGGCCGTTGACAACACCGGCGGTGGCGGAGCGCAGACAGGCGGGGGCATCGCCATTCTCGGAACTGCCGGCACCACAGGTTCTCCCCAGTCCGCCATTCATGCCAGTCTGATTTCAGGAAATCAGGCTGCCAACCAGGGTGGAGGCATCTATACCACGGCGGGTCTTACTCTTGATAGCGGCAGCATCATTACCGGCAACACGGCGAGTGGCTCGGGGGGCGGCCTCTACAGCAATAATACGAATGAAACAACCAACATTAACAATGCGACCTTCACGGGTAACACGGCGACGGTGAGTGGCGGCGCCGTCCAGGTAGACACCAGCACGGTGGGGAATGCGCTCAACCTCACCTTCAGCCGCATTGCGGGCAACTCTTCTCCGCTGGGAAGCGGCATCAGTAATGCTTCCGGCACGGTAACGGCTTCTGATGACTGGTGGGGTTGTAATCAAGGTCCGGGTGGGCAGGGGTGTGATCAGGTCAATGGCTCCGGGATTACGTTTACACCGTTCATCACCTTGAGCTTCAAGCCGGCGCAAAGTCCCATCAACAATGGGGCCAGCACAACCTTGACCGCCAGCCTGCTCCAGGACAATCAAAACAACACCTTGCTCGCCAGCCAGATCGCCTCCATCCTGACAGTGCCAACACTTTCGCCACCGGTGCCGACCGGATTACCCGTGCCGATCCCGATCAGCTTTGGAACGCCGAGCATTGGTAACATCACACCGCAACCACCGCCCTCGTCCATCCAATCCAGTGGCTCAGGGGCCGGCACAGCCGTCGTGACATATAACGGAACTACTTTGGGAGGTGCCACGGAGACGGTGACGGTGGACAGTGCGAACGTCACGGCCACGATTGTAGTTCAGGGCCCGGTGGTCAACCTTTCACCGACGAGTCTGACGTTTGCGGGCCAGAACGTAGGTACCACCAGTCCGCCGCAGACGGTTACTCTGAAGAACGTCGGCACTGGGGCATTGTCGATCACCAGCATCACCACTGTGGGTGACTTCGGCCAGACGAACAACTGTCCGGCCACCGTGGCTGTCAATGGAAGCTGCACCATCAACGTGACGTTTAGCCCCACGGCTACCAGTTCGCGCAGCGGTTCCGTGAAGGTCAACGACAATGCCACCGACACCCCGCAGACGGTAAGCCTGCAGGGAACCGGCACAGCGCCCATAGTCAACCTTTCACCGACGAGTCTGACGTTTGCGGGCCAGAACGTAGGTACCACCAGTCCGCCGCAGACAGTTACCCTGAAGAACGTCGGCACTGGGGCATTGTCGATCACCAGCATCACCACTGTGGGTGACTTCGGCCAGACGAACAACTGTCCGGCTACCGTGGCTGTCAATGGAAGCTGCACCATCAACGTGACGTTTAGCCCCACGGCTAGCGGTTCGCGCAGCGGTTCCGTGAAGGTCAACGACAATGCCACCGACACCCCGCAGACGGTAAGCCTGCAGGGAACCGGCAACAACCCAACACACTCGTCTGCGGTAATCCAGATATCGGGTCAACTTGCGAGTGCCTCGGTCTGCAACTGGGACGGATTAGAGTGTGCGCAGCCAGACATGCTCTTGTTCGATTACGGAAGCTCGAATCTAATCATCGGGGGTTGCACTATCAACATTTTTTGGGACAACACCGCTTACCAAACGGCTAGTAATTTCGTTGGCAGTCCTGGATGCAACGTTACTGCCTCAATCACATCTTCTGGAGATACGTGGGTCAATGTTACCCTCGTCAGCAATGATGTCGGTCCTTCGACGAATTACAGTCTGAGCAGTACGAGCGCAGATGGTGGGCCGCAATGGTACGCGGGCCCTCCGGACGGCTCCCCGAATGAATATATCTTCGGGTGCTGTTCTTACGTCATAAGCACTCCGCCCGCGATGACGGGAGGGCACAACTGACCAAGAACATTCCTTGAGCGGCTTTATGACTGTGATCATCTCGATTGAGTTTCGACACAGCAAGTGTTTGGTGCATTGGAGAAACCTCGAATATACCGCGATGATTTGCTTTCTCGCTGCGGGTTGAATTGTGAGCGAATGCGTGCTATTTCGCGCCAGAATGAATTCCTGGCTGTCGATTCGGGCACCCCGAGTTCCCGCGCGATTGCTTTCCACGAGCAGTTGGGCGAGCGAAGCAACAATATCCTGCGGCTTCGGCAGCTGAGATGTGGGGCCAGAAAGCAGCAGCCTTCAGTTGGCGGTTGCGCTGCTGGGTCACTATCTCAACGACAGGGGCGAAGCACTGAAGCTGGCGAAGCATTTCCATGAGTTTGTACTGGCCAAACTGCCTTTCGACTTCTGGCGTTTGAGTCTTGGCGATGTAGGAGAGGCAGTGTCTCGAATACGCGCCTGGCAGGGCCATCTGATCTCGCGGATCAGCCAATAAGAAACCACAAACCTGCAGCCCTTGCGCGGAGCATGCAGGGAGAACTTACTCCAGTCGACGAAGAAATCTGAGACCTGAAGCCGATCAAGATTTGAAACCTAATAGCTTTGGAGGTTCGATCTTAGAAGGTCAAACCCGACATCATCGCAGCTAGCGAGCGTATCTCCCCTTCAGCACGAACGCTAAGCAGAACCACTGGTACGATTGTGCCCACGTTGATCGTGAAGGGCTGCTCGGATGAGACCGACAAGCGATCTACGGTTTGTCGGCTCATGGAACAAAAAGATTCATGGTATTCTTCCGAAATCAAAGAAGAGCTCATGAAAACAGAGAACATAATCGCGGAACTGGAGCAAGAAAGAGATCGCCTGTCAGCTGCCATTCAAGCTCTAAGGGGGTTGGGAAAAAGCGGACCTGCCGGCAGACGGGGAAGGCGCGGGAGTCAGAGTGCAACGGCGAGAGCCAGGATAAGCGCAGGGATGAGGAGAAATTGGGCAGAACGGAAAAAGAAAGAAAAGACTGCGTAGTCATTCGGGCCGGGTCAAAACTTTCTGGCGGATCGCGATCAAAGTTTTCCCTCGGACGTGGATTCCTTGAAATCTGCTGCGCGGGGTGGGGTTTTTTGGGGGTCTCACCGAGATGAGCCGGCTGCGGTCAGTTCTCGCTTGATTTGTTTGAGCTCATCCAAACAAGCCGCGCAATGGCCGATGTGCGTGAGGGTGTATTCGTCTTCGAATTTCTCTTTTGCCAGGGCGAGAGCCATCAAGATTGATTTCCTGGGGCAGCCTTCTCGCTCTGGATTCGGATGCGCAACGTGAATCCATCGGTCAAACGCCCGCAGCAGTTCTGGTTCGCCGGGCTCCACATCAGTCGGCAGGTCAGATCCACCAGGTCCGCTCTTGAATTCTTCCCAATTCATTTCTCTCCCGCTCCAGCCCGCTTGGCATCCGCCTCATTCCCGCGCTTCAGCTGCGCGAGGGCTTCGTGTACGTCATGCCAGAAACCATTCCGCGCAGTCGAGGAAGCAATGCCGAGTTTCTCTCCAATCTCCTTCCAATCGTGCCCCAGCGTGCGCATCCCGACTATCGTACAGCTTCTTGCGCTGAGATAAGGAAGCAGCTTTCCAAAATCGATACGCCGGTTTACATCATCGACCCAATCGGGAACCATCGCGCACTCTTCAATATCAGTGGTGCCCCCGACTGCCTTCACGCGGCCCAATCGGGCAGCCCGGCGCCGGAGTTCCTGGCAGAAATGGAGGCTCAACAGGGAAGCGACATTGGCGGAGAAAAGAGGCGCGTGGGTGCGATCCAGATGATGGGAGATGTGCAGAACCGTCGTTTCCATCAACTCCGCGGCTTCGCCGGTATCACCCAGTAGGCATCGCACACGGCTGACCGCTTTTGGCCAGAGCTCATGCGCCGCCTGGCGAACATCGGCACGAAGTGGCGTGCCCTGATCGTCCGCATCTCGATCCCACCACTGGGGACTGTCGTCAGGGAGGGTAGCCATATTACTGCTCAGCTGGCGCCTGGGAAACAGGACGCCCAGAAGCCTGCTACTCGGCTGCTTAGTTAGACGATATAGGAACGATTTAGGTTCCGGATCTTGCAAAGCAATTCCTATACTCGCCAACAATTATTAACATCAGCCATTGAAGTGTCTGCTAGTACAGATTCCTTTTTCGCAGCTTTATATATATGAAAGAGAACTCTGGAAGCTACGACAGCGGTGACGTTAACCTATGGAAGGCGATAGCCCAATGTAGATTAGCGATCCACAATTCTGGATGTAAGTTAGGAATATGGATGAAGTGCACGACGGCAACAACCGCCGCGGATTTCGCTGGTCGAAGGCGGCGCGGGAACTTGTGCGGGCAAACATCAACGCCACGGGAGAAGAATTGAGCGCTCTGCTTACGAAGCTGGTCGCGGAATCGGGCCACCCTCGCTGGGCGTGCCGGCGGTTCGCCCACAAGATGGGGATCAGGGCGCGGCGCGCATACCGGCCGTGGACCGTACAAGAGCAGCAGCGCTTACTGAAACTGATCGACCTGCATCCAGTAATTGAAGTTGCCAAGGCAATGCGCCGGTCGCCGAGTTCGATCTGGCACATGCTGTATCGGCTCGGAGCCAACGCGCAAATGGGCAAGGACAACTTCAGCAAGTACACACTGGCCGCGGCTCTCCATGTTCGGCCCGAAACCGTCGAAAGCTGGATACAGCGAGGTTGGCTCAAAGCGCGCGAGGTAGAGAGTGGTCCAGGCAAGCGAGTCGTGATCGAGGCGGAGGACTTTTGCGAATTTTGCAGAGACCATACGAAGGATGTTGTCGGAAACCGGCTTACCAAGGAGCGCCTGGACTTCGTCTACCACTTCGCGTTTCCTCCGAGCCACGCAGAGCTCTTGCCAGTCCGGGAGAGCAAGAAAGAGCGACGGGCATATCAGTCCCAATTGGAAGAGGAGTTGGAAGACGCGCCGGCGTCATTCGCGCCTGATGGCGTCCAGGATGTCGACGATTCCCTTCAAGGTATCGCGTAAACCCGGGCGGCCGTCCCTTCAGAGCAACATCCGGGGACCGTTTGGCAAAGGGACCTCCTCCGCGCATTCCTGATCATCGTTCTGCGGCCGGTTCACTCGCGTACTGACCCAGGGCCACGGGGAAATACGTCTCGTATCAGCTCATACGGAATGTGCTAGCGGCCCAAGCGCTCAGTATGGACTTCTGCACTTTGGTCGACTCTCGCCGGGCTGACTTGCTGGAGGACTGGTACAACATTGTGCGCCGCATTCGATCGGCAGCCTTTGAGCCGGGTGCAGGGTTTTGACGTGGCAGGAACTGGCGTCTTGTTTGCCCGTCACCCTGCGGAGTTTTCTGGGCGCTAAGTACGGGATCGTGCCGGTCGGTTGAGATACAACATCAGAACGTATGAACTGAAGCGATGAACTATAATCGGGCACTGGTCTTGACCAGCATTTTCGATTTCTTGAAAGGACCTTTATGCGAGCTGTTGTACGTCGGTGCACTGTTGCCGCGATAGCGCTGTTTGCGAGCAATCTTCTATATGCTCAGGAATCGCCGGATAATAACCGCAAGATAGCTGGTGGAGGGATTACAGTTCCTGGTTGGCAAGGGAAAGTCGATCCCAATGCGGAGAAGACGGGGGAGACGGTGAACGATGCGAAGCTTTCGCCTGAAGGCAACGCGCTGCATGCGACGACGGGGCCGGCAATCACGTACTGGAATCCTAAGAATGTGGCGAAGGGTGAGTATACGGTCTCGGCTACGTTTACTGAGCCGAAGTTTATGAATCTGAATACGCATCCGCACCCCTATGGGATTGTGATTGCGGGGAATGATCTGGGGACCGGGCAGCAGAGCTATATCTACTGCGCCGCGTATGGCAACGGGAACTTCATCGTACGCGGGTTTGGGCCGGATGCGTTTCAGCTGAATGGACGGCGCGAGGCAAGCGATGCGGTGCACAAGGCCCCCGGAGTAGGGCAGTCGGTGACACAGGAGATCGCGATGCAGGTGAAGGGCGACAAGGTTTCTTGCCTCATCAACGGCTCGGTAGTGAAGACGTTCGACAAGTCGGAGCTGGTGGTACCGGGGAAACTGAAATCGACCGATGGCGTGTATGGGATTCGGTTTGCGCATAATACCGACGCAATTGTGACCGATTTGAAAGTGACCAAGCCGTAAGACGGTGTTCGAGAGTGTAGCATCATCGTCCAGCTACTCTTGCAGTTTCAATCTTGTGTTGCTGCAGCCTTCTGCATGGACAACGGCAGATACCTTTCAACGGGTGTCTTCCATGAGCGAAAGAAGTCCAGCGGGTCCTGTGTGCCGACAAATTCGCGAGCGAGCGCAAGGCGTTTCAGCACTTCCTGTCGCTGCTCTTCGGGTAGATCTTGGGCACGACTCTGGACTCCGGCGAAGAACTGCTCCAGGCTCACAACTCTTGCCCAGTCTTCTGTCGCCTTAGCAAGCTCTTCGCGGCTCTCCTTGATGGACTCAGCCACGCGACGGCGGTCTTGGTCCTGACGCCACCGTTCCTGTTGTGCCGCCCACTCCTGACGCCGAAGCTCTGCTTGTCGCTCTTCCTCTTTTACCTTCTCCAGTAACACTTCACTAGAATTCTCGATTGATTTCACCATCTTCCGGATGTCCGTCGTGAGCGTTCGGTCTTTACTCTCCTGGAACGATATCGACCAGGAGACGCCGCGATACGGCGCGTAGACGAAGAGTCGGAGGCGGCCACAAGGAATGTCCCTTCTCGCCGTCCAACTGTGATCAACAAATCGAGCTGATGTTTTGGGAGGCTTGTAATCAGATTCGCGGATGTACTTTCCATTTACATATCGAAGCTCAACCAACTCGGACATTTCGATGACGGCAAGCCCAAACGCGACCGAGCCGACATAAACGACGGTGGGGCGTTGTGGCCACCACAGGTGGTTGTAGTCATACGAGTGCTCGTTGCGCTGCACTTTGGGCAATTGCTCGTGTTCATCGATGCGAGGACGCGTGAAGTCTTCAGCTGTCGAAGAGATGAGAACACGGTAGCCGGCGGACTCCAATGCGTTGAATAGATCGTTTGCAAAGCCGAGTGCCTTATCGAGTCCGGCCGACGATGCAGTGACGTCGACCAACAGCCTCTTGTAAGGCCTGAGATGCTGGCCTTCATCCACCTTATAGCCCGCTTCATAATGTCCCTTTGCGTCACGAATCAGTCCGTGAACGCCTGTGACCGGAGGCAGCAATTGTTTACGCGGAGGGAGGGGTGGTGGTGGCACGATAAGTCGGGGTCGAGGTGACGATTGAGATTCTCCATCTTGGCACCAGCTGATTGGGTCACCCGGTCGCAATTCTGGCAATGAAGGCCTGTCGGGTGCTTTTCCAACAGCGAGCTTAGCCCAGTAGCCTCGCTCCGGTCGTGGAACGTTCAGGTTCGCGCAAACCCGAGCCATGTAGCTACCCGAAACCTTGAACTTCTCCGCCACTTTGACCATTGGCATGGACCAGACCAACTCGTGCAACTCTTCTCTTGAAACCACGTTTGCCTCCGTCGGCGCACCTCGCATGATAATTAAAATGCTCGCGGCTGAAATCTGCGCAAGGTGCTTGCCCTCCGAACTTACACTATGATTTGACCAACGTGAATCTGAACACGAAAGTTGAGTGCTACGCGGCAAGCAGGCCGCAGCAGGGCCGCACCCAGAACGAGGACGCGTTCCTGATCGGGCACGAAGGCACACCGTTTGCTGTTCTTTGCGACGGCGCGGGCAATGCTCAGCAGGCGGCCAAACGGGTAATCTCTCTCTTTCAGAAGCTGATTAGAGAAGGTGCGCCTGAGGAACTGGCCGCGCCGGAGTGCTGGCAACGGTGGGTCAAGTTGCTCGACTCTTCGCTCCTCGGCGGTACGCAAAGCACATTTCTCGCCGCTGCGGTATCCAACCAGGAAGTGATGGGCACGTGCGTTGGCGACTCGCGTGCCTATTTACTGAATCGCGAGGGCGAGTGCCGCACCGTGACCGAGGGTGCCAGCAAGTTCCGTCTCGGGAGCGGCAAGGCGGAATCGTTCTTTATCCGGCAGCCGCTCACATCTGGAGACTTATTTCTCCTACTCAGCGATGGCGCGTGGACTCCATTGGGCGGTCCTTATTTGTTGCGAAAGGCTGTTGTCGCTGCGCTCTCCAAGGGACTCTCCGAAGTGCCGTCTGCAATTCTAGACGCCGCAGGGCGTACGGGCCGTGCGGACGATATGACCGCCGTGGTCCTGAGAGTTGGAAGATGACACCGAACCCCCTCACCCTTCGCGTCAGCCGAGATTCGAATGACTCTCTTGGTGGTCGCGTTGAGTGAAATTAGAGGAGTCTTGCTGCAATCCAGGGCGCCCAGATAGCAAAGAAGGCCAATCCGATAACGGAGAATTCAATCCCCGACTGGGCTGCAATATGCAGCGCTGTCCCTTAGCCGTTTCAGGACGTACGGCAGATGATTGAGCCACTCTTTACACATACGCTTCAGGTTCTGGTAGCTTGAAATTGGAATGATCTCTTTCTCCAATATCAACAAGCAGTACGGCAAGCAGCTGGTTTTTGTTGACGCGTCGTTTCAGCTCAACCCGAGGGAGAAAGTTGGCCTAGTGGGGCCGAATGGAGCGGGTAAGACAACTTTGTTTCGCATGGTTGTGGGAGAGGAAGTACCGGATGAAGGCGACGTTTCCGTTCCCAAGCGGCTAACGATTGGTTATTTCCGCCAGGATGTTGAAGAGATGGCTGGGCGATCGGTGTTGGATGAGGCGATTGCCGGCAGCGGTCGTGTGGGCGATCTCCACCATGAACTGGAAGCCCTGCAGCATGCAATGGCGGATCCCGACAAGGCCAACGAGATGGACCGTGTGATTGAGCGATTTGGTGAAGCACAGGAAGAGTATGAACATCTTGGCGGATATGCCCTAGAGGCGCAGGCACGAGAGGTGCTTCACGGCCTAGGCTTCAAAGATGACCAGATTGACGGTGATGTCGGAGCTCTCTCCGGCGGCTGGAAGATGCGCGTTGCCCTGGCCCGTGTTCTTTTAGGACGCCCGGATGTATTGCTGATGGATGAGCCGACCAACCACCTCGATCTCGAGTCGATCATCTGGCTTGAGCAGTTCCTCAAGAATTTTCCGGGTGCTTTGCTGATGACATCGCATGACCGCGAGTTTATGAACCGGCTGGTATCCAAGATCGCGGAGATCGACGCCGGCGAGATCATCACGTACTCCGGCAACTATGATTTCTATGAACGTGAACGCAACATTCGCGCGGCCAATCTGCAGGCCGCTTTCGCCCGGCAGCAGTCCATGTTGGCTAAGGAACAAAGGTTTATCGACCGCTTCCGTACGCACGCCGCCAAAGCTGCGCAGGTCCAGAGCCGGATTAAAGCGCTGGACAAGATCGAGAAAATTGAATTGCCCAAGAAACGCCAGATCGTTAGATTTGAGTTCCGCGCGCCGCCGCGCTCAGGAGAACAGGTAGCCGTGTTGGAGGACCTTCACAAGCGGTATGGTCCTCGCGTGATCTACGAAGGCTTCCATCTCACTATCCGGCGCGGAGAACGATGGGCGGTGATGGGTCGAAATGGCGCCGGTAAGACCACTCTGCTCAAGATGATCGCTGGCGCAACTCAGCCGGATGCCGGGCACGTTCGTCTGGGCGCCAGCCTGATCATGGGGTACTTCGCGCAACAGTCTCTGGACGTCCTCGATCCTGATCTCACCGTCATCGAGCAACTGCAGAGAGCTTTTCCTCACGATGGTCTGGGATCGTTGCGGACGCTCGCGGGTGCTTTCCAGTTTTCCGGAGAGGACGTCGACAAGAAGATTCGGGCTCTTTCAGGCGGAGAAAAGTCGCGTTTAGTTATCGCTCTTATGCTGTATAACCCGCCGAACTTTCTCGTGCTGGACGAGCCGACGAATCACCTCGACCTGGCAACCAAAGAGATGCTGGTGGAAGCGTTGAGGGAGTTTGAGGGCACCATGATTTTCGTGTCGCATGATCGCATGTTTTTAAGAGGGCTCGGCTCTCGCGTCTTGGAACTGGGCGGAGAAAGCGGAACGGATCGCACGCCACATGTTTATCCGGGATCGTATGTTGACTATGTGCAGAAGATCGGCCACGAAGCGCCGGGAATCTATGTTTAGCGGAGACGAGTGCTAACCCTGCCGCGGGTGGGCGCCTGTGGCCGCAACGCTATTGACGTCATTGGGGTGGCACGGACACATCGAGTTGAGCCGCGACACTTCCCATGTCAAAGTACTTGCCGCCATTCAGCTGTGTGGCCTCGAGAATCGTAATTTTGAACTCCAAAGCGCCGGCACGTGCGGATCGGGAAGCTCCCGGAGACATCTCCTGAGCCGAAAAGCATATAGCGTTCCCTCGGCTTTCGGAGTTTAGATCTGCTAAGTTGGCCAGCCCGCTGACGAGAATCTGAATGTCTGGCGCCTTCGAAGAGTCAGGGGAAGTTCTGTAGGCTTGTCCTTTCCACCCGAAGAAATATGCGTATCCGACCGGACCACCGTCCTCCCTCCTGACGGTGACGGTTCTGCCGGTGCAGCAAAACGGTCCAATGCTTCCATTGTTATTGGGTTGCGCTTCCTCGGGAAAGCGAAATGAATACCTCTGGAGCTGGACGCTGTCGGTGTCAATTCGGCCAGCATCCGACGAACCGCTGGCGACAACGGAAGACACCGGAGAAAACGCCGCTGACCGCATCACTTCCGTTGCGGCGGTAGTGTTCGAGGTGGACACATCGAGTTGCGCTCTGACACTACTCATGTCAACGTACGCGCCGCAGTTCAGTTGTATGGCCTGGAGAATCGTAACTTTGAAAGCCAACCTACCCACTTGAATAGACCGCGAAGCACCGGGAGACATTTCCTTTGCCAAGAACGAAATGGAGTCTTGTCGGCTCTTGGAGTTGCTGTCTGCCAAATCGGAAAGGGCACTGACTAAGATCTGAATGTCTGGCGCTGCCGATGAATGAGCACCAGTGTTGTAGGCTTGGCCTTTCCACGAATAGAAATAAGCGTATCCAACCGGGATGCCGTCGGCTCTCCTGATGATCGCTGTTCGGCCGGTGCAACAAAAAGGTCCAATGCTGCCATTGTTATTGCGTTGTCCCTCGTCGGGAAGGCGAAATGAATACTTCTGGAGCTGGACATCTTCCGCTTCAGTTCGCGGGGCATCAGTTTTGGCATGCAAGGGGCTGGCCATCGCCAGAACCATCGCCACGACCGCAGACACAATTCGCACAATTCGTGTTGAATAGGAAAGCCAATCCATCCAACCCTCGCCACCTGAAGCATATTCCAATGCGTCTTGATTCGATGTTAAATTCTGTTTCAACGATGGGCGGGATCGTTTTCACGATCCTGTTCAGGCGCGAGCCTCGTTACGCCTGGGCCTGAGGCCGGCTTTCGCGCGGTACAACGACGGTACAACGAGACCTCGTGCCTTCCAACCGGTTAGCTGCCTTTCATGGCGCAAACGCGGGGTCAAATCCCGCCGGGGACGCCATCAAATGAACAACTTGCGGGTAGCTTTGTAAGATTCAGTGCCTTGGTCCTACCACTGGTTCTTCTTAAATGTTTGGCCCAAAACCGCTAGCGAGTGCCAACGATACGTGGATCGCGTTAACATCGAACGTACTAATTTGCCAGCGATTTGCAAGGCTGAAATAAATCGCTTGCGCCGGACCCGGACAACCTAACGTCAGCTCACGTCCGGAGGGCGTTCAGCAAATCTTGATATGATTGCACGACCTCTCCAGTGTTCAAAGCCGGATGACTAAACCAAAGAAAGAAGCGCCGCCATCGAAGTGGCTAACCGCGTCGGAAGCGGCCGAATACTTGCGGGTGGTACCTCGAACCGTCCTCCATTGGGCGCGCCAGGGGAAAATCAAAGGCTTCATGCTATCAGGCACTCAAAGAGTGACATGGCGTTTTCTCACCTCTGATTTGGACGCAGCACTCGCACCAAACACGACCGACCACAACGCCGGGAAATAGATGCAAAAAGAACCGCTGTCCCTCATCGAAAGGATCAAGAACATGGATCACGCGATGACTGCTGACGAACTCGCCGAAATATTGGCTGTGTCGCCGGTCACCATCTTCAAGCACGCGAAAGCCGGACGCATACCTTCATTTCGGATCGGCACGTGCGTGCGCTTTGACCCGCATTCGGTTGCAGAGTGGCTCCGCAGACAGTAGCGTCATAACATGAAATCTACGATTTCTGGTTTCATGGTGGGCTTGTGAAGCCTGCAGCTATTTTGGCGAGCCGCTTCTTGTTGGTCCTTCGCGCAGATTTGCGGCGAAATCAGTCGTAACATTTGTCGTAACATTTTGGTTCTTTTTGAGGGTTTTCCACAGTTGTAACGCATCATCACTGAGTGCTATCTTGCTTCGAGCAGTCGATTTAAAAATCTGAAAAGAAAGGAGCTTACAGAGCAGTCAGTCGAAACATCGGAGCCCACGGGAGTCATTGCTGCCTCGCCTCTGGATCAGCATATCGGGGTTCGAAATCCCTGGGGGCAGCCAAATTAAAGAGATTCTTCGGAGTCAGCCGAGATGACAATCCTTCATGCTATTTGTCTCCTCCGGTTACTCCGTTCCCCCGTGTTGGATGCTTTGCGGCCACTGCACTCTACCGCGTCCCGCTGCAAGCCTGCGACGACGATCTGGGCTGAAGCGATGCACCCGCGAATGAACGCAAAGAAAGGTCCAAAATACGGGACAGCCGGCTGCCCGACGATGTAAAGTCCCGGCAACGTTGTTTGAAAGTCTTCGTCAAGGACAGGAAATCCCTCGTTCACTCTCAGTTGGCCGGACTCGATCTCTCCAGCCAGGTAATTCACTCGTGAGAGATCCACTTGGTATCCAGTGGCGCAGACTACCTGGTCTACGACCGGCCGGTCACCTCGATCGAGGCGTGCTTCGACGGCGCCGCCTGGCATTGCCCGCCACTCCACGACTCGTGAATTGGGCCAAAAGCGAACGTTTTTCTTGTTGACGCGAGGCCAGAGCCAGGGCTCCAGCTGGAGGCGGCCCATGCTCCAGAATTTCTTGACAATCGCCTGCTGGTCGCTGCGATCGAGATGGCGAAACCAGCCGCGCACTCGCAATGTGTTTTCGATCATCGCGTTGGTGAACGACCAGTCCGAAGGCACGAAGCGCGGCGTGTCATGGCGGTATACGATGTCAATCGACTCGACGCCCTCTTCGATCATCAGGGCAGCCCATTCAAAAGCACTCTGGCGCCCACCCAGAATCAGGCAGCGTTTGCCGGCGAGGCTGCCAAAATCCACCAGCGTAGCCGTGTGCGCCACGCGATCGGGAGAAAGACCGGCCGAAACCTCATCGGGCACATTAGTGAATGACGCAAGACCGGGCGCAGCCACCACACGGTCGGCACGAATCGTTTCCGCGTTGTCGCTGTGGGCTTCCAAGTGTCCATCCACGCGGCACACGCGATCGATGCGCAGCGCCTGTACATCGATCAGTTTGCTATGACGAAACCACTCGGCGTAGGCGCGGAAGATTTCCACGGGCAGCGGTTGCGCGGCAGTTCGCGGGATATGTCTCTCCTCGAGAAAAGCCTCGAGCGTATAGACTCCGGCGGCGTCCAGATGCCAATCGAGTCCTGAGCGCAACAACATGCCGCGCGGCATGTTGTGTTTCCAGAAGGCCATCGGCTCACCAACAACGGCGACACTCAGGCCCGAGTCTTTGGCATGGGCAGCGATGCTAAGGGCATAGGGTCCGGCACCGATCAGTAGAAGCTCGGTCGACTGCATGGCGCACTCCCGGCTATTTACGCGCAGATTTCTTTTCTTCTTTTGACGCTGGATGCCGTTCGTCTAGTTGCGCCGGGATTGTCAAATCGATAGATGAGTTGTTGGCCATCCACGCCATCAAATCAGTGGTGATCGCTACGCCGAACGCGTCCCACGATCCACCGGCTCGTACAATCGGGCCGTCTCAGGGGGATCGTACTGTTTGAAGCCCGTTTCGACCGGCACCGTCTGCAGCTGCGTCCTGGCGCGTGGCGCGAAAGAGCGAAACCAGGAAACGGGGTATTCTTCGATCTCGGCGTACACTGAATCGATCAAGCTATCGTTCCATTCGGCCTGCCGGAGGCAATCACGGCCGACATTCGGTTTGAACGTGAAGAGGCAGTGGTAGATGACGCCTTCGACGTCACGATGTACGACGCCAAGACCCTAGCCGGCGATGGCGGAGGAGGAGAAACCAAATTGATGGCAACCGCAGGCGTGCAGGACACAGCTGTGCCCACGTCGTATAGAGGCCCACTGGCCACGGTCACGACTCTGTTTTTCATGTGGGGTTTCGTCACCGTGCTCAATGACATCCTGGTGCCGCACTTGAAGTCCGTCTTCAACTTGAATTATGCCGGGGTCATGCTGGTGCAATTCGCGTTTTTTTCTGCTTATCTGCTGTTTTCGATTCCTTCGGCCAAAGTCATCGATTGGATCGGCTATAAGAGAACCATGGTGGTTGGCCTCTTCATTATGGCCCTGGGGGCGTTAATGTTTGTTCCAGCGGCCAGCGTGCCCTCCTATCAGCTTTTTCTCGCGGCGTTGATGGTGTTGGCCGCGGGCATCACCGTCTTGCAGGTCGCAGCAAATCCGTATGTTGCCGTGTTAGGTCCGCCACAGACCGCCTCCAGCCGCTTGAATCTTGCGCAGGCATTTAATTCGGTGGGAACCACGCTTGCGCCGTACCTGGGCGGGTTGCTCATTTTGGGTACTGCCGCCCCAAGCATGGACGCCGCGCGCCGCGCGTCCGCGGAAACCCTGCAGGCGTACCGGATTCATGAGGCGTCTTCAGTCAAAGCCCCGTATCTTTTTATTGGGCTTGGGCTGATCGCTCTTGGGATCGCGATTTCCGCATTCAAACTGCCGCCGATCCCGGTGCCTGAGCGAGACACAGGTCGGGTGCAAGGTTACAGCCCCTGGCGATACCGTCATCTCGTGCTCGGAATGTGCGGCATATTCCTCTATGTTGGAGCCGAGGTTTCGATCGGCAGCTTTCTGGTCAGCTATTTCGTCCAGCCTGAAATTGGGCATATTTCAGCGCAGATGGCCGCAAAATATGTCTCCTTTTATTGGGGTGGCGCCATGGTAGGAAGGTTCATCGGCTCAGCGATTCTGCAGAAGGCTCGCACAGAAACGGTGCTTGGCATTGCTGCTATTGCTGCCTGCACACTGGTAGGTGTTTCCGCCCTTACCTCCGGATCCATCGCCATGTGGAGCATCATTGCCGTTGGCTTGTTCAACTCAGTCATGTTTCCCAGTATCTTTACGTTGGCGATTGCGAAGCTGGGTCCGCTGACCGGCGATGCCTCAGGGTTGTTGGTGACAGCGATCGTCGGTGGGGCAATTCTTCCTGTCATGCAAGGCATGCTGGCCGATCATCTAGGTATTCAGATAGCGTTCGTTCTGCCAGCAATCTGCTACGTCTATATCGTGTTTTATGCGTTTAAGGGCTCAAGGCCGGTAGTACCTGTTTAGAAAACAGATTTACGTCGCGCGAGGAAACGGAATGCGCAGACATCAGGCGAACCTAGTGAGACGAATGACAAAAATCCTGTTCTTTGCCACGAGCTTATTGTTCGCTTGCACAGCCCCACTCTCCGCCGAATCTCTATCCGGCGCCGTTGTATTGAGCGAGACGGGATTTCCGTCCGTGGACTCTGCTTGTCCCTCGCCGGAGCAGGTGGAGAAAATGTTGCCCGGGGCCCAGTTGGTCTCGGAGCAACAACTCGCAACGCTGCTCAATGCCACAAGCACGCGATTGCTCGTGCTTCCCTACGGTTCGGCGTTCCCGGAGGAAGCTTGGCCCGATATTTACCGCTACCTTCGTCGTGGGGGAAACCTTCTCGTGCTGGGCGGAAGACCGTTTACGAGGTCTGCGTATCGCGATAACGCCGGCTGGAAGATTCGCGATTACAGCGTACGATTCACACGCCCGCTGATGATTGATCAATATCAGGCGACACCGGGTTCAGAAGGGTTGGAGTTCCAAATCAATCCCGATGTGACCGTGCGGCTACCTCGTTTTGCATGGAAGCGTGCCTTCAGCCCGGTCATTCGTCTCAGCGCCGTTGACCTCTATGAGAGACAGGGATCAGCAGGCTCGATCGACGCTCGCTTGGATGCACTCGCGTGGGGCATGAAGGCTGGTCGCAAGTTGGCCGCGCCCGTAATCCAGGTTGATCACTTGAGAAACGGGTTTGACGGCGGGCGCTGGATCTTTTTGAACGCCGAATTGACGGCGGAATTCTATGGCACAGCCCAGGCGGCAGACCTGGTACGGGCCCTTGCGGAATCGGCCATGCAAAGCAGCCAGGAATTTACTGTGCGGCCGGTGTGGCCGCTTTATTTGCCCGGCGAGCCCGTGGAGTTGGAGGTCTTGTGGCGTTTAACGCCACAACCTACACAGCCGCTGACCGCCGAGATCACTACTTTCTCTCAATCGCAGCCGGCAAGTCGATCGCAGGCAACAATCTCTCTTCCCGCCTCCCAGCCTCTTCTTCTACCCCCGCCGGACTCCAAGGGGCTTTGGATCATTGAGGCGAAATTGCTGGAGAGCAAAAAAGTTCGAGCCATCTATCACTCCGCTTTCTGGATCAGAGATGAAGCTTATTTGACGTCAGGTCCTCGGCTCACGGTCAACCGGGATTTCTTTGAACTGGATGGCCAGCCGCTGGCCGTTGTTGGAACCACATACATGTCTAGCGAGGTCCAGCGTCTGTATTTTGAACATCCCAACGTTTATGTATGGGACCGCGACCTCGCCCAAATTCATGAGGCTGGTCTGAACATGGTCCGCACCGGATGGTGGACGGGCTGGGAAAAGGTCTGCGACGAAAACGGGCGGCCCTATGAACGGACGCTGCGCACGCTCGAAGCTTACCTGATGACCGCTCGCAAGAATGGCCTGCCCGTCCAGTTTAATTTCTTTGCTTTCTTGCCGGAAGTGCTGGGAGGCGGCAATCCCTACTTGGATCCAGACGCGATGCGCAAGCAGCAAACACTGGTTGCCGCGGTGGCCGGGCGCTTCCA
>Ga0126379_10000766_pt1 | contig 18367 bp, 18 predicted proteins | sample PanSoiMetPlot_24_FD_92640 | JGI IMG/M metagenome (GOLD analysis project Ga0126379, IMG submission 92640) | Tropical forest soil microbial communities from Panama - MetaG Plot_24 | ecosystem: Environmental > Terrestrial > Soil > Tropical forest > Bulk soil | place: Panama | collected 2016-02-17
CGGAAATACTTCAGCAACAAGCGACCGGGTTCATCGTCACCGATAAGGCCAACGGGAAGTACATTGACGCCGAGATCGGCCAGATTGTTGGCTGCATTGGCCCCGCCGCCGGGCAAAACGGTACGCTCGCGGTGCTTCAGGATCAGTACCGGCGCTTCACGCGAAACGCGGGAGATTTCTCCGAAGACAAATTCGTCAGCAACCAGATCTCCCAGGACCGTGACCGTGATCTTGGGGAAGGCCTCGATAATCTTCTTCAGCCGGTCGGATTCTTTGGGGTGCTTCGTCATGTCGGCGAAACAGTTTGTGACGTCTACGAGAGAGATTCTCTCATGCGCTGCGCCTTCGTTCCTCAATCTTGCGCAAGATGGTATCCACAGCGTTAGCGGCGTCGGCCAACTCCATGCGAACCTGAACTACTGATAGGGGTTGCAACGCTGAAAGATAAGGACCCAGGTTGACAGCGTCCTTTTCGGTGGTGACAAACCCTCCAGCGTCGCTGCGAGTTTTTAGTTCGAGTAACTCGCGAATGTCTTTTTCCGTATAAGTGTGATGGTCGCGATAAAACGCCTGTGCCGCCGGTTCAATGTTAGCCGCTCGAAGCTGCAGCAGAAAATTCTGCGGGCGCGCGATTGCGCAGAAAACGATTGGACGCGGCGGTATGGACTGCGGAACGATTCCACGCTTTACGCGCCAGATCAGCTTACCTTCCAGTGGAAAACTTTCTGGAGAAGCACCGCTCGCGAGAACGACAGCATCGGCACGAGCCAGGGAGGTCAGGGGTTCGCGTAGTCGTCCCGCCGGGAGCAGTGAATCCGTTACATCCTGGGGAGTGATGAGGACGATATCGAAGTCGCGAGCCAGCTGGCGATGCTGAAAACCATCATCGAGAAGATGCAGTTGCGGGCCGAACTTTGACTCGGCGAAAAGTCCAGCCTGATGACGATCTTCGCCGACAATCACCGGAACCTGAAGTTTACGGGCGATCAGAAGAGGTTCGTCCCCGAATTGCTGCGGGAGGCCAGCGGGATCAACGAGCAGCACACCTTTACTCTGGCGTCCGTAGCCGCGCGAGAGGACATCGAGTCTAATGCCGCGAGCCATGAGCAACTCGCCGAGCAGCATGACGAACGGGGTTTTACCAGATCCGCCCGCTGAGAGGTTGCCCACGCTAACGACTGGTCCTTGCAGGCGGCGTGTTCGCAGATGTCCGCGGTTGTACAGTGCATTACGAGCCGCAACAACGGTGCCGTATATGGAGGAGAGCGGGTTCACTGGTTGTGCGCGGCCTGCGCCGATCGGGCATCAGCATCTGGCGATACCAACGTTCTCAATGCTTCGACCGTTCGTGAGGTCGCGCCCATCTGCGAGAGGATTGTTTCTTTGGCGCGGCGGCCGAGCGCCATGCGTTCGCCATCATGATCGACAAGATGCATCAACGTAAGTGGTAACTCGGAAACTCCCACAATGCGCACCGCGTCACAGCTCTGAAAAACTCTGACGATATCGCGGAAATTTTCGGTGTGATTTCCGGTTACGATGGCAACGCCGTGTTGTGCCGGTTCGATGATGTTGTGTCCGCCGCGAGGGACGAGGCTGCCGCCGACAAAGGCGACATCGGCAAGGGCGTAGAGCGCGGCCAGTTCGCCGATTGTGTCAACGAGCAAGACACCTCCGGCGAGATGCTCGCCAGCCCAAAGCGAACGGCGATAGAACGGGATGCTCATCTGCGCAATGAGATTCGCGACTGTATCGAAGCGCTCGGGATGGCGCGGAGCGAGAATCATAGCTGCGTGAGGATGGCCAACGCGAAGATTCTCGAATGCTTTGAGTAATGGCGCTTCCTCGTCTTCGACCGTGCTGCCGCAAACGAGCACTGGCCCAGCGCCCTCTACCGCGAAGGAGCGGCGAAGACTTTCCACGATCGGCGACGCAGACGGCACGTTCACATCGAACTTCAGATTTCCCGTGACCTGTACGCGTGCCGGATGTGCTCCGATGGATTGTAGTCGGGCGCTGTCTTCCTCCGTTTGCGCTAGAAAGAGATCGACTTGTGCAAGCATGCGCCGGAGAGCCCAGCGGAAGCGGCGATAACGAGGCCTTGAGCGGTCGGAGATCCTCGCATTGACGACTGCAATGCGTGCACCACTCTCATGCGCCAGGCGTAGGAAGTTCGGCCAGAATTCAGTCTCGGCGAGTATCACCGACTCTGGTCTCAGAGCTTGAAGATATGGACGGATCGCTGCCGCGAAGTCCATAGGGAAATAGAAGACGTTCTCTTCGCCGAAACGTTTGCGCGCCTGATCCTGGCCGGTATCGGTAGTCGTCGAAATCAGAATCCGGTGCTGCGGAAAAGTACGGCGCAATTGCGCGACCAGGCCCACGACGGCGAGAACCTCTCCGAGAGAAACAGCGTGGATCCAAATGACTCTTACGCCCGCGAATGAGCCCAGCCGCTTCGGAACCTTGCCCATCCGCTCGCCAAATCCGCGGCGGTACTTGCCGTGGCGCAATGTCTGGTACAGCCAATACGGACTGCTCACCAGCATGGCCAGCGCAAGTACGAAGCTGTAAAGAAGATAGATCAAGTCGAGTCATTCTAAACTGCCGGTGCGAATTGGCTTTTATAATTACGGAATGCAGATCCCAGAGATCCGGTTGCGAATTGGCCAAAAACTTCACCTTTCACGCAGGCCATGCGCGAGAAGCAGGACACGCTATTTCTTTCCGATGCTTGCGGCCGCGGCGTTGTTCTTACCCGTGGTGGTACTTGGTGGCAAGAATTTCGTGAAGCCCGTGGCGAAGACCGCGACTAACTATCCCGCTCATGATTTTCATCGCGATGAGAAGGTTGCCATTGCGGCCGATCCATACGACAATCCGGAAAAAGCAAAAATCTTTTCGATCAACTACGCGGAGCACGGGTTTCTGCCGATCTTTTTCATCGTGACAAACGATGGCGACCAGCCGGTTTCGATCGCCAACATGCAGATTAAGCTCATCACCGAGCACAACTCGAAGCTGACGCCGATTGACACCGATGATCTGTATCGACGCCTGTCGAATCCAGAAGCCAAGACGAGCACGAACAATCCGCTGCCATTCCCGCGCAAGGTCAAGGGAGGAATCACGCAGCAGCAGAGGGATGAGATTGAATCGTCGCAGTTTGCGGCAAAAGCCGTAGAGCCGCATACGACGCAGTCGGGTTTTCTGTTTTTCGACGTGAAAGACCTGAATTCGCCATTGCGCGGCGCCAACGTCGATATCACCGGAACCCGGGACGCAAAAGGCAGCGAACTCATGTTCTTCGAGATACCGATGGACAAGTACTTGGACGCGCCGAAGAATCCCTAAGAGCACTAACCACGAAGGACACGAAGGGACGCGAAGGACGGCAAAACCGCTTTCCTTCCACTTTCACCTCAGTGCTGTATCCCTTTTATAATCGTTTCTTCTATGGCAACTACTGCGGAGACTTCTATTGCCGCTCACCCGAAGTTTGAGCCTGTGATCGGGCTCGAGGTTCACGTCCAACTTCTGACGGAGACCAAGATTTTCTGCTCATGCTCGACGCGATTTGGGGCTCCGCCGAATACGAATGTGTGTCCGGTCTGCCTTGGGATGCCCGGCGCGCTTCCCGTGCTGAATAAGAAAGTGGTGGAGTTCGCCACGCTAGCCGCGATGGCGCTGAATTGCCGGATTAACGAGACATCGATTTTTGCCCGGAAAAATTACTTCTATCCGGATCTACCGAAGGGATATCAGATCTCGCAATACGACAAGCCACTGGCAGAATTCGGATACGTTGAGGTGCCTGCGCAAGGCGGCAAGAAGAAGATCGGGATCACGCGCGTGCATCTGGAGGAAGACGCTGGGAAGAGTCTGCACGAGGGCTTTCCGGACTCTGACGAGAAAACGGCGATCGACTTGAACCGTACCGGAACACCACTGATCGAGATCGTCAGCGAACCGGACATCGCCACTCCCGATGAAGCGTACGAATATCTGACGCGCCTGAAAGAGATCATCCTCTACACGGGCGTGAGTGATTGCAACATGGAGGAGGGATCACTGCGCTGTGATGCAAACGTGAGCGTCCGTCCGCGCGGACAGAAAGAATTCGGCACCAAGACCGAGATTAAGAACGTAAATTCTTTCCGCTTTATCCGCGAGGCGTTGGAATACGAGATTGGGCGGCAGATCGACGTGATTGAGTCAGGCGGCAAGATTTCGCAGGAGACGCGCCTCTACAACGCGAACGAAGGCAAGACTTACGGCATGCGCTCGAAAGAACAGGCGCATGACTACCGATATTTTCCCGAACCAGATTTGCTCCCGCTAGTGGTCGATGAGAAGTGGAAAGCAGAGATTGCTCGCGCCTTGCCAGAATTGCCAGAGGAACGCCGTGCACGCCTAGTGAAGGACTATGGAATTACCGAGTACGATGCACAGGTGCTGACGTTCTCGAAGTCTCTGGCCGACCAATTTGAGCAAGCGGCAAAAGCGGCTAAGAACCCGAAGCGCGTGGCCAACCTGGTGCAGGGCGAACTGATGGGACGTCTGAAGGCCAAAGGGGTTGGCATCGGACAGTCACCAATTTCGATGGCCGGAGTTGCTGCATCGGCCGATCTTGTAGAGTCGGGCGCAATCTCAGGCAAAATGCTCAAGGACCTCTACGATTTGAGCTTCGAGCGGGGAAAGGATTTTCCCGTCGTCTATGAGGAAGAAGGTCGGCCACAACAGTCAACCGACACGTCGGCGTTAGAGAAGATCATCGATGAGATTCTGGCGGCGAATCCCAAGCAACTTGAGCAGTACCGGGCGGGCAAGAAGACGATGCTCGGATTCTTTGTCGGGCAGGTAATGAAAGCGTCGAAAGGACAAGCCAGCCCGCAGATTGTGAACGAATTATTGTCAAAGAAGTTAGGATAGACATTCGAAGTAACCTCTTCCGTGTGACCTTGGTCATCTGATCTTCCGCCTTACCTCCCGCTAGCATGACACTGGGCCTCACTGTCTCGGGCCGACGGATTCGGAATCGTCATGAAGCTCAAATTTGATCGCATCATCAGCATCGTGACGCTGGTCGCGTCTGTGATAGCCATCGTGCTGGTTGTGGAACGGCCAGCGCCCGTAAGTCACGGGCAGGATCCTGCGGCGATTGCGCAGCACGCGCAGTCATTCGATCAGAAGATGGCCGAGTTTGAGCAAGCCACACATCCCAGAGGTAGCGGCTCAGCAACGTTTGCTACCGACACGGCAAATCCCAAGGCCGAGGTACGCCTGAGTTCCGACGAGGTCAGCGCGGTGCTCGCTCAGTCCATGGGGAACACTGGAGGGCCCGCTCTGACTCCAATTTCAGATGTCGGCAGCGTCGCTCCTACAATCAAAGATCAGCAGGTCAGCTTCGACGGAGACGTCGTGCATGGCCAGTTCCTCACGCAGATTGCCGGCAAAGATGTGTGGATCACAATCTCGGGGCATATCGGGGAGAAAAACGGTTACGCCACATTCGACCCGACCGAATTCAAGGTTGGGGACCTGAACGTTCCCGTCTCGATGGTGAATCCGGCGCTTCAAAAGAAGCTGGCCGAGCAACGCGACCGGCTGAAGCTTCCCGACAACGTGGGCAACGTGAAGATCGAAAACAGCCAATTAGTGATGCAGCAACGATAGGAGCTAAGACATGACTTCGACCGAAGGCGGAGCGAGCCCAAAGAAATCATTCATGAACTTTAGGGTTGATCGCATCATTAGCGTCGCCACGTTACTGGCCTCAGTAGCTGCAATTATTCTGGTATTGAAGAAGCCCGCTCCCGCTCCCGCGATCGCACCGCAGCCACCGGCTCCCATGACGGACCGAGCACAGCCGGCGGAGCCGCGCGCGACGAGCCCAGCGCAACGGGAGGAAGCCCCGTTCAGCAGCCCTATCTACGCATCGGCTCCTGCAGCGGCCTCCGCCGGCAGTTCGCTACCTGCGACGCCACCAACGCCCTCGAATGCGAAGCCCGATGCTGGAAGCAACTCCGATCTGATCAGTGCCACCATTACCAAAATGCTAGGTGGCGCCGGCGGCGCTGCCGGTCTCTCTCCTGATTCCAATGCCGGCAACGGTGAGCCGGTCATCAAAGACCAGCAAGTCACCATGGACGGCGACATTGTTCACGGCAGGTTTCTGACTGAGATCGCCGGCAAAGATGTGTGGGTCACAATTTCGGGGCACATGGGCGACAAAGATGGGTATGCAACCTTCGATCCGACTGAGTTCAAAGTCGGTGATATGAACGTTCCGGTCTCGCTGGTGAATCCCGCGCTGCAAAGAAAATTAGCGGAACAGCGCGATCGGTTAAAGATTCCGAGCAACTAAGCGCACGACCACCAGATAAAGATCAGGCGCTCGCCTGCACGCGGTTTTCTGCGGCGACCTTTGCGTACCACTTGCCGGACTCTTTCATCGTACGTTTCTGGGTCTTATAGTCCACGTAGGTGAAGCCGAAGCGCTGGCTGTAGCCTTCGGCCCACTCGAAGTTGTCGAGCAGGCTCCAGGCGTGGTAACCGCGGACGTCTGCGCCATCAGTCATGGCCTGCGCCAGTGCGGCAAGATATCCCTGATGGTAGGAAATGCGCCGGGCATCGCGCACAGAGCCGGACGAGTCCGGAGCCTCGTTGTAGGCGCAGCCGCTCTCGGTAATCTCAATGACCGGACGGTTGTAGTCATGAGTGATGCGCATGACCATGTCGTAGAGCGCCTTCGGCCAGACTTCCCACCCGATATCGGTCATGGGACCTTCGTGGGCACCTTCCATCTTCACGGGGAAAAGCCAGTCCTGCACGTTGGTCGTTCGCTCGATCGCTCCAACAGACGACGCGATCGTTCGCACATAGAGATTGATTCCAACGAAATCCAGCGGCACACGCACCTGCTCCATGTCACCCGACTTGATGCGCATCACGGTCTCCGGCAGAAACGTGAAGGCCTCGGGATAGCTCCCTCGCAACGCAGGTTGCAGAAACCAGACGTTGGTAATGGCATGGGTGCGTTCGGCCGCAAGTTTGTCGGCTTCGGAATCCATCTTCGGCTCGCATGCTGACATATTGAAGGCTGTGCCTACGCGCGCCGATGGCCTCGCCGTCTTGAGCGCTCGAAATCCCATGCCCTGAGCCAGATTCACAACGTGCGTGGCGCGCAGAAAATCCACAATGCTCGCGTACCCAGGCGCGTGTTCGCCGACGAGGTATCCGCTGTAGGTAAACACGGAAGGTTCATTGAACAGCATCCAATCCGTCACGCGGTCGCCCAATTTCTTGGCCACTACCTGGACGTAGTCCGCATAACGGCTCGCCATATCGCGATTCGGCCAGCCTCCGGCGTCCTGCAAGGGTTGGGGCAGGTCCCAGTGATAGAGCGTCACGAATGGACGGATGTGCGCCTCGAGAAGAGCGTCTACCAAGCGGCTGTAGTAGTCGAGTCCTGTCTGATTGGCGGCGCCCAAGCCTGTCGGCTGGATGCGCGGCCACGAGAGCGAAAACCGGTAGCTATTGAGGTTCATCCCCTGCATGAGCGCAATATCGTCGCGCCAGCGGTGATACGAATCGCAAGCAATGTCGCCGGTGTCGCCATTCTTGATCTTACCGGGAGTGTGTGCGAAGCGGTCCCAGATCGATTCGCCCTTGCCATCTTCTTTCCAGGCGCCTTCGATCTGATAGGAGGCAGTGGCGGTGCCCCAGAAGAATCCTTTAGGGAACGAGAACTGAGCTGGCGGAGAGAATTGCGCTCGCGGAGGTGAAGTTGGAAGTCCAGCCTTTGACGCGCTGCAGGCGGAGAAGAGCGCCGGAATCCCTGCAGCCACTCCGGCACCGAGGGCAGTAGAAAAAAAATTTCGGCGTGTCAGACGCAAGAGCGGCCAGGGCTCCTTCAGGGACTGGGACTCGCCAGAGGTTCCGAGTTCGTCAGTTGTGCTTGACGAACTTCTGGTTCTTCTGGCCAGTGAGAGAATTATAGAGCGTTTCGATAAACGTATCTTCTTTGACGAATTCGCCCGAATATTTCTTCCAGGGCTCAAGCAGCTTCGCCTGCTTCATCTGATCGACGGTCTTGCCTGCTTTAATCTCTTTGGCAACTGCGTCGCGCGTGCCCTTCAACATCGCCAGGTATGCCTTCACATCGTCGATCGTCGATATCGGGCCGTGGCCGGGAATGATCTTCACGTCCGCCGGCACTTGCGCAATCACCTTCTCGACGCCATCGATCATGCCATCGATGCTGCCCCCACTTTCGACATCGATGAACGGGAATCCGTAGGTGACAAAGTCGTCGCCCATATGCACCACGTTTGATTTCGGGAAGAAGATGATCGAGTCGCCGTCGGTGTGACCGGCAGGAAAGTAGAGGGCGCGGATTTCCTCACCGTTCAGGTGGACCGTGACGTCGTGATCGAAGGTGATGATGGGCAGGGCTTCTTTAGGAGCGGGCTTGAAGTCCATATGAATCGATGAGCCGTTCCCGGCACCGCCACCGGCTTCGAGCCTCTTTCTCACGTTGTCTTGCGCGATGATTGGCGCCTGCTTCTGGAAGTACGCGTTCCCGCCAGTGTGGTCTTCGTGAAAATGCGTGTTGATGATGAATCGCACCGGCAAGCTGGTGATCCCCTTCAACGCTGCCTGAATCCTGTCTGCCAGCGGCGCGTACTGGTCGTCCACAATCACAATGCCATCTTCGCCTACCGAAGCACCGATGTTGCCTCCGGCACCCTCGAGCATGTAAACATTTCCGGCCACTTTCGTGACCTTGATTTGAACTTTGCTGAAGTCTTGTTCCTGGGCGAGCACCCAATTACCTGCGAACAAGCAGGCAGCGAGAAGAAGAGTGGTCTTTCGCATGTTTCCCCCGAATTCGTTTCTGAACACGGGCAGCTATTCTACACAGGGGTGCAAGTAGCGTGAACCCTTGAGCGGTGGCGGACCGGTCGATGAATGAAATGGCAATTCATCACCAACCACGAGACTCTGCGTAATTTGTAATTCCATCCTGCTAGTTGTGACAGTTTTGCCTCGCAGGCGAACTCAGTGTAATCGTTTCGGCTCTGCATGCCACAAGAAGGTTGCGCCTGCCAACGCACGAGACCACAGAGGGACCTGTGATGTAGCCACGTACGTTCTTCCTCAACAGGTTAATCGAACGTATTGCCTGTTGGTCGGCGGCTATGGCGAGCCATAAACAACTAATAGTGGACGGCCTAGCAGCGCCGCTTCAGGACCCTTCCTGGCGTTGTTGCTGAGCTCATGACCTTGGGCGGACCAAGACGTAAATGAGGATCTCTTAACTGTTGATAGCACGGCTGGCTATTAAGAAAGGAACCAAGACAGGTGCGAAAAGTTGTCATCTTTGTTGTTCCGGTGATCGTGGTGTTCCTGCTTGTACTGCTCTGGCGATTCGCACCGCCCGTGGTTGAACTGGTGTCTCCAGTCACGGTCCTTGGCCAAGCCACTCCGATCTCAGTGCATGTGCGCGATCGGCATGGTATCCGCAGGGTCGCCGCCTTCGTAGAGCAGAACGGCGCTCGTTATCAAGTCTGGGAGGATGTCCAGCCTTCCGCGCTGATGGACAGTACGCGGACCTTCACGGCTGGTGTAAAGACCACACCACAGCTGAAAGACGGCAAGGCAAGGTTGATTGTTGAGGCGAGTTCCAATGGCTTACTTCGGAGAACTGGTCGTCGGCAAGCTCAAGTGACGGTGGTATCGCAACCACCAAGTGTAAGCGCTGACTCGGATCAGCACTATCTGTACCTGGGTATGGCTGACCTGGCGACCTTCAGCGTATCTGGCACCTGGACCCAAGCGGGCGTGCGTGTAGGTGATGAAGAGTTTCGCAGCTGGCGCATGCCTGGCGGCCAACCGGGTATGTTTTCCCTGTACGCGTTCGCCTGGAACATGCCTCCGGGAACGGTGCCGGTGGTCTTCGCGTCAAACGGTACTGGAAGTGACGTAACCAGTCCACTGGTGATCCAATTTCCGAAGAGAGAACAGCCGAAGTACGTGACGCATGACTTACAGGTGGGCGATGCATTTCTGCAGAAGGTCGTGAGTGAACTCGATCCGAACGGCGCCGGCGATCCGGTCGAGAGATTCGTAAGGGTCAACAGCGAAATGCGCCGCAGCAATAATCAGACACTTTCGGATCTGCGCCTCAAAACCACCGACAGGTTCTTATGGTCGCATCCGTTCATCAGGCAAGCTCATTCCCAAGCCGAGGCGAGTTTCGCGGAAGTCAGGAACTACCTCTATCACGGAAAGAAGATCGACCAGCAGGTTCACCTCGGATACGATTTAGCGGTCACGCAGAACATCGGAGTAGAAGCCTCCAACGACGGGAAGGTCGTCTATGCGGCTCCACTCGGCATCTACGGCAACTGCATTGTCGTCGATCATGGATATGGGCTGCAGTCGATCTACGGTCATCTCAGCAGAATCGATGTGCACGACGGAGACATGGTGAAACAAGGACAGATCATGGGTCTCAGCGGACAGACAGGGATGGCCGGTGGCGACCATATTCACTTTGCCATGCAGCTCGATGGAGTGCAGATCGACCCGAAGGAATGGTGGGACCCGCATTGGATCAAGGATCACATCGCGAAACGAGTCGAGCTGCCCGGCTTCAGCGAATGACCGCAGGTGACTACAGTTATTTTCCCAACACATCCAATAAAGGGCGGGGCGGGTACGATGCTGCCGATAGCGTAAGATTACGCCGGTTCGCATGCGTGCTTACGAGCGTCACTTACACTCTTCGATTCCAATACGTATAGGTCCGTGGTTCCCACCCTCACTCGCGGTGAACGTAAACAAAACCACAAGGATGGGCAATCCGCCACGTGTCGATGTTTTAGTTCAGAAATGGCCGCTAGCCATTAATCGTGAGAGGAGGCAGAATGAATGAAGCGAAGTCGAAAGCTCGGTTTCATAGCAATCGTCATTATTCTGCTCTCATTGGTGGTTTATCTCTGTCGCATTCGAATATTGGCCTCCGTGTGGCATTTTCGAAACGGATACACCCTAGCCGTCGCCGACTATGTTGTTCCTGTTCCCGCTGATTGGTATCCAAAGTCTGCAGGCAACAGGAACAAATTACTTGTAAAGCTCGATACAAAAAGTCCACGCTTGCATGGAGATCGAAGCCCGGGCACATCAATCCTATTGCTCCCCGAAAGACAGGTGGATGAAGAGCAGATTAAAACCATGTTCTCCCAAGAGGAAGCGTTCTTAAAACGAAAGGGTACTGACAACTTTACCTCGCGTGCTTTTGACATAACCGGGGAGAAAGTCATTTGTATGGGAGGGGATCAGCTTGAATCTAACGGTATACACGACGTTAATCCCACCACATGGCATTGCATGTCAACGGGTGGTCTTGACATCCACATGATCGCCAGCGGTGCCGACCTGCCCCAGGCTTGGGACATAATTACCCACATCCAGAAGCGGTGATAGTTCTGGTTCGTTATCGCGCGGATCGCTTGCGGCCACCCAAGCCCGGGTGCGATCTCCTCAGCTGACATACCCCCGTTTGGTGTACCGATCTCGGAAAAATCCGGAACCGAGCAAATCGGGGACAGGTGAATCGGGGCGTCTAGACCGGGTTCAAGCTGTCGAACAGCTTGTACAGTTTGTCAGCCGTGACGCGGTAGAGAACCCATCCGGTGCCCACGTCGGAGGTTTGGCGGAAGAGCAAATCGCCGACACCGTCGCCATCGGCGTCGACGGCGTCGATCAGTTCGAGACGCGGCGTCATGTCGAGATGGTATTTGTCGGTGACTGCGACGAACTGTTTGTGCAGGTTGTGGTAGATGTCGGGATAGGCCACCAGCACAATGGAGTAATCGGGATCGGATTCCGAAGCTGCGGCGCCCGCTGGCGGGGGTATCTTCGCCTTCGCGCTCAGAATCAGCACGGGCTGGTTGGAGTTCCACAGATCGTAGGCGACCATCTGCATATTTTCGAGTTCCGGTTCGGGCGGCTTCGGGGCGGCCACATGCTTAGCCGTCGCAGCATGAGTAGAAGTGGAGGCTACATTATTCTTTGACTTGGCCGCGACGTACGCTCGAACTTGATCTTTGGCGAGGTCGATCATCTGCTTGCGGCGATCCTGCTCTTCTCCCGGAATCCATTCGAAAGCATAGGAGTGCGGAATCGGCCCGGCTGCGTCGGAGATTGCTGGGATCAACTGAACGTCCTTATTGGCGGCGACTGTCTCGACTACTTTGCCCGTTGCGGCAGTGCTCGCCGGCTTGACGCCGGGAACGCTATAACCGGGAATCTCTTCGTCGGCGAAGGATTCGGCCGGCTTTCCACGCCGCAGCCGGGGCCGATTTGCGTCACCGGCTCCGCTGTCAGACGCTGGGACGTTTTGCATCGGCTTCTTTGCCGCCTTCGAGTCGGTGGGCTTCGAGTCGCTCGGCTTCGCATCCGTGGGTTTGGTCTGATCCGGCTTTGACTGGTCGGGGGTTGACGGAGTGCTTGGCCTCGACAGAGTCGGAGGCTCGTCTGAAGAGGGCGCGGAATTTCCTTTGCTGAGCCGTGGCGGCTCGTCGCCCGAACTTGAGGACGGCTTGGTGTCGGAAGAAGATCCGCCCGAGGATGACGGAGGAGCCGAGTTTGCGGGCGGTGGCGTCGGTTTCGCGGCACTTGTATCGCGGGTGAGGCGCGGAGGCGCTTCGTCGCTGCCAATTCCTGTCGGAGCGGCTTCCGCCTTCGGAGCCTTTGCTGGCGGCTCAGTGCCATGAGCCCGCCATACACCAGTGCCCAGCCAAGGGATCGCCGCGCTGGGATTGTTGCTGTGCAGGGCGCTGCCTACGGTAAATAAGCCCAGAGAACTGCCGGAGCGTTCCCCTTCGTAAATGTTCCCGGAGTCCAGGGCCATGGGAACGGGATCGGCTTTATAGACACCTGCATCCCAGAATTTGCCGTTAATCAGAATGGCGAGTGGAATGATCGAAGCCTTCCCATTCGATCCAAGTTGAATGAGTCCCAGCGCGCGCGGTCCTGCGTCTTTCTTGCGTTGGGCCTTGCGCTCTCCTGGGTAGATCTGCGGGCGCTGCTCCTGCGCGGCCGCGGTTCCAGCAAGCGACACACCGCATGCAAGAAAAACGGTCGCGGCCAGAACGCGCGACCAATTCCGACAGTGTAAAATTTTGACTAATCTTGGCCGGCGTGCGGGTCCGGTTCCAGTCAATCCCGAGCTTGGTGGAGCAATTTGCATGAAAGTCAATGATAAAGCCCCCGACTTTACTTTGCAGGACGAGAACGGCTCTGAGGTAGTCCTCAAAGGCCTGCGCGGCAAAACCGTCATTTTGTTTTTTTATCCGCGGGCGAATACCCCAGGTTGAACCGTAGAGGCTCGCGGGTTCCGCGACACATATAAACAGATTCAAAAGACGGGCGCCGTGCTGCTTGGCATCTCGCCGGATACGCCCAAAGCGCAAAAAAAATTCCAGGAAAACGAGAAGTTGCCCTTCACGCTGTTGGCTGATGCCGACAAGAAGGTCGCTATCGCCTTTGGAGTTTTGAAAGAGAAGAACATGTATGGCAAGAAGGTGATGGGTATCGCCCGCACAACCTTCATCATCGGGCCGGACGGAAAAATCGAGCATATTTTCGAGAAGGTCAAGCCAGACGGACATGCGGAAGAGGTCTTGGAGTATCTGAGCGAGACGGCGAAGAGCAAGGTCTGAGCAAGGTTTCTAGTTGGAACTGTGCTCGTGCCTTGATCGTATTAGAACGCAGAATCATTCTGTTTGTATCGTTCTTCACTGGAGGCAGATATGCGTCCTCTCAAAGTGGCATTGCTTTCTGTTGGGGCGTTGGTAGCAGTTCTCTTTGCGGCGACGGATGTCCGCGCCGCTGACGATCATGGCTCAATCGTCATTGTCTACAAGGATGGGCACCAGCAAAGTCTGGCTGCTGCGGCCGTCACATCGATCGATGTGAAGTCCGCCGCGATTGTCTACAAAGACGGTCATCGCGAGAAACTGCCCGCCGACATTGAACGCATCGAATTCGGAGAGTCCGCAGGCTCGAAAACTCCTGGCAGGGCCCATTACATCGGCAAGTGGAAAGTGGGTCAAGGCAATGGGGATACGTTCCTGATCACGCTTGAGGCCGACGGCGACGCGCGGAAGTCGATTGGGTCTCCGCATGGAACCTGGACAATGGTGGACGGCCAGGCCCACATCGCCTGGGATGACGGCTGGCACGATGCGATTCGCAGGTCCGGTTCTTCGCACGAAAAACTGGCTTATGAGCCGGGCAGGACATTTGGTGACGACCCTTCGAACGTGACCAAAGCTGAGAAAACGGATCGGGAACCGATATAGCCCCGGACCCTGTAATATTCTGCCGCATGCACCAGTCGACGATCTCGGTGGATATTCCGACGATCCAGCCACTAGATCGGGTATTCTTCGCCGGCCATCCCCGTAATGTCGCGCGAAAACTTCTCGGAAAGATTCTCGTACGTGAAAACCCTGGCATGCGTCTCACCGCTCGTATCGTCGAGGTCGAAGCGTATCTGGGAGAGGAAGATCCCGCGGCCCATGCTGCGGCGGGGCGCACTCTGCGAAATTCTGTTCTCTTCGGCCCGCCCGGACACGCATACGTCTATTTCATCTACGGCAATCACTATTGTTTGAATGTCTCCTGTGAACCGGAAGGTAAGGCAGGCGGCGTCCTGTTTCGCGCCGTCGAGCCACTGACGGGTATCGAAGAAATGGCGCGGGCGAGAGGGATCAAGCTGGGCGATCTAGGAGATTTGCCTGAGAAAGATTGGCCCAAACTGACCAGCGGACCGGGGCGAATGTGTGAGGCCTTTGGCATCACTCGCAGCCGCGACAATGACTGCGATCTGACGTCTGCTGCCAGCAGCCTGTGGATCGGGGAGGACGGTTACCGGGCGCGCAGCATCGTCGCCACCCCCCGAATCGGCATCACGAAAGCTGCCGACCTGCCGCTGCGCTATATCGTCGCCGGAAACCGTTTCGTGTCGGGACGAAAACTCCAACCGAAGTGAATCTCATGTTCTGCCAGTGTCATTTACTGGTTCTGCTCCCTTGACACGAGGTGTAGACTGTTCGCCGGGGTTTCGACGGGCCAAAAGCCGCGTCAGTCAAGGCTTCTGGTTTGGGTGTGATTCTGCGCACACCAAGGGCAGGATTTTTACATCTTTAAACCGCATCCCTCTGCCGACCGATATCATCTGAATGGTGAGGAAGTTCCGCGTGCTTCGCTTCGCTGGACCTCATACCCGTCTCGCAATCGTTCTCCTGCTTGGGGCGCGCATGCTGGCCGCGCCTTCCGCGCCGATCCAGAACATTCCGGAGAAAGTCACCTATATTCTTGTCGGTTTTGTGGGAGGGTTCGTGCGCCACACCAATCCCCACCACGGCCCCGTTATTGTCGCGAAGAAGATTCATCAATTCGCCCCCCAGGGCTCGCACATTGAGGTGTACGAGAACCGGCACCGGAAGACTGCATACCGGGACATCCTGCACTTGGTCGACACAGATTCCGATGGCATTCTTAGTTCCGAAGAGAAGGCCCGGGCGCGGATTATCTTATTCGGTCAAAGTTGGGGAGGGTCGGCAGTGGTCCTGCTCGCACGCGAACTGGACCGCGTCGGCATTCCGGTGATGCTCACGGTTCAGGTCGATAGCGTCGCTAAACCTTGGCAGCAGGATGAGGTCATCCCTGATAACGTGGCGGCGGCGGTGAACTTCTACCAACCGCACGGGCTTCTCCACGGGCGACAACTGATTCGAGCGGCAGACGATAGCAAGACACAGATCCTGGGCAATTACCGCTTCGACTACAGAGAAAAGCCAGTCAAGTGCGAAGGCATGCCATGGATCGAGCGGGCACTTACCCCCAGTCACGTGCAGAGCGAATGCGATCCACAACTCTGGGGTCAGGTCGAGAGCCTCGTCCGCCAACGCTTGGAGCCGGAACCAGAGAAACTGGCTCTCGGGCAGAACCCCTAGGTTTTTTGCTAGTCGTGGCGCACACGTTCTAACCCTCGGCGCAACTTTCAATCCCAAATGAGGTTGATAATAGAGAAGGGAACCCGGGCCGAGCCTCGTCCGCCCGGTTCGAGTTGGTGGAAGGGAGGGTTACCGATCATGAAAAAATCCACCTTTTCGAACGTTTTCGTTACGGCAATCGCCTCTTTTGCGCTCATCTGTCTGCCTACTTCTTCGTTCGCCCAACACGGCGGCGGCCACGCTGGTGGAGGTGGCGGCGGCCACATGGGTGGCGGCTTCGGTGGAGGCGGCGGCTTCCGTGGCGGTGGCGGCTACGGCGGAGGCTTTGGCGGCTACCACGGTGGATACAGCGGCGGAGCTTACGGAGGCGGTTATCACGGCGGCGCGTATTCAGGCGGTTATGCAGGTAGAGGTGGGTTCAGCGGAGCGTATTCTGGCCGAGGCACCACATCTTCGAGACCGTGGTCGTGGGAAGGCGGCCAAGGCGCAGCGCGGAATACTTCCCCGGGTTGGCATGGATTCTCCGGTAATAACGGCGCCGTAGGGCACTCCAACGCGATGAACGCAGGTGGCAGGCCGAGCGGCGCGATTACAGGCGGCAGGACTGCCGGAAACTTTACCTCGCACGAAGCTGCGGCTGACGGAAACTGGCATTCCTTCGCCCCGACGCGCGCGGCTGCAACCACTTCCGTCTCGCATACCAACATCGTTGCTGCTGGGGCCGCATGGCGTGGCGGCAACTGGGTAGGCGGATGGCATGGCGGTGCCTGGGGTGGCGGTTGGCGCGGTGGATGGGGTTGGGGCTGGGGCCGTCCAGGCTGGAATTGGGGATGGGGTTGGGGTTGCTGCGGCTGGGGCTGGGGCGGTTGGGGTTGGGGACTTGGCTGGGGTTGGGGACTTGGCTGGGGTTGGGGAGGCTGGGGCGCAGCCTGGAGCCCGTTCTGGGCTTGGCCCGGCTACTACTATGATCCTTGGCTTTATGCATATGATCCGGCGCCGGACGTGCTCTATCCGTATCCAGGCTAGGGCAAGAAGTTGAACTACGTGGGAATTGGCTTGAGCAGGACGTTGTCGATCAATCGAGTCGTTCCCACGTAAGCGGCTACCGCGACCAGCGCTCCCTGAGTGATGTCGCTGACCGGATCGAGCGTGTCAGGATTGACGACCTCGAAGTAGTCGAGCCGGACTGAGTGTTCTTTCGCAAATGTCTCCCGGCCTGCGGCGCTCAACTTAGCCACATCCCTCTCTCCTGCTTCCGCCATCTGTTGCACGCGCATAAGCGATCGATGCAGCAACAACGCCTGCTTTCTCTGCTCTGGATCCAAATAGGCATTTCGCGAACTCATCGCCAACCCATCGGGTTCACGCACGATGGGGCAGACGACAATCTCGACTGGCAGATTCAAATCGCGCACCATGCGCCGGATGATCGCTACCTGCGCGGCATCTTTTTGCCCGAAGAAAGCAGTGTCCGGCTCGACGATGTGAAACAGCTTGGCAACGACGGTCGAGACGCCGCGAAAGTGTCCGGGGCGCGAACGCCCATCGAGTTTGCCGCTCAGCTCCTCTACGGTCGCCCAGGTCACTGCATCGGCTGGATACATCTCCTCGACCGACGGCGCAAAGAGGAAGTCCACGCCCTCGCGCTCGAGCATCTCGCAGTCGCGCTCGAAAGATCGCGGATACTTGGCCAAGTCTTCATTCGGCCCAAACTGCGTGGGGTTTACAAAGATGCTGGCAGCTACTACGCCGCTCGCCGCGGACGCCGTCCGAACCAGCGATAGATGTCCCTCATGCAGCGCACCCATCGTGGGCACAAACCCAAGCCGCTGCCCCTTCTGTCGGGCCGCGCGGGAGGCCGAACGCATGTCGTGAATGGTCGTGCAGATCTTCAATCAGAGTGAACGAATCGGGGAATAGATGTTGTCGATGTTTCTCACGCAGTTGGCACCCATCTCACCGCGATATGAGCACCCTGGAGCAATCCGCCCACGATGCCCTTGTTCTTGCGGATCGCCACTCCGTCCTGCTCAGAGGTGCGAATGTTGTTCTCGGTCGCGGCGACGACGCGTCCATAGGGCCAATCGGACGACGGAAGTTTGGCGAGTGCCGGCAGAAGTTCGTTGGGCTTGAGAATAATCTCTGCACTATCAGCTGTATCGTAAAGGGCCACGCCGTCAGGCCGTACGATCAAATACGGATTCCGCCAGTTCTTCATGTCGCGAACGCTCTCGTACTTTGCGGAATCGGCAGAGGGAATCGCCTGCAGAAGGGCTTGCGGATCCGGCTGCTGTGCTGCCGGTTGTTCGCAGGCAGCTAATGCCGCGAGAAGA
>Ga0126379_10000767_pt1 | contig 18356 bp, 27 predicted proteins | sample PanSoiMetPlot_24_FD_92640 | JGI IMG/M metagenome (GOLD analysis project Ga0126379, IMG submission 92640) | Tropical forest soil microbial communities from Panama - MetaG Plot_24 | ecosystem: Environmental > Terrestrial > Soil > Tropical forest > Bulk soil | place: Panama | collected 2016-02-17
CAGCGCTGTAGAGCGAAAGGTCGGGGTACGCTGATACGATGCGTCATGTTACGAAATGCAACCCCAGTACCCGCTGTACACAACCCGACCATACTGCGCTACTTCTATTTGCACAAGGGGCGGTGCGTCACCCGCATCTGGGTACTTATCCAGTAGACCTAACTCACCTGCCCACCAGTTCCAGGTCGCCCAGTAGAAACCGAGACCTCCCTGATAGGTGGAACCTAATCCCTTCCAGTTCTGGCCTGTCTCGCACTGTGCTACTCCTTTCCAGAATGATACGACCTGTGGTGTTAGCTTAGGCCTTGAGTGCCCAGCGATGGCTGATTCGACCGCGGTTAAAAAGAATACCACGGTAAGTACCACGAGCTTCATCGTAGTCACTACGCCTCCAGTCCTCAAGATATGATCGGAGGACATCTACCTGCTCCGCCGTCTCTATGACAGCAGCAATGCCACCGCTTGCGAAGATTTCGCGGAGCGCTACGACCTGTGCTGGCCGTAGTGATTCACCTGGTAGTTTGACCTCGATCCCGACAAACCAGCCCCACCACACAACTAGGAGGTCTGGTATACCCACAGCCTGGAACGGATTGTCCCCGCCATGGATCTTAAACGACACCGCACCGGCATCGTTAAGCTTAGCAACTATGCGTTTGACTAGGCGAGCTTCTGGCTGCATAAGAAGAAGTGGGGGGGCGCCTGATCGGAGGGCAGGACATCCCCCCCTGTCAGCCCATCGGGGGGACGGTGGGCTAACCCCTAGATATCTTCGATCTCTACGTCCTCGAGATCCTCGTCTTCATCGTCATCTTCTTCTACGACGCGACGCTTGGACTTTGTCTTAGTCTTGGCCTTGCTGCGAGCACGGGGCGGAGGCTCTTCATCTTCATCCTCTTCATCCTCATCTTCTTCCTCGACCTCGTCTTCATCGTCATCTTCGTAGTCCTCTTCATCTTCGTCCTCATCGTCAGTCTTGAGCTGTGACTTGGGGCGAACATCAAGCACCTGACTTGAGATGCGAGTGCGACCGGTCTCCGGGTTGGTGTACTCGTTGTCCTCTGTGGTGGCAGCGATCGTCTTGCCCTCGATGGTGCCCGGATTGAAGTTCGCGATGCTGCCTGCGACGTTCTTACCAATCGCCGCGTGAATCAGATTGCGGAGATTCCACAGAGCGTCGGGCTTCAGCGACGTGACCATGTACAACGTCTTGCCGCTGTACTCCTTGGGTGAGATGACGGAGAACGACCAGCTGATGTGACTGCCGTCGCCGTTCTTGTTTTGCCTCTTGTCCCCGTGAAGAATCTTCAGGAGATAATCGCCCTCGGGCACGCGCGCAGCACGCCCACTCCTGGAGCGAATCTCCGGATCGACTCCGCGGAAGTCAATGCGGATTGTCCTGCTCTTATCTACCATTACGCCTCCTTATGATTGTAGATCCGTTCGATCATCTCGGTCAGGTCTGGCGCATCGAGGTACTCGCCAAAGGCGTTGTTGCGATCCTTGGAGACGTAACGCTCACTGTCACCAAACATCAGTCTTGTGCGCACCTCCCTTCGTCTCTTCCTCGTCTTGGGGTTCCTGATGTAGACCTCTTTCTTAGTCATCAGACCAATCGTACCGACAGCACCTGTCAGCACCTTCTGCACCTGTGGTGATACCTCAGGTCCCAGCTTGATGAAGCTCTCATCATCGCCCGACTCTACCTCGTTCTGGCGCACGTGAGCCAAGAAGACTACGTTCAGGGGCAGGTTACGGAAGTTAATGATCTGGGTTTTCATCAACTGCCCAACCTTACCCCATGCCTGACGTGTGGGCATATCAGGATCGCGGCTAGCATCACGACTCGCCTCATCTCCAAGCACGAAGTTCATGCAGATATTCTGGAGATTGGTGACATGGTCGATAACCACAGTCTCGAATTCGTGTGAGCCTGATTCGAGATACCAGTACACATCGTTGAGGTCGGTCCAACGATCGAGCTGGTAATACATGGGATCGAAGTCTGTTCGGACACTATCGTGGCCCTGATCGTTCACATCTATGATGAGAGGGTTGGGTGCGCTGGCAGCGAGTCGTGTCTTGCGCGAACCAGGCTCACCGTAGAAGAGGAATCGCTGTCGTCTGGGCAACTTGCTGGCGCGGACGATACGCTTACTCACCCGCGTCATCACGTCCGCCATATCAGCGGGTCTAGCTGAGACTTGTCGTCTAGTCCTTGAGGAGGTCGCCATTGACTGAGTACCTTTCGTCCTCGAAGGTGTAGTCGTGCTTAATCATATCCTCGATATCTAGACCAGCGAACGCAGCGGTACACAGTTCGTGGTATCCGCAACCCCACCGACAGTTATAGAAGTACGACCTCGGTGGATACTTACGGTTACGGTTCTCGATATCCGTGATCGAAACCAGAAACTCAGCCAACGCCTGTCGGATCTTTTCGTTCTCGACTGGGATGACCATTCGCCTGTACCACAGACCTTGTCGTTCACGTAGATGGATCAGTGTGCCTCGATAGATTTGCTTCGCCCACTGTTTCCATTGACTGCCATGCACGTCCTTAATCGCCTGCAGGTATGTGTAGTAATCGGTGTCGAGTGAGGGCCGCTGACTGAGTGTACCCGCTGCACCGTACTGTGAGGTTCGTTTGTAGACTCTTGGTATGACTGGTGGTTTGGTGCGTAAGTAATCGTACACGAAGCCACGCACATCGTAGCCTGACTTACGCATAGCCCACACATACATGCAGTTCTGTGGTGACATCATCCTCTCATCGTCTGAGGGGATATTCTTTACTGACTTGTAGTCTCGGATCCAGAGTCCTCCGAGGTCATTGTCTTCCAGGAGCAAGTCAATGCGACCTTTGAAAGGATCTTTAATCCCCCACCGCTTAAGAGATTGCTCCACCACGAACTCAATGGCGGGATCTCCATTGTGCAGTCGTGCAACGGTATACCTATCCACATCGTCTCGCCAAAAGCGAAGATAACCGCGGAAGATCCTTTCACACTCAGCTGGGAGGTCTCCAAGTCCTTCTCTTTCCTCCTCAAAAAGTTCATTGAAATCCTCCGTCAGTCGAGAGTGTACGTCCTCCCAGAGTTCACCGTCCACCTCAGCCATCTCGCGCGTGTGTGCTTCAATGAGTGAGTGCAGCCAACTCCCACGCTCCAGCTGCACCTTCTTGACCTTGGGCACCATCTCGAGCTTCGGGTCCATGCCCAGTATCTCAGCCGTGTCATAGCGAAAGCTGTACTGACGCTGACACCGACGGAACTCCTTGATCCTTGTCTGGTTATACGCCATCTTGATCTACCTCGATAATGGGTTGACCATCCCAGGTGCGCACTCGCCACACCCGCCCAATCTTGATAGCCCTCAATCGACCTTCTCTACACCAACGCTCCACAGTTCTGGGTGTGACTTGCAACAGGCGAGCCGCTTGTCGTGTAGTCACCAATCCATAGTTGGGAGTTTGGGGTATCATGTGTCGTTTCATTGTATCATATCCTAGCATCGAGCCCGAGTCCGCTAGCGTTGGGTGTGCCTGACCAGTGCTGAGCATAGTCAACGTCTACCACAATGGGTATGCTCGGCTCGAATCCGAAGGTCCGCTTAAGCGGCAGATTCTCCATCACCTGCTTAACCACTGGCACCACCTCCTCAACTTTCTCGTCTCTGACCTGGAGGAAGATAGCATCATGCAGTGTGCCTACCATGAAGGCGTCACGGGGATTCAACACCTCATGTAGCTTAATCATGGAGAAGAGCATCAGGTCGTTGGCAGTCCCTTGAACGGGAGAGTTAATCGCCTGACGCTCTGCCTCCATGCGTACACCATTGTCGCCCGAGAGAATGTCAGGGAGATGACGGATGCGGCCAAGAGGAGACACGACGCGGTGCATACTATGAGCAACACGTCTCTGTCTGTCATGCCACGGTAGTAGGTCAGAGAACATCTTGAAGTATTCTGCCCGCGCCATCTCCGCTTCAGCAAGTGTCACCTCCAGTTCGTAGTTCTCGAACGCATAGCTCTGGAACTTCTTCGGGTACATGCCATACAGGAACCCGAAGTTAACTGCCTTCGCTCGCTTCCGCTCCTCCTTGGAGACCTGTGACCCAGGTTTCCCCGTCAGCTGCGTTGCCGTCAGGAGATGGAGGTCCTCCCCCGCTAAGAATGCGCGTCGCATCCTCCTCTCCCCCGAGACGTGGGCAGCGATGCGTAACTCGATCTGCGAGTAGTCCGCTTGGACGAAGCACCACCCCGAAGGAGCACCGATCACACCACGTATGAAAGAGTCTCTCGGTACCTGCTGAAGGTCTCCAGATAATCGTCCAGTCACCGTACCGTACAACTTGTAGACTGTGTGGAGACGTGAACGCATGTCCACTTTCACTGACCATGGTAGTAAGTAGGTTCGCAACCACTTCAGCTCCAGCGTCCTGTACTCCAGGAGCGCCTTGATTGCCGGATGGCTGTGGTAGTGGAGCAGGACCGCCTCCCGGGTACTGGGTCGGCCGGTGGGGGTCATCTCCAGCGGGTTGAGCCCCAGCCCCCTCTTCGAAAATAGCCATGACCCTACCTGGTACGTACTGTTGAAGTTGAACTCTTCCCTCGGGATGTCTGCCCAACGACACCACCGCTGTGGTATGTGGTCATACAACACCTCCTTACGGTAGCCTATCTCCTCCTGCAAGATAGCAATGCGATCCCACAGTAGAGACTGGTCGACGTACATGCCAGCAACCTCGACCTCCTGTATCACATGACTCGCTGGCATCATCAGCTTGGCGAACAGTCGTGTGAGTCGAGGGTTCTCCAACAACTCCTCTCTAAGACGAGGGTAAATCTGATGAGTGTAGCCCACATCGTATCCGTTGTACTCACAGATCTTACGAATGGGCTGCTTCATAATGACCTCAGGCTTCAGCTCGACCATGCCCTTGTACTCATCTGCGCCTAAGACGTTCATGCTAAGGAAGCCGAGATTCTTTGGTCGGTTCTCGTCAAGAAGGTGAGCAGCGAGCATAATGTCGAAGCTATGTCGCAGATACACCTGGGCTCCTGCAAGCTGGGAATTGTCGTGCTTGCCGTTCTGAGCAACCAGCTTAAGTCCTGGTCTCGATAGGGCAGGGGCAAGATACCTGAGAACTTTTCGCCAGTGCTTTCTAAACGGAGACTCAGGATGATCCAGTGGGATAACGTAGGTAGTCTCGCCGTCCAGTGATACTCCAAGGCAGACGATAGACCAATCGTTTTCCCATGGGCGACCTCGATTCTCCACGTCATAGGCAACGACCGTCCCCTCCGCCGCAGTCAGTAGGAGATTTTTGACGTATCTGAGCGCCTTCGTACTACGAACCATCTTAGGTCTGACACGAACCGCCTGAAACTCTCCACGCACCATTCTGGCAAATCGACGAATGTCCTCGGCGAAAACTGTACCTTGTCCGGGGTTTCTGAGTACATACGCAGGATGGATGGTCGCCATGATTTCGGCGCGGCCCCAGACAGGATCCCGCACGTCCAGTCTAACGCCTCGCTTAGTAGTGATCCCTGATCGCCTGGCCACAGCCTGGAGAGCGGAGTTTCCGAGCAGTAGAACATAACGTGGATCGAGTTCTTCGACCTCGGCATTGAGGTACTGACGACAAGATTCCCACTCGATACGCCCAGGACGACGGTTATCGGGCGGCCTGCATTTGACCACGTTAGAGACATAAATCTTGTCACGATCAAGTCCGGCGTCTGAAAGGGCGAGATCAAGTAGCTGGCCCGCACGCCCCGAAAAGACTCGGCCAGTTCGTGCTTCATTTTCACCCGGCGCCTCCCCTAAGATCATAATGTTGTGTGTCTTGGCTGGGCCCGTGCCCATGATGCAGACCCTCTCTGTGCTCTCATGCAGGCTGCATTCAGTGCAGTCGTGGTTAGCGAGGTGATCTAGGTTAGACTGATATGATGACATGGTATCAGGGCCTGCTCGAGTAGTTCCCGCCCCGCGGGATCACGATACTCCTCACCGAAGTACACAGCGACAATGCCTGCAGCGATTGTGAGGCGCGCGCACACATCGCACGGTGACAGCGTAACGTACAGTGTACCACCATCTGTACTGATCCCCTGACGCGCTGCAAACGCAAGGGCATTCGCTTCAGCGTGCGTCGCATTGCGACAGCCATGTAGGTGGAGGAACTGTTGATACAGAAGCTCCTGCTCCTCTTCAGTCTGATCGACGGGACGAACCTCGCCTGGGTGAACAAACTCGATGATCTCTCGACTACCAAACCACCCATGGCTATTCTCGCTGCAGTGTGGTAAACCTGGAGGTGCGCCGTTGTAGCCCCAGGTGACACAGCGGCCGTCGCGAACGATGACTGCACCCACTCGCTTACGATCGCAGGTGCCAAGCATAGCGAGGTCTGCTGCGATGTGGGCGAACACGTTGTGCTTCTCATCTTGACGAGACGAGTTTATGTTTATCACCTCTGTGGACGTGGAAGGAGTACGCGGTGAAGTAGAGATTGCCGGGTTCGACCTCCGACCAGTAGAAGTCTGGGTCATCGCCTACGAGTTCGGTCCTGTCCTGCGCCTGCTTATCCTGAAGCCTGTCGAGGACCCACTGACCCAGTCGGCAAGCCATGTATATGTCGTCGCGAAAGTGCCGTACTGCATCACAGCTACGTATCGGATACCAAACATGAAGTCGACCATCTCGAAGGAGAAAGTGATAATGGAGGGTGCAAGGGATACGTCCGCCATGTACTGCACCCGTGTCCTCGGGAAAGAATATCGGGAAGGTCGCCTGGCGGGTATAAGGATGCCCTTGCAAGAGATCGAGGACATCATCTAGGTCCCCCCACTGATAGCGAATGCCCCTGATCTTACCCACCGGATCCTCACCAGTGTAGTTAGGCCAGAAGCGCTCGCTGTAGGTGTGAGTGAACTGGAAATTCTCACCTCCTGCGTGAGTTGCCGCTGCCTGTGCACCACCTGACCAGTAGGGCCAGTACTCAAGGCTGTGGTGTGGGTTGTTAGCATGGCCTGCGACACGTTCCTGAAACTCCATCTCCGCCCAGGGCATGTTCGGTCGGCACTCATCCTCGAGTACATGCATCGAGTGTGGGATGGGCGCATCGAAGCTGACGTTGATGAGTTCATCGGTGATGAGGTCAGGTCGACCCTGAGTCTCATACCCCTGCCAATGACCCGTATCAACTTCGCGCCCATCCCACTTGAGCCGATCGAGCTGACCCTGTATCGCTTGGGACAGTCGATTGTAGTGACCCATCAGGCTGGATTACCCTCCCTGTCTAGCTCGTAGTATTCGCGACAGCAAGCGCTTGAGCAGAACGGATCCTCGTGCTTGACCGCTACCTCGGGTCGCTCACTACCACAGACGAAGCACAATCCGTCCTCTCGCACGTCGGGCTCTTCGATCTTCTTCTTACTCATAGGCCCATCTCCTTCATGCTGGGTACAGGTACACTGAGCGTGAGCCAAGCATTGTTGTCTCTGAATAGCGTTGACTCCTTGATCTTCAGGAAGACATTAGTGCCGCACTCGGGACAGAAGTTGGGCGAACGGGGGTTGACCCAGCATACGAGCTGACCACAGCATGGCATCCTGAAGAGTCGGAATGGTATTCGTTCGTTCAACTCGACAGGTTCGCCCGCCTTCGCCATCAGTCCTCCTCACCCTGATCGTCCTCCGGCTCCTCACCCAGCAGCCGCCAGGTGTTGTCGCCGTTCTTGTGGTACCGCTCGTCCTTGTACCTGTTGAGGTGTGAGCGGACCGTGTTCACATCGACCGACAGCGCTTCGGCGAGATCGGCGGGCGTCCAGGACTTGTCGCCCATCGTGTGTACGACCTCCTCCATCGTCAGTCGTGTGGTGCTTCGAATCCCTCCCGTCGTGCCCCTCTCGTTGAGCAGCGCAGCACGCGCCCGCTTGAGATTTGCGAGCTCGTCGATCAGCGGCTGCACTTTCTGGAGCTTGGTCTCCAGCTCCTGGATCTGTACGTCGAGAACGTCGAGCACCGCGTTCTGACGGGTACTTACCTTTTGCATCTTACCTACCCCTTTCGTATGGGACATTCGTTTGACATACGAATCGTATCATACGCATGACGGGGCACGTAACTTTATTCCTCACCGATAGAGTGGGGCCAACGTGAGCTCGTCCAGTGTCACTGTGGGCAGGAAGTCGTCGGCAATGAACTCCTGGTATCTACGGCGGACACGACGTAGTGGGCCATATCTCTCGTCCTCGAGGGCCTTACCGTTCTCGGTGTCAGTGATGATCTTGTCCCACCACTTACCGACTAGCTTGATGGTGGGATACTCCTCACGCAGCTCCGGCCGCTCAAGATCTCTGACGTACTCAGTCTTGTACAAGAACGGTAGAGACTTAAAGCCGTGAAACTGCAGGCTATCAATGTGCCATCTGAACTGGAATTGCTCGAGGGGCACCTCGATGCGCTTGCCTATCTCGCGGGCCAAAACGCAAGCAAGGGCAAGGTCAAGTCCTCCAATATACGCCACGTAACTGACCCGGGAATGCATGGAAATCGTGGGGCCGAGGGAGGACCCAACGAGCTTGCGATTACCTCGATAAGTAAATCCGAGCATGCAGTTTCCCCAGCGATGTTTCTTAGCTTCACGTCGGACAGTAGCGCAAGGCATCTGTGTAACCACTCCGCGCGCCCCTTCCCCCAAACCGATAGAAGCGGATCGGTCGAGGAAGGCTCGTGTATCCGATAGGTCAAGGTATTGTCGCACCAGTCTTGTCCATCGCTGCTTATTGAGCCAGAGATCACGACCCAGATCAATGTCGAAGTCCATCGAATCTGCCACGAGCAGGTTGTCGTAGGCGATAGCATCAATACCCGACAGCGCGTTGATCCCTCCATTTTCTATCGTGCCCCTCCACATGCGTCGGACAGTACGCCGCCACAGTGCTGACATATCTGGGTAGCGGACGATCATGCGGTAAGCCCATCGCCATGCTGTGTCTCAGGCTCATCGTCATCTCCCCGCTCGAGTTGACCTGCCACAGACATTGCCTTCATAGCCTCGAGGGCCTTCTCGTCCTTCTGCTGCATAGCCACCCGCTCATACGGCGCCAGCGGATGATCGTCGGGGAAGATCCATGCCCCCTGCTTGTAAGGGTGAGTGATCCTGGGTGCAGGAATACCCATGATGCCCAGCAGTGTACCGCCCTGGTCAGCATCGCGTTCGATCTCCATCTTGGCCTGCTCCTCGTCGAGTTGTGCCAGCACCTGCTTCTCGCTCAGCGGATCGGCAGAGATCTTGAGATTCGGCACGGGCAGATCACCAAACAAAGCACGCGCCTTTGCCATGGCATCCTCACGATTCTCTGCGGCAGCGCGAAATGTCACACCGATACGCCACCACCTCGCCATCACATATCCTTTCCGTTGATCGGGAACTTAACCCAGTCCCGTTGCTCGACCTTGTGCCAAGTATCGACGATACACAGCTCAAGATTTAAACCCTCAGCATTGGCGTAGCTCATCATGTAGATGAAGAGGTCACCCAGCGCATCAGCCTTCGCCTCCATGAACACCTCATCCTCCAGTCCTCTGATGCCCTGCTCGTGCTTAAGGTGAGCGTGCATCAACTCACCCACCTCTTCGCCCATGCCTAGTAGAGGCTGATGACTTAGCTGACCTGGGAAGTTGTGATCGACCCACCTCTTGTGGGCACGTTGTAGGTCATTAATCATGCCTGCCATCAGAATCCCATCCTAGCGAGCCAGTGCAGGGCATCATCAGCCTTAAGCTGGTTGTAGTCGTATTGCCACACTCTGTCACTCGCCTCTGACCAGATGCCGAAGAATGCCCAGTAGAGAAAGTCAATGGAACGGTCTCTCTGTGGGTCAGTGTTCTCGTTTCTGGGTCTGCCGGCAGCATAGGTGTTCTCCCTCATCACTGCGAGGTCAGTCATGCAGAAGATGATGTATGGATTCTCGGCCCACAGATCATTAATACCTCGCCACAGCTGTTGAGTTGGACACTCGCTCTTTCTGCCTGTGACGGCAATGTAGATTGGCTCAGACAGCCAGAAGCATCGGTCGTACACGCCAACATCCCGCACCCTCTGTGGTAGTATCAGCTGCTTCTGCCACCACAGCATAAGGCCTGGGCTTGGGCCTTTCTCACTGTCGAGTAACTCCGCAGGTGGCCGCCGGTACTCCAGGCCTTTCGCCTCACAGATATGATGTGCGAGGGTGGTCTTGCCTGATCCGTCGGGGCCTTCGACGATGATTATGGCTCTGCCCTCCTTGTCTGTTTGTGTATGTCATTGTATCACAAAGGGGGTAGTCCGCTTAGAAATCGGGTAGGGTCCTTTAGGAGGGATCGGTGAACATCCTCTTTAGCTCGGAGAGCACGAAGGACGGAGTAGTCGACCGTGCCGGTAGCACAAAGCGCAGTAATTCGTACAGGCCGGTGTTGATTAGGCCCTCGTACTCTATTGAGCGCTTGCCAGAAGTCGACCCATCCGTCAGGGAGGCTCGTAAATAGAACTTCGGCCGCGGCTGTAAGTTCAATTGCTCTAGAACCAGCTTGGTACTGAAAGACCAGGGCCTTAGGCTTACCACCTTTGCGCTGGTCTTGGAAGGCTCGGATAGCTTTAGTTCTATCTTGATGATGGGTACGTCCGTCGATGACCACAGCCTGAAATCCAGCAGCTCTTGATACTCTAGCGATGGCGTCCACTTCAGCAGTGAAACGGCAATAGACGACGATGTTCTCTCCCTGTTGGCAGACAAGAGCCAGCCAGTCCTTCGCTGCTCGTTCCTCCACACTGTGGATCTGTCGCCTATCGGGGTCGGTGATGAATCCAGAGGTAATCTGGAGTAGACGTAGTCGTTTAACGCCCGCGTTAGCAGCAGTAATCGCCTCATCACCACTGAGGGTTGCGACAAAGTCCTCACTGAGCTCGTCATACAGTCTCCTTATCTGTGGGGGTAACTGATAGGGAATGACCTGGAAATTTAATATGCCGCTTAGTCCCACCTGTTCGGCCGTGGCTGTGGTGCAGTGGGCAGCAATCTTACGTTGGAGACGGGGTAGGTTTTTATAGCGGATGACTGTGAACTTTCTGGGCCCACTGCCATAAACACAGTACTCCTCGTCAAAGTCGCTAGCACTCGTGCCAAGAATAGTGTCATCCATGAGACGGTACTGGGCAAAAAGATCACGCCACCCCTTCGCGCTAGGAGTGCCTGTGAGAAGGAGGACGTAAGGTCTGGCCGGTGTATGCTTGTCGGATTTGCGAAGCCTGCGAATGAGGTGCCATCCGTCTTGACTACTACGACCTCCTGGTCGCTTATACTCGTGACTCTCATCAAGAATGATCGCATCGGGTCTCCAGTCCTCGAGAATCTTCTCCTTCTTGCCTGGTAGTAGGGTGCCGGTACTGTCTCTTGTGCGTCGGAACGTTGCTTCTCGCCCTGCGAGGAAGTACTGGATTTGAGGAGCACCTGCCCCCCCGGGGAGGGACCATTCATGGGTGTAGTCCTCGACGTGCGCGTGTAACGTGCAGTGTTTGACGAGCTCGTCTTGCCAGACGGGTAGAGCGATTGAGGGCGCGAGGATTACACATCGCTTGACTTCACCTTTGAGTGCAAGTATGTTGCTCCAATCAATCCCTACTTTCGTCTTGCCCAACCGCGGCTCGAAGAAGACTGCGTGGTTACGCTGGCGCACTGCGTTCAGGGTAGCCCGTGATTGATGTGGGAAGGGCTTCGTCTTTGGCTTGTATCTCACGTTGCTGTGGTGTTAGCTTGGTGCGAGTGCCATGGAGATGGCAGATCAACTGCTTGCTGATTTGGTCCACCACCAGCTGCTTGCCACAGTGTTCGCATTTTGGTAGCCACCATTCGTCACCATCGTCGCTCATACCACCGCGACCTTAGCATCTGTGCCGATGCCTCGCTCTTTCTCGTCAGCGAGTGCACGCCAGTACGGCTCCATGACGACGTTCATGGCTTCGATCAGCTGTGGAAAGTAGGGGGAACTGTTGTTCTGCTTGGCCAGGACGAGGCCGTTGATAAAGAGCTGAGCCTCCTCCGGATCGTCGATGGTGATCTTGAAGGTACGTGGCTTAAAGGTGGGCATGGGACTAGTCTCCTATTCTTTTAGCTTGGCTTACCCAGTAGTCGATGTTCTCTCGGAGGATTGGGGCACAGCGTATGACCTTGTTACGTCTCACGATAAAGCCCGCGCAGAAGTACGAGGACTTGATCTGATACAGGCCGTCCTTCAGTCCTTGGGCGTTGGGATAACCACGTCGAACCCGCACTCGTTACATGATAGCAGCATATCATCTATCACCTCCAGCTGCCCTATCTTGCACGACGGGCATTCGTCCCCGCCCTTGTACGGCGGCGGCTTCTCAGGCTTCTTGACTTCAACCGAACGGTCTCCCATGGCTGATTGCTCCTTCGCATCTTAGCGTCCTGATTGGTCATCAGACAGCGGGGACACTCGAGTACTGCTAGCCTTCGCTCCTTCCAAACGTACCTTGACTTCTCTTCTGACCACTCCTTTCGTTGGGCGTAGAACGTCTCCTCGGGGAATCTTCTCCTGAACTTTCTGGCGGTCATACAGTAAGGACACCAGCGCCAGGGCTTAGGTATACGTCCTCTGAGCTGTGCTGGTATATCATAGCCCACCTGGCGAGATACTAAGGAAGCGCCTTTGTCTACGTACTGGGCTTTGGTGGCAATAAAGTTCAAGCCCGCGAGGGCAGTATTGAACTTCTTTCTACGACGAGCACCCGTGCTTGGATCGAACCACGTAACGTACCATGGGTACTGGTTAACGATCTGGCCCCAAATCAGCGGCCGCTTAAGACACAGGCGCACGCCAAGCGAGACCTTGTAGCTGTGGTGTCCGTTACGGTAGACCCCGTCCTCGCCTATGCCAGCGGACACGTTACGATGGCGCTTCTGCAGGAAGTACAGAACGCGCTTGTGGCTTTGGAACTGCGGTCTGAGTAGTTGACCATATTCTCCCCCACCATAGAGCTTACTCACCTTGGTCATTTGTCAAATGCCTCACCGAAGTCGTGGAACTCTCTGATCTCCTGGTCGATAACACCACAGAACAATGCGATCTTAGACTTAAAGTTCTCCCTCACCACCTCAGGGTACTGATCCATTATGCTACTGAACAGGCCCACAGTGACGAGTAGGTCAATGCTTAGTCGATTGAGGTCTGCCCGTAACTCCTCGAGTGTCGGTTCACTAGACTCAGGGCTTGACTCTGACACGGGGCGCCATCTCCTCGTCTCGAATATTCTCCCATCTCGCCAGGTCCTCCTGCACATACAGATTGAGTAGGTGGTCCATCACCTCGTCCTGAGTGAACCCATGCCCGTATAACTGGCTCAGATCATTCTGGATAAGCTCGAAGTGCTCCTTCGTCTCTGGCTTAACTGCTATCGTGCGGTATGTCATCTCACCTCCTTTGTGACACAAGCTTTGGCGCGCAGTGTGTTTCATCGGGGCAAAGGAGCTAACACCCCCTCCGGAGTTCTCCTCCGGCAGCATGCACCACGCGCGAGCAGCGAATAATCGTCTTATGGGTGAGTCATTAGACGAGTGTTTCGCGCATCGCACGTATCGTATCAAATCCACACCGGGCTGTCAAAAGCTCTTCTAGGGGCCATATGGTAGATTTGCCTTAGGAAAATGGGTGATGTAAAATACAATGGTAGTGGGATTGTCTACGAAGGAGGAGGAAATGGGTCTACCAGAGGACCTAATAGACCAACCCGTGTCGAGGTGGGAAAGTGAAGACTTTCTTGACCTAGTCTGGGGCGACTACACTGATGGCTGGATAGATATGCCCAGCAAACTCAACCACAACTGGATACACTGGCCCCATGAATGGGACGGGGAGTGTGACCTCAGGATCACCAACCGCATCGACTACGTAGCAAACGACAATGACGGGGAAGATCTCTACTTTTCATGCGGTGTCTTCGACCAACGTGGCCGAAAGGATGAGTTTCTGCGGCCACCCTGGTGGCTGTGGGCAGACCTCGACGAAGTCCACCCCAGTGTATGCTCGAAGGACTCAATTCTGCCGACCCTGGCATGGGAATCGTCTCCCGGGCGCTATCAAGCGATGTGGCGTCTGAATAAGCCGATAGGGTTGGGTAGTTTTGATAAAGTCAATCAAGCGCTGAGTTACCACCTAGGGGCAGACCATGGAGGATGGGATCGAACGCAGGTTCTTCGACTACCTGGAACACGTAACTGGAAGTACGAAGGCAGCCCACAAGTTAAGCTCTTGTGGTACCACAGAGAGGTCAGTTATTCTGGGCCTTACATATGGAGTGTGGTTCGCAATAGTATCCCTGCAGGCGGAATGTCCGCCACAGGAGCTGTACCTGATGGAAAGGCTAGGGCCATGCCCGCCATGGCTCGAGCACTGCTTCGTGTGCGACCCGAAAACGTGGTTGAGGGTGAACGATCATCTCGACTGTGGCAGCTTGAGTGCCTGCTTGCAGAGGCTGGATGGAATGAAGACTCGATCTACGCCGCCGTTGTGGGAAGCGCCTGGAACAAGTGGAAGGATGTGGGGACCGGAGAGTCTCGACTGAGGACTGAGATTCGTAAGGCGATTCGCCATGCAATCAGACGAGCGAAACCAGCAGTAGTCAAGAAGCCCGCAAGGGCTAAAGTCCAGGTAACTGATCGCCGTGGCTCAGATTCGCCGACTGCAAGTGATGAGGTTGATCTGACTGAGACAGAGACTGTTGAGTTGCCATGGGTTCAGTATGATGCCTTTATGAGTAGGCCAATGGAAGATCCAAAGTGGCTTATCGAGAATCTTTGGTGTGCGGGGAGTCAAGGGATCTTGGGAGGCGAACCGAAGACTTCGAAGACCACCGTGGCGTTGGCCATGGCCGTAGCTGTAGCATCCGGAGAGAACTTCCTCGGGCGCGAAGAGTTCCCAGTAGGCGATGCAGGGCCAGTATTGTTGGTGCAGGAAGAGAATTCGCCCTGGATGATACAGGATAGACTGAAGAAGCTGGCTTGGCTGTCAGGTCTAATTCCACGTGAGGTAATCACCAAGAGAGAGGTGGTTGGGGGAATCTCTCGTGAGGTATTTGACATTGAATTCCCGAGAGATATCCCACTGAAGGTTTTGAACAACTTCGGAGTTGACTTGACCTTTGAGGCGCATCGTGACGCCATCGAACGAGAGCTTGCTGCTTACAAGCCCAAACTGCTAATACTGGATCCGCTGTATATGCTCTTCGCGGGTGTAAACTTCGACAAGGCGCATGAACTCTCGCCGTATCTACGGTGGCTGACGAGAATGTCGAACGAGTACAAGTGTGCAGTGATGATTATCCATCACTTCCGGAAGTATCAGGCACAGACTTGGGGTTACGCACGGCCTGGACAGAGGCTGATGGGTAATGCGACACTGCACGGGTTCATCGACTCGGCGATCTACACAGAGCAGTCGAGAATGACGAAGGCTAGTTCTGATGGCATGTTGTATACCACAGTGGAGAGGGAATTCAGGTCAGTTGAGCCGAAGAAAGCTATCGAGTTGGGTCTCAAGCTCGGGCGACCGGGGCGCCTGAAGATGGAAGTCGACCTCTCAATGCATGATCTCCAGGGTATGATTGAGAACCTCATTATGGAGCACCCGGGAATTGCAATCAATGACATAGCTAAGACTTTTGATCGTGATAGGCGGGATATCCTGACGAGGGTCAATGGATCGAATAGGGTGGAGTTGAAACTCGGAGGCCGCGGGCGTGGTAATACGACGAAAGCTTACCCAGTTGGATTTCGTAACGGCAATGAAAACTGACCACAGAGATAGATCCTGCCTTGACGAACCAATTTTTACTGATGGCAGATCCTCTCATGCTGATGTCTAACCATCCTAAAACGAGGTGTATATCGTAAGCTGTCGTTATTGCTATACGAGAGAAGATGTGTGTGTCTGTGTTACACCATTGGTGTAACGACACACACACAATCCTCTTGTGAGCATATAGTCACTTACAGACGGTCGTAATGAGGAGGGCACTTTGTCAGAGTCGACTTTCATGGCGAATCCTACGCTCGAATTGCGACGACGTGTTGCCATTCAGGACAACGAGTCATACGAAATCGGGCGCACGACCGTTGCGCTCGAACTGATCTCTGTGCTGAAAGTGATTGAAGACCACAGCCTGGCAGGTCATGAGTCAACAGCTGTGGGGACAGCGATCCGCTCGTTCCTGATGGCCCAGGGGTTGGACTATGCGTGGGAGGCGTATGAGCGGCTGAATGAGCTTAGGAAGCCGCTCTTCGTGCGCGTTCGCGAGCCTTCTCCCAGCGCCGTCGTTGACGGGCCTTCGCCTCTGGGTCGTGCTCGTGGCGCACCTTCGACAGTGCGCGCTTCTCCTGGCTCAAGAGCAGTTCACTTAGGTAGGCTTCGTGCACTCTCTGAGGGACGTCGAAGTCAGGATGCTTCGACCAGCGACGAGTCACAGGAACCGCCCGACGAAGTAGCTTGAACCATGCAGACCTCCTGATGTAGACCTCGCCAGCGTACGGTGGAGATGTCTTGAGGCGTATGTATCCAGGCGTGAATTCTACCGTCAAGCTTTGCACGCCGTTATCTACACGAAGTGTAGGGTAACGCCCATGTCGTTGGAAGTATCTCTCGAAGGGATGCATTGCGCTCCGATCACATGCGTTGTCACGTCAGGCACGCTGCTGAAGGCGCCTGTAGGCGACCAAGGGCGTGAGGTCGATGTTGTTCGATGCGACGCATCGACACAACAGCGTGATTGCCCTGGACGCCAAGGGATCGTGAATGAAAAGGCAAGGGGCGCCAGTAAGCTACCTGACGCCCCTTGGGAAGGGTGCTAACGACGACGGCGAGTCGTGGTAGTCTTCTTCGCTGTGGTCGTCGTCTTTCTGCGGCGGGGAGGCGGTGCTTCCTCCTCCTCGTCTTCATCTTCATCTTCGAGGTCGAGGTCTTCATCCTCGTCTTCCTCGTCCTCAGGAGGCGGTGCCTTCTTCTTGGTCGTCTTCTTGGTAGCAGCCTTCTTCTTGCGCGTCGCTGCGACCTTCTCCTTCAGCTCCTCGAGCCTCTGAGTGCGGGACTCGGTGAGTGCGTCACGCGCCTCATCCAAGTCGTCGAACCCGAGCTGCTCGAGCGCTGCCTCGACTGACGGCCACTTGTAGCGGTTCTGCTCGTTCTTGGCGATCTCGTCGAGCCCCTTCTGGCGAAGCATGACCCGCAGCTCACGACCGTTGATCGTGCGCTCGTCGGTGCTGAGTGCCTCGGCGAACTCCTGAGTGCCGATTTCGCCCTTGGGCGCAGCCTTCTTCGTCTTCTTGGCTGTGGCCTTCTTGGCTGCGGGCTTCTTCTTCGCCCGAGCAGGCGGCTCTTCGTCGTCGTCCTCATCTTCGTCTTCGTCTTCGTCCTCTTCGTCCTCGTCCTCTTCATCCTCTTCATCCTCGACAAGGTCTTCGAGGTCGAGCTCGTCGTCGTCCTCTACCTCCTCGACGTCCTCTTCCTCGACTTCGACCTTCTTCCTGCGTGTGGTTGCCATTACTGCCTCCTTGCCCTGTTTAGATGTGAGGTGTACGTCAGTAACAGGGAAACTGACATAGCTAGTATATCATCCCTGGACGCGCTTGTCAAATACGTGGAGTTGATCCACAGCACCTGGAATTCTTACGACGATTGCACGACAGGGTGCGCCTTCTTGAGCTCCTCACGAGCAACCTCAAGCTCTTCAGGAAACTTGACCCATCGTGATTGCACACCGCATGAGCAACGAATGAGAGCTCGCCCCTGCTTGAATGTCATGCTCTCCTTGTGCTCAGTAGGGCTGTTGTCCGATGAGTCCGCCTTTGTCTGTCTCTGGTCCATCAGGTCGTACCTCCTCAATGCCGATTCCGACTTGTTTGACCAACTGACCGTGGTAGTTACCGAGGCTGTCAAACAGAAGCTTTTCGCCTCCTTCGAAGCCGAATCGCCATTTCACGAGTTCTGGTGTGCTGCACACGCTGGGGAATGTATCAGGGTTCTCTGGGTCATAGGTGACTATCTCATACAAGTCCATGACGTCTCCTAGTCCTTCAGTCTCGTGAGTTTGATTGCCTTGCGACGACGAGCCCAAGCCTTAGCATCCTTGTCAGCTGTGGTCCTGTTCGGTGCCATGAATGCGTGAATGGCGCTGTTGGGATGAGCCTTGACCTCTCCTTCCATGATGATGCGGTAGCGGAACATGGGCATGTTAGATCCTTTCGCTGAACCCCGGATTGTAGACCCAGATGGTCTTGGGGTTGTGTGTGTAACC
>Ga0126379_10000769_pt1 | contig 18341 bp, 14 predicted proteins | sample PanSoiMetPlot_24_FD_92640 | JGI IMG/M metagenome (GOLD analysis project Ga0126379, IMG submission 92640) | Tropical forest soil microbial communities from Panama - MetaG Plot_24 | ecosystem: Environmental > Terrestrial > Soil > Tropical forest > Bulk soil | place: Panama | collected 2016-02-17
TCGCCCGAGATTTGGTTCAATTGTGCAGAACGGATAATTTGCCGCTTCCGCCGCGGCGGTTGCGGTCAGCGCGTTGAAGAGGGTGGACTTGCCGACATTCGGCAGGCCGACAATACCGCAACTAAAACCCATGAATTTGCGCTATCCGTTCAGGTCTTCCGGTGAACTGGCATCGGGCGGCGCAAAACGACGCGCCACCTCGCTCATGAAGGCGTCGGAGGCGCCCGCCAATAAAAGCGAGAAGGTTTCCGTCACCGCAGCGAGCAATGGCTCGACCCAGCCGCTCAGCTCCTCGACAGGAAAGTTCTGCAGCAGGTAAGGCTGAACCAGCTCCTTCACCCCCGGGTGCCCTACTCCGATCCGCACCCGCCAGTAATCCGGTCCAAGCAAGGCATCGATCGAGCGCAGCCCATTATGGCCGGCATTGCCGCCGCCCTGCTTTACCCGGAGTTTGCCCGGACGCAAATCGATCTCGTCATGTATGACAATGACGTCTGAAAGCAAGATCTTGAAAAACCGTGAGGTTTCTCCGACTGACTCGCCAGACGCATTCATAAAGGTCTGCGGCTTCAGCAGCAGCGCGCGCTCGCCGCCGATCGATACCTCGGCGAGTTCGCCCTTGAATCGGTGGCGAAATCCTGAGGCGCCGTGCCTTCGGGCAAGCGCGTCGACCGCCATGAACCCGATATTGTGCCGGTTGCGGGCATAACGAGAGCCAGGATTGCCGAGACCGACGACGAGGCGCATGACGAACAAGCCAATTTCGCGCTACGCGCCTCGGGCAGCCCACTCAGGCAGCGGGGACCGGCTCTTCCGGCTCAGGCGGCGCGGTCGCCGCGGCGGCCGCCTCTTCGCGCACAGCCGAGGAAGCCGCGATGCTGGCGATCGTGAAGTCGCGCTCGCTGATCGTCGTGCGGCAGCCCTCCGGGATGATCACCCGGCTGATATGAATGCTGTCGCCGATCTCCAGCCCGTTGAGCTCGACGATCAGTTGATCGGGGATTTTATCGACCGGACAGCTCAGCTCGATGCCATGGCGGACAATGTTCAGAATGCCGCCGCGGCGGATCCCGGGCGACATTTCCGGGTTGGTGAAGATGACCGGGACGGTGACCGTCACTTGTGTGTTGCCGCCCACCCGCATGAAATCGACATGCAGGGGCGCATCGGTCGCCGGATGATGCTGCACTTCACGGGGCAGCGTACGATGGACGGTGCCGTCGACCGTGACGTCAACGAGGGTCGCGAAAAAGCTGCGGTTGGCGAGCGCGCGGGACAGTTCGCGCGGCTCCAGGCTGATCAGTACCGGATCCTTGTTATCGCCATAGATGATGCCGGGGACGCGCCCGGAACGCCGGGTGGCTCGGGCGGCACCCCTTCCGGCGCTCGCGCGCAACTCGGCGCTCAGGGTGGTGATCTCGGGCATTTGGTCGTCGCTCCTCACAGACGCGGCAGAATGAGCCAGTTTAGATACGGCGGGAATTGAGGAATGCCAGGCGGCGCGATACTCAGTTAAACAAGCTCGAGACCGAGCGTTCCTCACTGATGCGCTGGATCGCCTCCGCCATCAGCGGCGCAATCGTCACCTGGCGGATATTCCGTGCCGCGCGCACCGCTTCCGTCGCGACGATGCTGTCGGTGATGACGAGCGTCTCGATCGGCGAAGCGGTGACGCGCGCCACCGCTCCGCCCGACAGCACTCCATGCGTAACATAGGCAGAGACGCTCGACGCGCCCGCATCCATCAACGCCGCGGCGGCATTGCACAGTGTCCCGGCAGTGTCGACGATGTCGTCGACCAAGACGCACCGGCGTCCGGCGACATCGCCGATGATGTTCATGACCTCGGAAACCCCGGCCCGTTCGCGGCGCTTGTCGACGATGACGAGATCGGCATCGAGCCGGCGGGCGAAAATGTCACGCGCCCGTCTGACGCCGCCGACATCGGGCGAGACGATGACAAGATCCCGGCCCGAATGATGTTCCCGGATGTCCTTCACGAGGACCGGTGCCGCGTACAGATTGTCGGTCGGGATGTCGAAGAAGCCCTGAACCTGTGCGGCGTGGAGATCGAGGGTAAGCACGCGGTCGGCACCGGCGGCGGTAATTATATTGGCGACCAGTTTGGCGGAGATCGGGGTGCGCGGCGCGGATTTCCGGTCTTGTCGAGCATAGCCGTAATACGGGATGACGGCCGTTACCCGTCGGGCCGAGCTGCGCTTCAGCGCGTCCAGCGCGACGAGCAGCTCCATTAAATTGTCGTTCGCGGGGTAGGAGGTGGACTGAATCACAAAGACGTCCTCGCCGCGCACGTTTTCGTGGATTTCGACGAACACCTCCATGTCGGAAAAGCGGCGTACGCTGGCCTTTGTCAGCGGCAAGTCGAGATAGTCGGAAATCGCTTCGGCGAGCGGCCGATTGCCGTTACACGCGAGTATCTTCATGACCGGCTAACATCCGCCGCTGCCATCGGGTTCGGTCCCGCGGCTTCATCCGGCCGGTATTTAACAGCCCGGGAATGGTATGGCAATCGCAACACTCATGACCCCCCACCCTACCCTCCTCCGTGCGCGGGGGAGGGTAGGGTGGGGGTGGGTTGCGGCGCGCTACGGGAGACCAGTTCCATAATGCCGTCCTGTGCCGATACAGCAACCATATACGCGACATCCCCCCATGGGCCGTCGAGCAAGCCGGTCGGGACATCGTTTTCCTGCCCGACCGTGCCGATCTCCGTACCGTCCTTGCGGCGCAAATGCCAGACGATTTTGACGTGCTGCTTGCCCGCTTTGGGCTGGGTGATGGTGACGTCGGCGTCGAGGATAAGATCGGGATCGGCCTGGAGGTCGGTGACGATGACGAGATCCTGTTTTTTCAGAAGCTCGGCAATCGCCTTCGCCAAGGACTCTCCGCCATCCCCCGGAGCACCGGTGATGCCCCGAATCTGCAGTCGCGTATGCCCACCGATATCGGCTTCGATCGGGCTGTCATCCCGCAGCAGCGCAACGAGCTGAGCGGCGCTGGCGGCAGCCAGACGAGCGACCGCGTCATTGCTTCCTTGCTGCCAATCGACCGCCGGTGCCTCGACGCGCTCGGAACGCTCGCCAAGCCGCTGACCCGAAGGATCCCGCAGCTCCCAAACAGCGACGAGCGCGGCGCTACCCGCCGATGCCGGCGTCTCCTGAATTCTGCCGACCAGCTCATAGCTGCCGATGCTCGCGGTCTTGTCGCTCGCCGCGATCTCGCGCTCTTGTAGCGCGCTCGCCATCGCGGGTCCGAGTTTTTCGGCGGTTGCCCGCGGCGCGCCCTCGATCGGCGCGATCGCCACACTGGCGCTGTCGCGCAGATCCAGGATAGGCGATCCCCGCCGCGGCACGTCGTCGGCGAACGGGTGCGGCAATGGTTGGCAAGCTGCGACGAGCAAGGCTACTGCAGCTCTCGCAAGCGCATACCGGCGAAGAGGCTTCGTCATCGGAACAATAGCGCGCAGGAGACCAGCAGACCGAGAAGGCAGAAGGCGATGAATAGAATGAGGTATGGCACTTCCGCCAGAAAGCCCACGATCCGCCGAGGACGGCAACACTCTTATTATTTGAGCACGATCGCAGAGAGGCCGCGCCCATAAGCGCGTTCCCCGCGCAGGCAGCTGCGCCGATAGCTGAAGAAAAGCCCATCTTCGGCAAACGTGTCGTGCGGAACACGTTGGACGATCCCGACACCGGTACGAACGAGGCGGTGTTCGATATAGCCCGGCAGGTCGAACATGAAATGACCAACACGGGGCGCGGCAGCGAAGTAAGACATGCTCGCCGCATCCGCCGCATGAAAGCGCTGCGGGAATTCGGGTCCGACCTCGTAGGAGTTTCGACCTATGCACGGGCCTATCGCCGCGCGGATACGGCCTCGCTCTGCGCCGATGGCCTCCATCGTAGCGACCGTTTCTTCGCCAACCCCGCCGAGAGCGCCGCGCCAACCGCCATGGGCCGCCCCAATGACGCGGGCAACCGGGTCGTGAAACAGGATCGGGGCGCAATCGGCCGTAAGGACTCCGAGAGCGATGTCGGAGACCCGCGTCACCATCCCGTCGGCGCGCGGTGCTTGCCCGCGGGGCCAGGGTCTCTCGACGATGACGACTTTGGCGCTGTGGATCTGATAGCACGTCACCAGCCGAGCCGCGGGGTCCAGCCGATCCATTGCGATGCCGCGGTTCTGTGCGACGTCTTCTTCGGCGTCCCCTGAGCCAAACCCGCAATTCAGCGAGGCGTACGATCCCGTGCTGACGCCGCCTCGCCGTGTGAAGAAGGCGTGCCGAATACCGGCAGCAGAATCGAGAACGTCGAGCGTGATCATCATTCGGAAGCGGAGCAGTCAAAGCCGATTGGCGGCAATCCTGGAGAAACCAGCGCGACCACCTTGAAGAGATCGCCCATCTCCGCAGGATCGAGCAAACGCCTGAGACCGCTTTCGAGCGCCTGCCGCTGGTTCGGCGTTGCCCGTGCCTTCAATGTCGCTAGCCGCAATCCGGCGCCGAGCGCTGAGAGAAACCGGCGCTGCGCGATGGGCCCATTGACTTCAGCTCCACTCGCCCGCGCAGCCTCCGTAAATGCGGCGAAATCGACATGTGCGCTGAGATCGGCCGTTCCTGGCGCCGCCAGCGGGGAGACACAGCGATGTCGCCGGATTGCCCGCAGCGTTGCTCCGGGCCTGCCGTCGACATAGCCATAATCGATGAAGAGCGCTGCGCCAGGCTCACGCGCGAACCGGGTGCCGAGCGTACCGGCCAACGCGAGCGCGGGCAGACAAATTTCGGCAACCGCGCCCTGCTCGCTTTGGCGGAGCCTCCCGGGAACCATCAGAGTCGCGGCAGCGCTCGCCGGAGCGTCGACAAAGACGAGCCGGTCCTCGGGATCGAGCGCGACCATCCGCTCCGACCAGTGGTTGGAACCTCGGACGAACTGGCGGATCGGCAACGCGTCGAGGAACTCGTTGGCAACCAACAGGATCGGACCATCGGGCAAATCCTCGATCCGTTTCACCCAGACGGGTTGCGCCTCCCTCAGCTGCTTTTCCTGTTCGGCTCGCAGAATCACACTGGTCTCGACCAGATAAAGGCGCGCCGCGCAGGCAAATCCCGGAACACTGGAAGCGGCGCGCAGGAAGTCACGCATCAATTGGCCGCGCCCGGGTCCAAGCTCCGCCAAGATCACAGGATCGGGCCGACCCATCGCCTGCCACAGCTCGGCGCACCAAAGCCCGATCAGCTCGCCAAAGATCTGGCTGATCTCGGGTGCAGTCGTGAAGTCGCCCCCCGCTCCGATCGGGTTAAGCCTTGCATAGTAGCCTGCGACCGGGTCATGCAGCGCCATTGCCATATAAGCGGCGAGCGTAAGCGGGCCCTCGGCGCGAATCCGCCTTGCAATTTTTTCGGTTAATGCGCCGATCACGGTCGAACGGGAACCGGTGTACGCAATGCCCAGCCGATAATCAGGGCGCCAACGATGAGCATCGGGATGGACAACAGCTGGCCCATCGTCGTTCCGAAAATGAGAAAGCCGAGCTGCGGGTCCGGCTCCCGGCAGAGCTCGCCCGACATGCGGGCGACCGCATAGCCCGCTAGAAACAGCCCGGTGACGATCCCGGGGCGTCGCCGGGCACCCAGCCGCTCGGCGGCAAACAGCAGGAGAAACAGCAAAATGCCTTCGCAGAGTGCCTCGTAGAGCTGGCTTGGATGGCGTGGCACCGGGCCGCCATAAGGGAAGATCATCGCCCAAGGGACGTTGCTCGGCCGGCCGAACAGCTCGCCGTTGACGAAGTTCGCGATCCGGCCAAAGAACAGTCCGATCGGGATCGCCTCGCTAATGATATCGGAGAAGGCAAAGAGCGGTATTCGACGCGCACGAGTGAACAATAGGATAGCAACTGTCACGCCAATGGCGCCGCCATGAAAGGACATCCCGCCATGCCACACATAAAGCGCCTCGAGCGGATGATAGATATAGTAGCCCGGCTTGTAGAAGAGAACGTATCCGATACGTCCCCCGAGGACGACCCCTAACGTCGCCCAGACGAGAAAGTCGTCGACATCTTGACGGGCGGCGATATGCGGCGGTCTTCCGGCAAGCAAGAGGCAATAGCGCCACCCAATCAGCAGTCCGACTATATAGGCTAGCGCGTACCAGCGAATCGCAAAGGGGCCGAGCGAAATCGCGACCGGGTCGAGTGCAGGGAACGGTATCGCGAACAGCGGCATCAGTTGTGAGGAGCGTGAGAAATGATGGCGGGGGCTCGCCGCTTCGGGCTCTTATACGAGGCATCGCCCGACGGCCAAGAAAGCCGCCTTCGGGCATGTCCCTGACGCACCAGGCGAACGTTACCGCGCCGGAGCAGCAGGCGGAGGTGAGGCCGGATAGGCGAGATATCGCGAGATTTTCCAGCTTCCGTCCGCCTGATGACGAAAAATATCGATCGCCGGCTCCTCGATGACTTCCTTCGGTTTGTCGGCGCTATCGATTTCAAGGGTCCACGCAAGTTTGACAATGGCGGTCTCGCCATAAACCGAAATCTCATTAAGTGCTAACGAGTAATGATACGTACTTTGCTTATCTTGCAACGACGTCTGCAGGAGTTGGCAGAGTGAGGTATAATCACGCTGGAGCTGACCCTGATAGTTGGCGATCAGGTCGGGAGCGAACAGATCGCACACTCGTGCTTGGTCGCGCTCGTTGAAGGCCGATCGCCAGTTCTCGAGCGCCTTCCGGATCTCGTGCTGAGCCGCTTCTGTAGAATCGGCCCAGCTGGACAACGAAAGCGGCCCTGTCAGCGCTGCGGCCGCGAGCATCAAACTCGCGGCTAGCCGGACGCACCCGTGACTTCCTCCTGGGAGACGTCGCCGGACAGGCTGCACGCGCCCTCCTCCTTGATTGCAAGATTGCTTTTGATTTGCTCGAGGACCTCGATCAGCGTGTCGCGCGTCTGGGACGGCAGACTGCTGAAAGCCTCCTGGCGAATCGCCTCGTTGATGGCGAGAATGTGCTCCACGACGGGGCCGGCCGCGGGTGTCAGCCATAGCGTCCGCACACGCCGATCCGTCGGGTGGGCCCGGCGCTCGACCACCCCCTCCTCATGAAGCCTGTCCAGCATGCGCACCAAAGCAATCGGCTCTATGCCGAGCCAGGCTGCGACCTCGGCTTGGCTGACGCCTTCGTTGGCGGCGATATTGAGCACTACCGCCGCCTGCTGGCGTGTGATCGGCAGTCCCATCTGCCGCGCGCGGCGTTCAAAGCGCCGCTTGATCAGCCGCGAGACGTCATGAACCAGAAAGACGAAGGCGCGCGCGAACTGGTCCCGGGTTTGTTCGGATTTCACTTCTGATTCCGTACCATACGGCAGCAGTCGACCCGACGACTCATTCAGCGCCATGACGGCTCTCCGCGAGCGCCGGTCTGGGCCTATCCGAGAGCGCCTCCTGCACGCGCGATGGGCGATAGGGGCGACCCACCCAGCGCGAGAAGCGTTCGAGATAGAGGTAGATGACCGGTGTCGTGTACAGCGTTAACCACTGTGATACAAGCAATCCACCGACGATCGCAATCCCGAGCGGCTGCCGCAGCTCGGAGCCGGCGCCCTGACCGAACGCGATCGGCATCGCGCCGAACAGCGCCGCGAAGGTCGTCATCATGATCGGTCGAAAGCGCAACAAGCAGGCCTGGTGGATCGCCTCCGGCGGGCTCTTGCCCTCGAGCCGTTCCGCCTGCAACGCGAAGTCGATCATCATGATCGCGTTCTTCTTGACGATGCCGATCAGCAGGATGACGCCGACGATCGCGATCACGCTCAGATCGTAGTGACACAGCAGCAGCATGAGCAGCGCGCCGACGCCGGCCGACGGCAAGGCCGACAGGATCGTGATCGGATGAATGTAGCTCTCATAGAGCACGCCGAGCACGATATAGACGACGAGAATCGCCGCGGCGACAAGCATTTGCATCGACGACAGCGAGGCTTGGAAGGCCTGCGCCGTGCCCTGGAACGACCCGTTCAACGTCGGCGGCGCGTGCAGCCGGTCCGCCATCGCTTGGATCTTCTCGACGGCCTGGCCGAGCGCGACGCCAGGCGCCAGATTGAACGACAAAGTAACCGCCGGGAATACGCCCTGATGGCTGACCGACAGCGGTGTGACCTTCGACGTGAAATGGGCGAAGGCCGAGAGCGGCACCTGCGCCCCGTTCTGCCCGGCGACGTAGATCTTCGAAAGCGCCGACCGATCGTCGCGGAACTGCGGCTGAAGCTCCAGGACGACCTTGTACTGGTTGGTCGCGGTGTAGATCGTCGCGATCTGGCGCTGGCCGAAAGCGTCATAAAGGGTCTGGTCGATCAGCGAGGCCGACACGCCGAGCCGGTAAGCGGTGTCGCGGTCGACATCGATCGTCATCGTCGGCGCGGCGTTTTGCTGGTCCGAGGCGACGTCCTGGAGCTCCGGTAATTTGCGCATCTCGTCTTCGAGGATTGGCGCCCAGTGATTGAGCTCCTCGTCATCAGTGTCTGTCAGCGTGTACTGGTATTGCGTCCGGCTGAGGCGGCCGCCGACGGTGATGTTCTGAGGCACTTGCATGAAGAATTTCGCGCCCTGGACCACCGACACTTTCTGGCGCAGGCGCTGCACGGCCTGTTCGGCGGTATCGCTGCGCTCGTTGAACGGTTTGAGGGCGAAAAAGACGCGGGCCGCGTTTTCGGTCGGGTTATATGCGTAGGCGCCGGCGAGCATGAAAACGCCGCCGACGCTCGGATCCTGGCGGATAATGTCGACCACCTTGTGGGCAGTCGCGGCTGTCGTGAGGAACGAGGCATCCTGCCGGGTATCGACTTCGCCGAAGACCGTGCCCGTGTCCTGCTGCGGGAAGAAGCCCTTGGGAATTTCCACATAGAGGAACCCGGTCGCCAACATCAGCAGGAAGGTCGACATCAGCGCCGCGAATTGATGGCGGAAGACGAAATTGAGCCCCCGGTCGTAAGCTCCGATCATCCAATCGAAAAAGCGTTCGGCCGCCCGGTTGAAACGGCCTACCGGGTGCAGGCCTTGCTCCTTTAGGAACAGCGAGCACAACACCGGCGTCAGGGTCAACGAGACGACCGCCGAGGCCACTACCGCGACCGACACCGTGACCGCGAACTCGCGGAACAGCCGGCCGATGATGCCGCCCATGAAGAACAGCGGGATGAACACCGCAATCAGCGAAAAGGTGATCGAAATGATCGTAAAGCCGATCTGTCCCGCACCTTTGAGCGCGGCTTCGAAGGGCGGCATCCCCTGCTCGATGTAGCGGACGATGTTCTCGATCATCACGATTGCGTCATCGACGATGAAGCCGACCGAGATCGTCAGGCCCATCAGCGAGATGTTGTCGAGGCTGAAACCGACCGCCCACATGACCCCGAATGTGGCGAGCAGTGACAACGGCACCGCGAGGCTCGGGATCACTGTCGCCCAAATCGTCCGCAGGAACACGAAGATCACGACAATGACGAGCGCGATCGTGAGCAGCATCGTCAGCTGCACGTCGCGCACCGCGGCGCGCGTCACGAGCGTGCGATCGAGCATCAGATCGACATGAACCGATGGCGGTATGGATTGCTGGAGTTTCGGCATCAACGCCTTGATCGTGTCGACGAGTTGGATCGTATTGGTGCCTGGAGCCTTCTGGATCGCGATCCCCTCGGCGGCGAGATTGTTGAACCAAGCGCCGACCCGCTCGTTCTGCACCGAATTGACGACGTTGCCGACGTCTTTGAGCCGCACCGGCGCGCCGTTGCGATAGGCGACGATCACATTTCCGTATGCGGTGGCGTCGAAGAGCTGGTCGTTGGTCTCGAGCGCGACGATCTCGTGCGGACCTTCGATCGAGCCCTTCGGCAGATTGACCGTCGCGTTCGTGAGCGCGCTGCGCACATCCTCAAGGCCGATGCCGTGCGCGGCCAGTGCTCCCGGATTGACCTGCACGCGTGCGGCATAGGGCTTTTGCCCGAAGATCGAGACCTGCCCGACGCCCGGCACCGTCGACAACCTTTCCGCGAGTATCGTGTTGGCATAATCGTCGAGCCGGTAGTCCGGCACTGCATCCGAATGGACGGCATAGATCATGATCGGAAAATCTGCCGGATTGACCTTTTTATAGGTGGGCGGGTTCGGCAGGTCCTTCGGCAGCAATCCGCTCGCGGCGTTGATCGCGGTCACCACGTCCACCGCTGCGCCGTCGATGTTGCGCGACAGGTCGAACTGCAACGTGATCGTCATCGTCCCGATGCCGGAGAGCGAGGTCATCTGGTCGAGCGCCGGGATCGAGGTGAATTGCTGTTCGAGCGGCGTCGCGATCGCCGAGGCCATCGTCTGCGGGCTCGCGCCGGGGAAGCTAGCGGTTACGGTAATCGTCGGGAAGTCGACATTCGGCAGCGGTGCGACCGGCAAGAGGCCATAGGCGCCGACGCCGAATACGAGGACGCCCAGCATCAACAGCGATGTCCCGATCGGCCGCCGGATGAACGGCTCCGAGATGCTCATCGGCGCTTATCCTGATTTATTGTCAAAAATTTGTGGCTCGGCTCGCCATGTCCGGCGAAGCGAGATGCAGAACGACCGCACCCCGCGGTCTGGCGATGCAGCCATTATCCGATACCATCGGCCGCCGCCGGAGCGATGGCCGGGCTATCGTCTGCTTCCTCCCTAATGGCGAGATTGTCTTTGATGCAGTCGAGGATATCGATCACGGTGTCGCGGGCATAGGGCGGCATGCCCGCGAAAGCCTCGTTGCGAATCGCCTCGTTGATGGCAAGAATTCGCTCGACGACGAGACCGGCCGCCGGTGTCAACCATAATGTCCGCACACGGCGATCGGTTGGATGGACGCGGCGCTCGACCAGCCCCTCCTCGTGAAGTTTGTCCAGCATCCGGACGAGGGCGATCGGCTCGATCCCGAGCCAGTTGGCAACCTCCGCTTGGCTGACGCCCTCATTGGCCGCGATATTGAGCACCACGGCGGCTTGCTGGCGCGTGATCGGCAGCCCCATCTGCCGCGCCCGGCGTTCGAAGCGCCGCTTGATCAGCCGCGAAACGTCGTGGATGAGAAAGCCGAACGCGCGGCCGACCTCCGAACTCACCGGGCTGTGCTCATTCGGCGCCATGACGACTCTCCGCGAGCGCTGGTCTCGGCCTGTCCGAAAGCGCTTCCTGCACGCGCGATGGGCGGTACGGGCGACCCACCCAGCGCGACAAGCGTTCGAGATAGAGGTAGATGACCGGCGTCGTGTAGAGCGTTAGCCATTGCGAGACGAGCAGCCCGCCGACGATGGCGATCCCGAGCGGCCGCCGCAGCTCGGAGCCGGCGCCCTGGCCGAACGCGATCGGCAGCGCGCCGAACAGCGCCGCGAAGGTCGTCATCATGATCGGCCGGAAACGCAACAGGCAGGCTTGGTGGATCGCCTCCTGCGGGCTCTTGCCCTCGATCCGCTCCGCCTGAAGAGCGAAGTCGATCATCATGATCGCGTTCTTCTTGACGATGCCGATCAAGAGAATGACGCCGACCATCGCGATCACGCTCAGATCATAGTGCAGCAGCATCAGCGCGAGCAGCGCGCCGACGCCGGCCGACGGCAAAGCCGAGAGGATCGTGATCGGGTGGATGTAGCTCTCATAAAGCATGCCCAAGACGATGTAGACGACGAGGATCGCGGCGGCGACGAGCAGCGGCGTCGAGGACAGCGAAGCCTGGAACGCATGCGCGGTGCCTTGGAAGGAGCTGTCGAGCGTCTGCGGCGCGCGAAGTCGCGCCATCATTGCCTGGATCTTGTCGACCGCCTGGCCGAGCGAGACGCGCGGCGCCAAGTTGAACGACAAGGTAACGGCCGGGAACTGTCCCTGATGGTTGACCGAGAGCGGCTCGACTTTCGAGGTGAAATGGGCGAACGCGCTCAGCGGTATCTGTGTCCCCCCAGGCCCGGAAATGTAGATCTTGGACAGCGCCGTCGGGTCGTCCTGGAATTGGGGCTGCACCTCTAGAATAGTCTTATATTGGCTTGTAGAAGTATAGATTGTCGCGATCTGGCGCTGCCCGAAGGCATCGTAGAGCGTCTCGTCGATCAGCGAAGGTGAAATGCCCATCCTCGACGCGGCGTCGCGATCGATTTCGATCGCGATGTGCGGCGCCGCGACCTGCTGATCGGAGGCGACGTCCTCGAGCTCGGGCATCTTCTTCATTTCGCTCTCGATGATGGGCGCCCAATGGTTGAGCTCTTCGACATCGGTGTCGGTCAGCGTGAATTGATACAGCGTGCGGCTCAGCCGCCCGCCGATGCTGATGTCCTGCCCCGACTGCATAAAGAACCTGACGCCTTCGACCGCCGCCACCTTGGGGCGCAGGCGTCGAATGATCTGGTTGGAGGTTTCCGCGCGCTGGTCGTGCGGCACCAGCTGGATGAAGACGCGGGCTGTGTTCTCGGTGGGGTTGTAGGCGCTGGCGCCGGTAAAGGAGAATACACCGGAGACCGCCGGATCCTGGCGCACGACATCGACGATCTTTTGGGTGAGACCCGCCATGGCCTCAAACGAGATGTCCTCGCGCGCGTCGGCTTGGCCGAAAATAAAGCCGGTGTCCTGCTCCGGGAAAAAGCCTTTCGGAATTATGACGTAGAGGTAGCCGGTCGCGACGATCAGCACCAACGTCGACAGGAGCGCCGGCAGCTGATGGCGCAGCACGAACCGCAGCCCGCGGTCGTACAGGTTGAGGAACCCCACGAAAAAACGCTCGGCGATCTGATTGAAACGGCCCGTCCCGTGCAGCCCCTGCTCCTTGAGGAAAAGCGAGCACAGGACCGGGGTCAGGGTCAGCGACACAAACGCCGAAGCCACGACCGCCACTGACACGGTGACAGCGAATTCGCGGAACAGCCTGCCGATAATGCCACCCATGAAGAGCAGCGGGATGAACACCGCGATCAGCGAGAAGGTGATCGAGATGATCGTGAAGCCGATCTGGCCGGCGCCCTTGAGAGCGGCTTCGAACGGCGGCACACCCTGCTCGATATAGCGCACTATGTTCTCGATCATCACGATGGCGTCGTCGACGACAAAGCCCACCGATATCGTCAGAGCCATCAGCGAGATGTTGTCGAGGCTGTAGCCGACCGCGTACATGACCGCGAAGGTGGCGAGCAGCGACAGCGGCACGGCCATGCTCGGGATCACCGTCGCCCAAAACGTGCGCAGGAACAGGAAGATGACGATGATGACGAGCCCGACCGTCAGCATCATTGTGAACTGCACGTCGTGCACCGCCGCCCGGATGACGAGCGAGCGGTCCGACACGAGATCAACCTTCACCGAGGGTGGGATCGATTCTTCGAGCTTTGGCAGTATCTTCTGGATCGAATCTACCAGCTCAATCGTGTTGGCGCCCGCCTGGCGCTGGATCGCCAGGCCTTCCGCCGGGGTGTCGTAAAACCAGGCGCCGATCCGCGCGTTTTGCACCGAGTCGACGACATTGGCGACGTCTTTGAGGCGCACCGGCGCGCCGTTGCGGTACGCAACGATGACATTGGCGTAGGAAGCGGCGTTGAAGAGCTGGTCGTTGGTATCGAGCGTGAAGACCTGGTGCGCGCCTTCGAGGCTCCCCTTGGGCCGATTGACGCTGGCCGCCGCCACGGCGTTGCGCACGTCTTCGAGGCCGATGCCGCGGGCCGCGAGCGCGCCCGGATCCACCTGGATATGCGGCGAGTAGGGCCGCTGGCCGAAGATCCGGGCCTCCGATACGCCTTTGATTGTGGAGGTCTTCTGCGCAAGGATCGTGTAGGCGAAATCATCGACCCGATAGATCGGCAGCGCGTCCGAATGTACGGCGTAGATCAGCACCGCGCGATCTGCGGGATTGGTCTTTCGATAGGTGGGCGGGGTCGGCAGGTCCTTCGGCAGGACACCGCCGGCGGCATTGATCGCGGTCTGCACATCCTGCGCAGCGGCGTCGATGTTGCGCTCGAGATCGAATTGCAGCGTGATTGACAATGACCCGATCCCGCTCGTCGAGGTCATCTGATCGAGCGATGGGATCGTCGCGAATTGCTGCTCGAGCGGTGTCGCGACCGCCGATGCCATCGTGTCGGGGCTGGCGCCCGGATAATTGACCGAGACCACGATCGTCGGGAAATCGACTTTCGGCAACGCCGCGACCGGCAGAAGGCCATAGGCGCCGATGCCGAACACCAATACTCCCAGCATCATCAGCGAAGTCGCGATCGGCCGGCGAATAAAGGGTTCGGAAATACTCATCGGCGGTCGCCTTCTTTAATTGACGTTTCTGACGCTTTGGCCGCGATGGCCGTCACCCGGCGGCGCCCGACGGGCTCGGGCCGGCTGCCGGATTGACGCGCGCGCCGTCGGTCAACCGGTATTGACCGTCGACGACGACCCGCTCGCCCGGTGTCAGCCCCTTTGTAACGACGGCAACGCCGTCCTGGATCGAGGCGACTTCGACGGCCCGCCGCTCGACGGTATTGTCCGGCTTGATCGTGTACGCGTAATGGCCGTTCGGGCCGTTCTGCACGGTTTGAGCCGGCACCGTCGCGACATTGCGGCGCGTCGAGAGGATCACGCGCAGGCTGACGAATTCGCCAGGCCACAGCTGCTCGTCGTCATTGTCGAAACGCGCCTTCAGGTGGATCGTCCCGGTCGCCTGGTCGATCGCGTTGTCGATCAGCGTCAGCTTGCCCTCGGCCAGCTGCTTCTTGCCGTCGCCGCTATACGCATAGACGACCAGCGGCGCCTCCTTGTTGTTTTCTTGCAGGTCGTCGAGCGTCTCCTGCGGCAAGGTAAAGCTGACAAAGATCGGCTTCACCTCGGTAATCGTGACGAGTGGCGTGTTGTCGTTCGCATGAACGAGGTTGCCCTTGTCGACGAGCTTCGCGCCGAGACGCCCGTCGATCGGCGAACGGATGTCGGCGTAGCTGAGATTGAGCTTGACGGTGTTGATCTGTGCCTCGTCGCCCTTGATCGCCGCTTGCAGCTGCGCAACGAGCGCCGTCTGATTGTCATAACTTTGACGAGTCTGGTAACCGGTGCCGAGCAGCTTTGCATAGCGCTCGAGATCCAGCTTGGCGCCGGCCAGCTGTGCCTCGTCCTTTTGTTTCGTGGCTTGCGCCTGCTCCAATTGCGCCTGATAGGGCCGCGGATCGATCTGAATGAGCGGGTCGCCCTGCTTGACCTCCTGACCCTCTTTAAAATCGATCTGGACGATCTGCCCGTCGACCCGGCTCTTGATCGAGACCGAGTTATAGGCTTGGACCGTGCCGATGCCGAGCAGAAACACCGGAACATCCTGCGCTGCCACCGTCCCCGCTGTGACCGGGATCCCCGGAGCAGGCGCCTGCGCTGCCGCCGGTTCAACCTGAGTATTGGGGCTCAGGCGCCACAGCACCGCCGCTGCAGCGAGCGCCAAGACTGCGGCGAACCCGATCGCGCGCCTCACCATCTAGGGGTGCTCCTCAAAAAGAGGCATATCAAACTACGCGTATTATCATAGACAAACTATACGAGTCACCCCGCCGCGCCCATCCCTGGATTTTTTGCCGCAGACAGTGCGGCGCTTGCGCTTAGCGGCGCAGCGGCGCCTCAATCGGCGCACAGTTCGTGCGGCCCGACATCAGGCAATCCTCGAGACGGGACCTTTCTCTCAGCTCTCTGACGAGAACCACCCCGGCGATCGCCAGCGCCAGAATGATGATCAACCCAATCAGCGCGGCCGACCTGCGCTGGTCGGCCGCATCATCGCCATGTTCCGATCGATTGTTCATCGGCTGACCGGCGGAGTTGCTGCCTCGAAGCCCACGACAATAATCCTGCCGGTAGGCAGGAACAACGGGCGACGGGCACAAGCACAGCTGGTTGCGGGCTTGGCTTGCTCTAAGCTATTCACCCCCGTTTGCCGCAAGAGGATGAGGAACATGCCACAGCCCGGGCCGCTCTCCGGCATTACAATCATCGATCTCTCTCGCATCCTTGCAGGGCCGTACTGCACCTTGCTGCTCGCCGAACTCGGCGCGCGCGTGATAAAGGTCGAGCCGCCGGGGCAGGGAGACGACGCCCGCCAGTACGGCCCCTTCAAGAACGGCAAATCGGCCTATTTCGTCTCGGTCAACCGGGGCAAAGAGTCGATCGCCCTCGATCTCAAATCACCTGGCGGCCGCGACGTTTTCGAGCGACTGCTCGACAAGGCCGACGCCCTCGTCGAGAACTTTCGCCCGGGCACGATGGAGAGGTTGGGCTACGGCTGGGAGAGCCTGCATCCGCGCTATCCTCGCCTCGTCTACGCCGCCGCATCGGGTTTTGGTCACAGCGGCCCTTATTCCCATTACCCGGCCTACGACATGGTTGTGCAGGGGCTCGGCGGCATCATGAGCATCACCGGCCACCCCGGCATGCCGCTGACTCGCGTCGGCACCTCGGTCGGCGATCTAGCCGGCGGGCTCTATACCGCCGTAGCGCTTAACGCCGCGCTCTTGCATCGCGAGCGTACCGGCGAGGCGACAAAGGTCGACGTGGCGCTGTTCGATTGCCAGCTGGCGCTGCTCGAAAACGCGATCATGCGCTATACGACGACGGGCGAGATCCCCGGACCGATGGGCGCGCGGCATCCCTCGATCACCCCGTTCGAGGCGTTTCACACGGCGGACGGCAATCTGATCATCGCCGCCGGGAATGACGGGCTGTTTGTCAAGCTGGCCTACGCGCTCGACCGCGCCGACCTCGCGGAGAACCCGCTGTTCAAGACCAATACGCTGCGCAACCAGCATCAAGAAGCATTGCGTGCCGAGATCGAGGGCGTGCTCCGCAACGAGAGTACCGACTATTGGATAGGGGTGCTGGAAACCGCGGGGGTGCCGTGCGGACCCGTCAACAATGTCGCGCAGGCGCTCGCGCATCCGCAGACCGCCGCCCGCAACATGCTGATATCGGTCGACGATCCCGTTACGGGGCCGCTCAAGCTCGCCGGAAACCCGATGAAACTGGCCGCTTTCGCGGACCCGACGGCCCGTCCCACCGCCCCCGATCTCGACGCCAATCGCGAGGAGATCCTGCGCGAACTCGGCTTGTGATGACCGCCCCCTCCCATTCCCTCGCCCGTGAGCGGGGGAGGGTTAGGGTGGGGGCCAGTCTGTTGGCGCTGCTGATCGTCCTGGGCAGCGGATTCTACCTTTATCTGCGCTCGGCATTGCCGCAGACAGACGGTCGGATCGTTTTGGCGGGACCACGGGCGGAGATCCGGATCGAGCGCGACGCCGACGACATACCGCTGATCATTGTGCAAGATCACGCGGATGCCGCCTTTGGGCTCGGCTTTGTGCACGCGCAGGAGCGCCTCTTCCAGATGGAGCTGCAGCGGCGCTACGGCGCCGGGCGGCTCGCCGAGATCCTTGGTCCGCAGGCGGTCACAGCCGACCGGCAGATGCGTGTGCTTGGGCTGTATCGCGCCGCGGAGGCCGAAATTCCCTTCCTGTCGCCGGAGATGAAGCGCGCGTTCGAAGCTTATGCCGCCGGGGTTAACGCCTTTCTGGCCTCCCGTCGCGGTGCGCTGCCGCCCGAGTTCCTGCTGCTCGGCTTCGCGCCGGAGCCATGGCGGCCCGCGGACAGTCTCGTTTGGGGCAAGCTGATGGCGGTTCAGCTCGGCGGCAACTACCGCGGCGAGCTGCTGCGTGCTCGGCTCGGGCGATCAATCTCCGCTGCGGATCTCGCTTTTCTCTATCCCGAATACCCCAAGGACGCGCCGACGACACTCGCAGCGATGGCGCCGATTTATCGCCGGCTGGCGCTCGGCGAGCTCTATGAGTCGCTGCCGGCGATCGTAGGTCCGAACTACGCCTCCAACAACTGGGTCGTCGACGGAAAACACAGCGCCAGCGGCAAGCCGCTCCTCGCCAATGACCCGCATCTCGGCTTCAGTGCGCCGGGTTTCTGGTATCTCGCGCGGCTCAAGACGCCGCAACACGAGATCGCCGGGGGAACCGTCGCCGGCGTGCCGCTCGTCGTGGTCGGCCACAACGAGCGGATCGCCTGGGGGTTCACGACGACGACCGCCGATGTCGAGGACATATTCGTCGAAAAGCTCGATCCTGCCGATCCCGGGCGCTACCTGACCCCGCAAGGAAGCGAGCCTTTCAGCTCGCGCCGCGAGAGGATATCGGTGCGCGGCGCGGAGCCGGTCGACATCACGATCCGAGCGACCCGGCACGGCCCGGTGCTGTCCGACGTCGTGCCATCCGCCGTCGCCGAACCCGGTTTTGTCCTGGCCCTAGCCGCGACCTTCACA
>Ga0126379_10000770_pt1 | contig 18340 bp, 25 predicted proteins | sample PanSoiMetPlot_24_FD_92640 | JGI IMG/M metagenome (GOLD analysis project Ga0126379, IMG submission 92640) | Tropical forest soil microbial communities from Panama - MetaG Plot_24 | ecosystem: Environmental > Terrestrial > Soil > Tropical forest > Bulk soil | place: Panama | collected 2016-02-17
CAAGTGGGTTAGTGGCGAATGACCGCCGCGGATGAGCGCAACCCGTGGCGCGACATGGAGACGGTGCAGAACGCGCTCGCGCAGCAACACGTCGCGCTACTGCTCCAGATCGACGAGCTCGACCGTCAGATGCACCGCATGCGCTGGTGGATGTTGTGCCACGTGCTGCTACTGCTGAGCGTGACGACGATCGTCGTCACGTTGCTACACAAGTAGGGAGAACTAATGCCGAGGAAGCCATCGAGACGCATCCATGTAGACATTGTGGTTGATACGTCGACTGAGGCCGAGAGCGCCCGCGTCAGGGCCCTCAGATTGCTTATCGGCTGGATTCGTGAGGACCGCGCCGGCAACATGGCGCGATGGGCTGAGCCTGGCGACTACGGAAAGGTCGGCGACAGTGGCTGACCGAGTACCGATTGACGTCAGACGAGTTCGCTGACGCGGTCGCCTTCGACCACGGCGACTTGTGTACCATTGCCGTCTCAATAGAAAAGGCTCCCGCTGACGGGAGCCTTAACACCGAAAAGGAGATTCGTTCCTTGTCGATGCCCTCCGAGTCTAGCCAATCTGCTGGTCGCCGCAAGCTCATCGCCTCCCACAAGCGCGTCACTGTGCAAGTGACCCAAGCGCACATTGATCTCGCTACCCCCGCAGATTCGAGCCACTGCATGATCGCTGACGCATTGCACGACGCGCTGCCTGATGCGAAAAAGATCTCCGTCGATCTGCAAACGATTCGTTTCACAGAGCCCGCCAAAGGACAGCGGTACACCTACCTGACGCCAACGATCGCACAGGATTACTTAGTAGCCTTCGATCAGGGACTTCCTCTGGAACCCTTCCAGTTTGTGCTGCATGCACCCGTACAGGTCGGTTACGCCGGCACACGGCAACGGGGTGAATCGCGAGCCTTTGAAGGAGTGAAAGACACCAAAGGAACTTCGATCCCGGTCAAAGTCGGTGGTGAGCCGATGCCGATGGCCGCGCTGTACAGCGGTCCCGGCAGGGCAGCGTCTGCGGTGCAGGAGCACCTGGCGAAGCAAAACGAGGCCGATGCCGTCGCAACTACAACGACGAACGAGCCTCAGAACGCGGAGCCAGAGCCTTCAATTACAACGACGGCACCGGCCCCAATTACAACGACGAATATCGCTTCTCCTGAGCCAGAAGCCGTGCAGCCCGTGGTGGGTAATGTCACACTGACCGTCGCCAAAGGCAACGTCCGACGCTACGGCATGCGCCAGCTCAGAGCGCGGAATGTCCCGCGAGGGCCAGCACAGTAGCCTTGGAATTACGGAGGAAACCCGGCCTTAGGGCAGTCGGGCCGCTAGGCTGGACGGTCGGCGCCGTTTGCCGGTGGCGGCAGTCGACAGTGCCAGTGCCACAATTTTGGCCGAAGTATTGGCAGTTAGCTCTAGCAACCGCTCGTTCATAGCGTTGGTCTACCGGCTTGTTCCGTGATCTTCGAGACCCTGTGGGAAAGCGCTCAGCGTGGCGAGCTACTGCTCATCGATGGCGGTTTCTGTCACTGGCACTCACCTATGAGTCGACCATCACGGGCGTGACGGCTATGGCAGCTGAGCGTGCTGCGGGTGCTGTTCCGATGGCGGAATGGATTAGAGACATCCTGACCCTGCAACCGCAACGGGCTTTCAGTGAGACTACCGCACGTCTCTACAAACGCATCTGGGTTGAAGTCGGTCTGCGCCATGGCGCAGACCCAAAGTCTTTACCGTCATTTCGCGACGCGCAAGATCAGGTCCGGGGTCGAAGCGAGCCAGAACGTCGCGCGGGAACGAATTTTCGGAGCGCGATTGAACACGGTTCCGTGGAACAAAAGCGCGAGGCCTTTGCTCGACTTGCACAAGACCCTGAAGTGATGAGCGATAGTGCGACGACATCGCAAGTCTTCAGTGAGATTGCTCAGAAGGCCCCGGAGGCCGTGCAGCAAGCCTGGCAAGATACGGAGACCAATGTCGCACTTTCGCGAGCTCGGTGGGAAGCCCGAGATGAGGCACTCGAGCCGCAACGTGAAGCCGTCCGCGAAACGCGGGGAATATTCGAACCAAAAGACGCAACGCTCGATCGTCGTGTCTTCCTTGCTGACGTTGCGACCAAAGTTGAGCAGTGGACGCGCGAACTCAACGGCATCCGCGAATTCTTGGAATTCAGCGACGACGTCGATCGCATTCGGCGCTGGTCAACACGCCAAGCGCTTGACCGTTTGGTGACGGCGGCTACGGAATGTCGCGATGCTCTGCCGAGTTCATATGAGGAGCAGACCGGAACCGAGGCGCCAAGCACAGGGCGGCAACGACGCAAATTGGCCGCAAGTTAGCCATGAGCCGAGTACCCGTACCCGTACCACGCGAGTGCGCTTTCATGGCAGGTAGTCGCCTTGACGAATCAACTTGGGCACTCGGACAAGCGGCTTCACGACGATAACCGCCGCTTGTCCGAGTGCTGGACGGCCGAGCAGGAAGCCCACCAGCAAACACAAGCCGAGAACGAGCGGCTGCGGGCTGAGTTGGCGGATGCGCTGTGCGCCTCGTGCAAGCATCCCTGGCGCTATCACACCTCGGGCGGCATGTGCGCCGGCTCGGCGGAATACATCGAGTGCTACTGCGTGATGATCTCGCCGCTTTGAGCACCATAAGGAGTGATATGACTACCAAAGACCTGCGCGTGATTCTGCGCGCATGGCTCCTTGCAAATGGCATGTCGCAGACAATGGTGGACCAACTAGTTCCATATCCGTGATCTTCGATGCACTGTATGAAAGTGCCCAGCGTGGCGAATTGCTGCTGGTTGATGGCGGCTTCTGTCATTGGCATCTTCGACGTGACGGTCAACTCACCATTCGCGAAATCATCGCCACCCGCCGCGGGGCTGGTACAGAGATGCTGGAGCGACTCTTGTGCGTAACCGGCGCGCAATCCATCCTAGCCAAGTGCCCAGCCGACCTCGCAGCGAACTCCTGGTATCGCCGACGCGGCTTCCAGCACGAGTCAACGGAAACCACGTCGAACGGTCGGACGCTGAACGTCTGGCGACTCCCACTCTCATCTACTGCGCCGGCCGAGGTGGCCGCTTCGCCGACATCGCCGTCGCGGCCGGCTTCGTCTACGGCTGCCGTTCGGATTACAAGCCGTCACATCCTGTGGGGTTTGCCGACCTAGAGTGGAAAGTGCCCGACCTGCGAATGCACCGTGGTTTCGTTCGCGAGCACGCGCCCACATTTGCGGTGGCACCCGACGTCGTCGATCTGGACGACCTGTGCTGGACGCTGCGCTACGCCGAGACACTCGCGCAGTGGGCCACGAAAGTGATAATCGTGCCGAAGGCGCGATGCGTCATGCAGCAGCTGCCACACGAGCCGTGGTTGATCGTGGGCTATTCCGTGCCGACCAAATACGGCGGCACCGACCTGTTCTTGTCGGAGTTACACGATTGGCCTGTGCACCTCTTGGGCGGCTCTCCGAACCGGCAACTCAATCTGGCGTACTACCTCAACGTGGTCAGTGCCGATGGCAACGCCGCGACTCGCGCCGCTGAGTTTGGTACCGTGTTCAACGGACGGACGCACCAGTGGGACAAGGGTGCTGAGCCACAAGGCGAAGACCTGCCATACCGCGCCTTCGCCCGGTCCTGCGAGCAGATCAAGCTAGCCTGGGCGCTGCTTGGTAATGATAAGAACTATTCAGACTGACAAGTACGCTGGTGGGCGCTGGCTCGATCCGAGGCTGAGGCTTGATCGAGCCCCCGCAGGTTAGGGAGGCGTCGTGTTGACCTCCTTTCACCAGGCTCCCTCAGCCCCGGACCGAGCCAGCCTACTTCGTTTCCCTCCCGAACAGAAACCCCACGGCCGAGGCGACCACCACCAGTGCGGCTTTGCCCACCTCGTCCGTCGTCGGACTGATCACAATCCAGGTCATGGCCGCGATCAGCACCACCGCGATCACCATCGTGGCCAGGATCTTGACCAGCTCCAGCGTGTGCTCGCTCATGAGTGCTGGGGTGGGTGGCGGCGGATGTACCACTCCTCGAAGTTGGGCAGCTGGCTGCCAGCCCCGATCGCCGCGTCCCGGTAGTAGTCGCGCTCGTCCACCAGGTCTTTGATGCGCTCATCCTTGGTGCTGAGCAGCGCTTTGACCAGAAAGGAGATCAGGCCGCCCATACCGCCGATGATGCCGCCGACGACCGCGTAGGCGAAGTCCATCTACTGCCTGCTGACGAAGACGAACGGCGACACCGCCGGGTAGCGATCGGGCTGTGGCCGCGGCGTCTGCGTCGGCACCGGGGTCCGCGTGGGCGTCGGCGTCGAGGTGTACAACTGGGACGCTTCGGCTACCGCGATCGGCAGGCTGAATGCCGTCGGCGTCGCCAGTGCCGCGACCTGGACGTCCTGCGCCGCATTGGCCTGCTCCACCAGATGCGCCAGTTGCAGACCGCCCCACGCGCCGGCTATCCCGCCCACCGTCGTGAACCAGAACGCCTGGGCCGGCAGGGACAACACATAGCTGGCGGCGAGGTGCGCCAGCAGCAGGCGAGGGTCTTTCACCGGTGCTCACTGGCAGGCCTGCTCACAGCTCATACCAGCCACACCACGGAAAAGCTGCCCAGGCGTTGCCAGTCCTGGCGCGAGAGGTTGCTCCACACCGACTTGTAGCCCGGCGCCGAATTCGCCACCCAGATCGTGTCGCCCTGCACACCGCGGATGCCCACCCAGTGGTACCAGGCCGCACCCGAGCACATGCCCGGCGTCTGGCTGGCGATGCTGTACGCCGTGTCGAAGTCGAGCCAGCCCTGGTCCGTGGCGACGTCATACTCGCTCAGCACGGCGCGCAGCGCTGAGCCGTCGGCATTGCAGAGCCCAACGCCTGGCGTAATGTTGACTCCGCCGCCACACGTCTGGCCGTAACCGATCTCGTACACCGTCGACTCACGACTCGAGTAGATGTCCGACGGGATCACCAGCCCCAGTGCCCGCTGAAGCCAGTTCAGTGAGCAAGCCGAACAGGTCCAGTCGTAGTACTGCGCCGGCTGGTCCGTCCACGGATCGAAGCTGAGCTCGAGCGGAGGCGCGGGCGAATCATCTTCACCGAAAGGGCGCCCGGTTAACCCGGTTGTCCTCCTCGTAATAGAAGTACTGAGCGTCCCGTCCGAACGTCAGGCTCACACGGTGCCCCTCGTCCAGGATGATGTAGCGCTCGTCAGACCGCGGCTCGTCGCCGTTATCGGCGATCGCCTGGGCCACACCAGGGCCCACTACAAAACTGTCTGGCATGTCGTCCTCCTCAGGGTGAACCCCAGGTCGTGGTGCCGCCCTGCGCGACCAGCGCCCAGGACGAGCTCGGTGGCGGAGTACCGGTATTGCCAATGATGGCGATGTAACTCGACCCTTGATACGACACCACGTCATTGACCGCGTACGTCGTCGGCGCGGTCGACCACGCGCCACGCCAGTTCATGCCCGGCGCGCCTGCAGGACCCGTCGGGCCCGTCGGTCCCTGCGCCCCCGTGGCGCCAGTTGCGCCCTGTGGACCCGTGGCGCCCGTGGCACCCTGTGGCCCGGTCGCACCAGCGGGCCCGGTCGCGCCAGCCTGAGCCAGCAGCCCCCAGTTGGTCGGATCGGAGGGTGGCGGCGTGTTGCTGGTGGTGTTGTTCAGGCAGATATAGCTCGAGCCCTGATAGCTCACGCCGTCGTTCTTGGCGTACGCCGCGGGCGTCGTCCACGCGCCACGCCACTGCATCGTCACCCCACCCCCACCACTGACGATCGGCCCGTTGCTGCCCGAGCCGTTGTGGTTGTGGCCCGAGACCGGGTCGAACAGCCCGTCGGTCAGCCGCATGCTCTGCGCCAGCCAACGTTGCAGATACGTCTGGACGTCGTCGCCCTGGGCGTACTGCAGAAAGCCGACGACGCGGGTCTTCAGCGTCACGCGTGATTAGTGGTCGGGCGCCGCCAGGACGTGGTTCTTGTCCGCACTCAGGTACGCCGGATCGGTGTGCATCAGCACGTCGTACTCGGCCTGGTCGAACAGCACCGCGACCTTGTGAGCGTTGCCCACCGCGCCGCCGCTGGGCTCCATGCCCACGATCAGGCCGTCACCCGGATCGACGTACACCACTTTGAACTGAAACTCGGTCACGACAGCTGCCACCTCCCTGGCCCATCTTGCCTGTTCACCTGTAAACGCACATGCGACTCGGCGAGCGCGTCGGGGTCCGTCGCCGCGACCTGGCCGCACGGACAGCCATTGGTCTGCGCGTGCAGCACGAACATCTGTTGCACCGATGCGGCCTGCGCGCCGCCGCCCACCGGGTGGGTACTGCTGGCCTGACACACCGGGCAGACGACAACGAGAAAATCGTGGTTTTCGGAACCGTCCATGTTGGTGGTGTGGACGATGCTCGTGGGATCGACGGTACCTTCGTGTGCGCCGCCGCGGGCGTCGTCATGGACAACCTCCCAGGGACTGGCGGAAAAATCGGTGACGTACACAGACATGGGCTAAGGATTCGCCTCGATCGTGAGATAACACGTGGCATCGGGAGTGAAATACGCAAAGACCCCGGTACCGGTCGGTGTCGTCGAGAGCCGCGCCGTGCCAAGCGTTGGACTATCGAAGACCGGCTGACCGCAGCCTGACACCGTCCACGTCCCCACTTTCGTCAGGGTGGGCGTCACGGCCTTTTTGGCGGCAAACACGATGGGTCCGAACGTCGTGATATTCACGTCTCCAGCGTACGCGCGCACGTGAATCGTGTTCGCCGCGCCACCGAGCGTCTCGTAATACCGCAAGCAGCGCGCGAGGTCGTCGGCCGGGTGCATCGGCACGTAGTCCGCCGCCTGCGAGCCGACGACCAGCATGGCGTTGTCCACGTAATGTGAGCGACCTGCGCCCTGGTTCGGCACCGTCCGCAAGTTGCACGAAATCTTGTTACCGGTGGCCGCCGACGTAAACGTCAGCGAATACGTCTGGTACGTGGTGGTGGTGTTGAGCGTCAGGCTCGCAAGCTGCGTGGTGCCGTCCGCATCGAAGGCAATCATCTGCAGCACCCCGGTCGTCGCCGCGTCGCTCTTGATGCGCATTGACCACGTGTACGTCAGGCCCCTCCATGCACCCAACTCCACTGTCTGACCCGCGAGCAACGTGGGCGTCGTGCCAGGGTTACTCACCCCGAATGCCGCGCACGCGCCCGACCCCACATCGACGTTGGTGGTGTCTTTGCTGATGCTGACGCTGGCAGAGGTTCCTGCTGAGGAATTCCAGCGGTCCGCAGTGTAGCCATTCAGGGGCGGATTGTTGCCTCTCTGCCATACCTCGAACCCCCCGTTGGTCAGTAACGAGGCGCGTCCGACGTCGCTCGCGAGTTTGGCGTTGGTCACCGACGCGTTGGCCAGCGCCGTCCCCGCCAGGCTGCCGGCCACCATGGTCACCGGCGTGCCCAGGTTCACCCCGTTGACATCGGCACGGATCAGCAGCGACCCGTCACTCTTCAGCACGTTCAGCGCACGCGAGTTGGTCGCCTCAAGGTTCTGCACGCTCACCGCATAGTTGCTGGCGTCGTTGACCGACGTCTGGGCGACCGGCACCCCCTGACCGGACGTCCCATTGAGCGAGCCGACGACCTGATTCAGGTTCTGGGCCTGGATCAGGTCGCCAGGATTGACGCGGACGAATGGACTCATGGCGCACTCCAGTGGGCAGTAGTGTCGTATTTGCTCACGCCGTCATCCCAGCGTGACGCCGGCCACGTGACGGGCACCTCGGGATCACCCGCGAGCAGCTTCAGGGTGAGCGTCGCCACGATGACCGGCTCCGAGGTGCCCTTGCCGCTTTCACCGCGCAGGTAGATCACCCGCCGCTGAATCGGCGGCAGCACGAGCACGTCGTAGGTTTCGCTGAACTCGTCGCGCAGCTTGACGCGCCCGCCCCACTGCAACGGCTCGATCTTGCGGTAATCGTTCAACGGCCGACTGATATCTCGACCCCCGAAGCGGTCCTCGTTACCCACGCCCAACAGCACGTCGTAGGTGCGAATGCGCCGCAGCGCCGGCCGTAACTGGGCGCGGAGCATGATCGCGCGAATGGCGACCGGCAGCCCTGACGGGTTGGCGCCGCTGAGGTTCACCGCGATGCGGCGCCCGAACACGTCGCTGGCGCCGACGATCGTCGACTGCGGCGACTCGGTCGCGGTGCCAAAGTCCTGCAAGCTGGCGCCGTCGGACGAGGTCAGAAAATCGATCGTCGCCGAGGGGTTGAACAGACCGTCGGCCTGCACGTCGATCTGCAGCAGGTCTTTGGTGGTCACCGGGTGCTGCCAGTCCTGTCCAGGAATGTGCATCTTCCAGTTCGTGGCGAAGGTGCACTCGGGATCCTGCAACGGGTTCTCGGTGCGCGCAATGGTGCCCCAACGCAGGTGATTCGAGCTGTCGCTGGTCCGCACCGACCCGACCCACAGCCGCGGCGGCGAGGTCAGGGCACTGATCGCCAGCATGCGCACCTGCTCGCCCGGCAGTACCACCAGCCCACCGTGCCACAGCATCGGCGACGGACCGATGGCCTGCGGGCTGGCGCCGTAGCCGGCACCGTAGCCGAAGGGCGAGGTGCCCGCGTCACCCTGGCGAATGTCGCGCCCCCACATCAGGTACGAATCCGCCCCGTTGTAGACCGCGGCGATGATCCACGGACCGTACGAGGTCTGCGCCAGGATTTTGCCGCGGATGGGCGTCTCGTTGGGCAGCCCGTGGCCAGGCGTGACGGTGGTAATGCGGCCGGTGGTCGAGCCACCCGAGACGTCCAGACGGAACAGGCCGGCGATGCTGTTCACGTACATGCTGCCGTTGGCGCAAATGGACGAGATGCCGTTGTCGTCGTCAATGGCGGTTTCGTAGAACGGCATCAGGTTCGGGGTGAAGCCGGTCGTGCCGTCGACATCGTGCAGCCCGTTGACCTTGGCCACGTACACGTGGCCCTGGTCTGAGACCAGGCTATTGATGCCGTAGGTGGTGTCGCCGACGCTGATCGACGCACCCCAGTTGCCAGCCACCATCGGGTCCGCGGCGACATTGGCGACGCTGGACAGCGTGTCCTGGCCGATGAGCTGCCATGCCCCGGTGGTGCCGGTGGCTTGCGCCTGATACCACGCGTGCGCAATCGACTTTCGGTTGGGCCCGCCACCGGTCCACGTGCCGGTGGCGTTGCGCGCGAGCGGACCGGGCGCCGACGCGCTCGTCTGGCCCGTCGAGGTGCCGACGTACAGATTGCCGAGGAACGTGTCCATCATCCAGGCGATGTTGGCCGCGCCCAGGTCGAAGTCCTGCACCGGCGTGCCCGTGCCGTTCGGCACGCGGTACACGTAGCGGCCAGCGCCCACATAGAAGTGACCGTTGTAGTCCTGGCCACAGCGCGGCACGGCCTGCCCGGTGCCCGCCGGCAGCGTCACCTCGGTCATCAGCGGGCCCGGCAGCACCAGCCTGGGAAAGCGGCAATCGGCGTTTTCGGCGTAGGCGTAGGTATCCGACAGCAGGCGCCACGAGTAGCCAAAACCGAGGTGGAACGTGTCCATCACCAGCGGTTCCTCGGAGACGTCGATCGGCTCGCCGCTGATCTGGACGACGTTGGTTTCCTGATCGACCGACTGCTGCTGCCGCTGACCCGGCGCCGAGAACTGGAACAGCGTCAGGTCCAGGCCGTCGAGCGTGATGCTTTCGCGCAGCGGATAGGGCACGCTCGACGCTTCAGCCTGGGGTCAAGACGGTGTAGCCGTAGCCGTAGTTGTCGCGCGAGCGCACGGTGAGCACCGAGGGCCAGTGCTGTTTTCTCACCTTCGGATGCTGCAGCGTGAGTCGCTTCCACTGATTGGCCGCCGCGCGCGCCTGGGCACGCTGCTGCCGGTAACTGGCCTGGTCGTCAGGCAGGCCCCACTTGCTCAACTCGAGGAACACCCACGCCGCGCCGACGATCTCCATGCCCAGCATCGGCAGAATCGCCTGGTCAGCCTCGTTCTGCAGGCCCTCGGTGACCGCGAGGCCGAAGCCGGTGCCGCTACTCGGAAAGATCCACCGTGACATCGGCACGTAGAGCTGCGGCAGCAGCGTGTCACCGTCATTCAGCGTCTGGGCGATTTCGATGCCAGGGTTGTCGCCACCCGGCACCCAGCGCCAGTTGATCATCAGCTGGTCGTCGTCGTTGGGCTCCAGCCCCTCGGCGCGGTAGTACACCTCGACCACCTGGTCCTCGGCCTGCAGCCAGGGAAACAGCGAGCCGACGGGATACACGCGCTGGTCCTGCACGGCCGGTATGGGCAGTTTCTGCACCGTCCAGCACTCGGCGAGCACCTTGTTGACCAGGTCGTTCAGGCCTAAACGTCCTTCATACCGCTTCGGCGGCAGGCGACCGATGATCTCGATCGCGGTGGCCATCGGCGTGTTGACGCTGTGCGCGCGCTCAAGGGTGATGATGCCGGTGGTCGGATCCAGGCCCTGATACGCCACGCGCCGCACTTGCCCGGCGTTCGGACCCGCGGGCTGGTACTCCCAGGTATTGCCCAGAAAGCTCGGCTCGAGCTCGGTACTGAGAAAATCGGAGACGACGACCTGGTTGGCCTGCGAGGCGCCCGCGGTGGTGACCGTCTGCACGTTGAAGCCCGCGGTATCCGCGAGTCGGTGGCGGTAGTCGGCCAGCGTGTTGGGCACGCTCAGGCGTTGCCTTCGATGGCCACCGTCGCCGACAGGCGCGCCGGGCCCGTGGTCGTCACGGTGTTGATCTGCACGGTGATGCGGTCGCCAGGTCGAATGCCGACTCTGTTTGGATCGCCGACGGTGTTGTTGAACTCGCCCGTCCCTGAGGCAAGCGTGGGCTTGTTGCCGGCGGTCGCCCAGAGACTGGTGCCATTGACGAGCACGTCGCCCACGCACGCGCCGCCGCCGGCGGTCTGGGCGTAGAACTTGATGCCGGTGATGCGGCCAAAGACGACGGCCACGTACTCGTTGAGAATCTGCGCGGCCGTGACGGCGGCATTGGAATAGGCGGCGACGGTATCAACGACGTTGTGGGCCTGTGCGCGTGTGCCTGGCATTAGGGGAAAGCCTCCTGCCTGCTAGCGGCGTCGGTGGGAGCCGGCCGCCGGTTCGGGTTCTGGTTCGGGTTCGGGTTGTGGCTCGGGCGAGGGGATCTCGGGCTGGTCCTCGTCCTCCTCGTCATCATCCGGTGGTGGGATCGGCGTCGGGTCAGGCACGCCGCGCTGACCGTAGCCGAGACTCGCGAGCGTGCTGGCCACCACCGCGGCAATGGTCTGCACGTCGAGACCCCCTGCAGTCATCCCCGTCTGCTGCAAGCCGCCCACGATCGCCGCGCCCAGGTCCTGCTGCTGCTTGCGGTCGTTGTGCATCACGTCCTGATGCTGGCGCAGCGCGCGTTCCGTGGGCAGGTCATCCCTGCCGCAGTACTCGCACATCGGCGGCGCTTCCGGGAGGGAAAGGCCCGCCAACTGGGGAAAGTACACCGGGCGTGCGCCGCGCCAGCAACCCTGCGCTTTCGGCGAACCGGCCCCTGGCGCGCCGGTATGCGCGAGGTGGTCCTTGGCATCGCCGACGTGCCGCTCGCAGGTCGGGACCAGGGGGGGACGCAGGTGGTAGCCCAGATCGACGACCTGGCGCGCGCTCATCTCGCGCGCGCCGCCGGCCTGGAACAGCGCCTCGTAGGGGTGATCCATGTAGTAGGCACTCGAGCCGAACTGGCCGTAGTCGGCCAGCACCTGCCAGCCGCGGCGGATCTTTTTCATGAGCTCCATGTCGCTGGCGTCACAGGCCACCACCTCCCCGACGGGCGTGCGGCAGTAGACCAGGCCCTGGTCGGCGATGACCGCGTTCGGCGCGTCGGTACTCAGTGTTTTTTCGGAAGCCATGGCGGCTCAACTCCCTCGTCCGTGACGTATTCAGTGGCGATGGCGGGTCGATGAAAGATGGCGGCGTACTCCCAGTCGACCTCGTCGGTCATCAGGTGGGCGCCTTTGGGACCAAAGGTCGGCAGCGTTGAGACTCGCCAGAGGCTGTCGTCTTTGGTCAGCGGCGTGCGCGGGCCCGCAGGTGGTCGTTTGCCGAAGCCCTTGATCGGAACGACCGGCAGCGGCCCACGCGGTGGACGATCGCTCAAGCGTACGAAGGTCCAGCCCTGCTTGCTCAGCCGCCCGATCATGCGCTCGAGCGACCACTGCAGCCGCGCCTGGATCAGGTCCGGCTCGGCGCGCGCGGGAAGACGCACGTGGAACAGCACGGTGTACGCCTGCTGCTCGCGTGCGGGATGCAGGATAAGCGCGGGCATCACGAATACGACAGCGTGATGGACCCACTGGTGAGGTCCACCACAATGCTCGTTCGACAGGGAATGTCCAGTTCGAGCAGGGTGGCGACGGGCAGCGATGCCTGACTGCCGAACACGACCTGCGACCCGTCGTAGACCACCAGGCCGCTGGTCGCGCCGGTGACCAGCAATTTTCCAATGCGAGCGGACCGGTTCTTGATGATCTGGCCGGTGCCCGTGCCGATCGCCGCGGTGGTCTGAGCGTGGAAGCTTTCAACGGCCATCAGGAAAAGACCACGAGGCCGGCCCCGCCGGTGGGCGTGACCAGATACATGCCCGTGCGCGCGGGCATGTCGACGTCGTAGATCGTGCCCGAGGTGGGCGTGGACGGGGACACGAACAGGACCGTGCCGCTCGCGGCGCTGGGGTTGTCGTACACCGTCAGCGTGCCAGAGGTCGTGTTCAGATAGACGATGACTTTGGCCAGGCGGCCGGCGCGCGCCTTGATGACCTGGTTGGTGCCGCCGTTCCACACCGCGTACGTCTGGCCTTTGAACGTCTCTTCCACGCGGGATTACTTCACACAGAGCAGTTTGACACTCCAGTTGCTGGAGTTGGTGGTCGCCGCCGCGGCCTCGTCCGCTTCCAGTCGCTCGAACATGCCGTAGATCGTGTCCATCGAAACGACCCAGCTCAGGTCCAGGGGCGAGTACCAGGTGTGCGTCGTGGGCTGGCGCTGGATGGCCTTGAAGTAGTGCGTCTTGCTCCAGAACGCGCCCGTCGCATTCGGCGCGGTGCCCGAGAGCAACTGCGACTCGTACACGTCGGCACCGTAGATCTTGCCGACGCGCGCCTCCTCGACGGCGGTGCCGCCCTCGTCCTGGCCGACGTACAGCATGTTGGTGAATTTTTCGAGCTTGAGGAAGCCGCTGTAGGTCGCGGGCGGCACGGCGACGTACCACGGACGTGGCGCGGCGTTGTTCCTGAGCAGGGTGCGCCCCTGGATCAGGTTGTCGTCGGTGAGCTCCGCGCCGGTGGTGCCCACCGAGTTGGTGGCGGCCGGGAACAGGCCCGCGGCGTCCACGTCCATCTGGCGCGCCAGGGCGTAGGCGCCGGCGATCGTCGTCTCTGAGCGGATGTCGTAGCGCGACTGGATCTCGGCGATGTCCTCAATCATCTGCGCGATCGCGCGATGACCGTTGGTCATCGGCAGCACGAACTGCTGTTGTGTCTCGGTGATGGCCTGCGGCGTGAGCGCGGCGCCGGCCGCCTTGGCGGAGGCGGTCAGGTTGTGGCGCGACGGCAGGTTGATGGTGTTGGCGTGCTGATCGACGAGCGCACTCTTATCGTCGAAGAGCGCGGCGATGACGACGTCGTATTGGATGGCGCGGTTCAGTTCCGGTGACCAGACCTGGTCGATAAACACGGCTCCGGTCGTAATGGTGACGTTTGCGATTAGTCTACCCTCCCGCAACGGTCACTATACAGACTGTGAACCGTTGACAAAGTATAGTCAGGGCTATGGGAAGATGGGATGGCGTATGTGAACGCTGCGGAGGCAAAGCCCGAACTGGCGCGACGGTCTGTCGCCCCTGCTATCAGGGCAACAACATGCACCCGCCGTGTCCGACTTGTGGGAAACCTTTGTCGAATCGTCGCTGCAAGCAATGTCGCGATTGCTGGCGCGCGGCACGGTCGCCGCGACCCCACTGTTTGGATTGCGGTGTGTTGCTGCCGTTGGGCACCCGCAGTACGACAAAGCGCTGCTGGTCCTGCCACAGCAAGGACGCGATCGATGTGTGTGTGGATTGCGGCGTTGCGTTGCCCAACGGGAGTCACGAGCGCAAACGCTGCTGGCCATGTCATCTGAAGCTGCGTCGCGCGGCCGAGATTCGGCTGTGCACCTTGCCTGGTTGCGACAGACCGCACCGGGCCAAGGGGCTGTGCATGCGGCACTACTTGCATGAGCGACGGCGTGTCAGCGGCGTGACCTCTGACCGTTATCGAGCACGCGTTGGCCAGAGCGCGTGCCAACTCTGTGGGTTTGGTGAGATCACCTCTCACGTTCACCGCATCGTTGCTCAGGGTCCGTACACCCTCGGCAATATGGTTGCGTTGTGCGCTACGTGCCATGAACTGGTGCACCGTGGCAAGCGCCCGTGTCCACCAGCCTGGCAGCCGGTTTAGCAAAGTATGCAGCCCCCGAAATGGGCGTTGTCAGAACGCTCTAACTAGCCCTGAGTGCGGCCATTGGCGAAGTCGGCCTGGAGCTGCGCGGTGATCGCATCGATCTGGGCGCTGGAGAGTTTGGCGGCATCCTTCGGCGACATGGCCAGATAGTCATCAACACTGAGCCCGTTCAGGTTGGGCGCGCCGGCGCCGTTGGTGGCCTCGGGCGTGGCGCGCGAGCCGACGAGTCGGCCACGGGTGCCCTGCAGTTCGGCCTCGAGTCGGGCGACCTGCTCGTCGCGGCTCTTTTTTCCCAGGTCGAACGCGCGTTTGGCGAGCTCGGCCGCGGATGACGCGGAGTGCAGCGTTTGATACGCGTCCTGATCGACGCCGAGATCGGTCCCGAGATTGAGAAAATCGGCGGCCATCTCCTGCAAGATCTGTTGACGGGTGCTCTGCATCAGCGCCTGGGCCTGGCGATTGCCGGTGTACAGCTGCAGGATGCCCTGGCGGGCACGGTCCTGGGTGGCGTAGTCGGGCGACGCGAGGTCCGAAAAGAGTTGTTCGACGCGCTGGTTGGCCTCACGCTGCGTTTGTCGGAACTGGTCCTGCTGCTGGCGCTCGGCCTGTTCGCGCTCGAGGGTGGCGCGTCCTTCCGCCAGACCGCGCTGGTACGCATCGTCGCCGCGCTGGCGTCGGGTGCCCCGCGTTTCACCGTCTTTGTCAGAGGGTGGCGCGGCTCCAGCGACGTCCGACTCGGTCTCGGGTGCGCTCGCCTCGACAGGTTCCGGTGCGTCCGACTCGGGCGGTGCCGCGGGCTCAGGGGCAGGTCGCAGATGCTCGGGGTACAGACTGACGTCTGGCCCGAGGCCAATGTCGACCTGGGGGGAGCTCGTGTCCGGGCTCGAGGGAGCAGGTGCGCCTGTGTCTGGCGACGGATCTGGCATCGGAATGAGAAAAGAGACTCAGACGGCGTTACTGTACGTCAACACGGCCTTAGCAGTTTGTTGACCGATGCCGGCTATAGTCACGGCCGCACAAAAAGACGCCCGTGTCGCCAGTTGGCACCGCGACTCGAGCGCCTCGCACCAGAAAAAGTGAGGTTTTCCGATGCAGACACAACCTACCACCAAGTGGCTTCCGATTTCCTTGATTGTCCTCGCGGCGGCGATCGTCTTTGGCGCCGTGATGTTCGCGGGCCCCGTTCAGACGGCGACGCACTGCGACCAACTCAACCAGCAATACTTGAAAGTCCCATCTCCGCAAAACAAGGCGGAGTATGAACACGCGTGCGGCACCGCGGCTGCCGCGGCGACGGTAGACGCGGATATCTTTTCAAGTGCCTGCCGGTCCTACGAAATGGAGTACGACAGCGCCATCGGTCGGACAGGCGTGACGCCTGACCCGCGTGCTGCGCAGCAGGCTCAAGCGGCGTATGCCCAGCGACAATGCGGGCGATTGCCCGGCTACCCGACCGCACTCGGACAATAGGTCCTCGCTTACGCGCCCAACAGCGACTGCATGAGTGCGCGGTGCTGCAACGTCTGCAATTGCTGCTGCATGGACAACTGGTTGCCCAGCACGTCCGGGCTGTAGCCAACCACGGGCGCAAGAGCGCTCCCCGTCACCCAGTTAGCGCGACCGGCCGCATCACCAGTCCTGACGATGTCGCGCAGCACCATTTGCTGCGCCGCGGTCGAAGCGGCCTGATCGATGGTACTCAAGGCTTGATGCTGGCTGAAGGACGACATCTGCTGCCAGCGATCCGAGCCCACCAGTGGTCCCGCTGATCGCTGAATGATGGCACCACGATAGCGTTCGTAGGCCTGGCGTTCGTCCGGCCTCAGGGCGATCTCGCGCATAGGTCCGTAGGCGATCTTGTCCGGTGTGGCCGTGGGGGTGACGTCCGCGTGTTGCATGGCGGCCAGAATGGGCGTCGGCGTGCCGGGTGCCGTGCGCACGGGCAGCACTTCACCCGCGCCTTGCAGGGGGTTGCCGATTTGCCGACCGAGCACGTCCAGACGCGCCGGCAGGTTCTCGCGCAGGACGGGGATGTTCTGCATGACGTTCTCGGCAATGCTCTGGGGCAATTGCTGCGACGTCTGTGCCTGCAAGGCCTGACGTTGGAGGGGATCTGTCATCTGTGCGACCGAGCGGACCAGGCCCGACTCGGGCACCAGACCGCCGAGGATGCTCGAGGCGGTATCGGTCGCCCCGCGCAGGGCGGTACCGGCCACGCCACCCGACTGCAACGCGTCGTACAGGTTGGCCATCGTGCGCATCGGCGTGGCCGAAGCGAGTTGTGTGCCGACCTCGGACACCAGTTGCGCGGCCGCCGAGACGCGCGGGTCCTCGACGCCGTAGGCCTGTGGCCCAGCCGATGCCTGTTTGACAACCTGCTTGTTGTAGGCCTGCACTGCGTCGGCATAGGCGCCGGCCGCCATCATCGGCCCCTTGAGTTGGGGCGGCAGTTTTTCCCAGCTGTGATAGGCGCCGTCGGGAGCGAGAAAACTGTTGGGCTGGTTGCCGTCGCCGAGCCACACGCGGCGCTCGCCAGGATCGGTCGGCCCGCTGCCCGTGATGGTGCCACTCGTCGCCTTGCTGGCCAGCCAGACGCTGAGCGCCGTGCCGATCAGATTGTTGGTCAGCCGCTCGCTGAGCGGGCCCACGGCGCTGCCGGCGGGCGTGGCACCCATCGCCGCTCGCAGGCCTGACAGTCCACCGCCTGCCCCCTTATACGCATTCGCTAGGATGTCCGCGTACGGCCCCTTGCTTAGTGGAGCCTTGAGCGCGACATCTGCCGCCGTACCGGCCAGGCCGAGCGGCGATGCCTCGACCATCCGACTGCCTAGGGCCATGCCCATGCGGTACACCGGGAACAGCGCGTCACCGACCGGCCCGGCCTGATTCACAAACTTGCCGAAGGCGCTGGTGAGCGTGCCCAGGTCACCACGCGCGGCGGCGCGATCGCCCATGGCCTGCACCTCAGCGCTCACGGGCTGCGCGAATTGACGCTGAAACTCCGTGAACCAGGCCGGACCGCTATGCCCCGCCGCGGACGCCGCCTCGCCCGACGCGGCGCCATGCTCCATGGCCTGGATCAACTGCGAGGTCGCGTTCTGGAACGCGCCGTGCAGCGCGCCGGCACCTTCGAACACGTTGGCCAGCACGCCCGGCAAGCCACCACCGGCACGCGCAGACAGCGAACTCGGCCGCGCCAGGCTATCGCTCAAGCCCTGGAGAAAATTGTCAGTCCAGTTGACGAGGCCCGACTGCGCGCCCAGGACGCGACCCTGCAACCGACCGGGCTGGAACGTGGCGAGGTCGCGCGCGGCGCCCGTGACACCGCTGAGCATCGGCGACAGGGTGGCGTTGAACGCGACGTCGGCCATGGTGTTCAGTCCACTGATCACGCCCCCCTTGTAGAGACCCCCCAGCCAGTCGCCGAGCGACGGGGGCGTCAGTCCGGCAGCCGCACCCGCAGCACGCGCAGCACCCACGGCGCGCGGCACGCCAGCGGCAATATCGACACCCGGTCCGCCCGCGAGCGCGCCGAGGCCTGCGCCACCGGCGACCTTGAGCCAGCGGTTGGGGTCGTTGGGATCGGTCGTCTCGTACGCGCCGAGTCCACCCGCGGCACCACCACCGAGTGCGCGGGCAAAGGCGGCGTTGATTGCGGCTTCTTGTCGTCCGCCGAACGGCCCTCCACCCGTGCCCTGGCGTCCACTGAGCATATTTCTCAAGCCGGTGAGCACGTCGCCTGCGGCCTGAGGCTCAGGTGCCACGACCGGCTCGAACTGGTTGCCGGCGGTGCGCACGAACTGCGTCGCCTCGGGGTTGGCCGCGACGGCCGCCGC
>Ga0126379_10000771_pt1 | contig 18339 bp, 11 predicted proteins | sample PanSoiMetPlot_24_FD_92640 | JGI IMG/M metagenome (GOLD analysis project Ga0126379, IMG submission 92640) | Tropical forest soil microbial communities from Panama - MetaG Plot_24 | ecosystem: Environmental > Terrestrial > Soil > Tropical forest > Bulk soil | place: Panama | collected 2016-02-17
CATCCGCCGTTGGGCTTGCGAGTAATGACCGGCAGCTATGGCAACGCGGATAAGCTGATCGCGCTCGGCATCTTCGTGCACCGAGACAATCCGCTCGCGAAGCTCACCTACTCGCAACTCGACGCGATTTTTGGCGGTGAGAATCTGCGAGCCGGAAAGCGCATCCGGACCTGGGGCGAGCTTGGGATTGGCGGCGAGTGGGCTAAGCGTCCCATTCAGGTCTACACCGGCGTGCTCGACGCGGCCCCGGCCTTCTACTTTTCCCAGGAGGTAATGAAGGGCAGCCTCCTTTGGAACGGCGACCTACGCTACTTCGACGATCTTCCCGTGGGGGGCGCCAAGGACATTGAATCGGGACAGCGCACCGTGGATGCCTTGGCCAACGACAAGTATGGCATTGCGCTTTCGGGAGCGGGCTACCGGAATCCCAGGGTGAAGCTCGTCGCCGTTGGCCTCGAGGAGGGCGGGCCGTTTCTCGTGCCAACGGCTGAGAACGTCGCCAACCGCACTTATCCATTCGCGCGCTCGGTCTGGCTCTGCGTCAACCGTCCGCCCGGCGCTGCGCTTGATCCGAAGGTCGCGGAGTTCCTTCGCTTCATTCTCAGCCGAGAGGGTCAGGCGCTGGTGAAGCTCGACGGCGATTACTTTCCACTCACACCGGAGATCGCGCGAGAAGAATTGGCCAAGCTCGAGTAGAAGTGCGCCATGTGCCTCTCATCAGTTTGCGTGCCACCGGGTTGCCGTTCGGCAAGCCCGCGACAGTTGTTAACACCGCCGACTGTGCTATCGAGAATGGGATGGCCGCGGCGCTTCCCCCGGGACAGCGAGCAAGGGATGATTTTCCTCGGTTCGGCGTGCCTGCCTACGCGAGCCGGCTTCTGCGAACGCCCGCCAGTTTCGAGCTGCGAGTCGAGCGGGAGGACGGCTCGGCGTGTGCCCCGGTGCGAATGGACGACTTTAACGAGTTGCAGCGCAGAGAGCTCGTTGCTGATTTTCACTGTGTGGCAACTTGGACGCGTCGAGGTCTATGCTGGAGCGGATACGAATTTCGGGATTTTTATCGAAGACTCTTTTCCCCTCGCGCGCGACCGAGCGCGAGTTGCCACTACCTCGAGTTCAAGGCCCTCGATGGATATACCGCGTGCATTCTGCTGGAGGACCTGCTCCAGGGCGACGTACTTCTAGTGGATCGACTGCAAGGCGAGCCACTCCCGCTTGAGCATGGCGGCCCGATCCGACTCATTGTGCCGCAGCTGTATGGGTTCAAAAGCGTCAAACACGTCTGTGCAATAAGGCCGCGCGCAGACTATCGTCGCAGCTTTGCCGAACGCCGAACGCTTGCTCATCCGCGAGGCCGCGTCGCGCTGGAGGAGCGGGGGCGCGGTTTGCCAGGTCCTATCTACAGATTCATCTATCGCGCAATTCTTCCGCCCACGCTTTGGTATTACCGGCGCAAAGAGAATCAGGGAAAATCGCGCCGCTGACCTATCAATGCAACAGTGAAAGACCAGGGGTCTTTGCCTCGGCCGTCGCTCCCCGCTCCGGCCGCGCTTAGCTCGGCTTTTCCGCTGTCCAGACCGGAACCTGCCACAGCGCGTATCCCTTCGGGTCGCGGGCGCAGGCGATCATTTCGCGAAATCGCTGTTCGACTTCGGCGCGGGAAATGCCGGTGTGTTCGACAATCGAGTCGGTGTACCCATCGCGCCACGCTTCCCAGATTTTGGCGAACGTCTCGCGCGAAACGCGCACGGTGTCGACGACGACGTAGTCCGCGCGGATGTCTCGCATTCCGAGCTCGGCGAGATAGGTGAACGTCTTGCGCCCGACGTGCAGATCGCAGCCAATCGCCTTCCCGTACAGCGGCGGGATGCGCTGCCAGAATCCGTCCGAGTCGAGCGCCGTGGGATGGCACCAGAGCATGCCGTAGTCTTCGGCAATCAGGTGCACGCGACCCCCCGGCTTGAGCACGCGGACCATCTCGCGCAGGGCGCGTTGCGCGTCGGGCAGCGCCTGGAGGACGTGTCGCGAGACTGCCAGATCGAAGGTGGAGTCGCTGTACCCAAGCGACAGAACGTCGCCGCGCTCGAAGCGCACTCGCGATCCGAATGCCGCGGAGCGGGCGCGCGCAGTCTCGAGATGTGGCTCCTCGAGATCGATGCCGACGAACGACACCGTGGGAAACTTCGCCGCCAAACGAGCCGTTATCTCTCCCGTGCCGCAGCCGGCGTCCAGCACGCGCGCGCCCTTCGGCGGCGGATGCCGGGCAAAAATTGGCTCTTCTTGTGGCCAGATCGCCTCGGCCTGCGCCGCGAGGTTGCGCACCATGGACTCGTGCGCCATCTCCTTGGCCTGGGGGCTGCTCGGATTCATGCGTTCCGTGCAAGTTAACGGCGGCGCGGCGAACCGGCACGCCGAAGGTGCTTGAAGAATCCGCCAGCACTGTGACTTCAGCCGTTAGGACGACGTTCAACGCTCCTGTCCCCAGCGCCGGTGCGATGGGATGCCTACTCCTCCAGCTTCTTCAGCTGCTCGCGCACCACGGCGGCCGTCAATGGAAGGTATTTCCCGTCTCGCATCACTTCAGACTGTCCTTCCTGGCTCAAGACGTATTTCAGGAACTCCTTCACGTTGGGGTCCATCGCGGTTCCCGGTTTGACCGTGGTGTAGAAATACGCCTCTTGATACAGGGGATAGGTGCGGTTCTGGACTGCCTCGAGCGCGTGCTCGACAAATGGGCCGCTTTCGCTGGCGGCGACGGGCAGGCGCCGGATTGACGGACGCTCGCCGCGATAGCGATTGAACGCGATGCCGTACTTGTCACGAGCCAGCGCGTCGGTGATTTGGTCCGCCTGGATGTATCGCTTCCCGTTGGGCTGGACGATGTGCGCGTAGGCGTGGATGTTGTCATTCCATTTGTCGCTCGCCTTGAGCACTCTGTCTGCGAAATCGGTCGCGGTGTTGTATCGAAGATTGAATCCGTAGACATTGATTGGTTTGTTTGCCCATTCGCCCTTCAATCCGAGCTGCCCCCAGGTTCGGATGTTTTTCTCCGGCCCCCGCGCCCAATCTGGACGGAAATTCGTTCCCGCCCAGCCGCCGTCGCGCGCCGCGCCGAAAACGCCATCGAGCTGCTCCAGGGTGATGCCCTTGAGCGGATTGTCCCTGTGGACGAGGATGACGGTGGAGTTTTCCCAGCCGGCGACGTCGTACGAGCCGGTGACGGCGGTGATCTCGACCGGGTCGCAGCTCATCACCCGCTGATAGGCGAGCAGGTCGTAGAAGCTTGGCTTGTGCCCCATCACCAGGTCGGCCTGGTTGTAATAGAGCGCGCCAAAGGCAATCGCCGCCGTCGGCAAATAAAACGAAATCCGCAGGCCGGGTTGATATTTCGCGAACCCATGCTGCCAGTATTCACCCAGCTTGCCATCGGCGAGGTAGTTGCTGCCGTGGAGTCGAATCCAGCCGGTCAGCTGTTTCTTCGGCGCGTAATGCGGCAGGCCGCTCAAATCGAATTTCTTGCTGTAGTGAGGCTTCTCGCCGCGCTCAGCGACGACCGTGGCCCGTTCCGCTTGAGCGGCGAGCGACTTCTTCGTGTCCTCGGACGAGAGCGGTTGGGCCGGTAAAACATCCGCGGTCACCAGAGCAGCCGATACAAGCGTCAGTGCCGGAGCAATCTTCGCTGCAATTCCAGACATTCTGTGATCCTTTCAACCATCAAGCGCATGCAGATTGCTTCGGTTCACTCGAGCTTGGCGCGCTCGGCAGCCACCTCAGCTGGGGAAAGCGGCAGATACCCTTGCGGCGCCGCGGCCACCATCTCCTGGCCCTCCCGTGACAGGACGAGCCGCAAAAATTCGCGCGCGAGCGGAATCAGCGGCCGCCGCGCATAAATGAGCAAGAAGCGATCGAGCGGATAACGCCCCGCGACGATGCTCTCGGCCATGGGCGCGACGGGCTTGTCTTTCGCCGTTGCGGCGAGCGCCAGCGCGCGCACTGATTCCGTCCCTCGGTTGGCGGCGGCGAATCCGATGCCCGACGCATGGTTGGACACCGCTGTGACAACGTCCGTCGACTGCGGAAATCCCGCGAACTCCTTGCCGAACTCCCTTCCCCCGAGGATTTTCGTTTGCGCAAAGATACCGAGCACCGTCTCGGGGTTGAGCCCGTACGAGTGGATCGGGCGATCTGCCCATCCTCCCGTCGCGCCGAGAGCGCCCCAGCGAGTGGCTTGTCCGCTGAAGGCCCGCGCGGCCTGCGCCAGCGTGAGCGATCTCAACGGATTGTCTCGGTGCACGAAAATCGCGAGCGGACCGCTGAGCGCGCGCGGATTGAGAGAAGCGTGAGCCACTCGAAACAAAATCGGATCCCCGCCGGCCACGGCTCGATAATCGTCGAGTTGCTGGGGTGTGAATTCGCCGCCCATCGGCGCGAACGCTGAAGCACCCCTCGCGAGTGCAGCCGGTGCGAAACGCGTACCCCGGAGATCGAGCTCGAATCGGACATTGGCATGTGCCGTGACAAAGAGCCGCACCATCGGCTCGAGCATTTCTTCCATGTCGTTGTAGCCGACGACGGCGATTGCGCCACTGGACGTCATGAAGCCGGCGGACGTCGGAATCTCGATATCTCTTGGCTCGTAATGTCCAAGCGGCGCGTTCGGCTCCCGAGCATCCGCCACCGCAGCCGCAAAGAGGCAGAGGGCTCGAAAGGTGAAAGTCCAAAGGTGAGAGGGCCAGCTTCGCATCGGCTCGACGATTGAGCTTTCCACCGCTGCGGCTGCCTCACTTGCCGAGCAGGGCGCGGCTGCTCTGAACCTGATTAGCTCGCAGGGGAATGTAAATCGCGTGGTCAAGAACAACCTGCTGCCCTTCCCTGCTCAGAATGAAACGCAAGAACTCGTCGAGCGCCGGATTGAGCGGCTTGCCCGGCGCCTTGTTGACGTTGAAGTAGATCAGGCGGCTCAGCGGATAGGTGGCGAGGGCGACGTTCTCGTAGGTGGGCGCCTGCTGCGCATCCCCGGCATTGGCGACGAGCGGCAGCATTTTCACGCCTTGATCGATATAGGCGAGCCCCGAAAATCCGATCCCGTAGCGCTCGTCGGCCACGTGCTTCGCCATCGGGAAGACGACCTTCTCGAACAGGACATCGTCCCGCCACTCGCCTCGCTTTGCCCCAGTGCTCAGCGCCCTTTGGCGCACGAATTCCTCAAACCCGTTCCACGGCTTGATGCCATACGCTTTGATCGGCTTGTTCGCCCATTCGCCGGTCAGGCCGAGATCGCCCCACTTTGTCGCGGGCTTTCCGCCGCGATGGTGCGTGGTCGAATAGATCGCGTCGATCTGATCGAAGGTGAGCTTCTCGAGCGGATTGTCCTTGTGGACAAAGAACCCGACGGCATCGAGAGCTCCAAAGTGGCGATAGGATCCGCCGCAGACCGGAACGCTCAACGGGTCGTAGCCGAACTTGGCCTTGAAATCTTTGATGTCGTCCGGTCTGAGCTCGCGCGAGACGAAAACGAAATCGATGTTCTCCTTGACCAGCTCGACCGCTCCAAGGCTGCCGGCGTACGGCGGCGAGATGGAGAGGTTCACCTCGGGATGACGGATCTTGAATTTCTCGAGCCACTTCTGGACCAAGACGACCAGGACGTCCGACGCGGCCCCCTTGAAGGTGCCGGTCAGCTTTTCCTTGCGCGGTTGATAGGACGGCAGGGCGGGATCCAGCGTCGGCTGTAGAACTTCGGGCGCCGGAAGCCTTCGGCCGACATCGCGGCCCTCCTTCGCTTCCTCGGGCGTCTGAGGCTTATTGGAGGGCAGCGCTGGAGTCAGCCACTCCACCATCGGCCGCGTGTCTGACGTCTGCGCGAATGCACTTTCGGCGACGACGAATGCGCCGAGCCACACCGCGAGCTTCTTTGAATTAGTCAAGATGCGCTTCACTTTGCCCTCCCTGCAGCTATTTGCCATGGTCTTCTTCACCCTTCGCAGCCCAGACCGGCAGCGCCCACGTCAGGCCGAAACGCACTTCGAAGATGCTGCCGTCGGTGTGGTCCGCCACGCGCACTCCCGCGTCGAGCGACAGGCGGTCGCTTACCTGCCAAATCGCGCCGGCGAGCGCCGAGTAGGTGGTCGCCACGTTCCACTCGCGTTCGACGTACAACTCGGCGACGGGGCGCACAACCCAGTCGCGAGGACCCTCGGCGATGATGCTGGCGAAGCCGTCGAAGTTGTGCTCCCGCGAGACTGCGGCGGAGGTGTTGAGATGGAGCGTGAGCGCAGTCCATTTGTACGAGTTGATCAGGTTTATCTGCGCGCCGAAGTTGCTGCTCCCGCCCGGCTCTGGGAGGAGCGGACCTGCCTCGAGGGCGATGCTTAGACCGGTATCGCCCTGCAGAACGCCGCGACGAAGGACCGACTTGATGAAGATGTCGGTGTCGAGCAATCGGACACGCGACTGCTGAGGATCGCTGTCGATGCTGATGAAGTTCTTGAAGTCCACCACCAGCTCGAAGCCGCGAGTAATGCCGAGATTGAGGACCGTCGCCGGCGCGACGATGTAGTGACCGTCGGGCTGCGATAGGTACTGGGCAGGCCCCAGCTCCAGCTCGAACTCGCCCTCGGCCGCCACGTCCGCGTCTGTGCCGTCGAAGGGGCGATAGGCAAACGCCGGCCCGGCGGAAACGGTCGCGGTGACGAAAAGCCCGAGGGCGAGATCGAAGCTGGTGCGACTTCCCACGTGGAAAGGCTCGTCCGTCAAGCGCGGCTAAAGCGAAGGTCGCGCAGGTCGCGCTTGCGCGCGCGGCGGCTTTTCACCGCTCTCGACCATTTCTAAAGCCTTCGGAGCGAAGGTAAGGACGGTGAAGGTGTTCGGATAATAGCGATTGGGGTAAAAGGGAGCGACCGCCTTGTTGATCTTCTTTGCCGGATCGGCGGTGCCCTCCGCAGTCACCAGATACACCCTCTTCGTCTTCGGATCGAAAGCCATGGTGCGCGCGTAGGGCCGCGTCGTCGTCGCTTCCGCCAACCGGTAGGTGTTCGCATCCAGCTGATCGTAGATGACGAGGTTGCCGTCGACGCCGTTCGACGTATAGACCTTGCGGCTGTCGGCATCGTAAATCACGCCGTCGTTGCCTCGCCCGATTTCGGCCGTCGCGATGACGTTGCCGGACTGCCCATCCAGGACGGCGAGGACGGGCTTGCTTCCGCGGCAGCCCACGAAGATGCGCTTGCGAGCGGCGTCGTAGGCGAGGCCGGTGGGCTGCTCGCAGCCCTCGGTCTTCCATTGCGCGGTCACTTTGCGCCCGGCGACGTCGATCTTCGCCACCGCATTGCGGTCGCGAAGCGCCATGAAGAGATTGCCCTCGCCGTCGGGCGCCGTACCGTCGAGCTTCTTGCTGTCCATGGTGAGATCGCCGACCGGCTTTCCAGATTTTGCATCCACGAAGGCGACTTTGTTGCTGTCGCCCATGGTGAAGGCGATCTGCTTGGTCACCGGATCATAGAACGCGGAGTCGGCGTCCTCGCCGAGCTTGATGCGGTCGATCGTTTTCAGCGAGGAGAGCTGGAAGGCAGTCGTCGACCCATCCCCGTTGGTGGTGTAGCCGCGATCGAACTCGGGCACCAGGCACACGGCGTTGGCGTCCTCGGATTTATCGATCCTCCGCACGATTTTCTTCGCGTTGACGTCGTAGACCGTCACCCCGTCGGCGCGCCGCGCGATGAAGAGGTAACCGCGGCCTTCATCCAGCGTCAGGTAATCCCAGTCGGGCGACGCGCTCTTCAGGGTAACCGCGTCCTGCAGGCGATAGAACTGCTGCGGCTGCGCGGGCGCGACTTCGAAGCTCAACACCGCCGCGCCCGTCTTTCGGTCGCCGGTAGAGACGGCGACGTAGAGTCGCTTCAGCTCCGGCACCAGAATGCCGGTTTTCGCTCCTTCCGCCGTCGGGACCCGCGCGAGCTCATCGTAGTGGTCGGCGTCCTTCTGCTGAAACACGCCGATGTAGCCCTCGCCGCCGAGCGCGTAGATGCGCCGGTTGGCGGCGTCCCAGATCACTTGATCGCAGCGCTCGGGAGCCTTGAAGGTCGCGACCGTCGCTCCGCTGTCGGCGTTGACGACGATCAGCTTTCCGGGCTTGCGCGTAATCACAAACAGGCGCCGGTTGGGCTCGTCGAAGGCGATTGGCGCATTCTGCTCCGCTTCCTTGATGGGCCAGGTTGCGAGCACCTTCAGGTACTGCTTATCAACCACCGCAAGGTAATTTTTCGCCGGGACATTGATGTAGAGCTTGTTGCCCTTCTGCTCGATGGCCATCGCCTCGACCTTTTCGGCGTCGAACTTGAGGTCGCCAAGGCGCTCCAGGGTGAAGGGATCGACGGCCGATAAATATGTCTCTTGCATCTTCGCGTCGCGGCCGCCGTTGACGATGTAAACGCGCTTCGCGGAAGGGTCGTACGCCATTGCGTCCGCAGCGGGCGCAGCGAGCTTGAGCGTGCCCAGCGCCTTGTAGCTGACAGCGTCGATTACCTTCGTCAGCGCGTCGGCTCCACCGCTGTCGGTGACGATGAGACGCTTTTGCGGCTTCAGATAGAGAATGCCATGTGGCGTGTCGACGATGCCTTTCACGCTGCTCTGCAGCTTGCCCGTCTTGAGGTCGAACACATCGAGCGTGCCGTGATCCTCTGCGGCGAGCCAGAGGCGATTGCTGCTCAGGTCGTACTCGAAATGATCGAAATCGCCGGTGTAGCCGGGAAGCTCGGTGCGACCGAGCGGGCGCAAGGCTTCATTTGCCGCCACCGCAGGAAGCGCCGTTCCACAAAGAGCGGCGCAGAGCGCTGTCATTGTCGCTTTCATTTTCATTCCTTTGTTTCTCAAGGATCGAGCTCGACGAGCTTTTCGATGGAGGGAATGCGCTGGCGCAGCTCGTCGCGTACCTTCGCTGCCTTCGCCATGAAGACCTTTTCGTCGTCGCCCTGGTGGTACGGCCAGCCCACGCTGAGCGCCCCGACGGTAGTGCCGTTGGTATCCAGGAGCGGCAGCTCGACTCCGTAGCGCTTGCCGTTCGAGTACACGCCCGCGCGTGCTTGGCCAGTGGCGATGACCTTGGCATCGTCGTCGTCGGCTTTTTTGCCGATGCGCCCGAAGCTCGAGGCAATGATGATGTTGTCGCTGGCCTTCGGCGGCGTCACGTGCATCGCCAGCACGTTCAGCTCCGGATGTTTGGCCATCGTCTCGTCGATCAGCTTCTGCGCATGCGTCTTGGTGGTGGCGAGCGGCGAGAATGGGTGCGTCTCCACCAGCGTGCGCGCTTCGAGGATGCGTTTGGCCAGGCTGTCGCGGATCGCGATTGCCTTCTTCTCCAAAGAGGCCTTGTTGTCTCCTTGCTTGTAGGGGAACACCAGCCCGAGCGCGCCGATGTTGTTTCCGGCCACGTCGCGCATCACCAGCTCCACCTCGAAGCGCGTGCCGCTGTGGGCCACTTCGAGGTTCGTCTTTTCAGTGGTGATCACCCGCATGTCGTCCTCGTCGGCGACCTTGCCGATGCGGCCGATGTTCGAGGCGATGATCGGATAGTTGGTTACGTCCGGCGGCGACACGTGCATCACGATCACCAGCAGGCCCGGGTTATGCGCCACTGCCTGATCCACCAGCTCCTGGCCGTAGCTCTTCAAGGGCGGTTGCGCCTCAGCTCGGACCGGAAGCGCCACAACGACGGAGAGAAGCGAGGCGAGAGCATGCAGCATGCGACGAGTTCGAGACGAGGCGGAAGCACGGAGCTGCGGGCGAGACGAGGTCTGTGGGAATTTCGCTCCCCGCGGTCCGAAATTCCCACACAGTTCGCTGAAAACGTCGATCGCGTGCTCGAGGAGAATGTCGGTTCGGATCATTTACCTAGCTCCTGCAGCTTCTTCAGCTGCGCCTGGACGACCTCCGCCGTCAGCGGAAGATACTTTCCATCCCGCATCACTTCCGCCTGGCCTTCCTGGCTGAGAACGAAGCGCAGGAACTCCATCACCTTCGGATCCATCGGCTGGCCCGCCGCCCGATCCGTGTACGCATAGATCCGCGAGTAGAGCGGGTACGACCGGTCGTGCAGCGTTTCGAGCGAGTACGGAACGTAGGGCCCACCGTCTTTGGCGGCGATGGTGAGGATCTTCAGCGACGGTGGCATCGCCCTTCCGGCGAGGTTCGTCGTCGGAGCAGCGATATAGGAAATGCCATAGCGATCCTTGGCCAGATCCGAATTGAGCCCGCGTTCCAGCTTGCCCGCGGCGGAGACGTAATTCGCATAGATGCGAAGGCGTTCGTTCCACTTGTCGCTCGCCTTCAACACAAGATCGGAAATTTCCGTCGCCTGGTGGTAGCGCAGGTTTAGTCCATAGACGTTAATCGGCTTGTCCTTCCATTCGCCGGTGAGGCCGAGCTGGCCCCAGGTGCGGATGTTTTCCTCTGGGCCGCGTGCCCAATTGGGACGCCAGCTGGTGCCTTCCCATCCGCCGAGGCGCTCGGCGCCGAAGATCCCATCGAGCTGCTTCATGCTCAGCCGCGAGATCGGGTTGTCCTTGTGCACCACGATGCCGTACCCGGGTTGCCAGCCGGGCACGTCGTAGGAGCCGGTCGCCAGCTCGATCTCGATCGGCGCGCGGTCCTTGTAGCGCTCGAACAGCTCCTGCTCGGCAAAGGTAACCTTGCGGCCGATGCCCAGATCGCCGGCCCCGAAAACGAGCGCTGGAACCGCCGCCAGCGTGGTCTTCATCTGGAAATCGAATTTCGCGTCGGGATGAAATTTCCGGAACGCCGCTTCCCAGTAGCCGCCGAGGAATCCGTCGACGATGTAATTGCTGCCGCAGATGCGGAGGGTGCCGCTCACTTTGTGTTGCGGCTGGTACTTGGGCAGCACGCTCAAGTCCCACTTCTTCGTATAGGAGATCATCTTCCCCCGCTCAGTCATCATCTTCGCGCGGGCCTCTTGCATCGCCAGCCCTTCGGTGGATTCCTGGCCCGGCGCTTGGACGGCGGCGCCCGTTGAAAGAAAAGCGCCTGCCGCCGCGATCGCCACTGCCCTGTTCATCGATCTGCGCTCCATTTCGCGGACAGCCTTGCCGGCCAAGCTAAAGGCAACCTGAAGCGATTCTGAAATGCTTTTCAGTTACGGCGGCGCTTCAGGTCACGAGGCGGCATTGCGAGGTGGGCGTGCGGGTGTCCATGTTGCGGCCGCGGTTGAGATGATCGTCGATCTCCCCGGCGCTGCCGATCATGCGGGCGTAAAGGAAGAGCGTGAACGCCGCCGTCTCCAGCGCCTTCGATGAGCATTCGCCGCTGCGAAACGATTGCCAAAGTATTTTCAAAAGCAGCGCCGCGATCACCGCGTCGACGTTGACGCAATACACAGTGCGCGACACGCCCGCTTCGAACAGGGCCTGAACCAGAGCTCGGTAATAGTCGTGGAAGACGTTGTATTCGCCGCGCTCCTTGAGCAGCTCCCAGATGTACACCTCGCGGGGATCGTGATTGACCGCCTTGTCCTTGAACACGGGATGATTGACGCCGGGAATCTTCTTCAGCTCGAGGCTTCCGGCCGCTCTCCTGCTCGATTTGTAGCGGGCGTACTCTTCAGCGCCGCGGCGGGCCAGCGCCGCCAGATCCAATCCGTGATTCGGATTGCTGGGATCGCTTAGCTGCGTCTCCCGGAACTGCTCGATGAGGAATGCGATTCCCTCATAGCCGTTGCCGCCGTGGGCGTAGCCCGAGTGAGTCAAAAAGCCGACCATCGCCTTGTTGAGCTGCACCCGCTCGGGGCTCTCCGGCCCGTCGGCGGAGACGGCGCCTTTCGCTCCCTGGATGGTGATCGCGCCGGGGCCGTTGGTGATCAGGAGCCCGACCAGCGCCCGGAATGCGAACAACTCATCGAGCCTCGCCTCGCGGCCTAGGAGCGCGCGGCAAGCGACTTCGGTCAGCGAGCGCTTGCCCGCGATTTCTTCGAGGGGGATGCCGCAGAAGCGATCCTTGCGGTGCTGGCTCGCGTCGACCGAGGCGCCGATCGCGCCGCCCAGCAGTCGGATGAACCAGGGCAAGTTCTCGGCCGAGAGCCGAGAGATGAGCTTGCCCTGCAGCGGCTCCCACGCCACGGTGGTGGTGATCGCTGCCAGCACTGCATCCGCATTCGGCCGCGCCTCGACGCTCTGCAGCCAGCGCACGAAGACAGACCGCGCCCCGCGCGCCTTGAATCCCGCCAGCATCAGATCGGCGTTGGCATCCGGTCGATCTGAACCGAGCAGCTTTCGCATTTCCGCGTCGACCTTCACCAAGCTCAAGTCGAAGCGGTCGTCGAGCGGGCTCCTCAGGCCTGCCTGCGAAAACTTTTCCACCAGCGCGCTCGCGGCCTGGCGCGCGCGCTCGACTCGGCGAGGCCCGAGGATGCTCAAGGCTGCAGCGATGACGGTATTGGGCGAGTTGCCGGCCTCGCGAGCCGCTTGTGCCGCGGCGAGCGCCGGATCGCCGTAGAGATCGATCGCCGCACCGAGGGCGATATTGATGAGCGCCTGATCATTTTCCGCGCCCAGCCCGTGCACCAGGGCAAGACAGACATTCGCTTCCATCGATTGCCGCGCGGCGTCGAGCATCGAGACTCCGTACAGGCTTGCCACCTGCGACTTGGGGTCGAGCTGCGACGCTCCGGAGGCATCCTTCATCGACTGCCGCGGAAAGACGACGCCGACTTGCTGATCGAGCGCGGCGATCTGCTCCTTATAAGGTGGAACTGCCTCGACCAGGGGCAGATCCAGCTCGCGGGGCAGCTCCAGCTTTGCGTTGGAAGCAAACCAGGGCTTGAGGGAGAGGTTTCCCTCGGGCGCGAAATCGGGACGCGCGCCATTCTCGGCCATGATCGCGCTCAGCGCTTGCGGAACGTGGGCGATGTTGGTGACGAGCGCCCCGCGCGAAGAGAAGACGGGCCGCTCGGGCGTGAAGATGCCGTCCACGTCGAGCTTGGACATGAACCATCGCTCCTTCGCCGCCGCATCGTCGTCGCCGCCTGCCAGCGCTCCGGCGTGGCCGACCGCGCGCGTCAGCTGCGATTTCCAGCGGCCCACGACGCATGCCACCAGCGGCTTGCTGAACTCGGCTTCCAGCTCGTAATGGCCGCCCGGCTCGCAGTAGAGGACGGCGGCCTTGCTGCGCGCATCGTTGGCGAGCGCGAAAGCAAACTCCGGCGCGGCGTAGTGAATGTACACGTCCTTGCCGCTGGAGATGAGCGTCGTCGTGCCCCACCCGGCGCTGAGCAAATAGGTTGCAATGGTGGTGGTGAAGCCGCCGGAATTGGAGAAGATGGCGATCGATCCCTTCTTGAGAATCTCGCCGGGATTGTCGCCCCCCAGCGCTCCGCCAATGCGCACGCGGTTCCAGGCGTCGGCGACGCCCAGGCTGTTGCCGCCGAAGATGTCGACGCCTCCTTGCTGACCGAGGGCGCGGATCTCCCGCGAATCGTGAACCGAGAGCTTCTCGGTGACGATGAAGATCTTCTTCAGCTCAGGGTTGACCCGGATCAGCTCGGCCACGCCGTCGCGGGCGGCGGAGGGCGGCAGATAGATGACGCCGCAGTTGAAGCGATGGCCGGCCTCGAGTCCTTCGCGGACGCTGTTGTAGACGGGAATATCACCAATCGCCGTCTTCAAGGATTGGCCGCGCCTGCCGGGCGAGGTTCCGAACACGACGTTGCCGCCGGACCAGGCGTGGCCGATCGGCGTCACCAGGCTCGACTCGGCGCCGAGGATATTCAGGACGCACACGCGATCGTCGCGGGTCGCCACCTGCGCCAGTGAGCTGATCCCCACGAAATATCGAAAATTGCCGACGCCTTTCTGGTGCATCTGACTATCCCAATCTGGCTTTGAGCTGCACTCGCCCGCCCGCCTTCATCCAGGCATCGGCGGCCTTCGCATAGCCGATGACCTCGCTCACGTCGGAATCGAAGCCGAACATCCGATAGGGCAAACGCAGCGCCTCGAGCGTGTCGCGCAGCACACCCATGCCGCGGATCAAATTGGGCCCGCCCCGGCCGACGACCACGTAGAGCGGCGTGGCGCCCATCTGGCTGAAGTGCGCCCGCAGCGCATCGGCGATGGCGCGGAAGGTCTCGTGGATGTCCGTGCTGTTCGACTTGCCACCGATGATGAACAGGACGTTCGCCTGCGCAAGCCAGTGCTTGAAACAAACCCGCGCCACGTCGCGCATCTTTTCGTAGGGTGGGTTTCCGCCGAAATCGGAGGAGATGATCGCGTCGTCGCCGAGCATCCCGGTCACCAGCGAGTTGGCGCCGCCGCCGAAGGTCGGAGCGAGGATGGTGCCTGCGGGATTGATGATGTACACGTCGCTCTGTCCCTGGTGGGTGCGCAGCTGGTTGATCTCCTGCTCGAAGTCTGAGTAGTCGGCGGTGAACACGTGGTCGGGAAGTCCCAGGCGCTGCCAGCGCGGGTCATCGCGGTCGAAGCCGCACTTGAAGTCGCACGCCACCGGCGAAAGGCGCCCTCTCGGATCCGGCCGTAGCCGGATCGGGTTCAGCTCCAGCGTCGTCATCCCGAAGTTGTGAAAGAGCTCCCACAACTTCGGCAAATGCTGCACCAGCGGCGAGATGATGTTCTTCGGCGCGTCGAGGTCGGAGAGGGCGTTGGCGACCACGAAGGCCTTGAGGCCCGTCAACGGATCGAACGGGATCTGCGCAATCAGCTGCTCGTCCAGCTCCTCGATGTCCACGCCTCCGCAGCAGCTCAGCGTCATCGTCGGGGCGCGGAAGCGGGTGCTGTCGGTGATCGAGAAGTACACCTCGCATTCGGCCGGAACCGCTCCCTCGAAGGTCACGCCGTTCGCCTTGACGAGGACGTTCCCGACCCGGTGCTCGGCGAAATAGAGCCGCTCCTTCTCCTTCAATGCGGTTTTGAGATCGCTCGCGCGGCCAACCAGGCCGGCCTTGCCTTTCTTGCCCACTCCGCCCTTGAACACCGGCTTCACGAACACCGAGCCGTGCCGGCTGATGAGCGACTTGATCTCGTCCTCGGTCGCGGCTGGGCCCAGGACCTCGGCCGCTGGGTAGCCCACGAATTTGAGCAGCGTGGAGCCGTGGAGCATGCCGGTGATTTGCATGGCCGGCGGAACAAGCTATCCGCCGAGGATGAAGGCAACCTGACGCGATTCTGAAATGCCGTTTAGCCGGGCCTTCACGGTCTGTCCGACTGACCTGGTCGGACGACGCACTGCTTCAATGAACGGGAATTCAGGGAGGCTTCAGACTTGATTCAGCCTTGCTTCTTAGCGTGCCCTCGCGTGAAGTCTGACAACTCATTGGAGTGATCATGCCTCTGATTCGCCACGCCCGCAGCTCTCGATCCATTTTCTCCCAGGTGGCAAAGACTTCGATGGCAATCGCCGACGCGCTCATCCTCTGCGCCGGTCTTCCCGCTCCCGCGTTCGCCCAGGCCGCCGGCGCCGGCAAAAGCTACGGGCAGGACCTCGTCGAACGGACGGTCGCTCGGCATCCGGAGCTGATCGGTCTCGATATCCACGCCACGCCGCCGGGCAGCGACCACAGCGTGATCATCGCTTCCATCCACCGCGACCGCGTCGGGCAGAAGACGGATCCCGACGACCTCGAGGTGTTTCAGACCGGCAACCCGCGCGTCGAGATAAACCGCGAGGCAGACCAAAACGTCGAAGTGGGGGTCCAGCTGCACGACGTGACCGGCCGAGCCGTCGGCGCGGTCGAGATGACTTTCCCGTACAAATCGGGCACCGACGAGGATGCGCTCATCGAGCAGGGGCAGGAGATCGAGCGCGAGATGCGCCGGCGAATTTCCGGAGAAGAGGGGAAGGGTGCGGCGGAGTTGGTCGCGCCGGTTCAGCTCGACCCATCGATACCGATCGATACCTATGCTCAATTCCTCGTGGACACCATGCTGGCAAAGCATCCCGGCGTCGCCATCATCGCCCTGCACATCAAGTCACCCACCGGGAACGACTACCCGCTCCTAGCCTCCAACATCGGGCGGATCGGCAAGCCGGCGGACGAGAGCGACCGGGCGGTGATCGAGACCGGCAAGCCGAAGCTCGCCGTCAGCAAGGACAGCGACCGGCTCGAAGTGAAGGTCCGATTGCAGGACGTATTTGGCGACACCGTCGGAGCAGTCGCCGTCGTGTTCCCCTACGGGGGACACTTCAACCAAAACCAACCGACGCACCGCCAAGCAGTGCTCGAGCGCTCCCTCCTCGAACAAGCCGAAAGCATCCGCGACAAGCTTCGCAAGCATATTGCGGATGCCGGGAACCTGTACGAGCCCTATCCCTACGAGCCCAGCGCCCCGGCCATCCCGGCAAACAGCTTGTGCGGGGCCGTGATCGACTGGGCGCTCGCCAAGCATCCGGAGGTTCTCATTCTCGCCCTGCGCGCGCAGCTGCCGAACGCCGCCGGCTATCCGATCCTCGCTTCGAACGTCGGGCGAATCGGCAAGAAGGCGGATGCGGACGACGTGAAAGTGGTCGAGACGGGCAAGCCGAGGGTCGCGACTGGGGAGAAGAGCATCGAGGTGGAAGTGCAGCTGCACGACAGGTTGGGCAAGACCATCGGGGCCATTAGCGCTGTCTACCGGTACGCCAAGGGCGATAGCGAATCCGGATTCGTGGCGAAGGCCGAGGCCCTCGAGAGGGAAGTACGTCAAATGATTCCGTCTGCACCGCGACTGGTCGAGCCAATCCGGCCTCAGCAGAGCGAATACGACATTCCAGAGCTGGGCAACGTCCAGGAGCTGCCGATGACGAAGGCGGTGGTGTCGGGGCGAGCCCTCGAGCAAGGCGCGCAGGAAGGTTACTCCGAGGCGATCAAGAACGTCGCGGGCGTGGCGCCGGCGAACTCGAAGGGAAGCCCGAACGACTCGATCTACATCCGAGGCATCAAGCTCAATCTGTTCTCGAACTACCGTCTCAACGGAGGTCTGCCGACAGCGGGAGTCATTACCACGCCCACCGAAAACAAGGAGCGGATCGAGACGTTGAAAGGGGCCAATGCGCTCATGTTCGGCGTCGCCAGCCCCGCCGGCATCATCAACCTTGTCACCAAACGCGCGGGCCCGGTGGACGTCACCAGCGCGGCGCTCGCGGGAAACTCATTCGGCCAAATCGGAGGCTCGGTCGACATCGGCCGCCGGTACGGCGCGGAGCGAGAGCTGGGCATTCGAATCAATGGCTCGGCGGTCTACCTGAATAACGGCGTCCGCAATATGTACGGAGACGGAGAATTCGTCAGCCTGGGCGTCGACTACAAACCGAGCGACCGCTTTATGCTGCAGGGCGATTTCGAATACTACCGCAAGCACGTCCCCGAGCAGGCTGGCGTCAGTCTGCTGCCGGCGGTCAACGGCGTCGTTCCCCTCACCCCCGTCCCCGATCCGAGAAATCTGCTGTCCGGACGGTGGGCCATCTACACGCCGGACACGAAGAATGCGCAGATCCGTGCCGACTACGAGTTCACCGATAGCCTGAAGCTCGTCACCGAGGCTGGCGGCTCCTGGGCGGGCCGTTCGCGCTACAGCGTGCGAATCGGGAGCTACGATTTGGTCACGGGCGATAATGGCCAGGTGACGGTCAACTTTGTGACCCAGAGGTACCAGAACCTGTTCGGTAGGGTCGAGCTGCTGGGCCGCGCCCCGACCTGGTTTCTTCAGCACCAGCTGACTCTCGGGGCGGCGATTTCCGACCGGCAATCGGCCACGCCCACCCAGAACAACGTCGTCCTGCCTCAGAAGCAGAACATCTACGATCCCATCACGCTCGACCCGCCCGTCTTCCCCAACGCGCCCACCTCGCTGCCGCTGCAGACGAGCACGGACCTGGGAGTCTATGCGTACGACATCATCTCGATTGGCTCAAAGCTGAAGCTCCTGGGGGGCGTGCGCTACACGACCGACAGGGAGAACAACGGCGTGAAGAAGAGCACGCAAAACGTTTGGACGCCCGCCGCGGGGGCGCTCTTCGACGTGGTTCCGAGCCTCACGCTGTTTGCGAGCTACATGCAGGGTCTGGAGGTGGGTGCCACCGCGCCGGTCAATGCCAACAATGCGTACGAGATCCTCGCGCCGGCGGTGTCGACCCAGTACGAGGTCGGCATTCGCGACTCCCATATCAAGGGCTTGTCGGCAAGCATCTCGGTTTTCGACATCACTCGTGCCAACGCGGTGACCAATCCCACGACCAAGATCTTCGAGCCCGCAGGCAACCTCGATTACCTTGGCGTCGAAGCAACGCTCAGCATCGAGATCCTGCGTCGCTTGACGCTCGATGGAGCAGGGCAGTGGTTGC
>Ga0126379_10000772_pt1 | contig 18335 bp, 12 predicted proteins | sample PanSoiMetPlot_24_FD_92640 | JGI IMG/M metagenome (GOLD analysis project Ga0126379, IMG submission 92640) | Tropical forest soil microbial communities from Panama - MetaG Plot_24 | ecosystem: Environmental > Terrestrial > Soil > Tropical forest > Bulk soil | place: Panama | collected 2016-02-17
GGGTGCGCACCATCGGGTGCTCGATCGGCCGGCCGTACTTCGCGCGATCCTCCGGGCGCGTGTCGAGACGGTTCTCGTCGAGCGTGTTGAACGTCGTCAGTGTCTCCAGCCGATGGCGCTCGTCCTCCGGCAGCGCCTGATAGGCCGCCCGCATGTTCGCCACGCTCGTGCCGCCGCCCGCGGAGGGGATCTCGACGCCGTAGAGCAACGTCGCCGCAGGCGGCCGCTCCCGGTTCGTGTGATCGGTGTGCCACTGCTCGGCCGGGCGCTGGCCGTTCCGATGCCAGATGAGACCGATCAGGGGAAACTCCGGCATGTTGTGCTGCGAGTAGTGCTGCTCCATCGGCGGGCCGAACGCGGACGCGGCCGCCAGGTACTGCGCGGGCGTCAGCGACTGCCCGCGAAAGACGAGCGCCAGATGCTCGGCGAGCGCTCGCGACAGCGCGTCGCGGGTCGGCTGGTCGATCGGCGCGCTCAGGTCGACTCCGGTGACCTCGGCGCCGAGCGAGGGATGAAGCGGGGCGATCCGCATGCTGGCCATGGCGTATCCTTCCTCAGGACGAGGTGGGGAAGATTGGCCGCTCCGCGTGCCGGGCGCCGATCATCGCGAGTGCCGCGGGGCGAAATGTAGATGAACAGGAGCTTGCAGACCTCGCATCGCGATGAACCAGCGGGCCGAGCGTCACGCCCACACCGTACCCATCGATCCCGGGGCTGTCAACCCGCGCCGGTGTGAATGACGCGACGCCGCGCTTGCGAGATCGCACGGTCGAATCTCGAGCAAAGGAGAATGCCGTGGACGACTTCCCGAGCTGTCTCTTGATCGTCACCGCCGAGGTGGATGCGGATGTGGAGGCCGAGTGGAATCGCTGGTACGACACGGTGCACCTGCCCGACGCGCTTCGCTGCCCTGGCGTGCGGCGCGGCCGGCGGTACGTGTCGGCAGGGCAGATCTCGGCCAGCACGCGCGGCGACACCACACGCACCGAGACGAGGATCTACACGACGATCTACGAACTGGATAGCCCCGCCGCCACGAGCACCCCCGAGTTCCAGGCCATGCGCGGGTGGTATCAGTTCGCGCCGCGCGTGCGCTCCCGCACGTGGACCGTCGTGCCAGTGAGCTGAGCGGGTCGCCGCGCCCGCGGGCGCGATCGTGCTCCACGAGCGGTTGCGTCCATCCCGTCGAATGCTGTCCGCGCCGAGGCGCCGACAGCGTCGTCAGACGTCCGTCTGGCGCTCTTCCAGGTCCAGCTCGTGCTCGAGCGAGCGCACCACCTCGTCGTCGATCGCGCCCTCCGCCCGCAGCCGCAGGAGCGCCTCGCGCTCCGAGTCGATCACCGTGCGGCGGATCTCGCGGTGCTCGATGAGCTCCTGATCCTCCTCTCGCGAGATCGAGGCGTCGCGCTGCCGCTCGACGTGTTCGGTCCGATGTTGATACGTGGCCCGCAGCTGGTCGAGCAGCGGGTGGTGGCCCGGCCACACCGGATAGAGCTGGTCGATGCGCCGCGCGGCCGCGTCCAGGAGTTGCTGCCGGGCGAGGGCCTCCTCCGCGCGGACCGCGACGTCCGCGCCGAGCCGGAGTCCGCGGATCAGCCACGGCAGCGTCAGGCCCTGGCCCAGCAGCGTGAACACGATGACGGTCAGGGTAATGACGAGCAGCGCCTCGCGCGCCGGAAACGGCCCGCCATCGGGTAGCGCGAGGGGCAGCGCGAGCGCGGCGGCCAGCGACACGACACCGCGCATGCCAGCCCAGGACAGCACCAGGGAATACGCGAGCCGACGGGAGCCCGACTCGCCGCGCGGGAGTGCGAGGCACAGGGTCGGGAACATCCACACGGCGCGGACCGCGAGCAGTACCAGGCTCACGACCAGGCCGATGCCCACGAGCCGGATCGCCGTCGCCGGGGCCAACGCGCGCAGCAGGAGCGGCACCTCGAGACCGGTGATGATGAAGACGAAGCCGTTCAGCAGGAACGTGATCGTATCCCAGACCGCGCGGCCGGTGAGACGCGCGTCGGGGCCCATGATCTCGGGGCGGCGGTGGCCCAGGTAGATCCCGGCGACCACCGTCGCGATCACGCCGGAGCTGCCGAGGTGCTCGGCCGAGAGGAATGCGGCGTAGGGCGTCAGGAGCGAGATCGTGATCTCGACCGGGGTGTCCTCGATGCGCGCGCGAATCTCCGCGATGACCCAGCCGATCGCGAGGCCGATGGCCGAGCCGCCCAGCATGGCGCCCGCGAACGTGGCGGCGCCGGCGGAGGGCTTGAACGCGCTGCCGGCGGCCGTCGCGATCGCGATGCCGTAGATCGTGAGCGCCGTCGCGTCGTTGAGCAGACTCTCGCCTTCGAGAATCGACACGATCTGCCGCGGGACGGACAGGCGGGCCGCGATCGCCGTCGCCGCGATCTCGTCGGGCGGCGCGACGATCGCGCCGAGCGCGATCGCGACGGCCCACGGGATCGCGGGAACCATTGCGTGGGTGACGGCCGCGGCGGCGAACGCGGTCGCGACGACCAGGCCGACGGCCAGCGAGGCGATCGCGACCAGGTTCGCGCGCAGGCTCCGCACCGACGTCGAGAACGCGGCGATGTAGACCAGCGGCGGCAGCACGAACAGGAAGATCAGGTCTGGATCGACCTCGACGCGCGGTGTGCCCGGGATGACGCCCAGGACGAGGCCGCCGATGACGAGGAAGATCGGGTACGCGATGCCGAGCCGCCGGGCGATGAGGACCAGCCCGGCGACGGCGATCAGCAGCGAGAGGACCAGCTCTGCGCCGGGCATGGCGTCAGCCGTCGTGCCTCGCCCGCAAGGCCCATGGCGACCGTTCCGTCTGCGACCTCATGGACGCGGCGTCGCGGGCTCGCCAGGGTCGATCAGGCGGAGGCCTGCCGGCAGGCTCTCGCCGAACGCCCGCAGCCGCTCTCCCTCGGATGGCGGCAACACCTCGATCAAGCGAACCGGCGCATCGGGGGCGACGCCCGACGCGGTGATTCGCTCGAACAGGTCGCGGCCGACGTCCTCCTCGACGTCGAGCGCCGGGTCACCGGTGCGCGCGGCGATCTGCACGATCGTCGCGGCGGAATCGGCGGTGAGCGGCGCCGCGTCGAGCACCGTTCGCGCCCACCGGGTGGCCGCGCCCGGATCGACGACCGTGTTCAGCGGACCGTACAGCGGCACGCGCGCGCCGGTGCGCCCGAGCGCCCACAGCAGCGTGCGGTTGCGCGGCTCGCGCGCGAGGCGAGACACGAGCTCGCCTCCCAGCGCGCGGCGCTGACCGGCCGGGACGTGCTCGAGGCTCGCCAGGAGCCGCAGCGCCTCGCGCTCGACCTGCGGCGGCAGCCGCCGAGGCCGCTTCCCCGGCGGAGCGAAGAGCAGCGCGGCATGGCGATCGTAGATCTCCTGCTGCTGCCCGGGCGTGAGGCCGCCCGCCACGCGCTGCCACAGCACGATCCACTCCGCCTGGCACTGGACGTCGTTGGGGAACGCGACGCCTTCGAGATACAGGCGGCGCGCCTGGGTCATCCGCCAGTCGTCGAGCGTGGCGCCGAATCCCGGCCGCAAGCAGTACCCGAGGAGATTCAGCCAGCGGGCCTCGTGCCGGACCGATCGCCGCCGCCCGTCTGCCGTCTCGAGCAGCGCGTCGGCGATCGGGCGCACGGCGGCGAGCGACCACGCCTGCTTCGCGAAGCCGAGCACTTCCTCGAGCCGCGCCATCAGCGTGTCGGGCGTTGCCGGACCGGCGGTGCCCGGGCCGCCGAACAAGGTCTTCACGAGCTGCACGGCCACACCCAGAGCTTCGGGATCGACCATCGCGGAGGGGCGCTCGGACTCCTCGGCGCCGGAGGCGCCGTCGCGTCCACCGGAGCGCAGCTGGAATGAAAGCCGCCACCGGTGCCCGGTCTCCGGCGCGACGATCCACAACTCGAGAGTTCCGAGCTCTGTGTAGACGACCTCGAGGGCGACCCGCACCTCGCCCTGGCGAGAGCGCTTGCCGAAGCGCAGCTCCGCCACGAGTGGCGCGTGCCGCCGGAATCCCGCCGGCTCCACGGCGACCACGTCGCCGAAGGCCGCCGGGCTCGCGAGGTGCGACAAGAGCGTGAAGGAGAGCGGGCGATTCGCGCGGGCGACGAACTGACGGTCCTCGAGACGCCGGCTCGTCCCTTCCTGCGCGCCGCGGGGCAACACGCAGACGGCTTGCCGATCGTCGGCCCCCGCTGCTCCGCCCAGCGCGAGGAAGCACGCGCGCGGGTTGCCGCCAGAGATCGAGAGCCCGAGCCCCCGCCGGACCAGACCCGAGTACGCGGCGCCCTCGGCCACCGCGACCGCGGGCGATCGATTTGCGAGGACGCGGGGAGCCCACGTCGAGCCGCCCGCCCCGGCAAACCAGCCCGACACGACCCGGGCGAGGCGCGCCTGCGCCTCGTCGGGTGTGAAGAAGCCGCCGTTCAGCAAGAGCACGTCCGGCCGCACGACGCCCGCCGACCTGAGGAACGCCGCGAGATGCCGGGTCACGGCGGGGTCCGACGCGAACGGCAGGCCGATCTCGCGCAGGCCGGTCCGCCGCGTCGCGTCCGGCTCGGCGTCGATGGCGGTGAGCGGGAGAAAGCCGTCGAGCAGGAGGCGGAGCACATCGGCGCGGCTCACCTCCGCGGACAGCGCGCGCCCGACGACCGATGATCCGCTGCCCAGGACCGATACGGTCAGGCGCTCGACCGGCGGCGGGCCCAGGAGACGCTCCTTCACGTCTGCGCACTGGCGCCGGAGCGCCTGGCGCTGGCGCAGGGTCAGCCGGGGCTGTCCCATCCGCTCCTGGACGAGGCCGGCCAGCGCCAGGTCCAGATTGTCGCCGCCCAGCAGGAGATGCTCGCCCACCGCGATGCGATCGAAGATCGGCTCACCGCCGTCGATGCGCACCGAGACCAGCGTGAAATCCGTTGTGCCGCCGCCGACGTCGCACACCAGCACGCGATCGCCGTCGCGGAGGAAATCCGCGAGCCGTCGGCGGTGCGACGCGATCCACGCGTAGAGCGCGGCGGTGGGCTCCTCCACCATCGTCAGGTGCACGATGCCGGCGGCCCGCGCGGCCTCGATCGTGAGCTCGCGCGCCTCCTCGTCGAAGGACGCGGGCACGGTGAGCGTCACCGCCTGCTGCTCGAACGACAGCAAGCCATCGCTCTGGCCGCCGGCGAACCGGTGGTTCCACGCGCCGCGCACGTGGACCAGATAGGCGGTCGACGCCTCCACCGGCGCGCGCGCGTCCGCACCGGCCTCGCCGCCCCACGGAAGCAGCGGCGCTCGCCGGTCCACGGCGTCGTTGCAGAGCCACGACTTGGCCGACGAGATGAGCCGGCCCGGCACGAGCGCGCCGTGGTCTCGCGCCCACACCCCCGCGACGTGCCCCGACTCTCCCGCCCACGGCGTGTCGAAGCGGCCGGAGCGTCGCTGCTCGGCGTCGAGCAGGTAGAGGAAGGACGGCAGCGTCTGCTGATCGCCGACCTCGCCCTCGGCGATCAGCTGGGGCACGTCGAAGACGCGAACGCGCGGCTCGCCGGACGTCGTCTGCTCGCGCAGATCGGCATAGGCGACCGCGGAGTTGGTCGTCCCGAGATCGATGCCGATGACGAACGCCGGCTCCGCCACGATCGTCGGGAGGCTACGGGGCGCCGGCGCCTACTTGCGCTCGCGGATGTTCCACTCGAGCTTCCAGCGGTGCGCGTCGTCTCGCGCGACGAGCCACAGCTCGAGCGTGCCCAGCTCGGTGACGCGGCTCTCGAGGCGCACCGGGAGTACGGTGTGCTCGCGGCCAGGCAGCGTGAGCGTGACCTCGAGCGGGTGATGCTCCTCGATCTCGGTGTCCCAGTCCTCGACCAGCGTGCCGATCACATCCTGTTTTCGCGACGTCGAGGAGAGGAACCGGAACTCGGCCGGCTCGCCGACCACGAGCCCGAACTCGCGCGCGGGGATCGCCGCCTCGGTGCCTTCCTCCATGCCGAACGGGACGACGCACAGCGCCTTCAGCGGAGCCTCGAGCCCGGGAACGGCGGGCATCGCGGTCTCGATGCCGATGTAGTACGTGCGGGGGGAGCCGCCGCGGATGCGCACACCGCGGCCGCGGCGGGTCAGACCGTAGTAGGCCGCGCCGCGCGCCACCGCGTGATCGAGATCGGGCGCGTCGAGAACGCCCGCGTCCCCGAGCGGCGGCAATCCGTCGGCGGCGAGCCACGTGTCGAGGGCGTGCTGCACCCGCTGGCGCAGCGCTATCGCCTTCATCACGCCGCCGTTCCACAGGATGTGTGTCGGCGCGGCCAGCCCGCTCTTGCCGCGGCGCAGGCGCACGCCCTGCTCGGCGCTGTCGGTCGCCAGATCGCCGAGGAACCGCGCGAGGTGCTTGGTGATGGCGGCGTCGGCCGCGTACGGCAACCCCAATTCCTGCAAACCGACCCGGCGCGCGCGCTGCGGCCGCTCGGCCGCGCCGACCTGCGGGAAGAAGCCGTCGACCAGCACCTCGCGGATATCGGCGCGCGTCAGGTCGGCGGACACGACGCCGCCGATCAGCCGCGAGCCGCGGCCGAGCACCGTCACGGGCTGCGCCTCGAGCGCGTCGTCCTCGAACAGCTGTTCCTTCGCGTTCCGGCACTGGTGCCAGAGCTGCTGGAGCTGCCAACCGTCGATGCGATGGCCGGCCGCCTCGAGCTTCTGCTGGACCCGGCGCGCTAGCGCCAGATCCATGTTGTCGCCGCCCAGCAGGATGTGCTCGCCCACCGCCACGCGGCGCAGCGCGAGCGACCCGTCCTGCTCGCCCACGGCGATGAGGCTGAAATCCGTCGTGCCGCCGCCGACGTCGCACACCAGGATCAGGTCGCCGACCTTCACGCGCTCGCGCCACGCGTCGCCCTGCGCCGCCAGCCACGCGTAGAACGCGGCCTGCGGCTCCTCGAGCAGACGCACGCCGGCCAGCCCGGCCTCCCGCGCGGCGCGCAGCGTGAGCTCGCGCGCTTCCTCGTCGAACGACGCCGGCACGGTGACGAGGACCTCCTGGTCTGCCAGCGGTCCCGTCTCCGCGCCGCGCGCGTGTTCCCAGGCTCGCGCGAGGTGGCCGAGGTATCGCGCCGACGCGGATACCGGCGACAGCCGCGGCACATCCTCGGTCGCCTGCCAGGGCAGGATCGCGTCGGTCCGGTCGACACCCGGGTGCGAGAGCCACGACTTCGCCGAGGACACGAGGCGCGACGGGTTTTCCGCGCCGCGCTTTCGCGCCAGCTCGCCGGCCACGACGTCCGCGTTCTCGTCCCACGGCAGCGCGGTCGCGCCCGCCGCGAAATCCTGCGGGCCGGGCAGGAACAGGAACGACGGGAGGAGCTCGGGCTCGCCGATTTCTCCCGGGTTGACGAGCTGGGCGATGCCGTGGACCGTCACCGGCGGCTGGTCGCCGGCCTCGGCGTCGATGTCCGCCAGTGCGCAGTTCGTCGTGCCGAGGTCGATGCCGACGATGAATCGCGGGTCCACGTCAGCCGATCTCCACCTCGGCCGGCGTCACGATGAGCCGAGCGCCGGGGGCGCCGAGCGGGGGCAGCGCCACGCGGCCCACGCGCCAGCCGCGATGCCGAACCGTGCCGCGGAAGCTCGGCTGGTTGCCGACATTGCCGACCAGCTTCACGGCCGACGGATCGACGGGCGCGCCGATGGTGGTCGTCTGCCCCTCCTCGTCCGCGAGGATCGGCTCGAGCGGAAGATAGCGGTCGATCGTCCGGCGGCAATTGGCGTGGACCTCGCGGACCGCGGCGCCGATCTGTGCATCGCTGTACGCGCCGACGTCCTCGCGGAGGAAGTCCACCAGGCGGCCGTCGCGCTGGAGCAACGCGAGGAGCTGGACCGCCCGGTCGCCTCGGTCTTCCGGCGGTGGCGGCAACGGGCCGGCGGGCGAGACCGCCGCGGGGCGCGGCTCGGCTCGCGGCCGCGCGGGCGCGCCGACGGCCTCGAGGATGTCCGCGGCGATCGTGCCCCGGACGAGCAGCGTGAAGAAGCACCGGAACGCGTACGCGACCCGCTGGCCAAAGGTCATCATATGTATCGCTCCCGTGAGCGCGGCCGCCGCGTGATGCCACGCTCGGCCGGCCCGCACGAAGCCCTAACGATACATGGTGGCCCGACGACGGGGCAACCGGCAACCGCGAGCAGTGAGGAGCCGACCACCGGCACGTGCCGCGCGCCATCGAAACACGCCGACCGGCGCATCGACCGTCTCGGCCGCGCCATCCGGCCTCTCGCTGCATCTGCCGAGTCGCCTGGCCCAGGAATCGGCGACCGACGCCCTCGCGCAGATGAAGGAACGGGGTCGCCTGTCGCGCTAAGATCTCGGCGAGGAGGAACCGGCGCTGCCCTACTTCGCCGTGACGCGCATTCGAGGCTCGGCCTGGAATCCCGATCTGCCGATGCGCCAGCAATCGCTCTGGAACGAGCACGCCGCCTTCATGAACGGGTTGGCGGCCGAGGGGTTCGTCGTGCTGGGCGGTCCGCTTGGCGATGGAGAGCGCGTTCTCCTCGTCATCGAGGCGGGCGGAATCGACGCTGTCCGGGCGCGCCTCGACGCCGACCCGTGGAGCGCATCCCGCCTGCTCGAGATCGCTCGCATCCAGCCGTGGACGGTCCTGCTCGACAGTCGCGATCGCGCCAGGTGAAGCGCTCCGAACCCTGATACCCGCTGGCGGGCGCGTTCGCGCGCTCGGAGGAGAATGCGATGAGCGACGGCAAGAGGACCCTGTACGAGCGGCTCGGCGGCTACGACGCGATCTCGGCTGTCGCCAGCGATCTGCTGCCCCGGTTGCAGGCCGATCCACAGCTCGGCCGCTTCTGGGCGCATCGCGGGAACGACGGCGTGAGCCGGGAAAAGCAGCTCTTGATCGACTTCCTGTGCGCGAGCGCGGGCGGGCCCGTGTACTACCGGGGCCGGGACATGGCGCTCTGCCATCGGGGCATGCGCATCAGCGAGAGCGACTGGTCGATCTTCCTCGGTCACGCAGCGGCCACGCTGGCCAAATTCAAGGTGCCCGAGGCCGAGCAGCGCGAAGTGGTGGCTTTCGTCCAGAGCCTCAAGGACGACATCGTGGAGTAGCGGCGCCGCCTCCTCCGCCGCGGGGCGCCATTCTCGCGGGCGCGAGCGGGAGCGTGATCCTGAAGATCGTTCCCGTGCTCTGGCGTGCTCGTGAGCTCGGTGGCCGCCCGGCGGGTGCGAACTCGGTGCACGCGCGCGCGTCTGGGCGCGAGGGATTCGGTCAGGAACCCGAGGGGCGCGCGATCCCTCACACGTGCGGCAGCCCGCTCGAGCCGCCCGCGCCCTGGTCGCGCTGGCGCAGCCAGCTCTCCAGCGCCTGCTCGGCGAGGCGGCGGCCGCCCAGGCCGAAAGCGAGGGCCAGGCCGAGCACCGTCCCGCCGAAGAGGATGCCGAAGACCAGCAGCACCATCTCCCTCGCGATGCCGAGCTGGGTCAGCGCAACGCTGGCCGCGAACAGGAGCACCAGCCACCGGAGCGCGCCCGCCATCATGCGGCCGCCGGTCAGCTGCGAGTTCACGATGAAGATCAGGAGCGCCTCTGCCAGGAAGTTGGCGAGCAGCCAGCCGATGATCATGACGAGCACGGCAATCAGGAGATTCGGCAGGAACCGGATCACGACCGGCGCGAGCCCGACCGCGGCCGGCACCTCGAGTGCCTCGATGGCCATCAGGAGCCCGATGGCGAAGATCACCCAGAACACGAGCCTCCCGATGAGCTCGGACGGCGCGCGGCGGATGCCGGCCCGCCCCAGCGTGGCGACCATGCCGAGCCGCGCGCTGCGCCCGTCCAGGTCGAGGGCCTGCAAGAGACGGACGGTCACCCGATGGAGGATCGCTGCCAGCGCCCACCCGGCCAGGAGCAGCGTGATGGCGGCGAGCAGCCGCGGCCCGACGCCGGCCAGCCGGTAGGCGACCTCGCGGAAGGAGTTGATGACGATCGCCGTCCAGTCTTGCATGGGCCTACCTCCATCGAGCGCCAAGGTCGTCCTTCTCCGCCTCGAATGCTCGGCCGATCTCGTCGAAGCTCCGCAGGAGCCCGTCGCGGGATGCCGCCCGGGCCGTGCGCAGGAACGCCGCGACGCGCCCCAGATAGAGCGGCGTCAGTGCGCGCAGCAGGTGATCGCGAGGGAGCCGGCGCTCGTGATGGGCCACGGCGAAATCGAGCGTCACCCGCGCCCAGAGGGAAGGGCGGAACTCGAACTCCTCCGGCTCGAGGAGCGTGAGCGGATAGAGGCGCGCGAGCGTCGCCTCGGGCATGATCTGCTCCCACACCGGCAGCAGATCCTTCATGCCGAGCCCGAAGGCGTGCACCATGCGCTCGATCGACGGGCGCTCCGCGTCGGGTGTCACTGCCGACGGCTCCCCGAGACGCGGCAGGTCGACGCTGACCCGCGCCTGCTCCCAGGCGTCGCGGTACCGCTCCATGAGATCGAACACCGGCCCCACCGTGCGGACCAGCGTGGTCGACAGATCGAGCTGGGGCAGGTTGGGGTCGACGATCCGCCGGCCGAGATGCGTCTCCGCCACGCGCACGCCCGTCGCGAGCGCCGCTGTGCTCAGCGCGATCTCGACGCCATGGGCGTGCGGCATGGCCGCGCCGGCGCCGGTGTCGAGGCAGTGCGCGACGAACGTCGCGGCCAGCGCGGAGCAACCCCCCGTGACCTGCTGGATCCGGCGGCCGTAAAGCGCGCGCGTCAGCGGCGCGAGCAGGTTGGTGGTGAGCGTGCCCTCCGAGGTGGCGCGCGCGTAGGCGGGCGACACGAAGTCGGCCTTGTCCTCCACGACCGGCGCGATCAGCGCGGCGACCCAGCCGTTTCCCACGCCGATCATGTCGGCGTCGAGCACGGCGATGCCGCGGGCCCCCAGCTCGTGGCAGGCGGCGAGGAGCGCGTGGACGGCCCGGCCGGGGTGGAGCGGCGGCTCGACGTCCACGCTCTGCCGCGCGGACCCGGAGGCGTCGGCACACCACGCGCGCACGACGTCCGCCGTCTCGTCTTGCGATCCACAGTCCGCGATCAGCACGGCCGTCCGTCCAGCCGACCGCGCGCTGATCCCGGCCTCGACCGCGTCGAGGAGCCGCGCGACGGAGGCCGCGCGGTTCTGGACGTAGACGCCGGCCACGGCGTCGACCTGCCCGAGCGCGCCGAGGGCGGCACGTGATGCCGGCGCGAGAACATCCACAGCGACAGAGGCCACGGCGGCTAACAGCGAGCCTGGGTTGACCGCATGAGCTCCTCTACTCGAGTATCCGACTCTCCGCGTTCGAGCGCCGGCTCCGCCGGCGCAATCCCTTCTGGGGGAGGCTCGGAGGGGGCCGCCGAGGCCCCCTTCGACTCAAGGCTCGGAGAGGCCGTCGAGGCCCCCTTCGACTAACTCAGGCTCGCGAGCACCGCCAGATAGTCCCCCATGTGGCGCGTGATCAGGAACGCCCGGCGGACGTACTCGCGCGCCGCTCCGCCGAGCCGCGCCATCAGCTCGGGGTCCTCGAGGAGCTGGCGGATCCGGAACGCCGCGCCCTCGGTGGAGGTCACGATGTAGCCGGTCACCTCGGGGATCACCTGCGCGCCGATGCCGCCGGCGTAGCTGCCGATGACGGGCTTGCCCTTCCACATGGCCTCCGCGACCGACAGCCCGAAGTCCTCGTAGACCGGGCGGTGCACGACGATGGCGGCGCCCCGCTGGAGCGCGTTGATCTCGACGGCGGCGTCCGGCGGCAACACCAGCACGTGGACGTCCGAATCGCCGGCGGCGATCTCCTGGACCTCTCCGAGCACCGCGCGCCCCTCCGGATTGTCGCCCGCTCCCCAGCCCGCCAGCACGAGGCGGCACTCCACGTACTTCTTGGCCAGGCGGTACGCGCGGATCAGCGCCGCCGGCTCCTTGCTGCGCGCGTACGGCGCCACCTGCAGCACGATCGGCTTGTCGCGCGGCACCCCGAGCCGCTCCAGGATCTGCGTCACCTCGAACCGCGGCAGGTCGCGGTTCTTCTCGGACAAGGGGTCGATCGACGGGTGGACGATCAGCGTGGGGATGGGCAGGCGCGGGGAGAACTTCGGCAGGGAGAAGACCGCCGCGTCGTAGCGCTCCAGGTCACGGCGCACGAGGTACCACGCGCGCCGGTACGCGCGGGACAGGTCGCCGTGACAGCGCCACACCCACCGGCCTTTGCGCGGGCGGTGGCGCACGAGGGAGAGCGGGGCCAGGTCGTGCACCATGACCATGTCCGCGTCGAGCGTGAGCGCGGCCGCATTCCGCGTCGCCGTCTGCGCCTGCACGGACAGCGCCGTCTCGGTCACCATCGCGTCGAGGCCGGCCAGGTTGCGCTCGAGCTTGTCGATCGCCGCGTAGAACTCCGGGTTGCCGACGATGACCTCCCACCCCGCGTCGACGCCGAGATCTCTCAGGATCGGGATCGCGCGGTTCAGGAGCTCCGTCGACCCCGCGCCGAACCGGCTCGGACTCACGTGCAGGAAGCGGCGTCCCGCCACGCGCTCGGCCAGGCGGATCAGGAGCTCGATGGACCCGCGGGGTGCGACCTCGCGATACGGCTCGAGCCGCTCGGGGATCACGCGCCCGGGCCCTCGGCCAGGGCCTCGTCGCAGCGCTGGATCAGGCGCGAGCGCGTGCGCTCGAGGCTTCCGCTGTAGGGATTGATGCCCCGGATGCGCGCGGCCAGCTTCGGCTGGCCCACGGCGCGGTCGAGCCACGCCGTGAAGTCGTTGTCGCCGCCGAGCCGGACCCGCGCCTCGACCAGGTGGAAGTAGATCGCGCTCGCGTCCACCTCGAGGAGGGCCTGGCGGAACTCCTCGAGGGTCGTCACCGCTACGCCGGTCGGGATCTCGACGATCCGCGAGCGCACGAAATCGAACGGCTCGGCGGAGACGATGCGCGGCACGATCGTGAGGCGCCGCAGGTGGTCGTCGATGAGCGAGGCGAGCGCGTTGCGCAGCGCCTCCAGGTTCTCGAACTCGCCCGGGTCCATCATGGCGAGCTGCTCGCCCAGCATCTGGTCGCGCACGTGGACCGCGACCCACGTCGCGAAGTCGTTCGGGTAGATGCCCGCGAGGAACTTGTGGCGGAGGAAGAACGCGTGTGTGTGGTAGTAGATCGAGTCGAGCGAGACCTGCTCGATCAGCTCCATGAGCTGTCGCTCGTCCTCCGCGCGCTGTCCGACGAACTCGCGCAGCTCCACGCAGGCCACGAAGCGGAACGGGCCCTCCGTGGTCGCGCGTGCGGCGGGCGCCGGCGCCGCGGCCGGCGGCGCCCCCGCGCGGACCAGCTCGGCGAGCGGGATGCGCGCCCATCCCGGACGGTGGTTCAGCTCGTACTCGAGCTCGTAGATGGCCTTGTCGAGCTCGTACACGGTCAGCACGCGGTCGAACGCCTCGCGCGACCGGGGCAGGAACCGCGCCCCGCGCAGGCTGGTCTCGGCCAGATAGCCCTCGAGGAAGGCGGTGCGCACGCCCTCCTCCCACGAGGTGGCCCATGGCCGGAGCCGCTCGATGAGCCCGGGGTCACCCGGCGCTGCGTCTGCCGCGCGCAGCACGGCGGCGCTCGAGGCGTAGCTGTACGACCGCAGCATTCCGGCCACGTCCTTCACGGCGCATTCGCGCGCGCGCCGATCGCCGAGGGAATGGGCCGGCTCGCCCTCGAAGTCGACGACGACGAAGCCGCCGTCGGTGCGCAGCACCTGGCCCAGGTGGTAGTCGCCGTGGACGCGGATCTTCTGGACGGATTCCTGGGCCAGCACGTCGAGCGCCACCAGCCGCTCGGCGAGCTGCGGCGCCCGTTCGAGCGCCTGCTGCGCGAGCTGCCGCTGGTCGGCGGACAGCGTGTCGAGCGCGGCCTTGAGGGCGGCCAGGGCCCGGTCGAGTTGCGCGCGCATGCGCTCGCGCCATCCCGCCACGTCGGCGGCCTCCGCGGGCGCCGGCGCCATGGACTCAGGACTCGTGGCCGACGCCAGCGCCATGTGCAGTCGGCCCGTTACCTCGCCGAGCGCGCGCGCCTCCTTCGCGTCTGCGGCGGCCAGCGCCCGCGCGAATGCGGGATCCGTGGAGCCGCCCGCGTCGGGGCCGATCACGGCGACGGAGAAATACTCTCCGAGCCGCACTTGCAAGGCCGTCCACGCGTCGCCCTGGTTCTGGACGAACTCCTGCATGATGCCGAGGATCAAGGGCTCCGACGCGCTCGACTCGTACTGGATCGACCCTGCGAGTCGCGGGGCGCCCCGGAAGCTGGTGGCGCGGGTGAGGAACTCGGTGATCTCGAGCTCGGGGTTCATGCCGGGCTCGACGCGGCGAACGATCTTGAGGATGGCTCGCTGATCGAACACGACCGAGGTGTTGCTCTGCTCGCCGGCCACGCGCGCGGTCTTCTCCGGGGGACCGGGCAGGACCTCCGCGAGCGCCGGCGTCGAGGCGAAGCGGAACGTCCCGCTCCGGCCGGAGAGGCTCGCTCCCTGGCGCATTCGCTCGACCAGCGCCGAGCAGAACGCCGGGTTGTCGATCGGGTCCGCGAAGCCCGCGTCGCGCCGGCCGTCGCCGGCGGGCGCCATGGGCACGCAGTAGATCTCGGCCGGGCCCTCCGTGAATTCCACGCGGAACAGCGCGAGGGCGCCGGACGTGTCGGGCACCGGCGCCTGGTCGATCGGGCTCACCCGCGCGATCGTGCGCGACTTGTCGCCGAACCACCGCTGCGACGGCAAGAGGGCGGCCAGCGCCGTCCCCGCCGACTCGACCGGGGGCTCAGCGGGCGCGGGGCGCGGAGCGGCTCGCCTAGATCGCCGTGGCTTCGATTCCATAGGACATCGGCGGGCGGGCGCCCGGGGCGACCAGGCGCAGCCAGAAGAACCCGTAGGGCGAGAGGCTCAGGAAGTACGGATGGTCGGACACCGGCGGAAAGTGCGCGCCCCCGAACATCTCGACGACCGCCGATCCGCGCCAGCTCCCGAGATCGAGCTCGACGGGCTCCACGGAGGGCGCCAGGTTCGCGACCACGAGCACGCGCTCGGCGTTCCACTCGCGCACGTACGCGAGCACGCGGGTGTTGGACGGCGAGAGGAAGCGCAGCGAGCCGCGCCCGAATACGCGGCTCGTCTTCCGCGTGGCGATCATCTTGCGCATCGAGGTGTAGAGCGACGACGGCGCGCGCTGCTGGGCCTCGACGTTGACCCGCTGGTAGCCGTACACGGCGTCGGTGATGAGCGGGCCGTAGAGCTGAGTGGGATCGGCGCGGGAGAACCCGGCGTTGCGGTCCGCCGTCCACTGCATCGGCGTGCGCACTCCATTGCGATCGCCGAGGTGCACGTTGTCCCCCATGCCGATCTCGTCGCCGTAGTAGATGATCGGCGTCCCCGGCAGCGAGAACAACAGGCCGTGCAGCAGCTCGAGCTTGCCGCGGTGGTTCTCGACGAGCGGCGCGAGCCGCCGCCGGATGCCGATGTTGAGCTTCATCAGCGGGTCCTGCGCGTAGGCGTAGTACATGTAGTCGCGCTCGGGGTTGGTGCACATCTCGAGCGTGAGCTCGTCGTGGTTCCTGAGGAACAGACACCACTGGCAGTTCTCGGGGATCGCCGGCGTGTGCAGGAACATGTCCGTGACGGGGCGCCGGTCCGCGCTGCGCACCGCCATGAACATCCGCGGCATCAGCGGGAAGTGAAACGCCATGTGGAACTCGTCGCCGTCGCCGAAGTACGGGCGCACGTCCTCCGGCCACTGGTTGGCCTCGGCCAGGAGCACGCGGTCCTGATACTTCGCGCCGAGGGCCGCGCGCAGCCGCTTCAGGAACGCGTGGGTCTCCGGGAGGTTCTCGCAGCTCGTGCCCTCGCGTTCGAAGAGGTACGGGACGGCGTCGCAGCGGAAGCCGTCGAGGCCCTTGTCGAGCCAGAACGACATGACGTCGAGCATCGCCTGCTGGACGTCGGGGTTGTCGTAGTTGAGGTCGGGCTGGTGGCTGAAGAACCGGTGCCAGTAGTACTGCCCGGCCGTCTGGTCCCACGTCCAGTTGGATCGCTCGGTGTCGACGAAGATGATCCGCGCGTCCTTGTACTTCCGGTCGTCGTCGTTCCAGACGTAGTAGGGCCGGCGGGGTGACGCCGGGTTGCGGCGGGCCTCCTGGAACCACGGGTGCTGGTCCGACGTGTGGTTCACGACGAGGTCGGCGATGACCCGCATCCCGCGCCGGTGCGCCTCGCCCAGGAAGTCCTCGAAGTCCGCCATGGTGCCGTACGCCGGAGCCACGTCGTAGTACTCGGCGATGTCGTAGCCGTCGTCCTTGAGCGGCGAGGGATAGAACGGCAGGAGCCAGATGCAGGTGACGCCCAGGTCTTGCAGATAGTCGAGCCGCTCCAGGATGCCGCGGAAGTCGCCCACGCCGTCGCCGTTCGCGTCGTTGAACGCCTTGACGTGCAGCTCGTAGAAGATCGCGTCCTTGTACCAGTGCTCGTCCACGAAAGGCCTCGTCAATAGCCGAGGTCGTCGAAGGCCTTCTGCGGGAAGGCGGCGACCCGGAAGATGGCCGCGGGCTCCTGGCGCGGGTCGAGACGCACGACGTGCGTCGGGCCGCGCCAGAGCTGCCGCTGGTCGGTGATCAGCTCGTGGACCTGCAGCCGCCCGTCGCCGGGCAGGCCGAGGCCCGTCATCGGCAGGGTGAGGGTGGCCTCGTGCGCCTCGAACGGGTCGAGGTTCACGGCCACCCACACGACGTTGTCGCCGCCGGCGGTGCGCTTGCCGTAGAAGATGACCTGGTCGCTGTCGCTCTCGTAGAAGCTGAGCGCGCGGTATTCGCGGAGCGCCGGATTGTCGCGGCGAATGTGGTTGACCCGGGCGATGTAGTCCGCCAGGTTGCCATGCGCACTCCAGTCGCGCACCCGGATCTCGTACTTCTCCGAGTCGCGATACTCCTCGGTGCCCGGCAGGGCGGCGTTCTCGCCGAGCTCGTACCCGCCGTAGATGCCGTAGACCGTCGAGAGCGTGGCCGCCAGGACGAGGCGCATCTTGAACGCGGGCCGGCCGCCCTGCTGCAGGATGGGCGGCAGGATGTCCGGGGTGTTGGCGAAGAAGTTGCCCCGGAAGTACTCGGCCATCTCCGTGCAAGTCAGCTCGGTGAGGTACTGCGTGAGCTCGTCCTTGAAGTTCCGCCACGTGAAGTAGGTGTACGACTGCGTGAAACCCACCTTCGCGAGGGCCTGCATCACCTTGGGCCGCGTGAAGGCCTCCGCCAGGAAGATCACGTCGGGCGCGACGGCCTGGACCTCGCGGATCAGCCACGCCCAGAACGCGATGGGCTTGGTGTGCGGGTTGTCCACCCGGAAGATCCGGACGCCCTCGGCCATCCAGAACAGCACGATGCTCTTCAGCTCCTCCCAGAGCGCCTCGCGGTCGCGGCAGTAGAAGTTGAGCGGGTAGATGTCCTGGTACTTCTTCGGCGGATTCTCCGCGTACTTGATGCTGCCGTCGGTGCGCCGGTGGAACCACTCGGGATGCTGCCGGACATAGGGATGCTCCGGCGAGCACTGCAAGGCGTAGTCGAGCGCGATCTCGATGCCGTGCTCGCGGGCCGCGGCCACGAAGCTCCGGAAGTCGTCGATGGTGCCGAGCGCGGGCTCGATCGCCTTGTGGCCGCCGTGCTCGTTGCCGATGGCCCACGGTGACCCGGGATCGTCGGGCCCCGCCGTGAGCGCGTTGTTCCGGCCCTTGCGGAAGCTCACGCCGATCGGGTGGATGGGCGGGAGATAGAGCACGTCGAAGCTCATGCGCGCGATGTCCGGGAGCCGGTCGAGACAGTCCTTGAACGTTCCGTGCACGCCCGGGGTCTTCCCCTGCGAGCGCGGGAACATCTCGTACCACGCGCCGAAGGCGGCCTCCGGCCGGTCGACGACGACCTCGAGCTCGCGGTCGTAGATGGTGGCCGCGCTCCGGTCGGGATAGCTCGTTGCCAGCCGGGCGGTCTCCTCGTCCAGCAGGAGGCGCGCCTGCTGGCGCGGGTCGACCTGGCGGGCCTCCGCGAGGCGCCGCTCGAGCCACGCGCGATCGGCGCCGGCCGTGCGCGCGGAGAAGGTGGCCAGCAGCGCGATGCCCTCCGCGAGCTCGCTCGCGACGTCCATGCCTGCCGCGAGCCGCTTCCGCAAGTCCGCCGCCCAGCTCCGGTACGGATCGGGATACGCCTCGATCGTGTAGAGGTAGCGCGTGTTCTCCTCGAGGAGGAAGCGCGCGGCCCAGCGGTCGTTGTCCACGAGCTCCATCGGCGCCTCGCGCCACGCCGCGTCCTTGACCGCGCGA
>Ga0126379_10000773_pt1 | contig 18327 bp, 20 predicted proteins | sample PanSoiMetPlot_24_FD_92640 | JGI IMG/M metagenome (GOLD analysis project Ga0126379, IMG submission 92640) | Tropical forest soil microbial communities from Panama - MetaG Plot_24 | ecosystem: Environmental > Terrestrial > Soil > Tropical forest > Bulk soil | place: Panama | collected 2016-02-17
CGTCCGGACTGCCATCGCGTAGCGCCCCGTTTCGTATCTCGTCTGATGGTAGGGAATGCAAGCTGATTGCATCCAGCTCGATGCGCGGTCTTAGCGGTGCGGCGCGGCGGCTCTGATGCGGGTAGCTTCCGTCGTTGCAGGCCGTTGTTTGTGCCAGCGTGCTTAAGCGGCTCGCGCTTGCGGGCTGCTCAGGCGCATGTATGGGGATTTTCGAGAAGTCCCAAGGAGTGACTCGCGCCGCCTCGCCCTCTTGCTCGCAATGGTGGTCCACCTTGTTTCCCTTCAGGCGCGGAGCCTGATGCGATGAAAGCTCGCGTGTCTCTTGATTACTAGCGCGGTGAAGCAAACGCGATGGCGAGCTTGCTGATGACCATCCCTGCAGACGCCCCCCCTGAGGTTTATACGCTCTCGGTGCGGAGTGCATATATACGTCCTCCTATTTCACCTGCCTGAGTGTTGCAGTTCAGCAGGACGAAAGTCCAGGCTGGCGTGTGGCGATGCGACGAAGTGCGTAGGGTTCCGGCAAGGGGTTTGGTGTATCCGTTCGGCGGAACGCGTGGCTGACGAGCTGCGGCGGAGATGCCACTTCGTTGGGCGCGCCGAGCGCTCCGAGACTAACCTGGCGAAAAAAGTTGGACGCGAGGGCTCCCATCGCCTGAACACTCCGGCCGCAATTTGAGCGAGACGCTTGTGCGGCTCAGTGATCGGCTCAAGCATCCGTTTGGACGCTCGAGAGTCGCAAGCCGGAAGCTCGGGCAAAATCCTAGGTGCTCGGCTCATTCGCCCACGCTAGGAGCGTCCAAGGTTTGGATGGCCCTTCGCGTACGAAGAGCCGGATGTTGTGAAAACGCTTCGCGTCAGCTTCCATTGTCACGGTACATTCAACCAAGGCACGGTTGTGCTCGAGCAGCTTGATGGATTGAATGTTCGTGGTCCGCTTGGCGCTTGGCCCAAGACCGACGATGAAGGTAGGTCGGTCAACGACTTGACCATTTGCCCTTCGAAACGCGAGGCTGGGCGCCAGCAGGGCCTCAAAGAATGCTTTGTTTCCCTGCGTCTCGGCGTTTCCAATCTCGATGTTTGTCGACCGAAGCCACTCAAGGTCACTTTGCATTGTCACTCTGCTAGCAATTGCTGTCACAGGAGGAGGCTGGAACCCGCTTTTCCACGACGCCGTTATACGGGTTGACAACCTCATCGAAGCATTTCCCGTCCGCATCGCGGACTCGGCGGTGAACTCGTCCAGCGACGAGCCGCTGGCACAAAACGGTGTCCGCCCCGGCGATCAGGATTTTCTCTCCGGCCACAGCTTCGCCCAGCAGTAGTCCCGCGCCGAGTCGTAAAGACTTCTCGGTAAGAGACTTGACCCCGATCCAGCGGAGGATCTGTGGCGAATTGGGCTGCTGCAACGCCACAAGTAGGTCACCGCTTGGGCATACGGTTACGGACACGTGTGCGTTGACTTTGGTGGTGACCGACTTGACTTTGGCGTTGGGCGTGCAGTCCAAATTCCTCTCCCACAATTTGTACTGTTGCTCGGCCGTGGTGCTCGTCCCAAAAGGTACGTCTTGTGTGTGTGAACGGTAGAATTCGACTGCGGTCGGAACCGAGCCAAATAACGAAATCCCCAGGGTCGGATACATCAGAACCCACTGCCACCACTTCATCTTCTTTGCTTCATCTTTGTTATCGCCGTTCATGTCAACCTCTCTCCCGCAAAACACGTGCGCGCCGGGCCGGGGTCAGAACAACCGAAGGCCCGGTCTCTTCGAGACGTGGGATGCAGAGCACCTGAGAGCAACGCGCGTGCCAAACGCCTAGCCAGAAGAACGAGCGCCACCAATGCCCAGCCAAGGGAGCGCGTTCGCACGACGGGGACGGTCCGGACCTCGCCGGGTGCTACACCACTACTGTGGCGCTACAGGTGTACTGTTGCAGCCAAACGCTTCATACCGGGCGCTTTACGTCTGGCCGGAGGGTAGGGTGATCGGTTGACCGTGCGGGGTGGCGCGCGCGGCTCGATCCCACTCCTCCTTGCGGGTGGCGAGCTCTGGAGCGCTCACCAGGCCCTTGGCCGCCACGATCTTCTCCAGCGCCGCCAGCCAGTGCTCGTAGTAGCGAGTCCCATCGTCCGCCTCGCCCCGCGCTTTCGCCGCCGCAATTTCGTCGGCGAGGTAGCTTGCCCATTGCTTCCATGTGAAAAGGCGGCGCTCGTGCAGCGCCACGGCCATGCCGAACGCCTGCGCCTCCCACGGAGCGCGGAATACGGGCCCTTCCGCATCGCGCGGAATCGCCGGAAGCGCGTTGAGATCAACCGTGCCCGTCACAACGGCTCCAGGTAGTCTTCAAATAAATCGATGTACACCGCATCGCGCGGACCCGCGTTCGGGCCCCAAAGCTCGCCTCCTTCAAATCGAACGCTGTAGCAGTGCTGCGGAACTTTTTCTCCCCTCGCCGCGTGCGTATCGGGGAAGATGAAAACACCGTGATCGCAATAAACTACTCCCCGCTTGTCGCGCGCGTAGCGGGGAAGGCGCGTGTGGCCAACCGGGTGGAAGTTTTTCGTGCGCACGCGATCGCCCACTTTGAAACGGGCTTCGGCGAGCTCGTCCTTCATGCGGGCGGCGTATCGATTGCGCAGCATCTTGCCGACTTCGCCCGCCCGGAGCACATCCGCTTCTGACGGGCGGTCCGCCGCCTTGCCCGACTCCAACTCCTTCGCGCTGACGTAGCCGCGCTCGAGCAACAATCGCTCGGTGCCCCAGAGCCACCTCTCGTAGTACGAGGCAGCCAGGTACGCAGCCGGGGGCATTCGCTCGCGCATGTAGCGCGACCTGTCGATATTCCAGCGCTTGAATCCCGCCATGATGGTGAGCGCGAAGGCGCGCCGTTCCCAGTCGTGGTGAAACACTGGCTCGTTCGGCTCCGGTACCACCGGTCCCATGCCGTGCATGCCGCCCATGTCGTGAACGCCGTTCATTGCTGCGGCCCTTTCACAATGGCGACGCCGATCATCGAGTCGCGCGTCACCAGCTCGGCGAGCTGCGATTCGCTCATCCCCTCGGTGCCCGCGGGACGCTCGGGAATAACGAGGTAACGCAGCTCGGCGGTGCTATCGAAGACTCGCACCTCGACGTCGTCCGAAAGCTCCAGGCCGAACTCGCGCAAAACGCCTCGCGGATCGATCACCGCCCGCGATCGATAGGGCGCCGACTTGTACCAGACGGGCGGAAGCCCTAACACCGGCCACGGGTAGCAAGAGCACAGCGTGCACACCACCAGGTTGTGAACCTTCGACGTGTTCTCCAGGGCGATGATGTCCTCGCCCTGCCGTCCGGCAAACCCGAGCTCGGCGATCGCTGACCCTGCGTCGGTCAGCAGGCGCTTTTTGTATTCCGGATCCACCCACGCGCGCGCAACGACCTGCGCGCCATTCCGCGGCCCGATCTTTGTCTCGTAAGTATCGATCAGCACATCGAGAGCCGCTGGATCCACCAGCCCCTTGTCGACCAACAGCGACTCGAGGGCACGCACGCGAAGTTGGGTGTCGGTCAGCGGCGAACCGGGTTCTTGATCCCGATGGTGCTCGTCATCATGCCGATGCTGATGGGGTGCGGAGCTCACGGTCACCTCGCTTTCCAACTCGTGTCACAATCGAGGATCGGGGCGCAAGCCTTTTGGCGCCGCAGCGCGAAGGTGCAACCAGCCCTGCCGCGCCATGCGGCCGAGCAGCGGGGCGGCCAGAACCGCGAACACCACCGCGCAGTAGATGGCCACCATCCACTCTCCTCGGTCCACCGGCGGTGCTTTGACGAACGGCAGCCAAAGCGGGCTGAACTCCGGAACGTACAAGCAGAACACCCCATCCGCCTGATCGCAGAGCGAGTCGGGGAGATTTTTGAGGTGGAAGATCGCCCCGTCCAGACCTACCCAGGCGGAAAACGCCAGGGCAATGAAGGTCAGCGCATTGCCGAGCAGACCTTCCTCGCGGTTTGCCAGTCGCGCGACGAGCAAGTAGCTGGCTGGAACGCCGGCGAACAGCAGGAATCGCGGCCCCCAGAAGCCCGCGCCATGCCACGCGTTCCAGCGAGCGTAGACGAGGATCTCGCCGACGAGAAACGCCATCCAAAGCACGTAGGTCCGGTGCAGGCTTCGCTCGCATCTGAGACGTTGAAACGCAAGCCACAGCGCCGGCTGAAAAAAGAGAATGCCCCGGCCAAACGAGAACAGGATCGACAGCAGCCCGAAGGCGAGCGGGAATGAGAAGCCGGGGAGCCCGGTGTATGGACGGATGCCGGGGGGTGCAGCTCCATCTCCCGCGTAGCCGGATACCAGAGGATGCCCGCGAACTATCCACGATTCCAACAAAATCCCAGCCGCGGCAAGTAGCGGGGCGAGCAGGTGCCGCGACTCCCGGTGCTCAAAGGCAACGAGCACCGAGACGAAGGCCAGGCCCACCACCAGCGCGGGCGTGTTGACGACCGCCAGGATGACGAGCGCCCAGCCCCAACCAAATCGGCGCTGGGTTAGCAAAAGAATGCCCAGCCCCGCGCACACCGCGGAGAACACCTCTCCGTAAAAAGTTCTCAGGTGATACGGAAACATCGACGCGGTCAGAATCAGAAGAAAGAAGCGGCGCAGATTCGCCCGCTCTGTCTTTCGGCGCAGAACCCGGTAGGCGATGAAAAAGCCCGCCGCCAACAAAAAATAGTTGTATCGATGAAACAGACGTCCGTCGAAGTGCAGCAGCTTGTCGATCAAGTACAAGGGGACGGAGAAAAGCGGGCCGACGTAGGAGTACTTCATCGGGGTGAGGTGACCCGTCTCGACCAGGGAAACGATCGCTCGAGCGCGAACGCCGCCGTCGCCTCCCATTTTTGCTGGAAGCCAGGCCAGGTAGCTGATGAAGCCGGCGAAGATCAGCACTGCCTCGAGGCGCGAGGCCACTCGGCGGAAAGCAGATCCCGAGCTCGTCGAGGTCTCGGCCGTCATTTCGGGCGGCTGGACGATCAGCGATGCGCGGTGGCGTGTCAACCTCTTGCGGCGAAGCGCGCGATTTGCTGTTGCGCTCGCTGCTCCGTTTGACAATCGTCCGGCGACCTAACATCGAGGTGTTTGATGCGCGCCGTTCGACAGGTCATCATAATCGTTGCGCTCGCAATTTTCGCGGCGCCGGCCGGTTCAGAGCAATCCGCAGCTCAACGGATGTCCTCGGTCGCGCTTCCGCTTCCGCTCGACCGCGTGCTTCGCGACTACGAGCGCGCCTGGCGAGCCCGCGACCCCGCGGCCCTGGCAACCCTTTTCGCCGAGGACGGCTTCGTCCTGTCGAACGGCCGCCTTCCCGTCCGCGGCCGCGACGCCATCCGAGCCGCGTACGCGGAAGGAGGCGGTCCGCTCGTCTTACGCGCGCTGGCCTACGCGATAGAGGGCTCGGTTGGCTACATCATCGGAGCGTATGGTTCAGGGCAGGATGCCGGAGATACCGGGAAATTCGTCCTCGCGCTCCAGCGCGCATCCGACGGTCGCTGGCTCATCGCCGCGGACATCGACAACGCGAATCAACGCCCGCGTCCCTCTCCGTAGACAGATCGGCAAACGTCACAGCCCGGCAAAGAAACCCCGGCGGACCCTCGGTTGCCACCTCCGATGCTGTGGCCACACGCCAGTCAATCGATTGCTACCCCTCTTTCTTGGTATTAGGTAGGCCGCTCCCATTATGGTTGGACCCGCGAAACCCAGGCGAGCGGCGCTCGCCTTCATCTTCATCACTGTCTTGCTCGACGTGCTCGCCCTGGGCGTCGTCGTCCCCGTGCTGCCCAAGCTGGTGGTGGACTTCACCGGAGGGAACGAGGCGAGGGCGGCGCGAATCTACGGGCTCTTCGGGACCACCTGGGCGGCGATGCAGCTCGTCTGCTCGCCCATCTTCGGATCGCTCTCCGATCGGTTCGGCCGCAGGAAGGTCATCCTCGCCTCCAACTTCGGCCTGGCGTTCGACTACGTGGTGATGGCGCTGGCGCCGACGTGGCAGTGGCTCTTCGCCGGACGCATCGTCTCCGGCATCACCGCGTCGAGCATCCCAACCGCCTACGCCTACATCACCGACGTCACGCCGCCGGAGAAACGCTCGGCAAGCTTTGGGCTGGTCGGTGCCGCCTTTGGCGTCGGCTTTGTCCTTGGCCCCGCGCTGGGTGGATTCTTCGGACAGATGAGCCCTCGGCTGCCCTTCTGGATCTCGGCGGGCCTTTCCTTTGCCAACGCCATGTACGGGCTGTTCGTCTTGCCGGAGTCGTTGTCCAAGGAGCGCCGCGCCCCTTTCTCCTGGAAGCGGGCGAATCCCGTCGGCTCGCTCGGATTTCTGGCCGCAAAGCCGGGCCTGTTTGGGCTCGCCGCGATGAATTTTCTCGGCTACGTCGCCCACGTCGTCTACCCCAGTGTCTTCGTGCTCTATGTCACGCACCGCTACGGCTGGAATCAACGTACGGTTGGACTCACCTTGGCGGGGTTTGGGGTGAGCGCGATCGTAGTGCAGGGCGCGCTGGTGGGGCCTGTCGTTCGCAGGCTGGGAGAACGAACGGCGCTCATTACCGGGATCGCGTTTGGCGTCATAGGCCTCTTCACGATGGGGCTGGCTCCGTCCGCCGAGCTCTTTTGGCTGAGCATTCCCTTGGCGGCGCTCTGGGGGCTCGCCGGTCCGCCCACGATGACCCTGATGTCGGGACGCGTGAGCGCCTCCGAGCAGGGTCAGCTGCAAGGCGCGAACAACGGCCTGCGAGCCATTTCCGAGCTGATCGGCCCGAGCATTTTTACTTTGACCTTCGCCTATTTCATCGGCGCCGGCCGGCAGTTTGAGGCGCCGGGAGCACCCTTTTTCCTCGCGTCCGCTCTCTTGGCGTCATCGGTCGCCCTCGCGTTGAAGGTAGCGGGCCCCGCGCCCCAGTCGATCAAAACGCCGGTGTCCGGCGGCGCCGCAGAGAGCGCCGAGGCGGGACATTGACTTGAGCCTCCATCGGGCGACCTAAATGGCGCAGACCTTCGATCGAGAGCTGTTTGATCGTCTCGTGGCGGCCTTTCGACAAGGTACGCTGCCGGAGACGACTGGCGTGGTGGAGGACGGATCGCTACCGGTGCAGCCGAGCGACATTCCCGCACTGCCCGCGCCGGGCAGCCCGCTCTACGCGGCTTGCGTGGAGCTGGGTGGCGACATCTTGGCGCGGGCGCAGGTCGCGGCGGTGGTGCTCGCGGGCGGGGCCGGCACGCGCTTTGGCGGCCAAGTTAAAGCCCTGCTGCCGGTGCTCCGGGGCAAGACGTTCCTCGATTTCAAGCTGCAAGACGTGCGTTCCGCGGGCGCGCGAGGCGGGGCGCAATTGCCGGCGGCGCTGATGACCTCGAACCTGACCGATCGGCCGATCGCGGATCACCTGGAGCGCCACTGGCGCGGAGCTCCGGTTTTCCTTTTCCAGCAGCAGGTGCTCCCGCGCATCTATCCCGACGGGCGGATTGCGACGGAGGCGAACGGCGAGCCGTCGATGACGCCGACTGGCCACGGAGACTTCTACCGAGCGCTCAAGCAGACGGGGCTGGGAGACCGCCTGTACGACTCAGGGGTCCGCTACCTCTTCTTCTCCAACGTCGACAATCTGGCAGCCACGTTGGATCCCGCGGTGATCGGTTATCACGCCTCCCATCGGGCAGAGATGACGTTGGAATTCACCGAGCGAAAGGCTCCGGACGGCACGCTCGACGAAGGCGGCGCGCCGGTTCGCCTCCCTGGCGGGCTTGTTCTTAAAGAGAAGGTCAAATCCGCCGATCACGCTTTGCTTTCGACAAACAATTTCACCTTCGAGCTGAGGCCACTGCTCGAAAAATCGATCGACCTGCCGTGGCGCGTAATTCGAAGGAAGGTCCTCAGCCAGGATGTCCTGCAATTCGAGACGGTGAGCGGGGAGGCAACTGCTCTGCTCGATGAGCAAGGCCGTCCGGTGCTGAAGACGGAGTTCGTTCGCGTGCCCCGCGAGGATCCCGCCGACTCGCGCTTTGAGCCAATCAAACTTCCGGAGCATCTCGTCCGAGCCGTCCAGCGCATGCGGCAGAGACTCGAGGCGCTCGCCGACGCGATGAGGCAGTAGACGTGTGCGACAAAGTGCGCCGGCTTTCTGGAAAAACACAAGGAAATCAGTCAAGTAGAGTTGTAGCCGGCTACAACTCACCCTGGATCGGCGATTCGAGCTACGGATCTCTCGGCAGCACGCGCGTCTCGAACTCGGCGGGCTTGAAGTCCTGGTTGAAGTTGCACGTTCCGCCGACGATGCCGCGATAGTACTCGCACAGATCCGCGACGGCTTGCCGGGTCGGCTGCGTCCCCTCTTCGACCCACGAAAGCAGCGCGTGAAATACCCCGTCGAACTCCGCCAGGCTGAACACGCAGTGGCCGCTGGCGTTTACGTACGTTTGAAAGAGATTGCCGTCGGTGCCGGCTGCCTCCAGCGTCTGTCGATAGGCGTTCTCGTTCTCGACGATGACCAGCCCGTCGCCGATCGTATGAACGGTCACCGTCGGCATTTGCACGTCGCCGGTCGGATCATAGGCGGTGATGATGTACGCCAGGCCCTCGGGGTCAGATCCATCGCGGTAAACTCCTGCGTTGAGAGCTTCGTCATCCGGCGAGCCCGTGTAAAAGATGCCGAGATTCGTCAGCGCGTGGTGACCGCCCGCCCGGACTTGAACCAGCTCGGCCATGCCGAAAGTTGCGTAGCTCATGTCGGTCACCAAGAAGCCTTCCGGGACGCGGGTCACCGCCAGGAGGGTGGCGAGGTTTTGCGCTTGAGTTTTCGTGCGCTGGTCGGGACGTAGCAACACTCCGGTGCACTCGTTGATCCTGCGGCCCAGCTCGGTCACCGTCATCGGATCTCCGGGAGCGAGGCCCAAGTAGAGCGGATACTGCGGCTCGTTAGGGTAGGGGATGTTCTGGCAGTAGTACTGGTAAATCACCCGCAGGTCGAAAGCGCCGTAGAAGTTGCGCCGCCCTCCCGCTATTGGGCCGCACATCGGCAGCGAGCCGTCGTAGTTCAAGCTGCCGTCCTCGGCCACCCCAAAGAGCTCGGCAATGGTAGCGGTGATGATGCCGCCCTCGGAAGCACCCACCACGTATGTCGCCTCGGGCCGGCCAAACATGTCGTTGAAACGCAGCCGTAGATTTTCAGTGTCCACCGCGCCGTCGGCCACGGCCCAACCGCCCAGGCCAACCGCATCCGGCCGGTAACTCGACGCCGCTACTGCGAAGCCTTCCAGGAGCAGAACGACCGGAAAGCCGAGGTCCGTTACTTGCCGAAGCGGACCGGGCGTGTCGAGCGAATAGCCATGGTTCCACAAGACGAGCTTCTGGTTGTAGTGCTCGGGGATCGCGATCAGAAAATACGCGCCGTTGTCATCTTGTCCGTTGTAACAAGTGGGGTTGCCGAAAAGGATGAGCCCTTCGGGGCAATCGTCGGCGCGGACAGACGCGGCGGAAGACAACAACGAGAGCGCAGCAAGCAGCGAAAGATGTCGTTTCATCGGAATTCCCCTCGGTGGGACGAAGTGGCCCGCCAACTGTCAGACCCTAGGGGCCGCAATTCGCTCGCGTCAAGGAGTTGGTCCGGTGGACAGAGGGCGCCAGATCGTTCGTCTGCCCTACGTCTGCGGTAGGCGGCGGAGCAGCTTGCTCGCCACGAACGCAAAGAGCCCGAGGACGACGCCGGAGACGAGCCCCACGATCGGGCCGGTGCACGCCATGAGCAGCCGCGGTGGCAAGGGGCTACTCTGCATCATCGCTGCCTCTCGGGCGTGGCTTGCCACATAAGTGTCGAAAAAGAGCAGGTGCGCGCCGGTAATCCACACGCTGTTGACCAGGCTAACCAGAAGCCCGTGTAGAAAGGGCGCCTTCACCTGACGCTTAGCGATGATCACCGCGCAGACGATGAAAATAGCCAGCCAGAGGAAGGGCTCGACCGACGAGGGGATGAAGAACACCGTCCCGATCCCCATCGCCAGCCCGAACATCGACAGTTGAAAAATGAGTTTCCAGTTCATTACCCCTCCACCGGTCCGAGGTTCGCGCGAAAGTATGGCTGGCTGATATCCACCTCAAGCAGAACTTCGATGATGTCCTCGCGAGATCAGCTTCTCCAACGAGAAAGGGCGGCTTCCGACGCGATGGCGCCCAAGCGCGCGAGGGGCATGGCCTTGGGCATCATCGCCGCACTTCTTCCCCTCGGGTCCTTTGCGCAGGACAAATTCGAGATCCAGGTCTACGACTCTCACATCGACCCGATCCTGGTACCGCGGGTCGAGCTGCACCTGAATTACTCCCCGTCAGGGCTGCGCGAGACTTCCCCTGAGGGCGAGCTCCCGACCAACCACGTCGCCCATTACACGCTCGAACCGCAGACCGGCCTGACCGACTGGTGTGAAGTCGGCGGTTACTTTCAAACGGCGCTTCGGCCCGAGGGCACCTTCGACTTCGCGGGAGTCAAGCTGCGCTTCAAGGCGCGCGTGCCTGAGCAGCTGTGGAACATCGTCGGCTTGGCGCTGAATACGGAGGTCTCCTACGTTCCCCGAGATTACGAGGCGCAGCGGTGGGGCAGCGAGCTCCGCCCGATTGTCGATCTGCGCCTCGGGCGGTTCTATGCCGCAATCAATCCAATCCTTTCCATCGACTGGACCGGCCCTCAGGCGGGCATTCCCCAGCTCGAGCCGGCCGCCAAGGTGAGCGTCGATCTCTTTTCGGGGCTGGCGCTCGGCTCGGAGTACTACGCCGGTTTGGGCCCGATCGACGGTCTGCTGCCGGCGCGCGATCAGACGCACGCTCTGTACGCTGCGCTGGATTGGGCCTCATCGTTCCTCGACCTCAACCTCGGGGTCGGCTACGGCGGGCTAGGCGCGGGTGAACGGTGGGTCGCCAAAGCGATTGTCGGCGTGCAGTGGGAGCGCCCCCGCCAACACTAGAGAGAGGCGACTAGAAAACGCGGCCCTTGGTATCGCGGTGTGGTCGTTCGACCAGCTCGGTGGCGAGCAGCAGTCGCGCGTCGATGGATGCCGCGGCCGCTTCGATGGCTGCCTGGACCATGTCGAGCGGCCCAGTGAGCACGAAGTAACCCTTTCCGCCGATGCCGCGGGCGAGGTGAAGCCGGCGCAGTCCGACCTCGGCGCGCTTGAGCGCCGCGTCGGCCGAGAGCAACGCCGACGCCGCCGTCTGCGTCTCCACAATGCCGAAGCTGCCGCCCCAGCTCTGATCCCACTCGTCCCGCAAGCCGCCGAGCAACGCCGGCGCAGGCCTTGGAAGGAAAAGCTGGTCGAGCAAGCTCGAGCCCGCCGCCTCCACTCCCGCCTTGAGCGCCTCCTCGGTTTCCCCCACGCCCCCGCTGAAGAGCAAAAGGTACTTTCCGGGAGAAACGGCCTCGGCCATCGCCAGGTCGACCGGCGCGCGCTTGACCAGCGCGTCGCCGACCAACATTCCGCGCGCGATCGATTCGATCTCCAGCAGCGCGAGCGCCGGGCCGGGGACGTTCATGCCCTAGACGATCCGGAAGTGGTCTTTGAGCGTGCACCGCCGCTCGCGAGTGAAGGTCAGCGCGGTGGTCAGCCCTTCGCCCGTCGGCGAGGCGATGGTGAAGGAGGTGTATCCCTCCCCCGTCATCCCCAGCCCCGCGTAGGAGGGCCCATTCTTCACGAAGATGGACGTGTCGATCACCTTGGCCATCGCGTGGAGGTGGTCGATGTTGGTCGAATGCATCACCGCAGTGTGCCCAAAACCGTGCTCCGCCTGCACCGCGGCGGCGATGCACTCCTCGACGTCGCGCAGTCGGACGAAGCCGATCACCGGCATCAAAAGCTCCAGCTGGACGAACGGGTGCGTCGCGTCCACCTCGGCGAAAAGCAGCCGGGTCTCCGTCGGGGCTCGAATACCGGCCGCCTGGGCGATCTTCGCTGCATCCTTGCCAATCCAATCCCTCGCCGGGTGCCCCTCTTGGACGACCAGTTTTTCCAGCCGGTTGATTGCCGCACCGGTCACCTCGACGGCGCCGTTTTCTGCCAGCAGGCGCTTGAGCTGATCGGCAATCGGCGCGACGGCGAAGACCTCCTTCTCGACGATGCACACGATGTTGTTGTCCAGCGAAGCGCCGTCGACGATATCCCGGGCAGACCGCTCGAGGTGCGCGGTCTCGTCCACCACCACCGGCGGATTCCCCGGTCCAGCGGCGATCGCCCTCTTCCCCGAGCTCATCGCCGCCCGGACTACCGCGGGACCGCCGGTCACCACGACTAGCCGCACGTCCCGGTGCTTCATCAGCGCTTGAGCGGACTCGATCGTTGGCTCGGCGAGGCCGACGACCAGATTCTCCGGCCCCCCCGCCGCGGCGATCGCCTCGTTCATCAGCTGAATGTGGCGCGCGCTCACCTTCTTGGCGGCCGGGTGAACGTTGAAGACGACCGAGTTGCCCGCCGCCACCATTCCGATCGCGTTGTTGATGATCGTCTCGGTGGGGTTGGTGGACGGAGTGATTGCGCCGATGACGCCGAAGGGAGCCCGCTCGTTGAGCGTCATTCCGTAATCGCCGGTGAACGCTTGCGGGCGAAGAATCTCGATGCCTGGCGTCTTGTTGGCGCAAAGCAGATTCTTGGCGATCTTGTCCTTGACGTTTCCCAGGCCGGTTTCCTCGACCGCCAGCCGCGAGAGCTCATCGGCATATTTTCGGGTGGCCTCGCGCATCGCCTCGATGGCGCGCCCACGGCCCTCGAGCGGCACCTCGCTCCAGCGCTCGAAGGACTGCACGGCCGCGCGAATCGCCGCCTCCAGGTCGTCGAAAACTCCATCGCGCGCACCATTCATAGAAGCGCGGGCGGGTGCCGCTCGGGCGCGAATCGGCCCCTCGCCCGCCGGCCCTGCGGGCTGGGCGACGGGTGCCTGGGGCACCTCGCGCAGCTCGGGCGAAAGCTGGCGAACCACCCGATCGACAATCGCGTTGATCTGGCCTTCGCTGAGGATCAACCAGCCCTCCCTCGCCTCGCCGCTGCTAGGCGGCACTCGAACGCCGCGCCTTTCGCCGCTTCGTCGGGCTCGTCGGCGTCGGATCGTCGCCCTCGTAGTAGATCTGGGCGGCGTCATTGCCGAAGACAACCAGAACGCCGCCTTGTCGATTGCCCGCCGTGCCCACGCGCTTGCGCACCTCATCCACCAGCGCTTGGGCGCCTCCGGTTATCGGGTTCTTGGTGCTGATCTTCCGAATCGGCATGCTTTTGATCACTCCTTCACGTACTTGAGCTTCCCCGCCACTTCGATCTCATCGACGATCGCCATGATCGTCGCGTCCACCGGCCGATCCTTGGTCACCTTGGTCTGCCGCGCCGAAGAGCCTGACGCGTAGAGAACCACCTCGCCGATCCCGGCGCCGATCGCATCGACCGCCACCACCAGCGTCGAGGTCGCCTTGCCCTCGAGGTCCAGGCCACGCACGAGGAGGAACTTGAGCCCTTCCAGCTCCTCCTCCTTGCGCGTGGCGATGACGGTCCCCACCACCTTGCCGATCAGCATGACCGCGCTAGGTGGTTTCGGCCTTCGCCTGCTCGAGACGGCCGAGCGGCAGCACCAGGTCCACGTTCGGGTGCGGCCTCGGAATCACGTGCACCGAGACGAGCTCGCCCACTCGCTCGGCTCCCCTGGCGCCGGCTTCGGTGGCCGCCTTCACCGCCGCCACATCACCGCGGACAATCGCGGTGACGTACCCGCCGCCGATCTTTTCGTAACCCACCAGCTCCACCTTGGCGGCCTTCACCATCGCGTCGGCGGCTTCCACCATGCCGACGAAACCCTTGGTCTCGATCATCCCCAGCGCTTCTGCCATGTGACTCGCCTCCCCAAATCAGCGTTTGAAAAACCAGCTATTTCTCCTTGAACGGCGCGCTTTCCTTGCCAGTAATTCCCTTGAGCGATGCGACGGCGGCGCTCGATGCCGAGTCGATCTCCGACTCGGGGCCGGACATGTACAGCCGTCCAAATGCCCCGAAAGGGGTCACGTCGACCAGGCGAACATTGGCTGCCTTTTCCGCTTCGTTTGCCGCCAGCGCTGCGTAGGCTGCCGGTTCGGTCTCGAGAATGAAGAGCGACTGGCCGGGCTCGATCATCGAGCCAAAACGGATTTTGTCGAGAATCATCGCGTGCATTGGCTCGACCGCCCGGATGATGGTGTTGGAAACGAGCTTTGGCCGGAGCCGGTCCTCGAGCGACACGCCGAGGTGGCGGAGGATCGCATCGCCCGCGCTGCGCACCTCGCCCTTGTCCTCGCTGTGGACCTCGAGCATTCCGTAGGCTCGCTCCACCACCAGCGTCGCCGGAAACACCGCCGTCTGCTTGAGCGCCACGTCGATCACCCCGTGAATTGCCATTCCGGGAGCGATCTCCACGAAAAGAGAGGCGACGTACGGCACGGGAAAATATCCGCGGCAAGTGGTGCAAATATGGGCGGCGAGTTGCGGCTGAAGCGAATCGATGAAGACGAACGTCCGAAGCGACGTGGCCAAGCGAATTCCTTTATCGACCGCCGACCCAAGCTGCTATAGCGAACTGAACAGTTCGTTGACAAGCGCCACGTCCAAGTGGCGTGAGGCTTCTCGTGCACCGAGCAGCGTCGGTTATCCTTGCTTTGTTGGTGCCGGTCGCGGCGTCGGCGAAAGGCAACCCCGCTTACCTGCCGCGCGCGGCGTTGGTCGGCACCTTTTTCAACACCGTGGTCACGCCGCAGCTGCGCTTGACTTGGGAGTTCACGCTGCTCGAGCGTGAAAAAAATGCTCTCCTCTTCGTGCTCGAGGGAGGCGGCGGTTACGGGGTGCTCTTGCCGAGCAACTTAGGTCCAACCGGGATGTTGTCGATGACCCGGCTCTATCAGCTCACCGCGCTCGCGGGAGTGGCGTTTCACGCTGAATATGAGGAGAGTCGGTGGCACTGGGGTGGACAGTTGGCGACCGGGCCGCTCTTTTACGGCGCGAAATTCAGCGACAGCTCCACCGAGGATAAAGTGTGGCCGATGCTGGAGGCTCGCGCGCAGCTCGGTCTGCGGTTTGGCTCGACGGTGTACGGGGTCTCGTTCGGCTGGGCGTTTACCTACCCGGGGCTCACCTCCTCGTTGACGACTCCCTACCTCGGCGGACCGATGGTGGGCATCTTCGCCGATCGAAGATAAGGCGCGCGTCGTTTCCGAGTTGCGGCCGGGCCGGGCCGGATCCTTGCTTAAGCCGCCGACCGGCGCCTAAGTTGCGCTGGAGCGTGCCGTTGCCCCTGACCACCGAGGCGTCCGGTCTGAGCGACGTCGGCAAGAAACGCCAGCACAACGAGGACGCGATGCTGATCGAGCCCGCCCTCGGCCTCTACATCGTGGCGGACGGGATGGGGGGGCACGCGGCCGGCGAGGTCGCCAGCGCCTGGGCGATCAGGATTGCCAAGGAGCACATCAGCGCTCATCACAAGGTTCTCGCCGATCTGGCGGATAACCCAACGCCGGCCCGGCGAGCGGCGGCATCCGCGCTGGTCGAGGCCGCCATCCAGCGCGCCTGCTCTGAAATCTACCGCTCGGCGAGCGCGGACGCGTCCAAGCGCGGGATGGGAACCACGTTCGCCTGCCTGGTCGCGGCGGGCAACCGGGGGGTGATCGGCCACGTTGGCGATTCGCGCGTCTACCTGGTTCGCGATGGCCAGTGCCACCGGCTCACCGAGGACCATACGTTGGTGACCGCCCAGCTCAAGGCGGGGACGATCAGCAAAGAGCAGGCGGCGACCTCGCAGTACCGCAACGTGATTACCCGGGCGGTAGGAATTCAAGAATCGGTGCAGGTTGACACGCTGATCATCGACATGCTCCCGCAGGACCTCTTCCTGCTCTGCTCCGACGGGCTTCACGGCTATCTCACCGACGGCGAGATTCCGCCGCTGGTGAACTCCGTCGATCTTCAGCACCTGCCCGCGAAGATGGTCGAGATCGCCAACGAGCGCGGGGGCCGCGACAACGTGACCGTCATCGCCGTCGCGGTGCGCGGGGATGTGGCCCAGGCAGGCGACGAGGCCTCCGACGCGCACTCGCGCATGGAAGCGCTGCGCAAGATTCCGCTCTTTCGCCACCTCACTTACAAAGAGCAGACGGCGGTGCTGTCCCTCGCTAACACCAGGAGCTTTGGCCCCGGGGAAGAGATCTTCCTGGAGGGGGAGCGCGGCGACGAGCTGTTCGTTGTCATTGCCGGAAGGGTCGCGATTGAAAACGCGGGGGTGGAAATCGCCGAGCTTCGGGCCGGCGGCCACTTCGGGGAAATGGGGCTCATCGACAACGCGCCCCGATCGGCCACCGTGCGGGCGTCGGAAGGCACCCGCGTGATGGTGATCTCCCGGCCGGACCTGATGAATCTGATGCGGCGGGAATCCATCCTGGCGGTCAAGCTTCTCTGGAGCTTCGTCCAAGTGCTCTCGGATCGACTGCGGCTGGCGAACTCGGAGCTTTCGGAGGCTCGCCAGGAGCTGGCCGTGGCCCAGGCCATCCAGCCCTTCGCGGAGGAATAGGGTTGAGCACGGCCGCCCTCCAAGGAAAGCGCGTAGCGGTGGGCATGGGCGGGGGAATCGCAGCCTACAAGATTGGAGATCTCATTCGGGAGCTTCGGCGCGCCGGGGCGGAAGTTCGGGTGGCGATGACCGAGGCCGCTCAGCAGTTCGTTACGCCGCTCACCCTGATGTCCCTCTCGGGCAATCCGGTTTTGACGAACTACTTCGACGCCGCGCAAGAGGGACTCTTCGGTCACCTGCATCTGGCGCGCTGGGCGGAGCTGTACGTCGTCGCCCCCGCCACCGCCGACCTTTTGGCCCGACTTCGAGCAGGCCAGGCGAACGATGCCGTCACCACCTCGTTGCTCGCTTTTCGGGGTCCGGTGCTTTTGGCGCCGTCGATGAACGTCGCGATGTACGAGAATCGGCTCACCCAGCAGAACCTCGCTGCGCTGACGGAGGATCCGCGCTTCCACCTGGTCGGGCCCAACGTGGGCCTGCTTGCCGACGGGGACGTCGGGGCCGGGCGACTGTCCGAGCCGGTGGAGATTGTCCAGGCGCTCGCCAAGCTCGCGTCGAGCGGCGACCTGTCCGGAGTCAAGGTCCTCGTCACCGCCGGGCCAACCCGCGAGTTCCTCGATCCGGTTCGCTTCTTGTCCAATCCTTCAACGGGGAAGATGGGCTTGGCCGTGGCGACTGCGGCCAAGGCCCGGGGGGCTCAGGTGACCGTCGTCTTGGGCCCGGTCGGAGAACCCGAACCCGAAGGCATGGAAGTCGTCCGGGTGACGACCGCTGAGGAGATGGCCGCCGAGGTCCTGCGCAGGATTTCGCAGGTTGACTATTTCGTTGCTACCGCTGCGGTGAGCGATTTTCGTCCTCGCACTCGCGCCAAGCAGAAGGTGAAGAAATCTGACGCTGCTCAGAGCCTGTCGCTGGTGCGAACGCCGGACGTTCTGGCCGATGCTTCGAAGAAGGTGGCCGGGCTGGGGAAGAAGCCCTTGATGGTTGGCTTCGCCGCGGAGACGGAGCGGGTAATTGAAAACGCGCAGGCGAAGCTGCTCAGTAAGGGCCTCGACGTGATTGCCGCGAACGACGTTTCCCAGCCGGATGCGGGATTCGCCGTCGACACCAACCGCGTCACGCTGCTCTCCAGGCGCGGCGACCGCAAGGAGCTCGCCGGCCCCAAGGCGGAGATCGCCCGGCAGATCTGGGATTTTCTGATCGCCTACGAAAAGGGCGAGTCGGGCAGCTCGGGCAGCGTCAGCCGCCCGTGAATCGCGTTGCGAAAGGCGGGCCGGGCGAGCCGAACGGCTTCCTCGGTCTGCTTGGGCATCAAGTCGGTGCGCTTCTTCAGGCGCTTGCGTAGAACGCTGGCCATGTGCAGGTTGCGCCCGCCGGTCGGATCGGCGGTGGTGCATTCTGCTTTCGGCCCGTCCTTGAGCATCCCGACGATCTGCTCGATAGCCAGCCGCTCGCAGTCGTGGACTTCCTCGTCGGTGAGAAGTAGCTCCCGCTCGCGGGCGACGACCTCGCTCATCTTCTGCCACCGCTTGAGCCTGGCCGCCAAAAGCAGGCTGCCGAACATCTTCTTCGAGACGGCAAAAGGGATGATGTGGCTGTTGGCGAGCACATCCTCGAGGTGATCGTCGTGCTCTCGGTAGGCCCTTTGTGAGACGTGCCGGGCGAGCTTCCACAAGTGGGGCGACAGTTTCTGATCGTAGCGCAGCTCCCAGTAGGCGTGACCGGAGACGCGGGAGCGGAAGCTCTGC
>Ga0126379_10000774_pt1 | contig 18324 bp, 17 predicted proteins | sample PanSoiMetPlot_24_FD_92640 | JGI IMG/M metagenome (GOLD analysis project Ga0126379, IMG submission 92640) | Tropical forest soil microbial communities from Panama - MetaG Plot_24 | ecosystem: Environmental > Terrestrial > Soil > Tropical forest > Bulk soil | place: Panama | collected 2016-02-17
CAACGGCTTCGTCAACTACGATTTCTGGCTGCCAATGCCGAAGATGCAGTTCCCGAGCGTCGAGGACCTGATGAAGAAGTATCAGGCGCGGGCGACGGGCGAGGGTGTCGATCCGCTCGGCTACTACATGGCGCCACAGGGCTACGCCCAGCTGCAGGTGCTGGAGCAGGCGATCACGGCGACCAAGAGCCTCGATGACCAGAAGCTCGCCGACTATATCCGTGCCAACACCTTCAAGACCGTCCTCGGCGACGTGAAGTTCGGCAAGGGCGGCGAGTGGGCGGAGTCGCGCGTGCTGCAGGTGCAGTTCCAGAACGTCAAGGGCAACGACGTCGCCCAGTTCAAGGACGTGAAGACGCAGGTCGTGGTGTCGCCCAAGGACTACATCTCGGGCACCGTCATCTATCCCTACGAGAACGCGAAGTAGCGCCTCGCTCGAGCAGAAAACGACGCGCCGCGCGGCCTTGCCGCGCGGCGTGTCTATGTGGGCTTCCTGTCATTGCGAGCGACCCGCCTTCGCTCGCTGCGCGAGCTTCGGACGGGTTTGAGTCCGCCGAAGCGCGGAGCGCGTAGGCGGAAGCGAAGCAATCTCCCTTCACTGCCCATTCGTCCGCGGCTGAGGTTGCTTCGCTTCGCTCGCAATGACGCGGGATCTACAGCCCGAGATAGAATTTCCGGATCAGATCGTTGTTGTTGAGCTCGTCGGCCGATCTGCCCTCGAACGCGATCTTGCCATGGACGATCACATAGCCGCGGTCGGCGATGCGCAGCGCCTGCATGAAGTTCTGCTCGGCCATGAGCACCGTGAGCTGGTAGCGGTCCTTCAGCTCCTTGATCTTGTCGATGGTGCGGCTCACCAGCACCGGCGCAAGGCCGACCGATGGCTCGTCCACCAGCAGGATGCGCGGCGCCGACATGAGCGCGCGGGCGAGCGCCAGCATCTGCTGCTCGCCGCCGCTCATGCTGCCGGCGAGCTGCCTTCGCCGCTCGGCGAGCCGCGGAAAGGCCTCGAAGCAGAAGTCGAGATTGTCCTTGATCTCGGCCCGCGCCTTGGGCCGGTATGCACCCAGCAGGAGGTTCTCTTCGACCGTGAGGCGCGGAAACAGCCGTCGCCCTTCCGGCACCAGCGCGATGCCGAGGTCGACGATCTCCTCCGGGGTGCGGCCGATCAGGTCGTGCTTGATGCCGTCGATCTCGACCATGATGCGCCCGGCGCTCGGCCGCACCATCCCCATGATGCTCTTCATGAGCGTGCTCTTGCCGTTGCCGTTGGTGCCGAGCAGCACCACGGTCTCGCCGCCGCTGACGTTGAGTGTCACGTCCTCGAGCACGCGTACCGCGCCATAGGCCGCGTGGATGCCCTCGACGGTGATGCTATTGGCCAAGGTAAGCCCTCTCGACTTCGGGATCGCGGATCACATCGTCGGGGCGCCCGTCGGCGATCTTCTTGCCGGATACCAGCACGACGAGCCGCTGCGAGAAGTGCATGACGGCGCGCATGATGTGCTCGATCAGGATGACCGTGGTGCCGCGCTCATTGAGCCGGATCAGCAGCGAGACGATGTCGCCGACCTCGGAATGCGACAGGCCCGCCATCGCCTCGTCGGCGATCAGCAGTTTCGGCTCCGCCGCCATGGCGCGCGCGAGTTCGAGCTTGCGCATGTCGACCTGGGTGAGATCGCGCGGATACTTGTCGGCGCAGTCGACGAGGCCGACGAGGCTGAGCAGCTCGGCGCAGCGCTCCTCGGTCTGCGCGGCCGAGAGGTGGCCATGCGCCCGGGAATCGACCGCGTAAAGCAGCGGGACCTTCAGATTGTCGTGGACCGACATGCTGACGAACGGCCGCGGCAGCTGGAAGCTGCGTGCAAGCCCGAGGCGCGTGCGCACATGCGCCGGCAGGCCGTCGAGCCCGCGGCCCTCGAACTTGACCGTGCCGGTCTCGTTGGCGAGCGTGCCGCACAGGCAATTGACGAGCGTGCTCTTGCCCGAGCCGTTCGGACCGATGAGGCCAACCCGCTCGCCCTCGGCGACGTTCAGGTCGATTCCGTCGAGGGCGATGAAGCCGCCGAAGCGCTTGCCGAGGCCTTCGACTTGGAGGAGGGGCGCCGCCATGTCCATCCCATTCTGCGCAGATGAGGTTGCATCAGGCCGACCAGTCCGTTCGGCGCGATGATGACGAAAGCAACGAGCAGCACGCCGACCAGGAGCAGGTTGACGGCGGAGGAGATCGTCACGGTGGCGACCTGCTGCAGCGTGCCGAGCAGGATCGAGCCGATCAGCGGGCCGACCCAGCTCGTGGTGCCGCCGATCAGCGGCATGGCGATCGAGTTGACCGCGTAGGGCAGGCCGAAAGCGGACGCCGGCTCGAGGTAGCCGATATAGTAGGGGAACGGCGCGCCTGCCATGCCCATGAGCGCGCCCGACAGCGTGGTCGCGATCAGCTTGAGCTTGAGAGTGGGCACGCCGGAGGCCTCGGCGGCGAGCTCGTCGTCGCGGATGGTGGCGAAGCCGTAGCCGAGCTTGGAGCGCTCGATCGCGCGCGCGATCGTGACCGCGATGGCGGCGAGCAGGATGATGATGAGGAAAAGGTACTGGATGTAGTCGAGCTTGACGCCGAGAATCTCGATGTCGCTCGGGCGGATCACGTAGGCGCCGCGCGAGCCGCCGACATAGTTCCAGTTCACCACCAGGGTCTGCAGCACGACCGCCAGCGCGAGCGTGGCGATCGCGAAGAACGCCCCGCGCAGCCGCAGCGTCAGATAGCCGGTGCCGAGGCCGACCAGTCCCGAGACGCCGGCCGCGATGACGAGCAAGGCCGGGATCGGCAGCGGATAGGTCTTGTGGAAGAAGACCGACGTATAGGCACCGAGTGCGAAGAATGCGGCGCTGCCGAAGTTCACGTAGCCGCAATAGCCGCCGAGAATGTTCCACGCGGTCGCCAGCACGATGTACTGCACCACTATGTAGCCGGCGTAGAACAGGTAGTCGTTGCCGATGGCGTGCGCGAGGAGGAAGACCAGCATGGCCGTTGCGATCGCGATGCCGAAGAATGTCGACGAGCGCACGGCCTAGCGCCCCATCAGGCCGGCCGGCCGCACCGCCAGCGTCAGCAGCAACAGGCCGAACGCGACCGCCGGCGCCCACGAGGGCCCATAGAAGGTCGCCGTGAAGCTCTCGACGATGCCCAGCAGCATCGCGCCGATCAGCGTCCCCGGCAGGCTGCCGAGTCCGCCGAGCACGCAGATCGCAAACACGCGGCCGATATATTCGCGGCCGATCGAGGGTTCGACCGGCTGGATGATGATCAGGAAGGCGCCCGCCAGCGCGCAGGTCGCGATCGATACCGCGAAGGCGATGCGCTTGATCTTGATCGGGTTGGCGGCCATCAGCCGCAGCGCGAGTTGATCCTGCGCCACCGCCATGATGGCCCGGCCGAGAAAGGTGCGGGTGAGGAAGAGCTGGAGCGCCGCCAGCATCACCAGCGACATCACGCACGGCACCACCATGCGCATCGGCAACTGAACCAGTCCAACGGTCACCGTCTTGTCGACGTAGGGCGTGTTGACGTAGCGGTAGTCGACGCCGAACACCAGGATCAGCACGACCTCGGTGATGAACAGTAGCCCGAAGAAGAAGGCGAGGCCGCGCAACGCCTCCTGGCCCCGTTTCTCGAACGACAGGTAATAGACCTGATAGGTCAGCGCACCGAGCGCGTAGAACGCCGGCAGACCGAGGATGCCGACGATGATCGGATCGAGGCCGAACTGGGCATTCACGATATAGGCGATGTAGGACCCGACGATGATGAAGCCCGGATGCGCGATGTTGACGATGTCGAGGATCCCGAACGACACCGAAATCCCGACCGTCACGGCGGCATAGAAGCCGCCGAGCAGCAGACCTGCCACCAGCGCATTCAACAGAAGATCGGCTGAAACGTACATGCAGCGCCTCGAACGCGGCTTATTCACACCAGGACGGGACCATGCTCAAGCGCCGCGCCGGTGCCGCGGCGAACGGACGCGCAGCAGCCATTTCGCCCGGCGATGGCCGTGATCTGCCCCGGCGGAATTCCGCATGCTCCCCCCAAACTGCGCCCCGCGCGTCCGCCGTCTGTGGGGCGGCTCGAGGCCGCCGTGTCACGGCAGGTCGGTCAGTCTTCTGCGGGCAGTGTGCAGGAAGGTCAAGCGCTTGGCTAGCCTTGCAGGCCCCCCGACGCGTTGGGCTCGCTTCGGCGCACCTTGGGCGCGCCTTGGGCGCACCTTGGGCGGCGTGGAGCGACGCCCGAGCGGCGTCTCCGGGGCGTTTATCCCTGTGAAAAAGACCAGCTCGGGTACGCCGAGCTGGTCCCTCGATCGGATGGTGGCTTGTGGTCTTGGACGGCCGGGTCAGGCGGCCGCGGCGTCGCGGACGGCCTGCGGGATCGCAAGCGGCTTGTTGGCGCTGTCGAGGAATTCGACCGTCATGAACACCAGGTCCTTGTCGCCGAGGTTCTCCAGGTCGTGCACCTTGTATTCGCCAGCCCCGTAGGTCTCGTGCCGGGTCTCGCCCGGCTGATAGGTGTACTCGACCGTCGTGCCGTCCATCAGGTGCTGGCGGCCGCGGCCGCCCGAGACGGCGGTCCAGAAATAATCCAGCACGTGGCGATGGAAGCCGAAACGCTGGCCGGGCTTGAGGCGGATCGTCCAAACGCGAACCCGCTCGCTTTCGGATACGAACTCGCTGCCCACGCAGCCGTTGTGGTTTTGCGCCTCGCGCTCGAATTCCTGCTGCAGCGCCGTCGGCCACTGGGACTTGTCGCTGCTGGCGGGCTGTTTGTCGATCATGGACATCGCCATGGCATTCCTCCAGTGATTGTCGGCTGAATATACTCGCTCGCGGCTGGACAAGGAACATGGCAAACCGGAGCGCAAACGGGAGCAGACGGCGCGCCCTCGTCGTCGGCGGCTCGATGAGCGGCCTGCTGGCCGGACTCACGCTGCGCGAGCGCGGCTGGACCGTCGATATTTTCGAGCGAGTCGAGAGCGAGCTTGCCGGGCGCGGCGCCGGCATCGTCGCCCAACCCGAGCTGATCGCGATTCTCGAGGCCCTGCGTCTCGACACGCGCGAACTCGGCGTCGCGATCAGGACGCGGCAGTTCATGGACGCGACCGGCCAGGTCGCGGGCCGCGTCGAATGTCCGCAGGTGCTGACCGCCTGGGAGCGGGTCTATCGCGTGCTGCGCGACGGTTTCCCGCCCGAGCACTACCATCGCGGCCGCGGTCTCACGGCCTTCGAGCAGAGCGGGCGTTCGGTCGTCGCCCGAATGACCGACGGATCGGCCGAGACCGGCGACGTGCTGATCGGCGCCGACGGGCTGCGCTCCACCGTCCGCCAGCTGTGTCTGCCGGGACTTGCCCCGCTCTATGCCGGCTACGTGGCGTGGCGCTCGCTGATCGCCGAAGACGCGATCCCGCCGGCCGTCCACCGCGAGCTGTTCGCGTACATGACGTTCTGCCTGCCGCCCGGCGAGCAGTTCCTCGGCTATCCGGTGGCAGGCCCCGATAACGACCTGCGGCCGGGACATCGTCGATTCAATGTCGTGTGGTACCGTCCGGCGGACGAGACGATCGAACTTCCCGACCTGCTCACCGACGAGAGTGGCGTCACCCACGCGATCTCGATCCCGCCGCCGCTGATCCGCCGCGCCGCGATCGCCGACATGCGCACCGCCGCCGAGCGGCTGCTCGGCCCGCAGGGCCGCGCGATCGTGCGGCTGATGACGGAGCCGATCCTGCAGCCGATCTACGACCTCGAAAGTCCGCGCATGGCGTTCGGCCGCGTCGCGATCATCGGCGACGCCGCCTTCGTGGCGCGTCCGCACGTGGCGGCGGGAGTGTCGAAGGCCGCCGAGGATGCCGTTGCGCTCGCCGAGGCACTCGCCGCCGCCGACGTCGTGCCGGCGCTCTCCCGCTTCGAGGCGCGACGGCTGCCGATCAACCGTCGCATCATCGAGCGCGCGCGCCATCTCGGCGCCTATCTGCAGGCAACCCAGACCGCGGAGGAACGCGCGCGCTCGGAACGCCACGGCATCCCGGAGGCCGTCATGACCGAGACCGCCGTGCTGGATTTTCTGCGCGCGTGAGCGTCAAAGGCCCAGCAGCTTCTTGGCGTTCAAGCCGGCGATCGCCGCCACCGTGGAGGCGTCGAGCCCGGCCGAGACGATGTGCTCGATCGGCTCGTACTCGGCCATGTCGTACGGATAGTCGGTCCCGAGCACCACGTGGTCGGCGCCGAATGTCTCGATCAGCGCGCGCAGCTGGTGCGGCGTGAACACCACGCTGTCGAAGAACACCTTCTTGAGATAGTGCGTCGGCGGCTTCGGCAGCTCGGCCTTGCAGTCCGAACGCGCCCCCCAGGCGTGATCGATGCGGCCCGAATAGCCGCCGAGGTAGCCGCCGCCATGGACCGCGAGGATTTTCAGGTCGGGGTGGCGCTCGAGCACGCCGTCGAAGATCAAATAGTGAAGCGCAAGCGTGGTTTCGAACGGATTGCCGATGATGTTGTTGAAATAGAACCGCGACAGCCGGCCGGCCTCGGTGAAGCCGTTCGGATGCAGCAGCACCAGCGCCTTGAGCTCCTCGGCCTTCTTCCAGAACGGCGCGAAGGCGGGATCGGACAGCTCGCGGCCCGCCACATTGGTGAGGATCTGGACGCCTTTGAACCTGAGACTCGTCATGCAGCGTTCGAGTTCCTTGGCGGCCTCCGCGCCGTCCGGCATCGGCACGGTGCCGAGCGCGACGAACCGGTCCGGCCGGCCCGCCACGTACTCGGCGATGCCGTCGTTGACGATGCGGGCAGACTGCACCGCGATGTCGAGCGGGACCGTGTAGTAGCACTGCGGCGGCGGGCACATCACGAGCTGGAGGTCGATGCCCATGGCGTCGAGATCGGCGAGGCGCTCGTCGTAGCCGATCATGCGCGAACGGCGGTCGCCGTCCTGGCGCATGTTGAGCGCCTTGGTCTGCGGCGTTGCGAAGTGGGCGAGCGGGATGGTCGCGAGGTCGAGGTGCGGCTTGACGAACTCGGCCGCCTGCGGGATCGCGATGTGCGCGTGCAGATCGATCGTCACGCTCTGCGGCCGCGTCTCGCGCCCCGGCTTGCCGGCGGGCCGCGCCGCAGTCGGGCCATAACGGTTCCAGTCGTTCGACATTCGATCCTCATTCGTTGCAGTTCGTAGGGTGGGCAAAGCGAAGCGTGCCCACCTCGGTGCGGTTAACGTGTGCGATCGAGATCGCGTGGGCACGGCGCGTTCCGCGCCTTTGCCCACCCTACGGCCGCGCTTATCGTCTCGTCTTCCTCGTGGCTTTTTTCGTGGCGCGCTTCTTGCCGTCTGCCTTCGCCGGAATGATCGGCAGCAGGACGTAGGTCGCCCGGCCGCCGCCGAAATGCAGGGTCGTGGTCCCGGCGAAGATTTCCGTGGGGCGGTCGATCGGATCGTCGTGCAGGAAAGGCCCGCAGCCCGTGAGCTCGTTCTTGAAGTTGGACAGCCGCCCGCCGCTCGGACCGCCATACTCGTAGTCCTTGCCGCGGATCGTGAGCGCGACGCGATGGCCGGCCGGCACGACGATCGAGGTCGGCCAGATCTCGATGTCGAGCTCGACCACCTCGCCCTTCCGGAGAGGCTGCTTCTTGTCGTGGGTGTGATACGGGCGGTGGGGCGTCGAAAGCGTCTTGTCGAGCCGCCGGTGCGAGGCGCGCAGCCAGCCCTGCGCGATCGGCGTGTGCGGATCGATCGCGCCCTGGAACACGACTTCCTTCAAGTCGGGCGAGAACACGCGCAGCACGACGAACAGGTCGGCATCGCTGGTCGAGGACGAGACGAACAGCTTGGCAGCGATCGGGCCGGTGATCTCGGTTGCGGCCGCGAGCGGCGCCGTCATGAAGGTGAGCCCGTCGCCCATCGCGGCGAAGCTCAGCGTCGCCTTGCCGGTCGTACGCTCCGGCGTCAGTGAACCGGCCGCCGGATGCAGATGATATTTCGTCCATTTGGTGCGCGCGAGCGGCCATTCGTTCTCGGCCCGCTCGACGAATTTTTCGCCGGGGTGGCGGATCTGCAGCAGCACCTTCGGCCGCTTGTCCCAGCCGTTCGGCTTGCCGTGCAGGAAATGATCGAAGAACGCAAGCTGCTGCTGGCGGCCGTAGTCGGTGTAGAAATGGGTCCAGTGCTCGATGCCGTGCGCCTCGAGCCACTTCTGCTTGGCGGCGGCGCGGACGAACCCCTCGAAATTGCCGCGCGGGTGCAGGCCCTGGCCGCCCCAGTTCGCGGCCGAGAACAGCGGCACGTTCACCTTCGACCACACCGGCGAGCGGGCCCGATGATACTCGTCGTCGAGCGGATGGTTGCGGATCTCATTGCCGAAATCGGCGCGGTTCGTGGTGAGCCGCTCCTCCGACAGGATCTCGGGTCCGCACACCAACTCGCCGTGCACGCGGCTGCGCTTACCGCGCTCGCCGGCGCCGTATTGCACGGTCTTGACCTGCATGTCGTACCAGTTGGCCCAGAATGTCGAGAGGATGCCGCCGTGATGCGTCATGTCGCGGTACCAGTCGGCCGCGCCCTCCCAGATGCACATGGCGGCGAGATGCGGCGGCTGGAGCGAGGCGACGTGCCACTGATTGATGCCGTAGTAGGAGATGCCGTTGAGCCCGACCTTGCCGTTCGACCACGGTTGGGTTCCGGCCCATTCGATGCAGTCGTAGAAATCCCTGGTCTCGCGCGGCGAAAAGTGGTCGATGAACCCGGGAGAGGTCCCGCAGCCGCGTGAGTCGACGCGCACGCAGGCATAGTCGTGCGGCACCCACTTCTCCGGGTCGACCACCTCCCAGCTCTGGTAGAGATTGCTCGAGCCCGCCGTCACGTCGGGATGCTTCTCGGCCATGCGCTGCCACGCGCTGGGATAGCCATCCTGGAACGCCAGGCCCTTGGCGTAGGGGCCGTAGGTGAGAATGACCGGATAGCGGCCCTCGCGCACCGGCCGAAACACGTCCGCCCTGAGCACGAGGCCGTCGTCCATGCGGATCTCGGCGTCCCATTCGATGCGCATGCCGTCGCGCAATCCGCTGCGTGGCTGATGCGTTCCTGTGGGCGCCGATGTCATGCGAATGCTTCCGGACAAGCTTCTGGAGTTGCGTCGAGAATGCGCGATGCGTCAGCGTCGCTTGCTTCGCGTCTTGCCGCGCTTCACGCCGGCCATCGTCTCGAGCACGGCACACACCGCGGCGGTGTCCTGCAGGGCATGTCCCGTCGCCATGGCCTTGTCGTAGACCGGGATGCTCGCCGAGAACAGCGGCGTCGGCACGCCGAGTGCGCGCGCGTAGGAACCGATCACGTCCATGTCCTTCTGCCAGACCTGGATCTTCATGGTTGCGTCGTCATAGTCGTTCTTGACCATCATCGGGGCGCGCAACTCGAACACCCGCGAGTTGCCGGCGCCGATCTTGATGAGGTCGAAGATCTGCTTCGGGTCGAGGCCGGCCTTCATGCCGAGCACCATGGCCTCCGCGCTCGCCACGTTGTGGATCGCGACCAGCAGGTTGGCGACGTATTTCATCCGGCTGCCGTTGCCGAAGGCGCCGAGGTCGTGCACGGCGCGTGAAAAGCCGAGGATCATCGGCTTGAGCCGGGCGATCGCCTTGCTGTCGCCGCTCGCATAGACGACGAGATCCTTGACGGCGGCCTGCGCGCCGGTGCCGCTGATCGGGCAGTCGAGCGGAGTGTGCCCGGCCTTCTTGAGCGCCCGCTCGGCGCGCATCTTGTCGTCGAGCGTGAAGGTGCTGGCCTCGACGATCACCTTGGGCGCGAGCTTGGCGCCAACGATCTCGGCGACCACCGCATCGAGGGCCTTTGGGCTCGGCAGGCTGGTGATGATGGCCGGCACCGCGCCGGCGAGCGACGCCACATTTGGCGCGATCTCGACGCCAACCTTGGCGAGCGCCCGGTTGCGCTTCACGTCGAGGTCATAGCCGACGACGCGCCATCCGGATTTGACCAGATTGCGTGCGAACGCGCCTCCCATGATGCCGAGCCCGACGACCCCGACCGAGCCTTTGCTGCGTCCCGCCATTCCGTATATCCCGTCCAACGTTCCTTGCAAAAACACGCGGACGCTACACAGGAGGCGATGGGCGACGCAAGGTGGCATTCTCTCGATCGGGGTTTTCACCTATCGTCCGGCGGCGGACTGGAGCGGACGCCATCAGCAGGAGACGGAGTTCATGCATATCGGGATCGCCGGCCTCGGCCGGATGGGCGCCGCGATGGCGGCGCGGCTGATCGAGGTCGGTCATCAGCTGACGGTGTGGAATCGCTCGCCCGAGAAGGCCCAGGCGGTGACCGATGTGGGCGCCAAGGCGGCCGCGAGCCCGGCCGCGCTCGCCAGCGCGGTCGAGACCGTCATCACGTGCCTCACCGACGCGGACGCCATCGAGCATGTTTATGGTGGCCCGTCCGGCCTGCTCTCCGGGGATCTCAAGGGCAAGCTGGTGATCGAGATGAGCACCGTGCGGCCGGTCGTCGAGGTGGCGCTCGCCGAAAAGGTCCGCGCCGCGGGCGCGGCCTTCGTCGAATGCCCGGTCGGGGGGTCGACCGGCCCGGCGCGCCAGGGCAAGCTGATCGGCCTGATGGGGGCCGAGCCCGCCGATGCGGCGCGCGCCAGGCCCGTCCTCGACCAGCTTTGCCGACGCCTCGAGCATTGCGGGCCCGTGGGGGCCGGCGAGATCATGAAATTCACCATCAACATGCCGCTGATGATCTACTGGCAGGCGCTGGGCGAAGCGCTCGCATTGAGTCGTCCGCTCGGCCTCGACCCCGACCGCGTCATGGACCTGCTGGCGGACACGTCGGGCGGGCCGAACGTCCTGAAGGTGCGAGGTGCGACGGTCGCCAAACAGCTCAAGGGCGTCGGTCCCGGCACCGTCACGTTCGACGTCGACAGCGGCCTGAAGGATCTGCGCGCCATGCTCGCGGAAGGCCGCGCCCGCGGGCTCGAATTGCCCCTCGTCGAGCGCTCGATCGCCTGTTACGAAGAGGCGAGCCGCCACGGCCTCGGGCCCACCGAAGTCTCCGCCGTCTCGGCCTATTGGGCGGCCCGCCCGAGCCGCTGACCGCCATCCCTGTTGCGCAAGGAGCCGCCATGTCCGTTACGCTCGCCCAGGCCTCGACCATCATGGACGCCGCACTCAAGAAAGGCGGCGAGACCAATTGCGCACCGCTGTCGGTCGCCGTGCTCGACGCCGGCGGCAATCTCGTCGCCTTCAAGCGCGAGGACAAGTCCGGGATCCTGCGGTTCGACATCGCGTTCGGAAAGGCCTGGGGCGCGCTCGGCATGGGTCTCGGATCGCGGACGCTGTTCGAGCGAGCGGCGGCGACCCCGCAGTTCTTCACCATGCTGGCGGCCGCGAGTGGCGGTCGCATCGTCACCAACCCGGGCGGCGTCTTGATCCGCGATGCCGGCGGCGACGTGATCGGGGCGGTCGGAATTTCCGGTGACACCTCGGACAAGGACGAGGTGTGCGCGGTCGCGGGCATCGAGGCGGCCGGCCTGAAGGCCGATCCGGGCGGAAGCAAAGGCTGATTCAACGCCGATGTCAGGAGCTTTCGCCGATCCGTTCGTCTTGAACAGGAGCAGTCTGCGATGAAGATCTATTCGTTCTGGCGTTCGCTTGCGACCTATCGGGTGCGGATCGCGCTCAACCTCAAGGGCATCGTGCCCGAGGAGGTGATCGAGGTGAACCTGATGAAAGGCGCGCAGCGCGAGGCGGAATTTCGCGCCGTCAATCCGATGATGGCGATTCCGGCGCTGGTCGATGGCGACGGGCCGGTGATCATCGAATCGCTGGCAATCATCGAGTATCTCGACGAGACGCATCCAAACCCGCCGCTGCTGCCGAAGGACCCGCGCGGGCGCGCCCGGGTGCGCGGCCTCGCGCAGCTCGTCGCCGCCGACTCCCATCCGCTGATCGTTCCGCGAGTGCGCGAATATCTCGAGCACCAGCTCAAGCGCGACCAGCAGACCGTCATGGCGTGGTGTCGGCACTGGCACACCCAGGCGCTCACCGCGATTGAGACGCATCTCAAGGGCAAGGAGACCGGGAAGTACTGCCACGGCGACCAGGTGACGCTCGCCGACATCTGCATCGCGAGCCAGGCGGCGGGTGCGAAATTCTTCAACGTCGACACCGCGCCGTTCCCCAATTTCACCCGCATCGTCGACGAGCTGCATAAGATCGACGCCTTCGCGCGCGCGCATCCGCTCAAGCAGCCGGGCGCGCCGGCCTCGGTCTAAGCCGCGCCGCCAGCGTCATGCTCAATGCGGCGATCATCGGCCTCGGCTGGTGGGGCAAGCGCCTCGTCGGCTCAGTCAAGGGCTCGCGGCTGATCCGCTTCGCGCGCGGCGTCACCCTCGAGCCTGAATTGGCGCGGGACTTCGCGGCTGAGCGCGGGCTCGCGATCGGCACCTCGTTCGAGGAGGTGCTGGCCGATCCCGCGATCGAGGCGGTCGTGCTGGCCACGCCGCACAGCTGCCATCGCGCCCAGGTCGAAGCCGCGGCCGCAGCCGGCAAGCACGTCTATTGCGAGAAGCCGTTCGCGATGCACAAGGCGGACGCCGAGGCGATGCTCGCGGCCTGCAATCGCGCCGGCATCACCATCGCGGTCGGGCACCACTTCCGCCTGATGCCGTCCATGAAGGCGCTGCGCGCCGAGATCGCCGCCGGCACCCTCGGCATCATCATGCATGCCGACGGCAACTACAGTCACGATTGGCTCGCCGCGCTTCCGCCCGAGGGCTGGCGCGCCGCGCCCGAGGAGACCCGCGCCGGCGGCATGACCGGCATGGGCATCCACGTCATCGACTGCTTTCGCGATCTCATCGGCCCGATGCGCCGCGTCAGCGCGCTGTCGAAGCGCCGCGCACTGGCACTCGCGACCGGCGATACGTCCGCGGCGCTGATCGAGTTCGCCAACGGCGCGACCGGCACGCTCGCCACCACGCTCAAGACCCCGTTCGTGTGGCGGCTTGCGGTCTACGGCGAGAACGCCTGGGCCGAAAGCGTCAGCGAGACGCGGCTGGTCGTCCGCCGCGCCGGTGGCGAGCCCGAGACGCGGGATTTTCCCGCCATCGATCATCTCGGCGAGAACCTCGAAGCCTTCGCGGCCGCTGCATCAGCGCGCCGTCCCTTCGCGATCGACCCCGATGGCATCTTGCAGACCGCCGCGATGCTCGATGCGGTGTTTCGCTCGGCCGAGGCCGATGGGGCGTGGCAGTCTGTCTAGAGCATGATCCCGAAAAGTTGCAGACTTTTCGGACAAGATCATGCTCCAGAATCAATAAGATGAGAGCACGATGCGATTCTACCTAATCGCATCGTGCTCTAGTGAGTATAGGCCGGCCGAATGCTCGGCGGTGCGTTCGACTATCTTGCGATCAGCGTGAAGCCGCGCTTCGCCGCGGCGTGCGGTCGCCGCGCGCGGCCCGTGGCTCGCCCCGCGCCGCCGCGATCGCGGCGTCCCACACGGCGTGGCTGTGCGCCACCTCGGCCTCGAATCGCTCGAGAAACAGCCGCGCCTGTGCGCTCAGCGTGCGCCGCGCCGGCTGGATGAGCACGAACTCGGCATGCATCGGTGGATCGGCGAGCGGGTTGACGACGATCTCGCCGCTCGTGATGTCGTTGACCGAGATCAGGCTCGGCAGCACCGTCACCCAATCGGAGCGCGCAACGAATTCGAGCGTGCCGATCATGGCGTCCATCTCCAGCAGCGCGTCGACCTGGACGCCGTGGGTATGGAAATAGGTCTCGAGATTGCGACGCCGGACGTTGCCGGGACCCGGCACGATGATCTTGAACGGCCGGCAATCGCTGAGCCGCACCGGCGCGAGCGGCGTGAGGCCGCGGCGCGGGCCGGACAGCAGCACCTCGCGGTCGCGCACGAGCAGCCGCGACTTCAAGCCGATCCGGCCCTCGAACGCGGGCACGACCGCGAAATCGAGTTCGTCGGCGAGCACCATGTCGGTGAGCAACCCGCTGTAGCCCTCGACGATATGCAGCCGCACATCGGGGTGGGCGGCGACGAAGTCGTCGAGCGTCGGCCCGAGCACCGCGCGCGTGAAGGTCGGCATCAAGCCGATATGCAGGTCGCCGGCCAGGAAACTCGCCGGCGTGCGCGCCTCCTGACCGGCCGTATCGAGCATGCCGACCGCTTCGACGCAGCGGCGGTAGTAGCGCAGTCCGGCCGCGGTCGGCGTGACACCCGCCTTGGTTCGCTCGAACAGCTTGACCTTGAGGGCGCGCTCGACTGCCGCGACATGCTGGGAAATACCCGACTGGGTTGCGTTCTCGCGCTCGGCCGCGCGGGTGAACGAGCCTTCCTCACACACCGCAATGACCGCGCGGACCTGCCGTAGCGCTATCCCAGCCATCAACAATCCTAATACAGGTTGGCAACGTATATTAATTCGGCTACCGCTGCCAACAAGGTTAATCTCGCATCTACTGGCGAATCCGCCGCGCATGCCGCGAGCGGGGGGCCGCGGAGGAGCCCATGGGCACGGCGAATTTCGGTATTGCGGGTCTGGACTGGCAGCAGCGCGTCAACTGGGACCGCTTGCGCAAATATCGCACCGAGCGTGCACGCGCGATGATGAAGAAGCACGGGCTCGGCGCCATGCTGTGCATGTACGACGAGAACGTGCGCTACCTGACCGGCACGCTGACGCCTGGCTGGAATCGGCTCAAGCCCGGCCTGCGCTACGCCATGCTGTGCGGCGATGGCGCGCCGATCCTGTTCGAGCAGGGCGACCTCGGCTTCCAGATCGAGCGCCACTCGCCGTGGATCCCGAAGGAGAACGTGCGTCATTCCTTCGCCTGGATCAAAGGCGCGGCCGGGCCGGCCTCGACCCAGCAGGTGAAGAAGTTCACCCAGGCGGTGCTGCAGGCGATGCGCGAGAACGGCGTCGCCGGGCAGAAGCTCGGTGTCGACTTCATCGACATCAACATGATCAACATCTTCAGTGAGAACAACATCAACTGGGTCGACGGTATGACCCCGATGATGGAAGCGCGTGCGGTGAAGAACGAGGACGAGCAGGAGTGCTTCCGCATCGTCGGCGCGATCGGCGACGCGACGCACTGGGAATGCATGAAGTTCCTGCGTCCCGGCATCACCGAGAATCAGGTGACGGCGCACCTGATGGAATATCTCTACTCGATCCCCGGAATGGAGGACGTCGAGGACGTCATCGTGTCGTCCGGCCCGAACACCTGGCCGAACTGGCGCAACTTCTCCGATCGCATCATCCAGCCGGGTGACATCGTGTTCATGGATTTGGCGGCGCTCACATGGAACGGCTACAAGTCCTGCTATTACCGCACCTACTGCGTCGGCAAGGAGCCGACCCAGGAGCAGAAGGACACGTACGAGACCGCGCTCAAGTGGCTGTACGACTCGATCGGCGCCGTGAGGGTGGGCGCCACCACGCGCGATATCGCGCTGCAGTGGCCCTCCGCCATGGAGACCTGGGGTTACGAGGACGAGGATCAGGCGGCCGCCAATCTGTGGGGACACGGCCTCGGGCTCGCGCAATACGACCCGCCGGTGATTTCCCGCATCTGGTCGCTCGATCATCCGGTCGACATCCAGGAGGGCATGACCTTCGCGCTCGAGACGCAGCACGGCAAGCGCTTCCGCTACGGCGTGCGCATCGAGGAAATGCTGATTGTGAAGAAGGACGACATCGAGATCGTGTCGAACTTCCCGGTAAAGCAGATCACCGTCGTCGACCCGCTGCCGGGTTACGGCGATCACGTGAAATAGGGACCAGGCCCCCGTCCCGGTTCGTGCAGTGGTGAGAGACGCAGCGGTGGGACAGAGGTTTGCGCACGAATCGCGCCCTCTGATTGTTGTTGCGGCAATCGAGCGCCGGTTCGGCTGGGCATGAGCGATACGCAGTTCATCATCGCATTGGGTAGCGCGGCGGCGGATGCCGAGCGCGTCGGCCCCAAGGCCGCCAATCTGGCAGCCCTCGCGCGCGCCGGCCTGCCGACGCCGGGCGGCTTCTGTCTGTCGGCGGATGCCTATCGCCGGCAGATCGCGGCCGTGGGGCTGGACGAGATGGTGCGGCGTTTCGGCGGCGCCGATCCGCCGGAGCGCCGACGCCTCTCGGTTGCGATCAGGCTCGGTCTCTACGAGCACCCGATTGCGTCCGACGTGCTCGAGCCGTTGATGGCGGCGTGGCGCGCGCAGGGCGCCGAGAGCGGCGCGCCGTCGGCGGTGCGCTCGTCGGCGCTGATCGAGGATCGCAAGGGCGCGAACTTCGCCGGACAGTTCGAGAGCTTTCTCGGCATAGCGGACGAGGCCGCGTTCCTGACGGCCGTGCGCGCCTGCTGGGCGGCGCTGTGGACCTCGCATGCCCGCCGTTACATGGAGAACCACGATCTCTCGCCATCCGACACCGCGATGGCGGTATTGATCCAGCCGCTGATCGATGCGCGCGCCTCGGGCGGCGGATTGAGCGAAACGGCGGCCGGACAGATGCTGCTCAGCGCCACCTGGGGGCTCGGCTCGGCGATCGCCCAGGGTGAGGTCGTGCCCGACCGCATCACCCTGTCGCGGCAGGGTTTCCTGCGCAGCAACGAGGCCGGGCGCAAGGACCACCGCGAGACCTGCGGTCATGGCCAGGGCGCCGTGCCACAGTCGGTGCCGGATGAGCTCGTGAGCAAGCCGTGTCTCGACGCCGGCCAGGCGGTGGCGCTCGGGCGCCTGCTGCGCAAGGCGGAAGATGCGCTGGGAATGCCGGTCGAGATCGAATGGGCGCTCGACGCCGCCGGCTTCAAGCTGCTGCAGGCGCGGCCGCTGCATGTCGAGCCGATCGTCGTTCCCGATCAGATCTGGCTGCAGCATCCCGGCCTCAACGGCCACCCGGCCGGCATCGGCTGGGGCTCCGGCCGCGCCGTCGTGGTCAACTGCGAATGCGAGCTTTCGCGCGTCGCCCCCGGTGACGTGCTGGTGACGCGCGTCGCCGGGCCGGCCCTGAGCCAGGTGCTGCCGCGCGTCGCCGGCGTCGTGGCTGAGCTCGGCGGCTCGACCTCGCATCTTGCCTCGCTCGCGCGCGAGCGCGGCATTCCCATGGTTCTCGGCGTGCTCGACGCAACGCGGCGCATCCCCGACGGCTCGCAGGTCGCGGTCGACGGGGTGGCCGGCATCGTACGGTGGATGCGCTGATGCAGACCCGGATCTTCGTCACCCAGCCGATCGCCGCGAGCGCGCTCGAGCGCCTGCGCGCGGCCGCCGACGTCAAGGTCAACCCGAACGACAGCCGCGTGATGCCGAAGAAGGCGCTGGTCGCGGCCGTGCGCAAGTGCGACATCCTGTTCTCGCTCCTGCACGACACCGTCGATCGAACCGTGCTCGCCGCCAATCCCAAGCTGCGCGCGGTCACGTCGATGTCGATCACGCCGGACAACATCGATGTCGCGGCCGCGACCGCGCGGAGGATTCCCGTCACCGTGGTGCCGCCGATCGTCGCCGAAGCGACCGCTGACATCAACTTCGGGCTCATGCTGATGGTTGCGCGGCGCATGGTCGAAGGCGACCGCCTGGTGCGCAAGGGAAGATTCCCCGGCTCGCAGTCGAACCACCTCGCCGGCGTTCGGGTCTACGGCAAGTCCATCGGCCTGATCGGCGGCGGCGGGCGCATCGGCACCGCGGTCGCGCGCCGCGCCCACGGGTTCGGCATGCGCATCCTGTACTGGGGCCCGCGCCGCAAACCCGAGGTCGAGCGCGACCTCCACATGGAATATGTTCCGCTCGACCGGTTGCTTGCCGAGTCCGATTTTGTCTCGGTCCACTCGCCGCTGAGGCCGGAGACGCACCACCAGATCGGCGCGCGCGAGTTGTCGCTGATGAAGCCGACCGCGTTCATCATCAACACCGCGCGCGGCCAGATCATCGATGAGAAGGCGCTCGTCAAGGCGCTCGCCAAACGGACGATCGCGGGCGCCGGGCTCGACGTGTTCGAGCACGAGCCCAAGGTGCCGCGCGCCCTCGTCAAAATGCCCAACGTGGTCCTGACCCCGCACCTCGGCAGCGGCGTCATGGAAGTGCGCGAGCAGATGGCGAATATCGTGGTCGACAACATCCTCGCGCTGCTCGACGGCAAGGCGCCGCCCAACTGCGTCAACCCCGAGGTACTGTCGCGCTCGACGGTTCGGGCGCGCGCGCTGGCGCATGGTCGCTAGATCTTGGTAAATCATGCGCGCGAGATCGGGCGCCGGCGGCGCTCGCGG
>Ga0126379_10000775_pt1 | contig 18322 bp, 16 predicted proteins | sample PanSoiMetPlot_24_FD_92640 | JGI IMG/M metagenome (GOLD analysis project Ga0126379, IMG submission 92640) | Tropical forest soil microbial communities from Panama - MetaG Plot_24 | ecosystem: Environmental > Terrestrial > Soil > Tropical forest > Bulk soil | place: Panama | collected 2016-02-17
CATGGCCGGCATCCGTCTGGCGGTCGGCCGCGCCGTCGTCGCGATGGTGATCGCCGAGTTCCTCACCAGCATCTCGGGCCTCGGTGCCATCATCATCAACTCGGCCAACAATTTCGACACCGCAACCATGTTCGTGCCGATCGTCCTCCTCATGGTGATGGCGATCGGGCTCAACTGGCTGATCGGATGGGTCGAGCGGCTGGTCGCGCCGTGGCAGGCGGAGATCGCCGGGCGCGATCAGGAGTAGATCGCTGCGTTGTAATGGCCGCCGCAGCCGTTCCAATCGTGGCGTCATCATCCGCGTAAGCGGATGATCCAGTAGCCACGGAGGTGACCGTATTTCCTGGATGCCCCGCTTGCGCGGGGCACGACGCTGAAGGGCGTGGCTCGCGTATTGCTAGTGCCCCGACAGCGTCTGCCGGATGACCGAGTGCGGCCAGCCGAGGTTGTCCACCAGATAGTCGCGCGAGGCAGCCGCCTTGCGGCCGAGATCGGGGAGATCGACGCCGACGAGCTTGCCGGAGCGCTTGCGGATCTTGCCCGCGATCATCACCGTATCGACGTTGCTCGTGTCCATCGCGGTGACGATCGCCCCGTAGGCGCTATTGAACGGCAGTGTGTTGGGCAGGTCGGTGCGCAACATCACGATGTCGGCCTCCTTGCCGGGCGCAAGCGAGCCGACCTTCCGCTCCAGGCCATCGACGCGCGCGCCCTGCAGGGTTGCGAACTCGACCACGTCGCGGGCCGTCAGCAGCGGGGGCAGGTCCTTCTCGCCCTTGATCGCGCGTTCGTTGATCAGCGCGCGCTGGAGGATGAACACCGACCGCATCTGGGTGAACATGTCGGCCGCCATCGTGGTCTCGACGTCGCTCGATAGGCTCGGCTGGATGCCGAGATCGAGGGCCTGCTGGATCGGCGGCATCCCGTGGCGCATCGTCATCTCGATCGGACAGGCGATCGACAGCCAGCCACCGGTCTCCTTCACGCGCCGCATCTGCGCGTCGCTGGCATTGGTGAAATGAATGTAGACGTTGTCACTGGCCATCAGCCCTTCGTCGCCGAGCTTCATCACCTCGTCCGGCCCGACGCCGCGGGTGCCGCCGACGACGTGGGTGAAGATACGCAGTCCCAGGCGACGCGCCAGCAGCCACTGCTCCTTGTTGATGGCGGTGCCGAGCGCCATGGTGACGAGCCGGTCGGCCGAGGCGAAGTGCTGCTTGAGAATGCGTTCGGCGTCGCCGGGAAACTTGGCGCCGGCTCCCGAGCCGCGCGAATAGGCATAGATCGCCCGGATGCCCGAATCCTCGAGGCCCTGGATCAGGGCGTCGCTGTGCTCAGGGGTGTTGGAGACCTGCGACAGGTCGGTGATCGTTGTGATGCCGGCGTCGATCGAGCGCACTGCTCCGATCAGGTTGCCGACATAGGCGTCTTCGGGCCGATACTTGCCGGTGGCGGCGCCGGAAATGTCGCGGAAGTAGTCGGCCAGGATGCCGTTTGGCAGGACGTTGCGCAGCGCGCTTTGGTAGAAATGATGATGCGTGTCGATGAAGCCCGGCAGCACGATCATGTTCGTCGCGTCGAGCACGGCGGCGTCGGCGCTGATGTTGGGCCGTACCGCGACGATCCGGCCGCCCTCGATCAGGACATCGGCGGCCTCGAAGTCGCCGACATCGCGATCGAAGCTGAGCACGACGCCGCCCTTGATGAGCGTGCGGGCCTGCTGGGCGAAGGCCGGCCGCGCGAGAGCGTTCGTCAGCACCGCCGCACCGGCCAGTTTCACGAAATCGCGCCGGCCGACTCCGGAGACCGATCGCGCGGACTTGCTCTGCTGCCGCATGTAGTCCTCCCGTGGCTCGCGCATATTCCGGCGAAAGCCTGCCCCGGACTTGATCCGGGGTGGACATCGGTTCGCCGACAAGAATATGCGCCAAATAGTGATTCCTGGAGCACGTTCCGATTCCGCAGGAACGCAACGTGCTCCAGCGTCGTTACGAGGAGCGAGGCGACGAAACAATCTTCGCCAAGCACGCAATGCGCTGCGGGAGAGGGCTTCGGTCGCCCGCAACGACTATCCGATCCCCTTCACCGGCACCGGCACGCCCGGGATCTTCACGTTGACGGCGCCGAGATGCTCGCGGCTGGTGAAGTAGAGCGTCTTCCAGTCGTCGCCGCCGAACGCGATATTGGTCGTCGCGGTGTGACCGTGCACGATGCGGCCGAGCTTCTTACCGGTCGGGTCCATGATCCAGATGCCGCCGGCGCCGCCGCAATAGACGTTGCCGGCGCGGTCGACCTTCATGCCGTCCGGCACGCCCGGCTCGCTGCCGCGCAGGTCGGCGAACACGCGGTCGGTCTGCTTGGCCTGCAGGCCGTTCGGCAGCATCTCGAATACGCGAATGTGGCCACGCCGTGTGTCGTTGACGTACATCAGCTTCTCGTCGGGCGAGAACGCGAGTCCGTTGGGCGCGACGAACGTGTCGTTGACCAGCGACATGGTGCCGAGGTCGGGCGTGATGCGGTAGACGCCCGGGAATGTGAGGTCCCAGGCCTCCGGAACGAAATTGTGGTTCGGGTCGGTGAAGTAGTAGCAGCCGTCCGACTTGACGATCACGTCGTTCGGCCGATTGAGCCGCTTTCCCTGGAAATTGTTGGCGATCACCGTGAGGCTGCCGTCGAGCTCGCGCCGCGTCACCCGGCGCGTATCGTGCTCGCACGCGACGAGCCGCCCCTTGGAATCGCGCGTCAGGCCATTGGCGCGGTTCGACGGCTCGAGGTCGATCGTGACGCCGCCGCCGGGCGTATATTTCATGCGCCGGTTGTTGTGGATGTCGCTGAACAGCAGATAGCCGCCCTCCTTCCACCACACCGGTCCCTCGGCCGGGCCGAGCTCGCCGCCGAAGCCGGTGGCGAGCTCCTGGATCGGCTCGGTGGTCGAGATGATGCTGTCGAGTTCGGGCGCAAGCTGCTCGATGCGCTTTGGCACCTGCGCCGACGCGCGGATGCCGTTGAGGCCGCTCGCCAGCGCGAGCCCGCCCGCGACCGTGGTCAAGGCGCGCCGCCGTGACATGCATGACGTCATGCGATCCTCCCCTGATGTCGAGTTCGTTGTCTGGTAGCGAACGCGATCCTAGCAAGCGAAGGTCGCGCGCGAAATCGGGCTGTAAGGGCCGCTGCGGCAGCCGCGAATGCAGTGTCATCATCCGCGCAACCGGATGATCCAGTACTCACGGAAATGTCGGTGGTTGCTGGATGCCCCGCTGTTCGCGGGGCATGACGTCGGAAATCGAGCCTAGGCCTTCGCCACCGCCCGCACCGCCGCGAGCAGATCCTTCACCTCGCGCTCGCCGAGGTCGCGGGTGATGAACACGATCCGGCTCGTGCGCTCGCCGTCCGGCCAGGCCGCGAGCTCGACCGGCGGATGCGCGATGTGCTGGACGAACTGCACCACCACCGGCCCCTTGCAGCCTGCGACGTTGATGAGGCCCTTCGCGCGCAGCAAGTCGGCGCCGCGCAGCGCGATCAGCGTCTCCATGGCGCGCGCGAACGGCTCCCAGGCGATCGGCGCGTTCTCGGTCAGCGTGAAGCTCCTGACCTTGTCGGTGTGCTCGACTTCGGCGGCCTCGGCCAGGAATGCGGCACCGTCGTGCGCCGAAGCGGCATCGGCGATCCAGCCCGGATCGAGCCGGCCGTAGTCGGCGGCGATGACGCGGGCGCGCGGATTGAGCTCGCGCAGCCGCCCTGTGAGGGCGTCCACCGCGTCGTCGTCGGCGATGTCGGTCTTGGAGATGACGATGCGGTCGGCCAGCATGATCTGCCGGCGCGCCTCGGCGAATTTTGCGACGGTCTTGATGCCGTCGGCAGCCGCGATCACGGTGATCACCGCCTCGACGAAGAATTCGCCGCCGAGCGCGCGGTCGGTCGCGAAGGTCGTGAGGATCGGGCTCGGGTCGGCGAGCCCGCTGGTCTCGATCACGATGCGGCCGAAATGCGGAATGACGCCGCGCTCGCGGTCGACCACCAGGCGGTGCAGCGCCACCTGCAGGTCGGAGCGGAAATTGCAGCACAGGCAGCCGTTGCCGAGCAGTACGGTCTTCTCGGTCGAATTGCGCAGCAGCGCATCGTCGATGCCGGCCTCACCGAATTCGTTGACCAGCACCGCGGTGCCGTGACCCTCGGGCGTCTCGAGGAAATGCCGCACGAGTGTCGTCTTGCCGGCGCCCAGAAAGCCGGTGACGACGGTCACGGGTATCCGCGCGCCGCGCTCGCGTTTCTGCCGCCGCCCGAAGCGGCCGGCGGATGGTGAGGGGAAGAGTTCTTGCATCCCGCCCTTATCCTGAGAGACACCCGCCTCCCTCGATCCACCTCATCCTGAGGAGCCCTCGCGTAGCGAGGGCGTCTCGAAGGAGGAGGGGGCCTCGGGACGAGGGCGAGTGCGCCGCGAAGGAAGAAGGCGGCAGATGCGGCCCCGCATGTGTGCCTGGCCATGGTTCGAGACGCGTCGCTGCGCGACGCTCCTCGCCATGAGGCGGAAAAAAGTCGGGCGGGGCCGCAACATTCGCCTCAAAAATCCATCTCGAGGATGTACAGGCCGCCGGTGAAGCGGTCGACCGTGTAGACCACCTCGCGCTCGTCGACGAACACGTCGTTGAGCTGGATCGCGCCGACCGGCGAGAGTGCCGGCGCCGGCGGCACGAAGGCGCCCACTTCCTTCGGCTGGTAGGCGTTGGAGATGTCGTAGGCGCGCAGGCCGCCGTTGAAGAAGGTGCCGACCACGATCTCGTCGGAATGCCAGCAATAGGGCGACGGCGTGTTCTCATGGATGTTGTGCGCGCCGAAGCGCCCGCCGCGGCTCGAGAAGGCGTCGACCGGCGGCAGCGGGCAGGTCGAGATCGGAACCGGGTGCTTCTCGTCGCGGATGTCGAGCAGCCACACCAGCTTCGGCCAGTCGGCCGCATTGTTGTTGGTCGACTCGTCCGTGACCACGAGCAGGTTGCGCTCGAACAGCGGCAGCACCGTGTGGGTGAAGCCGGTATAGGGCGGCGAGTTGTCCCAGCGGCAGATCGGCTTGGGATGCGCCTTGTCGGAGATGTCCATCACGAACATGCCGCCGTCGATATAGCCGAGATAGCAGCGGTCCGGCCGCTCCGGATAGACATTGGTGTTGTGGGCGCGAAAGCCCTTGTCGAGCGCCGGCTTCTGGTGGCGCTCGGGCGGCGGCTCGTTGTCGCCCTCGCGGGTGCCGGGCAGCCACCAGCGCCCGACCTCGGTCGGCCTCGACGGGTTGCGCACGTCGAAGATGCGATAGAATTGGTCGTCGAGCTCGTGCGTCGGCTTGAAGTCGGGCGCGCCGGCCGCCATGTGGACGTACTGGCCGTCGCAGAACCAGAGCTGATGCACGCCGCGCGAATGCGGCCCCGAGCAGTCGGTGAAGCTGATCGACTTCGGGTTCTCGGGTTTCGAGATGTCGAACAGTTCGAAGCCGGCCGGCACCTGCCCGGTCTTCTGGGTCTGGTAGGCGACCGCCATGATGTCGCCGGTTATCTCCAGCGAGTTCGAGCGCATGTGGCTCTGCGGCAGGTCGGTCTGCACCACCACCTTCGGCTTGCGCGGATCCGAGACGTCAAGCGCGGTGAAATTCTTCGGTGCGCTCTCATGGGCGAGCCAGAGGATGCGACGGCCGTCCTTGGCGACCTGCACCGCCATGCCTTCACCCATGCCGCCGAAGCCCGCGAGCGTGTCGTGCGCGAGAAGCTTGAAGTTCCAGCTCACATTGGAGGGGCCGCTGTGTCCTGGCGCGGCGGGTCTCGCGGCAGGCTGCTTCGTGCGCTGCTTCTTTGCGGCGCGCTTTGCGGCCTTGGCGCCCTTGGCGCCCTTGGCGCCCTTGGCGCCCTTCGCGGCGGACTTGCGCGCCGCCGCGCGCGCCGGCTTCTTGGCCGACTTTTTCGTGGTTTTCTTGATCGACTTCCTGGCCATTCCCGTCTCCGTCGTTTCCAGGCGGGCAAAATAGATCATTTCCTCACGATCTGGATACCGGGCCGCGACGAAAACGAATCGGCGCCGTGGCGCAGGCCCGCGCGGGGTCGTCGGGCCGGGCGACATGCCTTCGCGCCTCGGCGCCGCGGGTCGTGCGACGCGGGATGCAATCTAGGCATTAATACATATGGACACACCGACGGCGCGCGCGGCGGCGACCTCGCGACGTGACGCGCGTTTTTTGCCAATTGTTCCATCGTCAACTAGAGATTCTTAACTCGCGTGAGGCAACGCTTGGCCGTGGCCGCTCCGGGAAATCCACCATGCCAATCGAGCCATTCACCGAGCGACTCGCAAAGGTCCGCCACCGTTTCGCCTCCACGCTCGAGAGCAAGATCGAGGACGCCTTCGTCGCCTTGCCGAATCTGTCGGGCGACGGCGCCGAGGTTGCCGAGGCGGTCGGGGAAACCTATCGTCGCATCCACAGCATCGCTGGCATCGGCAAGGCGATCGGCTTTGCGGCGACCGGGCGCGCCGCCCGCAGCGTCGAGAACATCCTCATGCCGGCTCATTACGCCGGACGCGGCCTCAAGGCCGAGGAGGCCATCGCGCTCAGAAAGGAATTGCAGACGCTGCGTGCCGCGGCCCAGCGGGAGCTGGACCTCGACGCGCCCAGCGGAATGTAGCAATGCGTGCCCCAACCCGATCGGCACCCATCAGCTGAACGAACATGCCGTTCGGCTGCATGTGAGGCCTATCGCGTCGCAAATACCAGCACGGAGGAAGGCATGCGCCTATTGGTCGTGGACGATGTCGAGGATTCGCGCGACATCACCGAGGCGGCGCTGCTGTCGTCCGGCTACACCAACGTCGTGACCGCGGGCTCCGCCTGGGAGGCGCTCAAGACTCTCGACGTCGGCCGCACCGTCGACGCGACGCCGAGCTTCGATCTGATACTGCTCGACATCATCATGCCCGACATGGACGGGATCGAGGCCTGCGCGCGAATCCGCGCCGACCACCGCTATGCCGACATTCCGATCATCATGGTGACGTCGCTCGACGACATGGGCTCGCTTGCCAATGCCTTCGTGGCGGGCGCGAACGATTACGTCACCAAGCCGATCAACCGCATCGAGGTGGTGGCACGCGTGCGCTCGGCGCTCAAGCTCAAATCAGAGCTCGAGCGCCGCCAGGAGCGCGAGCGCGAGCTGCTGGCGTTCCTGTCGAGCTGGGGCGACCGTCGAGCCAACCTGTGGATCGACGAGGCGACCGGCCTGTTCGTCGGCGAGGTTGCTGAAGCCTACATCACGGCAGGCGCCAGGTATCCGGGCGAGGAGGTGGTCTCCGTCATCGCGCTCGAACTCGACCGCTTCGAGGACTACCGCTCGGCGCATGGCGAAAGCGCGTCGCACGGCGTCCTCGCGCAGGTGGCGCGGGCGGTGCGCGGGCTTGCGGCGACCGTCGGGATCATTCCGGCGGCCTATCGCAATGGAATGATCATCCTGATCGCGCCGGAGCTCAGCGCCACCTCGGCCCGCCAGCTCGGCGAGACCCTGTGCACGACGATCTCCCGGCTGCGGCTGCCGGCATCCGATTCGTCCGGATGCGATCGCGTGACCGCGAGCGTCGCGGCGGTCACCGGCCGCGTCAAGCGCGGCATCGACCGGATACATCTGCTCACGCAGGCGATTGCCAAGGTGCAGGATGCGATCGCGGCCGGCGGCAACCGCGTGCTCGCCTTGTCGGTGTAGATCGACGCGTCGCGATTTCCGGCTCGTCTCATTGATTCTAGAGGATGATCTATCCCAGAGGACTGCAAGTACTGGATCGCCCGCTTGGCTTGGCGGACGATGGCGGCGGCAGAGTCGGGTAGTGACGCAGTAAGTCTAGATCGACAGCCCGAAGATCTCCCTCAGTCCGCGGCGGCCGGCCGGCGTGACCGTGAGGGCACGGGTGTCGCGCATCCGCTCGATCCATCGCAGCTCGAAACAACGGTTCGCCAGGGCGGCACCCACCGCGCCGCCGATATGGGGCCGCCGCTCCGTCCAATCGACGCACGGCCGGCAGAAGACGCGCCGCCGCGCCCGCGCGCTCGAAAGATCGACGCCCAAGTTCGACAGGAATTCGGCGCCCGCCGGCGTCACTTCGCCGGCCTCATCGCCGAGAATGACGAAGTCGCGCTCGGTCAGGCGCTCCGCCAGGCCGACGCCGAGCACGCCCGCAATATGATCGTAGCAGGTACGGGCGTGGCGCAGCGTCTCGTCGCGTTTCGACGGCGGTTGATAGCGCGGCGGTCCGGTCAGCGCGACATTCATGATGCTCTCCAGCATGAGCCCGACATGCGGGCCGGCCAGGCGATAGTAGCGGTGACGGCCCTGCCGCATCAGCACCAGCAGGCGTGCCGTGAGCAGCTTGCCGAGATGGCCGCTCGTCGTCTGCGGTGAGACGCCGGCCGCGAAGGCGAGCTCCGTCGCGGTCAGCGCGCGCCCGCCGAGCAGGGCGCACAGGATGTTGGCGCGGGCCGGATCTCCGACCAGCGCGGCAACCTCGGCCATTTGGGGCGCATCGGGCATGCCGCCAATATGAGGCGCGCCGCGACCCGATGCCAGCACCGACGCTACGGCCGCGACCGAAGCAAATCGGCTGGAATCGGACGACGGGCGCCCCGATGTAGCGGTCCTGTGGTCGATCGCCGACTGGTTCCCGTCGCCGACCGGGCCCGCGCGAGCGCAACGGAGTGTCCCATGAGCAGCGATCCGACGCGCGTCACCGTGCGCATCTTCTACGGCTGGGTCGTCGTGGCGGCGGCGTTCGCGGTGACCTTCGTCGGCTTTGGCTCCGCCTACACGTTCAGCGCATTCGTCGGATCGCTGCAGAGCGAATTCGGCGCCTCGCGCGCATCGGTTTCGCTGGTGTTCTCGCTCGCAGGCGCTCTCTATTTCGGCCTCGGCGTCGTCAGCGGGCCGCTGGCCGATCACTAAAACTCGCGCCGGCTGACGGTCGTCAACATGATCCTGACAAAAACTGGCCTCGCGCTCGCCGGCGCGGCGCACAGCCTGGTCGCGATCTATGCGGCCTACGGGCTCGGCGTGGGCGCGGGTGTCGGCTGCGCCTACGTTCCGGCTGTCGGCGCCGTGCAGCGGTGGTTCGTGCGGCACCGCGGCCTCGCGTCCGGGCTCGCGGTCAGCGGCATCGGCGTCGGCACGCTCCTCATGCCGCCGCTGGCATCCCTGTTGATCGCCGCCTTGGGCTGGCGCGAGGCCTATCTGGCGCTCGGCGGCTTCGCGGCGGCGGTGGGTGGCGGCGCGGCGCTGTTGATCGAGAGCGATCCGCGCGATCGTCAGGTCGGTCCCGACGGCGATCCGCTGGGGGCGGCCGCTGCGTCGGCGCAGCCGGCCGGCGCCACGGTGCGCGAGGCCGTCGGCTCGCGATCCTTTGCGGCCCTCTATGCGGCCTGCCTGGTCTGTTCGTTCGCCGCGTTCGTGCCGTTCGTTCACCTCGTTCCATCCGCGATGGATCGCGGCGTTGCGCAGTCGTCAGCCGTCCTGCTCCTCGGTACGATTGGCGCCGGCAGCACCGCCGGACGCTTCTTTCTCGGCGGTCTGGCCGATCGGTTCGGCCGCCGTCTCGCGCTGCTGGCGATGTTCGCCGGGATGGCGTTTGCGCTGGTGCTCTGGGCCTTGGCGACAGGCTTCTGGTTGCTTGCGGCTTTCGCACTCATCTACGGCGTTTTCTACGGCGGGTGGGTTGCAGTGCTGCCGGCGCTGGTCGCGGACTATTTCGGCGGACGCAACGTCGCCGGCATTATCGGCGTTCTCTACACCAGCGTGGCGTTCGGCACCCTGATCGGCCCGAGCGCCGCCGGCTTGGCCTTTGACCTCAGCCGCAGCTACGCATTGCCGATTCTTGCCGGGGTCGCCGCAAATCTGATCGCCGCCGGCATCATGGCATGGGGACCGAGGCCGTCGCCGGCCGAACTGGGCATCGCGGCGACGCTGCGTTAGTGCGTCTCGATTCGGGAGAGGACCCGATCGAGCGCCTGCTCGAGCTGCATTGGTGCGCCCCGGCCGGTGAGGTCGTCCTCGGCAGCCTCCTCGAGCGCCGCCCATTCGAGGCTGATTCCCGCGAAACCCTGGCTGAGGGTCGGACCAGTAAGCTTCTGCGCGATGTCCTTGATCTGCGCGAGCGCGGCCCGTTCATGCATTCGCGTTGGATCCGACCGGTAAGCCGCAAGTGTTGCGGACGCCTCGTCGAGGCGACCCAGGAAGTCCTGCGCCGGCGCGGCCGAGGACACGACGCATTCGCGCACCAGCGCCGGAAGCTGCATCGGATCGAATGGCTTTGCGATGACGCCGGCCGCGCCGAGCGATTTGAAGCGCTGACGCTCGTGCATCTGTGCGCGCGCCGTCATGAATATGACCGGAATCATTGCGGTCCGGCGATCGGCCCGCAACTGGGCAAGCGTGGTCGGCCCGTCCATGATGGGCATCATCACGTCGAGCAGGATGACATCGGGCCGCCACTCGACCGCTGCCTTGACCGCATCGCGGCCCGAGGGGCAGTGGCGGACGAGGAATATCGGATCGAGGGCCAGCGCCAGGTCGACGATCTCCCGGATGTCGGGTTCGTCGTCGACCGTGAGCGTGAAAAGCCTGATCATGCGACCTCGGTCTTCCCGGGCGCCTTGTGTCGGTGCGTGAGGACGGCGAACTGCACGGCGCCCACCACCCGCTCGATCGACATGTGCGCCTTCGCAAGGACCGTGTTCACGCGCTCTGCGAATGCCGGACCGTCGGTCGAGAACAGCAGGACGGGAATCGCCTGGCCATCGCGATTGCGCAACTCGGTCAGGAGGTTGAGGTCGGTGTCGTTCATGGACGTGAGATCGAGTGCCGCCAGATCAAGGTGGTCGAAGGTCGTCAGTACCTTGCGCGCATGGTCGGCGGACCCGGCCGATATGACCTCGGCGTGCGCGCGCAGCGTCTCGCGCACGAGGTTGCGCAAATCCTCGTCCGGCTCGACGTGCAGCACACGTGGACGGACAGCGTCGAGGCGGGCGATCGCCCGGCGGAAGGCGTGCAGCAGGTGGCTGTGGTCGGACGGCTTGTCGAGCCAGTCGCAGACCGGCAATGCCGCGGATCGCGGCTCGCCTCGCCTGCGCGTGGGATCGACGGAAATGACCAGGATCGGCGTGTCGGCATGGTGCGGCAAAGCACGCAACCGCCGGATCAACCGGATGCCGTCGAGATCGGGGAATTGCAGGCCGATCAGCAGCGCCGCATAGGGAGTGCTCGCAGCCTGCGCACATGCGCGAGCGGCGGTCGAGACGGTCTCGACCGCAAAACCGGCGCGGCGCAGCAAAGCAGCGAGCGTTGCCGATACGACGGTATCCTCGTCGCTCAGCAGGACCGAGATGCCTTCCGCGCCTGCACGCGCGAGTCGATCGATTTCGGCCGGCGCGGGGGCGCGCGGCAGATCGCAGTAGAAGATCGTGCCGCCGCCGGGAGCCGTTTCGAAGCCGACCTTGCCGCCGTGTTGATGGAGGAGTTGCTGGACGATATTCAGCCCGAGGCCCGTGCCGCCCTTCTGGCGTGCGTCCGACGAGTCGGCCTGGGCGAATTTCTGGAAGATGCGCGGCTTGAACTCCTCGGGAATGCCGGGACCGTGGTCGCGCACCGAGACGCGAACGGTGTCGCCGTGTCGCTCGATCGCAACGACGACCTCGTCGCCGGGAGGCGAAAACTTGACGGCGTTGGAGAGCAGATTGGTGACGACCTGGGCGAGCCGGTCGGGGTCGGCGAGCACTTCACCCGCGACGGAATCCGCGGCGAGGCTTAGTCGGACGCCGAAGCCCTCGGCGAATGCGCGATTGGCATCGATCGTCTGTTCGATCAGCGGCCGCAGATCGAGATATTCGAGACGGAAAACGACCTCGCCGGCTTCGATCTTCTGGAGATCGAGAATATCGTTGATCAGTCGCACCAGTCGCTGGCTGTTGGACTGCGCGATCGTGAGCAATCGCATGGCCGGCTCAGGCAACGTGCCGGCGGCATTGCCCAGCAGCAGCCCGAGCGCGCCGGCAATCGAGGTGAGCGGCGTGCGCAGCTCGTGGCTCACGACCGAGACGAACTCGTCCTTGAGTCGGTCAAGGCGCTTGCGCTCGGTGATGTCCGTGACGGCGCCCAAGATCATGAGGCCGTTGCGGGTCCGGATCTGATTGAGGGCGACCTCGACCGGGAATTGGATTCCGTCCTTGCGCAACCCGGTCAGCGCGGTCCGCAGCCGGCGTCTCTCGGGATTCTGGGCAAAGATGTCGCGGTAGCGCACGTGCTCCCGGCGCAGGCGCTCGGGCACCAGCATCTCGACCGGTTGGCCGATCAACTCGTCGCGACAATAACCAGACAGCCGCTCGATCTCACCGTTCACCATGACAATCGTGCCGGCCGCATCGACCATGAGCATTCCGTCCGGGCATGCCTCGACGGCAATCCGGAACTTTTCCTCGGCCGCCTTGTGCTCCGTATTGTCGTGCGCGATGTTCACGACTCCGATCACCTCGCCGGCTGGCGACTTGAGCGCGGAGACGCTGAGCATGACGTCGATCATGCGGCCGTCCTTGGCGACGCGCACGGTCTCGAAATCGTCGACCGGTTGATCGGCGCGAATCTTTTCGACCGCCTGCCAATATTCCTCGCGGCGATCCTGCGGGATGACGATGTTGATATTGCCGCCGATCACTTCCGCGGCAGTGAATCCGTACATCCGCTCCGCGGCCGGATTCCACATGGTAATGGTACCGTGCAGCGTTTCGGTGATGACCGGACTGAGCGCAAACTCGATCACACCCAACAGGCCGTGATTGCGGGCCGAGCCTCCCCCGTCGGGGCCGCCGGCCCAGACGCGAATGTCGGGGCTGTACAGTTCGGCGAGCGCGCCTGGCGCGTCGTCGCTCGCTTGATCGCGCCGTCGTCTGCCTCGCCTGCGCGCCGGAGCGGACGTCATGGCGGACACGGCGAATCGCCGGCGCGGGCGAGTGTCGCGCGCATCGCCGCGCGCGCCGGCACCGGGTCGGCGACGCGCAAGGTCGGCATAGCTACGACTGCGACAAATCTCATGCGGCCCTGCGCTGGAACGACGGTTTTTTGCGGGAGCCGTGTCTCGGGAGCCGTGTCTTTTATAGCGAGACGATGCCTGACAACATGTTAAGTCGGAATATTCGCTGAGTAGAAATGATGCAAGTCGCCAAGCTGAAAATCATAGATAAATTGCCAGCATCCAAGGGCATATCCCAGTATGCCCCGCGCCGCGAGGGTTGCGGCGCGGGGCACGATGTTGTGCGGTTTCCGCCGGACGACGACGGGTATCTTCGATGCGGTTACTTACGCGCTGAGTTGCCGCGGACCCAGGTCGTACGTGCCGCTCAGCACGATACGCATGAGATCGACCGAGTTCTTGGCGCCGAGCTTCTGCATGATGTGCGCGCGATGAATCTCGACCGTGCGTCGGCTGATGCCGAGCTTCAAGGCGGCCTCCTTGTTGGAGGCGCAGCCGACGATCTGGGCGAGGACCTCATGCTCACGCGGCGTCAGCGATGAAGACCCGGGAAATGCCGGCCGGGTAGGGTTCCATCCGGCGTAGCGCGAGACCTGCTGACCCACCGTCTCGATCGCCTCCCGCACGCGGGCGACGAAATTCTCGGTCACGCGGTGCTTTTCGATGTAGTCGAAGGCGCCGCGCTTGATCGCTTCCACGACGCAGGGAATGTCGCTGCGTCCGGATACCACCAGGATCGGCGCCCCATAGTGTTTGGCGTCGAGCCGGGAGAGAATGTCGAGCCCCGAGCCGCCCGGCATGTGCAGGTCGAGGATGATGCAGGCTGGTGTTCTGGCGCGCGCTTCGCCGACGACGGACGTGCCGTCGGCGAAGAGCGTGACCTCGAAGCCCGCGTCGGAGAGCAACGTCGCCAACGATTCGCGCGCCGTCGGATCGTCGTCAACGATGAAGACTTCGCGATTGGATCCAGTCGCGATCGACATGTGGCGTGCTCCGCAGAATCAGAGCGAGCGCTGTTCGTGTCGACCGAACGCAGGACTGATGACGTTGCCCCCCACGCCATCTTCCGCATTGGCGGGCGTCTGCGTGCACAGATTTCCGAACACGAAGACGCGGATTGCCGAAGAGAGATTGCCGCGACGCTTTTGATCGATTTCGCCCACGACCGCAGAGAGCGTGCGACGATGATGATGTGCAATCGCCTTGAGGCCGTTCCAGAACTCGTCCTCGAGGCTGATGCTGGTCTTGCGACCCGCGATGACGACTGACCGTTTTGTGACCGTGGAGTTCATGTATGCCCCTATCATTGGCAGAGCCGGTGGATCATCCGGCCAACCCGCTGAATGCGCGCCGGGGGCGAAGTTCGCGCACAGCGACCGGAGGATGGGTTCACGCAATGCCACGCCGGTGGTTTTACGCTCCGGTCTCCGTCTCTTTCAGAGGAGGAAACCGTATTGCTGATAGGAATATAACGAAATTAGTATTGCTGCTAGTGGGAGCAATACCTAGTCATTTTTCACAACCGTCATTTCTCCGGTAATCAACCGAACACTTCTCCGGTGATCACGCATCAATGATGCGATCACGCAACGCGATCGCGACCGCCTGGGTCCGGTTCGCGGCGCCGAGTTTGCGCGCTGCCGTCTGAGTGTGCTCGTCGACCGTGCGCTTGGAGATCCGCAATGCCTGGCTGATTTGCGAGGCCGATTTTCCCTTGGCCGCCCACGCCAGCACCTCGCGTTCGCGCGTCGTCAGGGGAGATTTCTTCTCGGAACGTTGTCCGCGCATTTTGCGCATGCGGTCGAAGGCGTACAGTGCAATCAGGTGAATGGCCGCCTTGGCGCGCGCGGAAATCCTGAGCTCGGACCCCGCCATCGACACGCAGCCCTCGTAGCCGTTCGGTCCGTGGATCGGGACCACGTATCCGTGCTTGAGGCCGAAATCCGCAGATCGTTCCATGATCTCGGCGACGCGCGGGTCCGCGTTCGAGCGATAGGAATCGGCGCTCCACTCGAACGGCATGTGCGAGTGAATCGATCGCTCGGCCAGCGGATCGAAGCGGGCGTAGTCGTTCTCCACATAGAGCATGAAGAATTCGGGCGGCCACCGCGATGCGATGACGTGATCGTCGAAGGCTTGATCCCTCGTCGGCAGGCCGGTGACGATGAAGCTTTCCACTCCAAATCGCGCCAGCGCCTCTTCAAGCGCGGAAGTTACGCCATCCAGCGTCGACAGCCGTTCCAGGCTGTCGAGGAATGCAAAAGCCTCGCGTGAAAATTCAGACCTTGTCTGGGATGACCGCATCCGCCCCTGACCAGTTGGTCATTTTCACCTACGCGAAAATACACCGGTATTCCTCGTCAAAGTAGTATTGTTATTTGTACCTGCAACAAAAGTCACAGATCCGTGAGTTGTTTACGCAAAATTTATGCGGCACAGCCGGCGTCTTTGATACTCATTTCAGGGTCTTATCGACAGTTTCGTCGCGCCGATTGGCGATCGCCTCATCTTCATACCTCTTCGGAAGGACCCAGATCCCGCCGTGTCGTTTCACCTACCCATGAGAGCAGAGGTCAGGGTAATCCATGGCGGGACGCCGAGAGCGCAACTCAGCAGCCGCGGCTTGGGGATGCGCCATCGCGTCGACATGATGCGGCCATTCGCCGCGTAACGGCTTCGTCACTGCGAAGACTTTGAATTAAATTCCGCGCGTCGTCTCGACTCGTAGGGACGTACCACCGTTGCGCTCCACGAAAAAAAATGCGCGCGTGATCAGGTCGACGTGCGCGCCTTCTCCATGAACTCCGGTCGCAGCACCTTGCTCCAGTCGGGCACCGCGGGAATCTTCCTCTCTTTCAGCAGGATTTGGGCCTGCTCCTGCATGTAGGGCTGCAGATCCGAGGGAAAGCCGGGATCGACCTCGACGCGCGACATCGCCTTTCGAAAGGTCTCCTCCGACATCTTGTAGCCCTTGTCGGTGTAGAACGAATAGATCATGGCCGCGACCTTGTTCGGGTCCTGCTTGAAATCCTTCGCGGCATCGAGCCACGCCTTGAGATAGGCGATGACGGTCTCGGGGCTCCGCTCGACGAAATCGGGCGTCGCCGCCATGAACACCGGCATCTTGTCGACTGACGAGAAATCGATGAGATCGACGCCGATTCCGTCCGCCTCCGCAATCACGTTGTAGGGCTCGACATTGACCATCGCGTCGACGGTCTTCGCCGCGAGCGCCGCCACCATGTTGTTCACGTCCATCCGGACTTCCTGGTAGTCGCCTCGCTTGAGGCCGTGCTGCGGGCCGATGGTGTCGGCGAAGACGGTCGCGATCGACGATCCGACCTGGTTCGCGATCTTCATGCCCTTGAGTTGCTCGAGCTTGGTGATGCCGAGGTCCTTGCGTGCCACCACGCGGCCGGTCTTGCCGACATATTCGATCAGTGCGATGGCGACGAGGCCGCCCTTGGCGTTGCCGAGGAGCAAGGACTGCGCCGCATAGGTGCCGACATCGACCTGACGTGCCACCATCTGCTGCATCGTGAGATTGCCTGACGGCACCGCGAATTCCTCAACCCGGACGCCGTGCTTCTCGAGCAGGCCCGAGCGCATCAAATAATAGGTCGGCATGCCCCAGATGTTGGTCTGATAACCTTGCCGCACGGTTTCGAGCGCGACGGCGGGACGCGAGAGACCGGCGCCGAGCGCCGCCGCGGCGCTTGCCGCGAGATATTGCCGGCGGGTCATTCGGAGTTGCGCGATCGTCATCCTTGAGTCTCCCTGCAAGCCGCGTCGTAGAAAGGACGTCCGCGATGATTGTCGCACTTTTTCCGAAGGGCCGGTATCCGCCGTGAACCGGCTGCGGGCTCCTGTCGCAGGCTCGCCAGGCGTGATGACTCGTCTTCGAGTCGACATCCGGCTCCATATTCTTCGGCGAACCGGCGTCCACCCCGGATCAAGTCCGGGGCAGGCTTTCGCCGGACTATGCGCTAGCCGGCGCGCTCGCCGAGTTGGGCAAGGAGCTGCTTCTGGTAGTCGAGAAATGCGACGCTCAACGGGTCGCGCGGCCGCGGCAGCCGAATGCTGATCTCGGATTTGAGCTTGCCGGGATGCGGCGTCATCACCACCACCCGATCCGCCAGGTACACGGCCTCCGCGACGTTATGGGTGACGTAGATCACGGTCTTGCCGGTCTCGCGCCACACCTCGGCAAGCAGTCGCTGCATGTCGTCGCGGGTGAGCGCGTCGAGCGCGGCGAACGGCTCGTCCATCAGCAGAACGGCCGGGTTGTAGGCGAGCGCGCGCGCGATGGCGACGCGTTGCTGCATTCCGCCGGAAAGATGGTGCGGATAGGAGCGTGCGAACTTTTCGAGCTTCACGAGCGCAAGCTGCTTGAGCGCGACCGCCTCGCGCGCCTCCTTCGCGACGCCCTTCATCTCGAGCCCGAACGCGACGTTGCCGAGTGCGGTGCGCCAGGGAAACAGCTGGGCGAAATCCTGAAACACGACACCGCGGTCCATGCCGTGCCCGGTGACGGCCTTGCCGGCGATGCTGATCTCGCCGCCGGTCGGCGGAATGAAGCCCGCAATGATGTTGAGTAGCGTCGACTTGCCGCAGCCGCTCGGACCGACGATGCAGAGGAATTCGGATGCCGCGATATTGAAGCTGACGTTGTCGACCGCGTGGACGCGCCCCGAAGGCGTGTCATAGACGAGCGAGACACCGCGGATTTCGATATGGGACATCTTGGCTCTTCGTGCGGCTCGTTATCAAAGGGCGAGCGCGCTCGGACGCAAAGCCAGTTTCCGGCTGGGCCGAACGCGCTCTCGACATCGATCTACGCCTATCAGCCCTTGGCGGTGCGCACCATGCCCCAGCGCAGCACGGTGGCGCGCTCAAGCGATCCGAACACCAGCCGCTCGAACGCGAAGCCGATGGCGCCGATCACCATCAGCGAGGCGAGCATCACGTCGGCGTTGAGGAATTCCTTGGCGTCGAAGATTACCCAGCCGAGGCCCCAGTCGGACGCCGCCAGCATCTCCGCGCCGACCACCGCGATCCACGAGCGCAGGAACGCCTGGCGCATGCCGGTGATGATGAACGGCGAGGCGGCCGGAATCATCACCTTCCAGAACAGCGCGCGCTCGTCGGCGCCCATGGCGCCGGCGGCGCGCAGCCACAGCGGATTGACCGAGCGCACGCCCGACCAGGTGTTGAGCAGCATGGGAAACAGCGCCGCATAGAACACGATCAGGATCGCCACCGTGTTGCCGAGGCCGAACCACAGGATGAACAC
>Ga0126379_10000777_pt1 | contig 18319 bp, 13 predicted proteins | sample PanSoiMetPlot_24_FD_92640 | JGI IMG/M metagenome (GOLD analysis project Ga0126379, IMG submission 92640) | Tropical forest soil microbial communities from Panama - MetaG Plot_24 | ecosystem: Environmental > Terrestrial > Soil > Tropical forest > Bulk soil | place: Panama | collected 2016-02-17
GACGACTTCCGGGGCGCCGTCGGCCTGGGTCTGGCGGATCTTCTCCAGCGTGTCGAGTCCATCGATGCCGGGAAGCCAGATATCAAGCAACACCACGTCGCAGCCGCGCTTCCGCAATTGTTCCAGGCAGGCCTCGCCGCTCTCCGCGAGCAAAACGCTGTAGCCTTCTTCCTCCAAAACACCGCGCAGCGAATCGCGAATGTCACGCTCGTCATCCACGACCAGGATGCTAGGCATACCGCGCCTCCGCCGGGGCCATGCGACCCGCAAGAGGAAGCTCCACGACAAATTTGGCGCCGGAAGGCTTGTTCTCCTCCACGCGAATGGAGCCGTGATGGTCTTCCACGATGCGCCGCACGATCGCTAAGCCAAGGCCGGTGCCGCGCTTCTTGGTGGAAAAATAGGGAAGAAAGAGCTTTTCTTTGACCTCGCGCCCGATGCCGTGCCCGGTGTCGGCCACGGTGATCTCCAGGGCGTCTTTGCTTTCGACGAGCGCGGTGTGAATGTGAATCTCGCGCACCAGCGAGTGTTGTGTCGCCTCGGCGGCATTGTCGATCAAGTTGGCGAGAGCGCGCTTGATGGCTTCCGGATCAGCCATAGCCGGCGGCAATCCCTGTTCCAGCTGCTTCTGCACGTCGATGCCGGCCAGGCGGCCGTCAAACATGGCCAGGGCCCGCTCCACGATCTCATTGATGTCCGCGGCGCGCGGCTGAGCCGCCGGGAACCGAGCTAACGACGAGAATTCGTCCACCAGAGACCGCAGGGTTTGCACCGCGCCGGTGATGGTCTCGGCACAACCGTGAATCACGGAGAGCGAAACTTCATCGGGCGGCATACCCCGCTCCAAGTGACGGCGGATGCGCTCGGCGGAGAGGGCAATCGGCGTGAGCGGGTTCTTGATCTCGTGGGCCACGCGTCGCGCTACCTCACGCCACGCGGCTTCCTGCTGCGCCTTCAGCAGATCGCTGAAGTCCTCGAACACGATGACGTATCCCAGTCTCTGCTCACCGTGCTGCACACTGGCCACGGTGACGCTGGCGTTGATTTTTTCCTGATCCGTAGGAATCTCAAACTGCGCCGCTACAACTCCCATGCGGTCAGCGCTCCGCAGCAGGTGTTCCAAGTCCGCCGCCACTTCCTGAGAAAAGATGGCGTGAAGACTCGATCCGGCCATGGGCGCCAGGTGCGGACGAAACATGCGATTGAACGCCATATTCCCGTGAGTGACGCGTTTTTCCGGGTCCAACGAAAGCACGCCCGTGGGAATGCTCTCCAGGATGGTTTCGATGTGGCGGCGGCGCTGCTCGAGTTCGGTGTTGGTTTCCGTCAAGGCGTGGGCGGACTCCCTGATCTTGCGCTGGCTGGATTCCAGGTCCACGGTCATGCGGTTGAAGGATGCCACCAGTTCGCCCAGTTCATCGGCGGCTGAAACTTCCACGCGGTGTCCAAGATGGCCTTCGGAAATCTCGCGGGTCGCTTCCGCAAGCGCTTCCACAGGACGCGTGACCAGTTTCGCCACGAATAACGAAAGCCAGGTGGCGACAAAAAGCACCAGCACGGCTAGAAGCAGCTGCAGCGTGACATAGAGCACCTTAATGCGCTTGGCTTCGCTCCCGAGCGCCTGTTGATTTTGCTCATGCCGCTTCATCTGGGCCAGCGCCGATGTGTAGTCCGCCGGCAGTGGCAGCCCCACCAGGATCCTTCCCTTGGTTCCTACCGGAGCCACAGCCAGCAGGTACTCGGATTTTCCGAGGTCCCATTTTTGGGGCGCCTCGTCCACCTTGGACAAATCCGGCAACTGGAAGCGCAGCATAGGCCAGGGCTGGGGCGTGTTCCAGGTAGCCACGGCGTCGCCATCCAGCAGCGCGATCGCAAAACCGCCTTGCAGCGTAGGCTGGTGCCGCCGAAATTCGTGCAATATGCCGGAATAGTTGCCGGTCTCGAACGCAGACTGCGTTTCCGGCGAGGCGGCCATCTCCACGGCTTCCTGGCGGACGTTGTCCCGCACGTAGACGGAAAACATGGAGCCCACACGGTCGGAATCCTGCTGCAAATCACGCGCCGGACCCGAGAACCACTTATCGATGGAGCGATTCATGAGCCCGTAGGAAAACAAGAACATCACCAGAGTTGGGACAAACGAGAGCACGAGGGCGCCGATCACCATACGGGTGCGAAAACGCGACCCCAGGACGCCTAATCGCCGCTCCGCGTACAGCTTGAGGAGGTTGCGCAGCAGGACAAAAGTCAAGGCTACCAGCAGCAGAAAAACGATCGCGGAGAGCGCCACCAACAGCAGGGTCTGTTGCGGCGATTCCGGAATCAAGTGCAGGTTGAAAGCCTGCTGCGCAATGACCGTGACCAAGAGCAGAAGAATGCCTACCGCCAGCGGCGCCAACAGGGCGCGGCGCTGGTTCGGCGAAAGCGAACGGCGGCTTTTCTCCGGCTTGGATGGAGGCACAAAACCCTCTGCATCAACTCTGTGCTACGGACATTATATGTTGAGCGGAATTGGGGAAGTTAGCACCGCAGGAAACATGCATGGACCGGCCCCTCAGTGCCAAAAAACAATGCCTAAAGCAGCTTCATTGTGTTTGGATCCGCAAATTGCGATTTTGTGGCGCAGGCACTCTTGCCTGCGCTTACTTACCGGAAGGGACGCCGGCACAGGCAGGAGTGCCTGTGACACACACAGCAGGTGTTCACAACAACGCCATAACTTCCTTAGCCGGGCGTTTCTGACTTTCCGCCACGGCGGCATAAGTCACGTGCCCTCGGAAAGTGTTGACGCCTTCCCGGATACCCTCGTCAGCCTTGATGGCGTTCGCCGGGCCCATCTGCGCCAGTCTCATCACGTAAGGGAAAGTGGCGTTGGTGAGCGCCAGAGTCGAAGTGTGCGGTACCGCAGCCGGCATGTTGGTCACGCAGTAGTGCACCACCCCTTCGACAACGTAGGCGGGATTGCTGTGCGTGGTAGGATGCGCGGTCTCGATGCAGCCGCCCTGGTCGATGGCCACGTCCACGATCACCGCGCCTCTCTTCATTTTGGCGACCATGGGAGCGGTAACCAGCTTGGGCGCGGAGGCCCCAGGGATCAGCACGCCTCCGATGACAAGATCGGCATGCTGCGCCGATTTGGCGATGTGGAAGGAGTTCGAAGCCAGCGTATAAACGCGGCCGTTGAAGATGTCGTCAATTTCCCGCAAACGGTTCAGGTTCACGTCAATCATGGTGACGATGGCGCCCATGCCCAGCGCGATCTTGGCCGCGTTGGTGCCGACAATGCCGCCGCCGATGACTGTCACTTGTGCGGGCGGGACTCCGGGCACGCCCCCCAGTAGCACGCCGCGTCCGCCGCGCTCCTTTTCCAGGTACGACGCTCCCACTTGCACTGACATGCGTCCTGCCACTTCCGACATCGGCGTCAGCAGAGGCAAAGCGTGGTTGCGGTCGCGGATAGTTTCGTAGGCAATGCCGGTCACTTTCTTCTTGAGCAAAGCTTCCGTCAACTCCGGCAGCGGGGCCAGATGCAGGTAGGTGAACAGCACCAGGTCTTCGCGGAAATATTGGTACTCTCCGGCAACAGGTTCTTTGACCTTCACCACCATGTCGGCGCGGCGCCAGACATCGGCGGCGGAGGCGACGAGTTCCGCGCCCGCGGATCTGTAGTCTTCGTCGGGCATGGAGGAGAGCGTGCCGGCGTTGGTCTCCACCACCACTTTGTGGCCTGCGTCCACCAGGGCTTTCACGCCGGAAGGAACGATACCAACGCGAGTCTCGTGGTCTTTTACCTCTTTGGGTACACCAATCAGCATGGATTGCGCCTCTATTCGCCGCCTATTCCGGAGCGTCAATCTGAGCGCGTTGCAGGCGGTCAGAGTAATCAATGTAAACGGACTTCCATTGCGTGTAGAAATCGATCGCGCCCAAGCCGCCTTCGCGGTGGCCGTTGCCGGTGGCTTTGGTGCCGCCGAATGGCAAGTGCACCTCAGCGCCGATGGTTGGCGCGTTCACGTAAGTGATCCCAGCATCGATGTCGCGCATGGCTCGGAATGCCTTATTCACATCGCGCGTGTATATGGCGGAAGAAAGTCCGTAGGTGACGCCGTTGGCGATGTTAATGGCCTGATCGAAGTTCTCGCAGGGAATGACGCTCACCACGGGACCAAAGATCTCTTCCTGGGCGATGCGCATTTTAGGATCGACTTCGGTAAACACGGTGGGTTCAAAAAACCATCCGTGAGCCATCTCCGGCTGGTTCAAAGCCTTGCCGCCGGCCTCCAGTTTGGCGCCTTCGTTCTTGCCGATCCCAACGTACTTTTCGGTAGTCGCGACCTGTTGCTCATTGATCTGCGGACCTACGTCCACGCTCTCGTCCAAGCCGTTGCCGACTTTCAGCTTCTGCGCACGGTAGACCAGGCGGTCGCAGAATTGGCGGTACACGCCTTTCTGCACGATCACGCGGCTGGCGGCCGTGCATCGCTGTCCGGTGGTGCCGAACGCACCCCACAATACGCCGTCGATGGCTAGATCGAGGTTGGCGTCGTCCAGAATGATGATCGCGTTCTTGCCCCCCATTTCCAGCGAACACGCCTTGAAGCTGCGCGCCGCGGCTTCACCCACCAGGCGCCCGACTTCACTCGATCCGGTGAACGATACTGCTCGCACCCCAGCGTGCTCCACGATCGGCGCGCCTGCATCCGGACCGAAGCCGGTAACAATGTTCACCACGCCTTTGGGCAAACCGGCATCGGTGAGGGCCTTTACCAGATTAAACGTGGAGAGCGGCGTATCTTCGGCGGGCTTGATCACGCAGGTGTTGCCGCACACCAGAGCCGGCAACAGCTTCCACGAAGGAATGGCCATGGGAAAATTCCACGGCGCGATCATGCCGCAAACGCCGATGGGTGCGCGAACAGCCATCGCGAATTTGTTGGGCAACTCCGACGGCACCGTAGCGCCAAACAGGCGGCGACCTTCTCCGGCCATGTAGTAGGCGGTGTCCACGGCTTCCTGGACGTCACCGCGGGTTTCTTTGAGCACCTTGCCCATCTCGCGCGTCATCAGTCGCGCGTACTCTTCTTTGCGCTCGAGAAGAATTCCGCCGGCGCGATAGATGATCTCCGCGCGCCGCGGGGCCGGTACCAACCGCCATCGTTCGAAGGCATGCCGCGCCGCGGCCACGGCATCGTCGACGTCGCGCTTGTCCGAACGCTGAAAGACACCGATCACGTCACGGGTGTCGGCGGGGTTCAAGTTTTCATAGGTCTGGCCGCTGCGGGATGCAACCCACTCGCCGCCGATCAGGTTTTTGAAGGTTTTCGCAGGCATTCCTGGTGGTTTCTGCCTTTCATGACCAAACTCTTTATCGTACCAAGAGTTGCCGGGTAGAGAAAGAACGGGTAGAGCACAGGGAGTGCGTTAGTCCAGATCCGTGTGGCACCGGCGCCCTCGCCGGTGGCAAATTAGACGACAAATAATCACAGCCGGGGCGGCTGTGCCACATGCGTGTTGAAGTCTAAACCAGACTGCAACCACTACCTATGGCCAGGCGGTTGTTTCCGTCCACCTGCCAGATAGCCACGCGCCGGTTTATAAGTGTGTCAAAAGGGAACGCCGGAAGTTTAAGAAATAAATAAAGAACGATCTTAAGCGACCTTAGATTAAGATTAAGGTGAGTTCCTGGATGGAATTCGCGTCTCGAGTGTCTTAAGGTTCCCTGACCGAAATCAATCAAGTCTGCCGCGTAGAGAGAAACATTGATTCGGTGGTGTATGACGCGGCGCGAAGGTCGGTGCCCTATGTCGATCCTCCTGGCTGATGACGATGTACAGTTAGCTACTTTCTTGTCGAAGTCGCTGGAGTCCGAAGGCTACTCAGTCCGTACTGCCCTGGATGAAGACACCGTGTTGTCTGAAGTTGCGCGCCAGAGCTTCCGGCTGATCATCCTGGACTTGAACTTTGGCCGCACGGACGGTTTGCGCCTGCTGGAGAAACTGCGGGACTCTGGCGTGACCACGCCGGTCATGGTATTGAGCGCGCGCAACCGCGTTACCGACCGGATCGAATCCCTCAACCTCGGGGCCGACGACTACATCACCAAGCCATTCTCGTTTCAGGAGCTGGCTGCCAGAGCCAACGCCATTCTGCGCCGCAAAGCCGATCCGCTCGCCAGCTTGCTCCGCGTGGAAGACCTGGAATTGGATCCTGTGCTGCGAAAAGTGCGTCGCGGCAAACGCGAAATCAAGCTGAGTCCAAAAGAATTCGGCCTGCTGCAACTGCTGATGCGCCGCGCCGGAGAGACCATCAGCCGCAGCGAGTTGCTGCAAGAATCCTGGGGGACCCAGGAGACGGACAGCAATCTGGTCGATGTTTATGTGAACTACTTGCGGAAGAAGATCGATGTACCCAACACGCAGAAGTTGATTCACACGGTCCGCGGCAGCGGATACCGGCTGGGCAGGCCCGCCCCCTTGGGCGGCCGCGGTCCATCCTCAACGAAGCAGTCAGGAATCGACCGGCCTCCTGTGAGTCGGCGATATCCGGCAGCGACCTACGAGTCGGCTCCCTCACCGGACATGCCGATACGAGCGCTGGTCAACTCGGTAGTTCATGATCTGGCCCAGCCTCTCACCAGCGTGCGCTGTTTCCTGGAAGTCGTGGCCATGCGCGGTGCGGGGGTCAGCATCAATCCGGCGGAGTTACGAAGCATTGAACAGCAAGCGGATCGAGCTATCGCGCTCAGCAAAGGCATCGCCGCATTGGTGCGTGAAGGGCCTGAGCCGGCAGGACCGTGGATCTCCCTCGAACTGCTGCTCAACGAGATCTTCAACGACTTTACCCTGGTGATGAACTCTGGCCTGCTCGTCCTCAACCGCCAGTGGGACACCACAATTCAGGTTCCCAGCAACCTCGTCCTGCGCCAACTGCTGGTGTTGTTCGTGAGCAAGCTGGTGGGGAGCGTGACCCGCCCCGTAGTGCTCACCATTGCCGCCGTCGCTCATGATGGACGCTGCCGTATCGAACTTCATTGGCGGGCGGCCGACAACTCGGCTGTTTATGATTCCAGGACGGTCCTGGCTAAGGATCTGCCCAAAGTGCAGGAGCTTGCGTATGCGCTGGGATTGGATTTTGTCCTGCCGGAAGGCCAAGCCGCTATCTTGATGCAATTGCCCGCTGCCCCCCTGGCTGCTGCGGCTCCCCAAGCAGTGAGCTTCTAGTTAGCGGCTATTGGCTCTTGGCTTTTGACGGTTGATGTTTGGTATCCGGCACTTAGGATGGTGCTGAGATACTCGCTTCTCGGCTCAAGTATTTCCGACGCGCAGCATCCCGGTTTTTATTATTGTTTTTTCGATCGCCCGATCACCCGATGAACCGATCACCCGATTTCCGATAGCGAAGCAGCTTCAATTTGCGCGCTCAGTATTTCCGGCGCAATCATTCTCCCATCACCGCGACCACGACCCGTTTCGAACGCTGGCCGTCAAACTCAGCGTAGAAGACACGCTGCCATGTGCCCAGCAACAGCCGTCCGCTTGTTATTGGCAGAATCACCTGATGGTGTACGAGGATCGCCTTCAGATGGGAGTCGCCGTTGTCTTCCCCGGTCTGGTGGTGAAGATAGTGCTCGTTGAACGGCGCCAGTTGTTCCAGCCATTTGTCAATGTCCTGGATCAAGCCTTCTTCGTTGTCGTTCACGTACACGCCGGCGGTGATGTGCATGGCGGACACCAGCACCAGGCCTTTCTCGACGCCGCTGGCGCGCACGATCTTCTCCACCTGCGGCGTGATGTGAATGTACTCGCGGTGCTTCCTGGTGTTGAACGTCAGGTAGTCAGTGTGGAATTTCATGTGTCGTCCTCGTGGGAGTTGAGGTTCGTATCGTCGGTCGCAACAAGTGTCCATTATGCAACGGCGTTGGGCTCTTGCTCCTTTGCCGTGAGCCGTGACAGGCCTCAGCGCCGTTAGGCGCGAAGACAAGGTAGCCCACCATGGAAGCGTGCCGTGGCGAAGCCGGAAGGGTGGGTTCGTGGTCAAAAAGATTCCAGCCCCGGAGGGGCGGCACAGCGGAAGGTTGTTTCCCAATTTTCACAAGCCGAAGAAACAACTGCTGCATGGCGACTCTTGTGTCGCCCCGCTGGGGCTCGACATCATGCTGCCGTTACCCACCCTTCCGGCTTCGCGGCTTTCGCCGCTGCGCCTCCAGGGTGGGCTAACCTCTAGTCGCGCCTACGGCGCTTGGATTTCCGGAGCGCAACAGTCATTGCCGACTTGAGAATATCGCAGGCTATCAGGCGTAGTGTACGGTCTGTTGCTGCCTTCCCATCCTAGGGCACCACCTCAGATTCGTTGCCTTCAGGGGTAGCTTCCATCTCCGTGAGGGGCGTCTCGTCGCGCTTCCTGGCCAGCAGAGGGAGAACGAAAAGTATCGCCAGAGAAGTGGTCAGCATACCTCCAACGACAACGCGCGCGAGCGGCTGCTGCGCCTGGGCACCGATTCGGTTGGTGAGCGCGGCCGGCAGCAATCCGAGACCGGCGGCCAGACAGGCCATCAGCACCGGGCGCATCTGCCGCAAGCTACCCGCCGCCAGCCCCGGCGAGTTTCCACCTTCACGCTGCGCCCGGCGTACTCCGGTCAGAAACACGACCGCGCCTAACGTCGCCACGCCGGTGAGAGAAGTGAAGCCCACGGCCGCTGAAATGCTGAATGCCGTTCCCGAAACCAGCAGGGCCCATACGCCTCCGGTTGCAGCAAAGGGAAGAATCGCCAATACGATAAGACCATCGCGCCAGCTATGAAACTGGACGAACAAAAGCACAAGGATGACAGCGAGACTCACAGGGATCACCACGCTTAAACGGCGCTGCTCTCTGCGCAGGCTGTCGAATTCGCCAGCCCACTCGTAAGAATAGCCCGCGGGAAGATGCACGCCCTGCCGGATTCGTTCTTGCAGGTCTTGCATGGTCGTGGCCAGATCGCGGCCGCGCACGCTGAACTTCACGGGAATATAGCGGCGGTCATTCTCGCGGTAGATCATGAAGGCGCCCTCGCGCATCGTGACGTCCGCCACTTGCCCCAGCGGGACGCGGCTCCCATCCGGCGTGGCCAGCAGCAACGCACGGAGCGCCTCCGGTGTCTCCCGAAATTCCGGCTTAAAGCGCACTGTCAGGTCGAAACGCCGGTCTCCCTCCAATACCTGGGTGACCGGATTTCCGCCCACAGCGGTCTGCACCACGGCATTCACATCGTTCGGCATGATTCCGTAGCGCGAGGCGCGAGCACGGTCAATGGAGATGACGAGATTCGGCTGGCCGCCCACCCGGAACACGCCCACGTCTTCTACGCCGGGCGTTTTCTGCATGGTTGCGGCAATGGCTTCCGCGCTTTTGGTCAGCTCGTCGAAATCATCGCCGAACAACTTGAGCGAGTTTTCACCCTTGACCCCGGACATTGCCTCCTCCACGTTATCTTGAATGTTCTGGGAGAAGTTAAAGCTGATGCCGGGATATTTGTCGAATCTGTGCTGCATCTGGGCGATCAACTCTTCCTTGCCGATGTTGCCCGGCCATTGGCCGGCAGGCTTCAGTTCCACCAACATCTCTACGTTATTGAACGTGGTCACGTCGGTGCCGTCATCCGGCCTTCCTGTCTGGGAGACCACTTGTACCACTTCGGGGAAAGAGCGCAAGTCAGCGCGAAACTGGTCGGCCAGGGCGGTGGAAGCTTCAAACGAAATATCCTGGGGAAGCGTAGCCCTTATCCACAGATTGCCCTCTTCGAGCGGAGGCATAAACTCGCCGCCCACAAAGTGGAACGCAATCAGCGTTGCGGCCAGCACCAACGCGGCGCAAACCCAAATCACCTTGGAATTACGCAACGTGAAGCCGAGACTCGACTCGTAACCTTGGCGAAGCACGCGGCTGAGCCAGGTTTCGCCTTCCGACACCTTGTGCGCGCCGAACGAGGCCAGTACGGGAGCAAAGCCCAGCGAGAAGATCAAAGCACCGGTCAGCGCGAAGCAATAGGTCATGGACATGGGCGCAAAAATCTTCCCGGGCACGCCACGCATCGTGAACAGGGGGATGAAAGCCACCAGAATGATGGCGGTGGCAAAAAGCACGGGCCGCGCTGCCAGCGCCGTCGCGCCGGCAATCACCGACGGGATGGGTTCGCCCATAATGCGATTGGCCAGCTCCCGGTAGATCGCTTCCAGCACCACTATGGCGGCGTCCACGAGTATGCCGAAGTCAATTGCGCCGATCGAAATGAGGTTGGCGGAGTGCCCGGTCAGCACCATCAAGGCAAAGGCAAACAACACTGCAAAGGGCATGGTGAGGGCCGTGACCAGCGTAAGCCGCCAGTCACCGAGCATGGCCAGGAGCAACAGCGTGACCAGAAACAGCCCCATGAAAATCACATGGCGTACAGTTTCGGTGGTGATGTTGATAAGTTCCTTGCGGTCGTAAATGGTACTGATCTTCATGCCCGGCGGCAGAAGAGTCTGATTCAGCACAGCGATTTTCTTGCGCAACGCTTGCAAAGCAGGTAGAGACTGGCCGCCGCGATTCAGCAGTACGATGCCTTCTACCACGTCGCTCTGCTGGTCGCGGCCGACTTTTCCCAGCCGCTGCTGGAAGCCCTCGCGGACCGTCCCCAGTTCTTTCAGCAGGATGGGCACGCCTTTGTTCGCAGCTACCACCACGTTGCCGATGTCGTCGATGCTGTGCAGAAGTCCCAGGCCGCGCAGGTTCACGCTTTGGCTGCCCATGGTGAGATAGTTTCCGCCGGTATTGGCGTTACTGGCGGCCACGGCGGCGAGCACCTGTGGCACGGAAACGTTGTACTGAAGCAGTTTTTGCTGATCCAGCTCCACCTGATATTGCCTGGTCGTCCCGCCAAACGTGACGATGTCGATCACGCCCGGCACTTGCTTCAGTTCCCTTCGCACCAGCCAATCCTGAGCTGCTTTTACTTCGTTCAATGACTGTGGTCCATCCAGGCGGTAACGGTAGATCTCGCCGATGGGTGACCAGGGCGAAAGCTGGGGCTGAAGGTTCTGGGGAAGGGACAGGCTCTGCAGGCGGTTGAGAACTTCCTGGCGATCGCGAAAGTAGTCGCTGTTGAAATCGAAATACAGCTTGACGTCGCTCAAGCCAAAGATGCTGATGGAGCGGATATAGTCCAGTTCCGGTGTCCCGTTCAACGTGGTCTCCAGCGGCACCGTTACCTGCTGTTCCATCTCTTCAGCGGACCACGATGGATTCTGGGTAATGATCTCGACCAGCGGTGGCGAAGGGTCGGGGTAAGCTTCGATGTCCAGCTTGAGGAACGCAAAGACCCCTGCGCTCAGCAAGGCGAGCAAGGCGATCACCACCAGCACACGATAGCGCAGCAGCGCTAGAACCAGCGCTTTCACTTCGCAGCCTCCTCACGCAGCAGAGCGGCGCCGGAACTCACGACAACGTCGCCGGAGTGCAGGCCGGAGCGTATGAACGTTTCCTGGGGACCGGCTTCCCGCACCTCCACTGGGCGCTTTTCGAACTTGTCCTTTTGTGCAGCAGACTGCACCATCACGTACGCGACATTGCCTTCATGCAGCACCGCGGCCGAGGGCACCACGGCCACGTTCGAGGCCGGGCGCATCACGTGGATGGTGGCGAACATGTCCGGCTTGAGCTTGCGCTGGCGGTTCTCGAGAACTACACGCAATTTCAGGGTGCGCGTCGCCGGGTCCACGACGTCAGATACGTTCGAAATCTTTCCTTGCCACGTTTCCGAAGGATAAGCGTCGAGGGTGATGCGTACCGCAAGACCGCGTGGCACGTTCACCAGATCCCGCTCAAAGACGCTGCCTACCACCCAGACCGAACTCAAATCCGCCAAGGTCAGCAACGAACTGGAAGCGTCCAAAGACTTGGCCATCTCGCCCGGCGCGGAGGTAGTCTCAGTCACCACTCCGGAGCGCGGCGCCAGGACGTTCGCCCGGTCTGTTGCGTGATCTTCGGTGAGTCCAAGCAATTGCATCCGCTCTTTGGCGCGCTCGAGTTCGCTTGCGTCAAGGGCAGCCTGGGCACTGGCATCTTCCATGTCTTTTTGGGCAATAGCCTCATGCTGAAACAAAACCGTAGCGCGCCGCAGAGCGCTCTGCGAATGCTCTGCTTGCGCCTTGGCTTTCTGATAATCGCTGCGCGCGGAGGCCACGTCGCTGCTTTGTACAACTGCTACCGCCTGCCCTGCGCTGACCGCATCGCCCGGCTTGACGCGAAGTTCAAGCAACCGTCCACTGACGGGCGCGAACACGTGCACCACCCGCGCCGGGTCCGGCTGGATCGTCGCGGGAATGGCAAGCTCAGTGGAGACCGTGCGAAATTCGACCGGTGCGGTCTGGATCGCCTTTTGTGGCGCTTCCGACTCGGCAGCTTCCGGTTTCTTGCCGCTGCACCCCGCCAGGAAGCAGACGGCCACCCAGACGACCAGGAGTTGACTCTGCCCCAACATTTTGTAGCTCGTGTGTTTCATGGGATCACCTCGCGTCCTGCCGCAAGATTCAATTGGTTGGCTGCATTCAGATAGGAGGCAACCAGGTTTAGGTAGCTCACTTGGACGCTGCGATAGTCGGCTTGCGCGTTCAGAAAATCGAGCAGAGACGCGCCTCCCTGTTGGTACGAGAAAGCAATCACGTCCCGGACTCTCAAGGCTTGCTGCAAATACCGGTCCTTGTAGGGCTGAAGGAGGGTTACGGTGCTGTTCACCGTAGCGTAGGCGGAATCGACATCGCTGAAGACCTGCGCTCGCGCGGCCTCCATGAGCTTCTGGTTGCGATCGATATCTAACTGCGTGCGTAGTTTTTCGCCCTGATTGCGGTCGGAGATGCGCAGGGGAATGCTCACACTTGCTCCAAGCGTCTGGTGGGCGAAGGGATTGCTAAAAGACGGGTTGTAGGTGTACCACGCGCTCAGCGTCGGGTCGGTCGAGCCATTGGCAGCTGCCAGCCGATGGTCGGTCTTGGCCTTGTTAACGGCTTCAAGAGCAGCTCTAAGGTCAGGGCGGGTATCGAGGGCTGTCTGGCGAACGTCATCCAGCGGCGGGATCTGTGTCGAGAAATCGAACAGACCTATGACATCGAATTGCTCCACTGGCGTGGGGTCATTCAACAGCCTGAGAAGTTGAATCTTTGCCGTGCGTAAATTTACTTCTGCAGTTTGCAAGTCAGATTCATAGGTCACGCGCTGGAGCTCCAGCCGGTCGAGATCGACCCTGGAAATCGCTCCGGCCTTGTAGCGCTCACGGTTCGTCTCCAGGAGACGGTCGTAGTACGCCAGGTTTTCCTTGGCCAGGTCACGGATGGCTTTTTGTTGTAGCGTCTGCACGAAAGCCGCCCGCAAGGTGAAAAGCAGATTTCTTTCCAAGTCTGACCGCCCCGCGCTGGCGACCTCCGTGGCGTATTGAGCGCTCTCACGTCGCAGTTCTCGCTTGTGTTGTCGCTCGTGCAAGTAACTAAGGCTGGACCCGATAGTGCTGCCCGCGGTCGGCTTCCAGACCCCCTCGAAGGGAGCGATTTGTGTTCCATCACTCGAGAGCGTTAACGTCGGATTGGGACGGAGATACGCCGTGATCTCCGCGGCCCGGGACTCATCAATGCCGATCTGCCCCGCCTGCAGGGAGGGATTGGCCGCTTGGAATTTGTCTCGGACCTCCTGCCACGTCAGGGCCTTTTGAGCGTAGCCAAGCTGCGCGACGAACACAGCGAGAGACAAGCAAATCCGCAGATGCTTTAACAATACCCCCATGTCTTTTCCTTGTATCGTTCTCGGATCAGGCATTGCGCGCAGCAAGCAAATCCGCCAAGCGTCGACAGATAGACTTGCTGATAGCTTTGTTGACCCGAAGTTAAAAGTTGGTTCTTTCGGGAACTAGCTCAGGACAGAGCAGGACTGCACAGTAGGAGGCGGTCGGCGGTGCAAATGAAAGGGAAGGACTTCCAGCAAGGGCAGTGGGGCGTCTTCAGGACGGCTGAGGGACGCCTGGCGGTTCTCTTGCGGCGGGCGCAGAGCCAGCCAGGGCATTATCGTCAACGCTGCCGGAGAAGACGGGGCGAGCCTTTTCAGCTTGTTTGTCTCCAGCAGTGCTGGTCCGCTGTCGTGGAGATCATCGGTAGCCGAGATAACCGGAAACAGCAGGCAGACAAGGCATACCAGGGCGACGGCCGCAATCGCGCGGCTCCGGTCCGCACCGGCCAGCGAGACGTGCCGGGCGCCGAGCATCAGTAACGCTAGGGAGGCAGCGAGCCAGACGAGATTGAGTGTTAGTTCCAAAGCGCGAGGTTAAGGACTAAGAATAACTGAACACCAAAGCTGGTTCAAATCGCCAGGGATGCGCAGCTTTCGTCATGTGGTTTTGGAAATCTCGTCCGTCCTCAGGTCGCCGAAGCGATTACCGGTAAAGCCCGACGATCCTTACTGTGGCTCAACCTGGTTTGTAGTTATACATATATCATGGTAAAGTAATAGGCATAACTATATGATGTTTTCGGAGGAGCCGCGGAAGAACCTGCTCTTAGTCAGCAGCTCTACGGTTTACGGCCGCGGCTACCTCGACCACGTCGAGAGCGAGATCCGCGGCGCGCTCGCGGGCCTTGAGCGCGTGCTGTTTGTGCCCTTCGCGCTCTACGATCGTGACGCTTACGCGGCAAAAGCCAAACACCGATTTCGCCAAATGGGTTTCGTGCTGGAATCGGTCCACGAGAACCCTGGTCAGCGGCCGGTGAAAGAGGCTCAGGCAATTTTCATCGGCGGTGGAAACACTTTTCGACTTCTGAAGGCACTCTACGACTACGATTTGTTGGAGACGATTCGCAATCGAGTGGAGGCAGGAGTCCCATTCATCGGCTCAAGCGCGGGCTCGATTGTCGCTTGTCCGACACTGAAGACGACGAAGGACATGCCTGTGGTCCAACCGCCCAGCTTCGATGCCCTTCACCTCGTCAATTTCCAGATCAGCCCGCACTACCTCGACCCAGATCCAAATTCGACACACATGGGTGAAACCCAGGAAGAACGAATCATCCAGTACCTGGAAGAAAATGACAGGCCGGTCGTGGGTCTGAGGGAAGGCACAATGCTGCGAGTTCACCAGGGCTCGATTGTCCTGCGGGGAGACTCGAGCGCCCGAGTCTTCCGTCGTGGACATCGGCCGGCTGAAGTCCCACCTGGTACTGACCTGAGTGGTGTTGCCGCCACAATGGGCACGCAATGACCAGGGCCCAGAGTACGCTGTTGCTGGCACGAGACGACGTATCCGCTCTGCTCTCCCTCGACGAATGCATCGCCAAGGTGGAAGAGATCTTCCGGCAGCATGGTGAAGGCAAAGTTGCGCGACCCAAGGTACTGGGCATGCCAGCAGCCGGCGGTGGCTTTCACATCAAAGCAGCCATGATGGAGCAGTCTGTTCCTTATTTTGCGGCCAAGCTCAACGGAAACTTCTTTGGCAACCAGCAACGGTTCGCCATGCCCAACATTCAGGGCCTGCTCCTCCTCTGCGACGCCAGAAACGGCTACCCCCTGGCAGTGATGGATTCCATTGAGATCACGATTCTTCGCACGGGAGCAGCTACGGCAGTTGCCGCCAAGTACCTGGCGCGGCCTGATTCGAAAGATGCGACTGTGTGGGGATGCGGCCGGCAGGGCCGAGTCCAACTGCGCGCATTAAGCAGGGTACTTCCCCTGCGACACGTCTATGCATTTGATGTGAACGAAACCGAAGCTCTGCGGTTTGCTGAGGAATGCTCCCGCGACCTGAAGATTGACATCGAAGCCGTTCGCGAGCCGGCGCATGCCGTGCGCAAGAGCGATGTTTGCGTGACCTGTACTCCGGCGAAGAAATATTTTCTCGACCAGGACTGCGTAGCACCAGGAACATTTGTGGCCGCCGTAGGAGCAGACAATGAAGAAAAGCAGGAATTGGACCCACGGCTCCTGGCGTCAAACAAGGTTGTGGCGGACATCGTAGAGCAATGCGCCGAAATTGGCGATCTGCACCACGCTATTGCGGCTGGCTTGATGAAGAGCGGCGATGTATATGCCGAACTGGGCGAAGTGGTCGCCGGCAGGAAGCCCGGACGGACATCCGAAGATGAAATTACCATCTTTGATAGCACGGGTACGGCCCTCCAAGACGTCGCGGCCGCGGCAGTGGTCTACGAGCGTGCCACAAAGTCCGGGCACGGCATTCAGTTTCGGTTTTGAAGAAGGAGTACCGTTAGCGAGCAGCGGTTTTCGGGAATGCCAATCATGGCTATGAGCACTTCTCAAAAAGATAAGCCTGCCGCCTGGCTTCTGCTGGTTTTCACTTTGCCGACGGCTAAGGCCAGCGAACGCGTTGATGTCTGGCGAAAGCTGCAAAGGTACGGCGCGCTGGCCCTGCCTTCGTCCGGATACGTTCTTCCCAACAATGCCGCCAATCAAGAGCGGTTCGAGTGGCTGGCCACCTCCATTCGCAGCGCTAAAGGACAGGCCGCCGTGGCCCAGGTGTGCTCGTTTGATGAGCTCAGGAACGAGCAAATCGAGCACATGTTCACCGAAGCCCGAACCCGCGAATATCAAGTTCTGGAGAAAGAGTTGCAGAAGGTCGTGAAACTGCAAAAACCCGACAAGGTGGCGGGCAATGTTTTGCGCTTGAAGAAGCGCCTCCAGCAGATTGTGGAGATTGACTTCTTCGGCTCTCCGGCGCGGGCCCGCATCGAAAACCTCCTGCAACAACTCGAAAGCGAAAGCAGTACAGAGAAACCGCGGGAAGGAAAGAGACAACCCAAAGACTTCATCGGGCGAACCTGGATCACGCGTCCTCAGCCGGGCATCGATCGCGTGGCTTCCGCCTGGCTGATCATGCGCTACATCGACCCCCAGGCGAAATTCCTTTTTGCCAAAGACGCTCGCCGCCATCCCGACGCGATTCCTTTCGACATGTTCAACAGCAGCGGCTTTGGCCATGCCGGCAATGACTGCACTTTTGAGACGCTCCTGAGAAGCTTTGCCATTAAGGATTCCCGTTTGCGACTGGTCGCACAAGCCATCCATGACGCCGATCTGGCCGACGAGAAGTTCGGGCGAACCGAGGCGCTGGGAATCGATCGGGTGTTAGAGGGATGGAATACGACCGGCATGACCAATGAAGAGGTGCTGCGCCGCGGTATGGAAATGATCGAAGGCCTTTACCGCGGAATCCGCTGAACGAGGAGGAAGCAGATGAAATGGATCACAAGAAAGAATGTCAAAGTGGATCGAGTGGCCTGCCCATGGCTAATCCGGCGCTTTGTGGACAAGGATGCCGAGTTCATCTTCGTGGAAGAAGACCAACTCCTTCGCCTGTCTGAAAGCATGAAGGCGATTCCCTACGACGCGCCGCGAATCGCAGAGATCAAGCTGAACCATCGCGGCCAGAGATGCACGTTCGAGGCCATCATCGAAGACTACAACCTCGATGATCCCGCTCTCCGACGTGTTGCGTTGATCGTGCGCGCGGCTGATGTCAAGGGACAGGAAGACGCTGCACCCGAAGGGGTCGGACTGCGCTCGATTGCCGAAGGGTTTGCGGCCATGGGACTGCCGGACGAAGAGCGGCTGGCCCGGCAGTTTCCGGTGTACGACGCGTTGTACGAACACGCGCGTCGCTTGGCATCAGCAGCCTGATGCCTCAAGAAGAAGCAACTTCGCTTCCGCCGGCCAATTCGGTTGTTACCTTAGCAAAGAGTTCCGGGATTTCTAAGTTAGGAGAACGTATATGAGAAAGAGACAACATTCGATCATCGTCGTAGCAGTTTTCTCTATGTTGATTGCGGTACCCAATGTTTTCGCCCAGGCTGGTGGCGCCCAGACCGGAGAGTGGAGCGCGGTGGAACAAGCCCTGGGGCGGCCCGGGCAATCGCAAAGCGATGGGGCTTACAAATTCGGACTTCCGCGCGGCGACATGAAAGTCACCGTAGCTGGAGTCGAAGTGAAGCCTGCCTTGGCTCTGGGATCGTGGGTTGCGTTCAGCAAACCGGGAGCGGATGCCATGCTGATGGGCGATCTGGTGCTCGCTGAGGACGAGGTCGCGCCGGTGATGGCTTCCCTTGAAGCCAGCGGACTGCAAGTGACCGCGGTCCACAATCACGTCCTGCATGAGTCGCCGCGGGTGATGTATATGCACATAGGCGGGCACGGAGACGCAGTCAAACTTGCCGCCGCGGTGAAAAAGGCGGTCGATCTCACTAAGACACCCGCGGCCAAACCTGCTGCCGCTGCCCCGCAGGACATCGGAATCGATACCGCTGCGATTGAA
>Ga0126379_10000778_pt1 | contig 18316 bp, 10 predicted proteins | sample PanSoiMetPlot_24_FD_92640 | JGI IMG/M metagenome (GOLD analysis project Ga0126379, IMG submission 92640) | Tropical forest soil microbial communities from Panama - MetaG Plot_24 | ecosystem: Environmental > Terrestrial > Soil > Tropical forest > Bulk soil | place: Panama | collected 2016-02-17
CACTTGCAAGGCGTCTTCGCTGATTTGCTCGATGCGGCGGGCAATGCCGTAGCCGTGAAGGGGGCCCATGGCCTGGAGCGTTTTCAGGACCATTAAGTCGAGCGTGCCCTGAAGAATGTCGGGTTTACTTGCGGTCATCGGATCTTCCTCTGGGGCGTCCACAGGAAGATAGCAAGAGCTCCTGTGGGATGTCAACAGGAAAGATACCGGAATGCAAAAGCGATAAGAAGTCGGTAAAAGGGATGGTCAAACAGATGCGGCCCTTCTAAGTTGCTGAAGGGCCGTACATTTAATCTGGTGCCGAAGAAGGGACTCGAACCCCCACACCCTTGCGGGTACATGGACCTGAACCATGCGCGTCTGCCAATTCCGCCACTTCGGCGCGGGAAGCTACCGAGCTGAACCACGCTCGATGTGTTGGCAACCTTGTTATTTTACCCGAGCCAGTCGCCCGTCGCCAGTAGCCAGTTGCCCTAGCTCGCGGCAGCGTCGGCTTCGTGACTACTGTGTGTGGCGCCGGCGTGCGAACCATATTCCTTCAACTTGTTGTGAAGGGTCTTCAAGCTGATGCCCAGGATTTCCGCCGCCTTGGTCTTGTTGTTGTGAGTCGCTTCAAGCGTCTTCAGGATGAGCAAGCGCTCGGCCTCGTCCACCGTCGTGCCGACTCCGAGATGGATTAAGTTTGCCTCCTGCACAGGCACGCGGGCCACGAACTTGCCGAAACCGGGAGGCAAGTGCTTGGGCTCGACGGTCGAACCGTTGCACATGATGATTGCGCGTTCCAAAGTGTTGCGGAGCTCGCGCACATTGCCGGGCCATCCGTGAGTCTGGAAAGCTGTCATCACGGCTTCGCTTACGCCAATGACAGCGCGTTCGTGCTTTTCGTTCATGTCAGCCAACAGCGAGTGGACAAGATCGGGCAGATCCTCCATGTGGTCGCGAAGAGGCGGCATGTGAATGTTGAAGACGTTGAGGCGATAGAAGAGGTCATTACGCAGCTGGCCACGCGCCACGGCTTCTTCGGGAGTCTTATTAGTAGCAGCGAGAACGCGCACATCCACGGCGGTTTCGGCCTTGGCGCCGAGCCGGCGCAGCTTGCGGTCTTCGAGAACGCGCAACAGCTTGGCTTGCGTCGCGATGGGCATCTCGCCAATTTCATCTAACAGCAAGGTGCCGCCCTCGGCAAGCTCGAAACATCCGGTACGCCGTTCGAGCGCTCCAGTGAAGGCGCCTTTTTCGTGGCCGAAGATTTCGCTTTCGATGAGGGTCTCCGGAATGGCGGCGCAGTTGATGGCGACGAACGGACGCGCCTTGCGGCTGCTTAAGGAGTGTATGGTGCGGGCAACGAGTTCTTTACCTGTGCCGCTTTCACCAGTGATCAACACGGAAGCGGTGCTGGGTGAGACCATCTCAATGAGGCGGAAGATCTCCTGCATGGCTTTAGACGAGCCAACCAGCGAGCCAAGCACACCGACATCGCGAAGACGGCGGCGGTTCGCCTCCAGTTCGCGTTCGGTGCCGCGCAAGCGCGAAGCATTCTGCAGGATGTTGCGCAGTCGAGTGGGATTGACAGGTTTTTCGATGAAGTCGAAGGCGCCGCGCTTCATGGCGCTGACCGCGGCATCGACGCTGCCGAGTGCGGTGAGCAAGATGACGGCGACCTGTTGGGGAGCTTCGGCGATCTGCTCCAGCAACTGCATGCCATCCATACGGGGCATTTTGAGATCGGTCAGCACGATGGCAGGGCCCCAGGACTCGACCTTGGTCCAGCCGTCAACGCCGTCGACAGCGGTCTCGGTTTGATAGCCCCAGGCGCGAATGAGCTCTGCGAGACCAGTACGCTCATTCTCCTCGTCTTCGACGATCAGCACTCGTTCTTGATTCATGAAATTACGCTGCCTTTCCGAGTCAGGGCCGCTATCGCAATGTCATAATGCGCCGCAGCGCGCTTTGTAAAGAACCGACTGGTCACGATGGGAAGTGAGCCTTAAACTCCGGATGGGGGATTCGCGACTCGGTGGCTTGCTCTAAGGTAACACCTTGCCGCTTTGCAGGCCCAACTACAAGTGTGAGAAGGACGGAAAGGGCTGATCGTAAGGCTGAAATTCCTCCAGTGCCACGATAGACAAAGGGCTGAATTTTCGAGGATTTGTACTTAACGACACCTAAGGGTTTGATGTAGGATAAAAACACCTGCAACTCGGCCGTACGTCGGGGCGACAGTCGAGCGGCCCAGCCGCAAGATACGAAGGCGAGATGCAATGACCGTAAGCAACCATTTTGACTGTCCGGTTACAAAAGCAGTAAACATTAGGAAACAAGGGCTTTGTGTATCCTGAGGTGTGCTGTACAATCGGGGCGGCCATTTTGCAGGCGTTGTTTTAGGTACCTGAAAAGTTCAATCGTGTAGAGACCACCAAAAAAGCTTACGGTACTGCTAAAGTTCCGGAGGAATAAGAATGGCGTTTTGTGATGGTATTCCGAAACGGCTGTTGGCGACATCGATCGCAATTGCGATAGCGGTTTGCATGATGGGGGCGCTGGCCGCGGCGCAACAAACCCTGCAGCCGCGGGCCGAGGTTTTTGGCGGCTACTCCTGGCTGAATCCAAACGGTTATGTAGATTGGGGCAAGGTTCCCTCCATTGTGGATGGTTGGAACGGATCCGGTACCTTTTATCTGCCGAATATGAGGAACCTAGGCTTCATCGTAGACGGCAGCGGTCACTACAACAGCACCCGGGCCAATGTGGGCCTAGGGACAGCGGGTCTGCAGTATAAGTTTCGCAACGACCAGTTCTCACCGTTCGTTCATGTACTGGTCGGCGCTGCCCACATCAGCCCTGCTGGCATTCCTTCTCAGTGGCGGGCGACCGTTGGTGGTGGCGGCGGCTTCGACTTGCAGGTCTCTCACCTGCTTGCGATTCGTGTAGCGCAGGCGGATTACTTCTATACGACCTACAATCCCCAGGTTTTTACCGCGCACACTTCGACCTGGAACATGGTCCGACTGTCGGCCGGCCTGGTGTTCAATTTGGGCAACTACTACACGGCGCCGCTGTCGGCAGCCTGCTCGGCAAATCCGACGACGCCCGTCTTTGCCGGTGAGCCGGTAACGGTTACGGCTACCGGGACCAACTTCAACCCAAAGCACCCCACGACCTACGCGTGGACGACGACCGGCGGCAAGCTGGCGACTCCGAGCGCAGCGACTTCGCAGATCGATACGACTGGACTGGCCCCTGGCAACTACACCGCCAATGCGACCATTACCGATCCCAAGGAAAAGAAGAACAACTCCGCAAGCTGCTCGACGAACTTCACAATCAAACCCTTTACGCCGCCGCAGGTGAGCTGCTCGGCGAATCCGACGACCGTGAAATCGGGTGAGACTTCAACCATCACGGCAAGCGCCAGCAGCCCGGATGGTGCGCAGATCACCAACTACGCTTACAGTGCTTCTTCCGGAACGATTAGCGGAACCGGCACGACGGCAACACTGAACACGGCTGGCTTGCCTGGTTCGACTGTGACGGTGACCGTCACTGCTACCGACTCGCATGGCCTGTCGAGTTCTGGCACCTGCTCGGTTGGCGTGGTTGAAGAGATCAAGTGCGTCAACATCGAGGATTGGGGCGAGTGTACCTTCGAGAAGAACCCGAAGAAGCCGTGGCGTGTTGACAACGATTGCAAGGACACCCTCGACAAGATGGCTCTGCGTCTGCAGCAGAACCCGAACGGCAAGCTGCAGGTGGTGGGCTACACCGACGAGCAGGAGAGCATCAACGTACAGCAGATGGGTGCTCAGCGCGCGGTCAACGTTAAGTACTACATGGTTGAGGACGAGCTCGGTCCGAAGTCCGATGGTTCGCGCATCGTACCTCGCCAGGGCGGAAGCAAGGGCAAGGCCACTCACTTCTACTTCCTGCCTGAAGGCAACCTGTGCCAGGGCCAGATCGTGGAAGGAACGGCGGTTGACGAGAGCGCAGTGAAGGGCCAGAGCCGCAAGGCTAATGTCCCAGCTCCGAAAAAGAAGAAGGCTGCGAAGCCTGCTGCGCCTCCAGCGCAACAGTAAGTCAACCAGCCTGAAATGAAACAACCTGCCGGTGAGAGGAAATCCTCTCACCGGCTTTTTCCTTTGCGCTGTCAGCCGCCGGCTCTCAGCGGTCAGCTACGACCCCGGCAGCGGCTCAATCCCAAAGGGTCTTTCGAAAGAGCGTGCAGACGGAGGGCGCGGGAGTTAAACTAGAGAGAAACCTTTGCAGCAAGTCCCTTCTGAAAAGTTCGCGTTGCTGCCGGGAGTAGCCGACTCTCACCGGCTCGCTGGGGTGGAATTTGCTTTGTTATTGTCGTGCTTGAAGCTAAGCCCATATGATTTTTACCGCACTCGGCTTACGATTTTCTCGACTGGAGATGTACGCGTGGTAACTCGACGACTTCTTTCCGCGTGCGCCGCGGTGGCGGCGTGCGCGATGCTTCTGCTTTCAGCGGCGTCTGCCGCAGCTCCGACCTCCGATTGGACTCTCATCGGTCCTGACGGAGGTAATGTTCGCAGTCTGGCCTATGATCCAAGCGATCCCAACCGCATCATTCTGGGAACGAGTGCGGGTCAATTATTCCTGTCGCAGGATGCCGGTAAGTCATGGGCGCCGCTTGCGCACCTGGGCTTAGGCGACGATCTGGTCATCGATCACGTGACGTTCGATCCAACGAACACCAAGACGATCTATGCCGCAGGCTGGGGACTGTATCACGACGACGAAGGCGATGTGTTCCGCTCCGACGACGGAGGAACGACCTGGAAGCAATTGGAGGGAGCGCACGGCAAATCGATTCGCGCGCTGGCCATGGCGCCCAGCGATCACAATGTCCTGGTGATTGGTGCGCTGGATGGAGTGTACCGCTCCATGGATGCGGGCGCGACCTGGCAGCGCATGACGCCGGAGAACCCGGAGGTCACGGCGAACTACTCTATCATGAGGAACTTCGTTTCGGTGGCCATCGACCCGCAGAATCCGAATGTCGTGTATGCAGGGACTCGTCACCTGGCGTGGAAGACGTCTGACGGTGGGCAGACCTGGCGGAGTATTCACGATGGCATGCTGGACGATTCCGACGTGTTCAGCATCATCGTCGATCCGAAAAATCCGCAGCGGGTTTATGCCAGCGCCTGTTCCGGAATCTATAAGAGCGACAACGCTGCTGAACTGTTTCATCGGGTGCAGGGGATGCCGCATTCGGCGATCCGCACGCGCGTGCTGAAACAAGACCCCGTGCGGCCGTCGATCGTCTACGCAGGGACGACGGGCGGACTATGGAAGACCCTGGACGGAGGCGCCAAGTGGTCGCTGGTGACGTCGCCCGACATCATCGTGAACGATGTTCTGATCGATCCCCGCAATCCTGATCGGGTGTTGCTGGCGACTGATCGCGGCGGTGTTCTGGCCAGCAGTGACGCTTTCGCCAAATACCAGGCGTCAAACCGCGGCTTCTCGCATCGCATGGTGGGCTCGGTGATTCCCGACCGCAAGGATCGCAATCGGCTTTACGTAGGCATCGTGAACGATAAGGTTCACGGAGGATTGTTCACGACTGACGACGTGGGCCGGACCTGGTTGCAGGTGAGCCGGGGATTGGGCGACCGCGACATCCTCAGCTTGCAACAGGCCGACAACGGCGTGCTTTACGCAGGCACGAATCACGGCATCTTCTATCTGACGTCATTGATCAGCGCGTGGCAGCCGGCGGTGATGATTAACGGGCCGGTGCCGGAATGGCAGAAGAAGGAGGAACCCGCTCCGGCTCCGCCGCCAAAGGCAGTGCCGTCGAAGGCGAAACCAGCTGCAGCGGCGAAGAAAAGTACGGCGACTGCCCGCAAGACCGCAGCGGCTAAGAAGGAGCCGGTAGAGATTCCGATTCCCATTGCGATTGCGCCGCGCGTCCGCTCGATCCAGATCGCCGATAAGGCGTGGTACGCGGCCACGAATGAAGGTCTCTTCATCAGCGTGGATGGAGGAAAGAAGTGGTACGGAACTCCGGTGGATGGAGAAGTTGATTTTGTTGCCGCTAATGATTATCCAGACGGAACGCTGACGTTGGCGACGATCAAGCGGGCGTTTCTGTCCAGGGACGGCGGGCGCTCATGGTCGGAGGTGACGATTCCGAACTATGTGACGGGGGTTTACAACTTCACGATGACCCCGGACTCGGCCCTATGGCTGGCTACACGTGAGGGAGCTGTGCAGTCGCTCGACGGCGGTAAGGTTTGGAACCACATAATCAGCGGACTTCCGTCGAAACACGTGCTGGCCATCATGTACGATCCCGAACTGCAGCGATTGCTGGCTACGGCAATGGACTCACGCCAGGTTTACGAGAGTGTGGACAATGGAAAGACGTGGCGCAAGAGTCCGGAGTCCAATTTTTCGATTCGAACGGCGATCGGGTACCAGGAACAGCTTCTAGCCGTGTCGTGGCATAACGGATTGTTATTACAACGCCCCGCGAGTGCGGCGAGCGCTGCGGGCTCGATGGTGGAGGCGTCTGTGCCAGCCAAGAACAGTAGCCAGCAATAGATCGGGATTTAGAAGAAACGAAAAACCGGAAGGCTTTGCGCCTTCCGGTTTGCTTTGTGTGCCGAGCATGATCAGCAGCTAGGGGCTGAGAGTCCCCTGCCAAGCCTGATGGAGGCAAACGGCTAGAGAAGCGCAAGGGGTGCGCCGATCCCAAGGTCGGGTCTGAAGGAAGCGCGGAACAAACTGGCGAGCCGATAAACAAGAACTAGATATGCGGCGTACCGTGCCGGGCGAGCGAGCACATGGATTGCGACGAATCGTCAGTGGAGAAGCACAAGACTGAGTCCGGCTGGTTCCGATCAGTGAATGGAGGAAATCTGCGAGCGGGAAAACTGCAAGCAGGCATTGGCACGAGTCAAGGCGAATAAAGGTAACGACGGCATGACGGTCGAGAGACTTCTGGACTACCTGAAACAGCGCTGGCCCGAAATTCGGGAACAGCTCCTGAGTGGAACCTACAAACCCCAACCGGTGAAGCCAGTGGAAATTCCCAAACCGGAAGCAGCGAAGGAAGCGGTTTCAAGATGGGAAGAGTGGGTTAAAGAAAGTCTGTGAGCGATTTGGACTGCTTGGATTAATCATCCGCAAGAAATGGAAACAAGTGCCTCACACAATAGTGTGATAGCTGCACTAGCGTAGGTTTTCCAAAAAGGGACAATGGATGACGGAAGTCGCCTCCATCCAAATTTGCGCATGCTCGAAGGTGCCGAGCTGCCAGGAAGGCCTGTCGTGCTGAGTACCGAGACTGAATCCCATGTGGCGCCGAGTGGCGAAACCAATCTACTGAACCTGCTGATCGTCGATGATGAGCGATCCGTACGCGAGTCTTGCCGCGATGTGACGGAAACTCTTGGATTTGCCACCCGTATTGCGGAGTCACCCGAGCACTGTTACCGCATCCTCGACACCGCTGATGTCGATATTGTGTTGCTAGATTTGCATCTGCCGGGAACGAACGGCCTGGAGGTCCTGCGCGAGATCAAACGGCGGCGGCCGGATACGGTGGTTGTGATCATGACTGGCCACGCCACCATTCAACCGGCGGCGCAGGCCCTAAGAGCCGGAGCCTATGACTGCGTGACCAAGCCGTTTACCTTCGATCAGCTTCGGCTGGTGCTGGACCGGGTTACTGCGCATATACAGATGGCCACGGAAAACCGCTTGCTGCGAGAACAAGTCAAATCGCGGCATGGATTTGGTGCCATGGTGGGTCAGGCTCCAGAGATGGACCGTCTATACCGCATCATTGCCAAAGCGGCGTCGAGCTCGCACCCCGTGCTGATTTTGGGCGAGAGCGGGACGGGTAAGGAACTGGTGGCTAGGTCGATTCATTACTTGGGTCCCTTGCGCGACCGGCCATTCATTCCTGTGGACTGCGGCTCCCTGGTGCCGAGCCTGATCGAGAGTGAGTTATTTGGTTATGTCAAGGGCGCTTTTGCCGGCGCGGTGAAAGCGAAAGACGGGCTGATGGCCGCGGCCGAAGGCGGAACAGTATTTCTCGACGAAGTGGGTGAGTTGCCCATCGATCTGCAATCCAAGCTGCTGCATGCCTTGCAGGAGAAAGAGATTCGGCCGGTAGGCGGTACGCGGGCGATACCAATTAATGTGCGTATTCTGGCAGCAACCAATCGCGATCTGGAAGCAGCCGTGCAGCAGGGAACGTTTCGTCGCGATCTTTATTTTCGACTGAATGTCCTAAGGTTACGAGTGCCACCGTTACGCGAGCGCAAGCAGGACATTCCATTGTTGGCGGGACACATTCTAGAGCGAGTGGCCCGCACTGCCGGCGTGCAACGCAACATCAGCGATGACGCCCTGAAACTGATGCTCAACTACGCCTGGCCGGGCAATGTGCGCGAACTGGAGAACTGTCTGGAACGCGCTTGTGCCCTGACCAGCGGACCCACAATCCGCATCGCCGATCTTCCTACGGCGGTGCAAAACTTCCATCCGCAAGTGCCGGTGGTTCCGGTGCAGGAAGAATCTTCCGGAATTGAGCCGCTGGCTGAGATGGAGAAGCGCGCCATCCTGCACGCCATCACAAATCTAAATGGAGACAAGCTGGAAGCGGCCAAGCAGCTTCAGATCGGCAAGACCACCCTTTATCGCAAGTTGAAGGAGTACGGCTCGATCGTCTGAGGTTTTCCGTATTCCTCGCTTCAAGCGCACCGCTCGGCGCGAGCCTAGACGGTCGATTGGCGGGACACGTTATTCGGCGCGCAGTGCTTTCATCGGCTCGATGGATGCGGCGCGTTTCGCCGGCAGCCATGCGGCCAGGAGAACCACGGCGACTACCAAAGCGATGCCAAGCGCCAGAGAAGTGGGATCGAAGGCGCTAACGCCATACAGCTGACTGCGGACTGCTCGGGACAAAAGCAGTGACAGCGGAACAGTAAGAGCAACGCTGATGCCTGCCAACCAAAAGACATCTGTGAAGATAAAGCGCAAAACGGTGCCTCGCTGCGCGCCTAAAGCCATGCGAATACCGATCTCGCGCGTGCGCTGCGCGGTTGAGTAGGCCAGCACTCCATACAGTCCGATGGCAGCGAGCAGCACTGCCAGCACGCCGAAGCTCACCGACAAGAGAGCGACAATCCGTTCGCTGGAGAGGCTATCTTCGATCAGTTCATCCATCGTACGAATGCGGCCGAGCGCGAGCTTGGAATCGAGTTGCTGCATGGCGACTCGAATGGAACTCTCAGTGCTCTCTGGCGTCTGCCAGGCGCGAACGAAAAACGTAATGAAGTTGGGCTGCTCGGCCTGATACAGGGCCCGATATACCGTACGTACGACAGGGTCGCGAATGCCCGTGTGTTTCGTATCGCCCACCACACCCACGATGGAAAAGAGTGTCGGCTTATCCAGAGAGCCGAAGTTCAAAGTGCGTCCGAGCGCGGCCTGGTTACTGCCAAAGAAGTGCTTAGCAAGGCTTTCGTTTACAACCGCCACGTTTTTTGTGCCGGTGGTGTCATTTTCAGTAAAGCTGCGGCCAGCAAGGAGCGGAACCTGCATGGTGGTGAAGTATTGGGGGGAAACCCAGGGCTGTTCAACCCGCATATTCTCGTTTTCTTGCTGGTTGTAGCCAACGATCTTGATACCCCCGTCGTCATTATTGCCATACAAGTCTGGATCATCGGTAACCGCCACCGCGCGCACACCGGGCAAAGCGGCGAGCGTCTCGAGAATCCGCTTGCTCAGAGCCGTAACCTGCTGCGGCTGGTAGCCCGCGAGTCGTGGGTTCACATTGAATCCCAGTAAACGGTTAGGAGTAAAACCTAGAGCGACGGATTGCAAATTGCGCAAGGTTTGAACGAACAAGCCGGCACCGATCAGCAGGAGAAGGCTGAGTGCGATCTGCGCGCCGACAAGAAAACGGCGGAAGCGCAGCTTGCTGCCGCTGCTGGTCAGGGTCTGCTGTTTCAGTGCGCTCACCAGATCGGGATTCAGGAAGTGCAGGGCTGGGGCGAGACTGAAGGCAAGCGAGACGAGTAAAGCCAGCCCGAAGGAAAATACCAGTATGCGCACGTCGGGTGTGTAGCTGAACGGCAGCTCTTCATTACCTCCACCCAAAAGGCGGCGAATCAGGATTTTCGACACAACCGGGGCAAGACCGAGCCCCAGGCCGCCTCCAAGCATTCCCAGCCATAGCCCTTCGACCAACAACTGTCGAATGATCTGCCAGCGGCCTGCGCCCATTGCATAACGTACGGAGATTTCACGGGCTCGGCCGGCAGCGCGGACCAGCAATAGGCTGGAGACGTTGATGCATGTCATCAGCACAAGCAACCCTACCATTCCCATGAGGACAAGCAAAGGCGTGCCGACCTGGTCGCGAAGAGGAGAAAAACCGCGCGTTCCATCAAGTACCTGCAGGTGCGAGTCGTCGAGAAAGGACTTCTGCCAACGATCTTTACGGTTAAAGGTCTGGAATTCTTCGGCGCGCAGGGCATGCCACAAGGGATCGACGGAAGCCTGCGCCTGCTGGCGAGTGACTCCGGGGTTCAATCTGGCCGACAGGGTGATCCAAGATGATCGACGGTCTTCGAGGTCTGGCCAGCGGGGCGTGATGATGGCCTTTGCAGTCAACGGTACGAACACATCTTCGATGGATCCTGCAACGATGCTGCGGAATCGTGCGGGCGCAACCCCGATAATCGTGAAGGGCTGCGTATTGATGAGCAGGGTCTGGTTGATGACGTTGGGATCGGCGCCGAAGTGCATCTTCCAGTAATTGAAGCTGAGCACGACGACAAGGTTGGAATTCTGGGCTTCGTCGGAAGGGACGAAAAGGCGACCGATAGCAGGGCGTATGCCAAGAGCTTCGAAGTAGTTGCCGGAGACGAGTTCGCAAGCTGCCATATCGGGCTTGTTGTTCCAACTGACAGCCACGTTCTGCTGGCTGTTGGCGATGACAGCCCGGAAGACTTGGTTCTTCTCGCGTAAGTCACGGTACATCGGGTAGGAGAAATAATCGTTGTCGTCTCCGCCATAGGAGTTGAAATGCCCTGGGGCATCGCCCGTCCAATGCAACCGTACCAATTGCTCGGGATGGGAAACGGGGAGAGTGCGGAGAAGGGCCTGGTCGAGCAGGGTGAAGACTGCAGTGTTGGCTCCGATGCCTAGAGCAAGCGTCAGTACAGCGACAGCAGTGAACACGGGCGCCTTGCGCATCTGCCGCAGTCCAAGTCGAATTTCCTGAAGAAAGTTTTGCATAATCTCTTCTCAACTCCCGAGGTCGATTGATCACTCGTTCCTCAGTGCCTGCATGGGTTCAATAGAGGCCGCGCGTCGGGCAGGCAGAAAGCTGGCCACTAAGACGGTAATCGTCAGCAGGGCTGCAGCACAGAGCCAGGGCAGCACGTGCAGCACACTGACCCGGAACAGCAGACTAGTGAATAAGCGAGAGAGGAAAGCCGCGAGGAGAACTCCAACGATGATGCCAAACGCCGCGAGGCGCAACCCGTGCATCAGCACTAGGCGCAAGACAGTGCTGCGTTGTGCGCCGAGAGCCATCCGCATGCCAAGCTCGCGGGTACGGAGGCGGACGGAGTAGCTGATAATGCCATAGAGTCCCAGCGCCGCCAGTAATAACGCCAGGGCAGCAAACGTACCGAGCAGCATGACGACGAACTTGCGTCCGACGAGCGATTCATTGACGCGCTGCTCCATAGTCTTCACGTCATAGATGGGAATGCTGGAGTCGCCGGCACGTACGGCGGCTGCCAGATCGGCGGTCAAGCCTTCTGCCGGGCGCGAGCTGTGCACCACCAGACCCGCTGTCGGAGTGGGCACTTGCGCGATTGGGACGAAGTAGACACCTTCATTGGTGTCGGCTTCCAGAGAATTGGAGCGGGAATGCGCAACGAGGCCGACAATCGTGAACCACGGGCCTTTGTCGGGATCGCCAAGCGAAATATGCTGGCCGATGGGGTTCTGGCCAGGCCAGTACTGGTGAGCGAGCACTGAGTCGATGATGGCAACCTGTTCGGTGGACTTGCGATCCTCGTCGGTGAAGTCGCGACCTTGCAGAAAGGGAATGCGCATCGTAGCGAAGAATCCGGGCGAGATGGTGTGAATGCCCCCGTGAGGCGGAGGTGCGTTAGGAGATCTAGGCTGCCCCTGTATGAAGAAGCTGGCTGAGCCGCCGTTGTTGCTGAAGGGAATGGCATCGATAAGAGCGGCGGATTGCACACCGGGAATCGCGCGCAGGCGCTCCTCGACTGAGGTCATAAAGGCGGCCTGCTGCTCATCTTTTTCGTAAGCGGTTTTGGGTAGCGAAAAATATCCAGTCGCTACTCCGCTCAGCTGGAAGCCGGTCTCAACCGTCTCAAGCGCCTTCAAACTGCTAAAGAGCAGACCGGCCCCGGCCAATAGGAGAAGCGAAAGCGCGACCTGCGCAACCACCAGCAAAGAGCGTGCCTGTAGTCCTCCGCGGCTTGTGGTGCCGGAGCGACCAGATTCATGCAGAGCACTGTACCAGCCAGGCTGTGTGCGATGCCAGGCAGGCACAACTCCACAGAGCAGGGAACACAGAACGGCGACGATAACTACGAAGAACAAGACCGGTCCTGCGAACGAGAGATGCAGGTGCTCGGCCAATGAGGGAGGCAGGCCTTGCAGCAACAGTGGGGCCGCCGCAAACGCGACGAGAAATCCCAGGCCAAGGCCTGCAACCGTAAGCACGATGCTTTCGACAAGTGCCTGACGAATGATCATCCATCGCGATGCCCCCAGCGCAACACGGACTGCCAAGTCTCGCTGTCTGGCTGAGGCGCGCGCGATCTGCAGGCCAGCGATGTTGGCGCAGGCGATCAGCAGCACCATACCCACGGCAGCCAACAACATCAAAAGCGGCTTGCGAAGATTGCCGCCGATGAATTCAGTCAAAGGCATGGAGAAAATTCCCCAGCCGCTGATACGGCCGTAGCTGTTGCTCCCTTCGGAAGCAATGTTCTCCTGCGCTTTTCTCTTCAGATAGGTGTTGGCTTGCTGCAACGTAACCCCGGGACGCAGACGGGCCACTCCAAAGAGATATTCGTTATAGCGGTAGTCGTGATCATGGTAGCGAGCGGGAGGGAGGGCGATAGGAACCCAGAGCTCTGCCTGATTCGGCCAGTTAAATTCCGGGCCCATGACGCCGATGATCCTATACGTGCGCTGATCGAGGATGATGGAGCGGCCAAGGATGTTGGGATCGGCAGCAAACCGCTTCTGCCAAGCCTGATGCGAGAGCACGGCAACGAGGCCCGCACCCGGCTGATCCTCTTCCGGTGTAAAGATCCGGCCGAGCGTGGGCCGCACCTCGAACACATCGAAGTAACCTGATGAAACTCGCGCACCCATCATCAGTTCGGGGTTGGCGTTTTCGCGGCTGAAGTTGAAGCTGTTGGCGGTCATGATGGCAGCAGCAGAAAAGATCTCTTTTCCTTCGGCAGCATCGGCAAAATCGGGCGGCGACATCGAGATATTGGCCAGGTCGGGCGGAATGTCGTAGTGGGCACGCAGCGCGACCAGGTTGCCAGCATGGGGAATGCCGCTTGGATTCAGCAGGACGGCATTCGTTACGGAAAAGACAGCTATGTTGGCTCCGATGCCGAGTGCTAGCGTGAGTACGGAAACGATGGCGAAGCCGGGCGAGTTGGAGAGCTGGCGAATCGCGTAACGAAATTGATGAGCGATGGAATGCATTTCGATCTCCTGCCCCGTATGCCTACTCCGACCGGAGTGCCTGCATAGGTTCAATAGAGGCTGCGCGGCGGGCGGGCAGCCATGCAGCAGTCAGGGCTGCGACAGCCAGCACGAATACAGCACCGACAGCGCTGACCGGATCAAACGGCGAAACGCCATAGAGCAGACTCTTCATGAGGCGGACGGTAAAGAACCCACCCACCGCGCCAATGAAAACGCCGCCCAATGCGATCGAGCCGCTCTCCCGCAAAATCATCGACGTAATACGTTTGCGTTGGGCACCGAGCGCCACCCTCAGCGCAAACTCGCGGGTTCGTTCCAGAGTGGAGTAAGCGAGACCGGCGTAGACGCCCAGAGTCGCCACCAAAAGACTACAGATCGCGTAAACGCCGACCATTTGTGCCGGAACTCTGGCTTCGTAATAGGAAGTCTGTAGGTGCTCGTGCAGCGATTCCATGTCATTGATGGGCAGTGAACTGTCAAGCGCAGCAACTTCGCGATCGAGACCTGCGAGAAGGTTTTGAATTGACGCGGTGCCTCGCAGCACGATGAAAAACCATCCCTGGTAATCCTGCATCATCGAGAGACAAACAACCGGGTCGGGAACGTCCCAACTCGCGTTGCGGTAGATGAAGGGTCGGTTGACACCGACGACCTGGCAAGAATGTTTTCCCACGGTTATCTGCGCACCAAGGACATTGCCGGTGGGCCAATACTTGCGCGCCATCGTCTGGTTTACCACCGCCAGGCAGGGAAGAGTGTCGGTATCGGCATCGGTGAATTCGCGGCCCTGAACAATTGGAATTTGCATGGTTTTGAAATAGTCGGGCGCGACCGAGTCGGTGACGATGCTCATGCTTTCACCTTTGGCCGGCTGATATCCCGCCACCGACACGTCCCGCACGTTGCCGCCGCCGGTCGAGCCCATGGGTACGTAGCTGGTTAAGGAAGCGTTACTGACTCCAGGCAAAGAACGCAGCCTCTCAAGCAATGTGCGCTGAAAGGCGAGCCCTTTTGCCTCGGAGTATCCAGCGCGAGTGAGATCGATGGAGGCTACGAGCACGTTGTCGGTTGCGAAGCCCGGGTCGCGGTGAATCACCTTCCACAACGTTCGCGCCAGAAGTCCGCAGGCAACCAAAACGACGAAGCACAGTCCAAGTTGCAAGCTGAGCAGCATGTTGCGGCGAGCGCGGGAGCGCGAGCCGACCACCGAGGTTGCTCCTTGGTGGAGTGCGCTGATTTGCGAGATCTTCAGCACTTGACGAGCGGGAAGAAGTCCACAGGCAAGCACGGTGACTGCAGTAAGAGCGAAGGCGAAAGCCAAAATTCGCAGGTCCGGCTGCAAATTGAATACAAAGGGCATGCCAAACTTCGGCAGCAAGGCATACATGAGGCGCGCTAAGCCGATGCTTGTCAGCCATCCCGCGAGTCCGGCCAGCACGGCAAGTACAGCCGTCTCGGTGAGCAGTTGTTGGATCAGGCGAGTGCGCGTGGCCCCCAGCGAAGTACGTACAGCAATTTCGCGCGCGCGACCAGAACTGCGCTGAATCAACAGAACAGCGACATTGGCATAAACCAGCACAAGCAGCAGTCCGGCTGCGCCAAACAGAATGGGAATGATTTGGCTGACACTTCCGAAGATACCGCGTTGCATGTGGCCAGGATCGGACATGAAGATGTCCCAATCGTTGTAGCGGGTCGAATTCTGCTGGGCAGCAAACTGATGGGCCAGATTGTGGAGTTCGGCCGAAGCCTGCGCATCGCTTGACTCTGGTCGCATCCGGACCGCGACTTGCAGGCCAAAGTTGCCCCCGATCAGGGGATCCGGTTTGCCATCGGTCAGAGCCGAGAGCTGGTTGAAGGGAACCCACAAGGATTGCTGCAGGCCGCCGTAAATGCCCACGAAACCTATAGAGGCGACACCGATAATCGCGAGGGGATGCCGATTAACGTTGATGGTTTTTCCGACAATAGCTGGATCGCTTTGAAATCGCGAACGCCACAAGTCGTAGCTGATGACCACTTCGGCTGCGGAACCATAAGCGCGGTCATCGTGAATGGCGAAGGTACGCCCGAGCACCGGGCTTACGCCCAGCACTTGAAAGTAGTTGCTGGCAACGATTCCCGCCCAGTAGCGTTCCGGGCGTGCCCCGCCACCGGCGAGATCGACGGGGAACATCTCATGAGCGGTGAGCTCGGCGAACCTATGATCGTGTTCGCGAAGATACTGAAGCTGATTGTAGTGGAGCGTATAACCGCGGTCGCCGTGAACGCTGGCATCGAGAATACGGATTTCGCTGGCACGCGACACTTGGGGCCAGGGATTGAATAGCACTGCGTTGGCCCAGGTGAAGACCGTGGTCACGGCCGCAATGCCCAATGCCAGCGTAAGCACGGTGATGACGGCAAAGCCAGGGCTCTTCTTCAGCTGCCGCAGTGCGTAAAGCAAATCTCGCCGCATTCTGCCTCGTTTCAGGAAGCCGATAGAGCTTCCAAGCCTGATGGCTTGTGAATGCAAGGAACTTACCAGCGCAGCCTCTTTTGTTTGCAATAGCTTAGAGGTGTTTCATCACAGTTCCTGTCCGACCCCGCAATGACTTGTCCGCTGGCGGACATCTGCACTGAGCGATGATACGAAAACCCACAAGGCAGGTTCCCCACAGACGTTGGAAGGCTTCGGTTTTTAGCTGTGTCCGATAGAATGGAACGAAGCGGTACGACCCAAAACTGTTGGGAGGAAGTCTATGGCTCAGGTGAAGATCACAGTTCGGAGGAATGGTCCGTACCGGGTTGAAGCGCCCGAGGGAGCGATTGAGCTGGTTGATGCCGACGGCAATGCCTACGATTTGACCGGCAAAACCGCTTTCTCCCTGTGCCGGTGCGGCGGCTCAGTCAACAAGCCGTTTTGCGATGGCACTCACTCCAAGATTGGGTTCCAGGCGGCCGAGGCGGCGGTGAACGCCGAGATTACAGCCAAGAAGGAAGAGGGGACACCCTTGTCATAGTGTTTCTCGCGGGTTAATGCGATCAGTGAATCGTTTTGGTCTTGCGAGACATGTAATCCATGAGCAGATATTGGCCGAGCGTATAGGGTGTAGTGAAGTATGCCTTGCCGCGGCACATCTCGGTGACCTTCTGCACGAATTGCACAAGGCCGTAATCAGACGCAAGCATGAAGGTATTGATCAGAATGCCGGAACGTTTGCACTTGGAGACCTCCTGCAACGTCTCGCTCACCACCATGGGATCAAGGCCAAAAGCATTCTTGTAAATGCGTCCGTCTTCCAGGGTGAGCGCAGACGGCTTGCCGTCGGTGATCATCACCACCTGCTTCATGTCTTTGCGCTGACGCTGCAGAATGCGCTGTGCCATGCGAAGACCTTCGCGCGTATTGGTGTAATAAGGGCCAACCTGCACGCGCGCCAACTGCGACAGAGGGACCTCTTCGGCAGAATCGTGAAAGAGCACGAGGGAAAGCGAGTCACCGGGATATTGGGTGCGTATCAAGTGCGAGAGCGCCATGGCAACTTTCTTCGCTGGCGTGAAGCGGTCTTCGCCGTAAAGAATCATCGAGTGGGAGCAATCTAGCATGAGCACGGTTGCGCATGACGATTGGTATTCGCACTGGTGCACTTGCAGGTCGCTGTACTCAATGTTAAGCGGCAGATGCAGCCCCTCGCGCTGAATCGCATTGGAGAGCGTGGCAGTGATATCCAGGTTGAGAGTGTCTCCGAACTCGTAATTTTTCGATGCGCCACTGGCTTCAATTCCAGTTGCCTGGTCGCGCGTGTCATGGCGTCCAAAACTTGACTTACCTAGCGATCCAAGCAAGTCGCGAAGGGCGCGAAATCCGAGGAAATCGAGCCCTTTGTCGGTAATTTCAAAGCGGGTCTGGACCTGCGATTCACCAACTTGTCCGCCGGTTGTCGAGTCCCGCGAAGGATCGTGCGGCTGGTCGATGGTGATGTAATCCTCCTGCTGCATGCGATCGATGAGCTGGTCAATGAGCTGCTCGAACTGCTCCGGAGTCATCGATTCAAGCTGCTCGCGCATCTGCTCATCGAGCATGTCGCTATTCAGGAGAGCGTCTGCAATGGCATTGCGGAGGTCTTCGAGCGTCTGTGAATTATGGTCGTAGTAATCGTAATATTGCCGTTGAAAACCGCTTTGCAGGAGATGGTCGGAGAGCGCAGCAAGCAGATCCTCCATGCTCATTTCGGAAGCAGGCTCGGGGACGTATTTCTTGTAGCGAACGAATTTCATAACACAGTGGCTAGTGGCTGCTGGCTAGTGGCCACACAGCCTTGTTTCCACACGAGGTGCCAATCACATTTAAGTCGATCCTTCGCCGGCCAACAGAGGCCGCGATCATGTCTTTTCTAGCCACCAGCCACTAGTTGAACGGCCTCCGCGAGCGGCGGAAATCGCGCTCGTCGTCTTCCTCTCGAAAGCTTTGCTTCTCGCGATGTGGCGCCTTCTCCCCTGCGGTGAAAACACGCTCCTCACTGCGACCGATGCGTTTGTGAGCATACAAGCCCTCGAGGATGAATTCGGC
>Ga0126379_10000779_pt1 | contig 18286 bp, 15 predicted proteins | sample PanSoiMetPlot_24_FD_92640 | JGI IMG/M metagenome (GOLD analysis project Ga0126379, IMG submission 92640) | Tropical forest soil microbial communities from Panama - MetaG Plot_24 | ecosystem: Environmental > Terrestrial > Soil > Tropical forest > Bulk soil | place: Panama | collected 2016-02-17
AGGAGACCAACCGGGAGACCAAACGTACGTTGTGGAGGGAAGCAGCACCGGTTACATGGGTCGAACGGGCAATAATCAAACCTTTGCCTTCCCGTCGAACTTCGCGGACGCGTATGCCCGCTACTACTATCACCAGCCGCCGGACCCCGCGTTCACCTTTGATCCCACAAACCCACAGCCGCAAATGCAGTTTTCGATGGGCCCCGGCAATCCAGACATCAAGCGGGACTATCACTACATCATGCAAGTGAACTCTAATTATTCTCCCGAGTACGTTACGGTGGACATCAGCATCGGGATCGAGTTTCACGCTCCAGGGGCAAGTGGATACGTGGGGGCGCTTCCGGATGCGACGGACGTCAGCCGGCTCTACGTGGCCTACCCCTCGGCGAATGCCGTCCTCGAGTTTTCGCCCCAGCTCTTGACTCCCAATTACCCCAACTCGAGAAACATCGCCGCGTTTCGCTAGGCTGAAACCCCCCGACGCGTCTAGTATTCGGATCAGATGGACCCGGCCCGCCTCAAGCCTGTTCGCAACGTGGCGATCGCGGATCACCTGTGGGAGCTCTTCGAGGAGATGGCGCGAACGATGGGATGCGATCGCGACGCGCTGATCAATCAGGCAATGTTCATGTTCGCGCGGGTCAACGGCTTCCTTGATCCGCCCCGGGCTTCGGTCCCGCCGAGTGCGAAGACCACTCCGGCCGAGCAAGCTCCTGCTCATCTGGGGACGCCGGAATTCCAGGGCAGCCGGCCAAGCGCGCATGAGCAGGCCTCGACCTCCCCGGCCCGAGGAATCGAGGCAAATCCCGCACCGCCGGAGGGAGATGAGATTTCGCTGCTGCCGGAGCATGAGGCGCCCTCGGTTCCCGCCCAGACGGCGCAGAGCTGGGCCGAGCACGAAGCGCAGACGTCTCGGCCGCCGCCGAAGAGCGACGAGGACTCTGCCCATCGCAGGGTTGCGGAGCGCGTGTTGCAAACTGCGGCCGAGCTGGAACGAATGATCAAGAGCAGAAGCGAGCCGGGCATTCAGCTGCCCGGAGCGGATGGCTTTACGCACATGGAAAACGGTGCGGGCTCGCGACCGGACGAACGCAGCGGGCTTTTCATCGTAGGCGAGGACGGACATGAGGTCAGGGTTGCCAAGGAGCGCTACCTGATCGGCCGCGGGAAGCACTGCGATTTCGTGATCAGCTCGGGAAAGGTGTCCAGGGAACACGCGGCGATCGTGCGCGAAGGATCCGACTACTTCATCGAGGACCTCGGTTCGTCCAACGGTACCTGGTTCAATAAGCAGCGCATCAAACGGCGAAAGGTCGCCGACGGCGACGAGTACTTCATCTGCAGCGATAAGATTCGGCTGGTAGTTCGCTGAGCCGGCCTGCCGGGCCTCGCCTCTGACCCGTCTGGCCTGCGCATTGCACCCCCTACGCTTGCTCGGCGGGTTTGCGCCGTGCAGGGAGGGGATCCCGTTGAGTGCAGGCGGCAGATTTGTGCTCGCTTCTTTAGCAGCAGGCGTGCTCGCGCTCCGTGCTGCTCGTGCCGATGACAGCTCTCAGCTGACTTTGGGATTGGGAGCGCAGAAAACCATCGCGGTGCCGGGAGTCGCGCGCATTCAGATCCTGGACCCCTCAGTGGCGGACGTGAAGGTCGTTGGAACCCAGCAGATCCTGGTTCTCGCCCGCAAGGAGGGACGAACGACGTTGCTGGTCTGGAAGAGCTCGGGCCAGCGGCTGACGTACCTCATTTCGATCAAGAAGCAAGACCCGAACGAGGTGATGGCGGAGATTCGAAAGCTGCTGGGGGAAATGGAAGGCGTCTCCGTCCGAATGGTCGGAGATCGGATCTATCTCGACGGACACGCTTACACCTCGGCGGACGCGGATCGAATCGAGGAGATCCTCGGCTTGTATCCCTCGGTTAAGAGCTTCGTGAAGATCGCTCCGAACACGAAGCGTCTCGTGGCACAGAATCTGAATGCCAACTTCGACAAGGCCGGTTTGAAGAATGTAGAGGCGACAGTTGTTGGTTCCACGGTGTTTCTCGAGGGGTCAGTCGAGAGTCAGCAGGAGATGCAAAAGGCCGAGCTGATCACCAAGGCGGTGGGAGAGAAAGTCGAGAACCTCCTGGTGATTGGCGTGAAGCGGATGATCCTCTCCGAGGTTCAATTCGTTGAGCTGCGCCGAAACTCGAGGGACAGGTACGGGGTCAAGTATCCGACGGATGTCACCGGGAGCGCCACCGCCAGCGTCACCGTCGTCAAACAGCTCGTGCCGTCCGGCCCCGCGGACGTCACCGCGCGAGGCTCGGTGACTGGAAGCTCGGATTTCGCGGTGGGCTTTCAGGCCAACGACGGACACGCGCGCCTGCTGGCGCAGCCGAGGCTCGTTTGCGCCAGCGGCGAGCAAGCGGAGTTCCTCGCCGGCGGCGAGGTTCCGATCCCAATGGTCACCGCGAACCACACCTCGGTTGAATACAAGCAGTATGGCGTCATTCTGAAGCTTCGGCCCACGGCCGACCGCAAGGGACATATCCAAACCGAGCTCGAGGCCGAGGTTTCGGAAGTGGATACCTCGGTTGCGGTGAGCGTCGGGGGCACAGTGAACGTGCCTGGATTCAGGACGCGCAAAGTGAAGACGAACGTGACGGTTCGCCATGGCGAGACGATCGTGCTCTCCGGCGTGTTCAGCCACGACGAGCAGAAGTTCGTCTCCAAAGTCCCGGGTCTGGGCAGCGTTCCCATCATTGGTGAGCTGTTCAAGAATCGGGCGTTTGATGCGTCGAAAAGGGAGTTGGTGATCTTCGTAACGCCCCGGATAGTTACCGCCGACTCCGAGCGCATCCGGAATGCCGTCGAAGACATCAAGACGCGCTACCAGCAGGGCCGTAAGGAAGTAACTTTCAGCATCTTCGATTGAGCCGCTCTCCAGGCGATCGCGGGAGTATCGAGGGGATCCACGGATGATTTCGATCCAGATTGTTCAAGCGGGCGCATCCGCGCGACGAGTCAGAATCGACGGGAAGGAGGCGAGAATTGGGCGCGAAAGCGACAATCACGTCGTGCTTTCCGATCCCAAGGTTTCGAAGCACCACGCGATCGTCCGTGCATCCGATGAAAGGATTGCGATCGAAGATCTCAGATCGACCAACGGGACCTACGTCAACGGGTCGCGACTGTTGACGCCGAGGGAAATCCGCGCTGCGGACGAGATCGCGATCGGGGACTATTCGCTTAGAGTTGACGGCGCCAGCTGCGCGGCGAAAGTCGTTGGGCAAACCACGCCGGCATCCGCGTCCATCCGGCGCAGTTCCGAGCCTTCATCGAGCGCCTCGGACGCGCTGCGCAAGCGTTGCGCGGACCTCCAAAAGTTGCTCCACGAGCGGCTGGTGGAGTCGCTCGATCTGCGCCGATTGGACCTCGAACGCCTCGCCGATACCGAGCTGCGCGAGCGAACCGAAAAGACGATTCGCCAACTGATGGCGCAGATGGAAGCGGAGGAGAAGCTCTCGCCGGAGATTGATCGAGAAAGCCTGCTTACCGATGTCATCAACGAAGCGCTCGGCCTTGGATCGCTAGAGACCTTGCTCGCCGATGACACCATCACCGAGATCATGGTGAACCACGCAGCGCAGATATACGTGGAGCGGCAAGGCAAGATCTCGCTCTCCGAGAAGACGTTCTCGTCCAACGCTGCAGTGCTGGGAGTGATCGAACGGATCGTTGCCCCGATCGGTCGGCGGATCGACGAGTCCAGCCCATTGGTAGATGCTCGGCTGAAGGATGGCAGTCGCGTCAACGCAATCATCCCTCCGCTGGCGTTGAAGGGACCGTGCATCACCATCCGGAAGTTCAAACGCGACGCCTTGGCCATCGGCGATCTGGTGCGGCACCAGACGCTCACGCGGCCAATGGCTCAATTCCTCGACGTCTGCGTGAAGTCGCGGAAGAACATCGTCATTTCCGGGGGAACCGGCTCCGGAAAAACGACGACCCTCAATATCCTCAGCGGCTTTATCCCAGAGCATGAGCGAATCGTCACCATCGAGGACGCAGCCGAGCTGCAGCTGCCGCAAGCGCACTGGGTGCAGCTTGAGTCCCGGCCAGCGAACCTCGAGGGCAAAGGCTCGATCGCCATTCGCGAGTTGGTCAAGAACGCGCTGCGCATGAGACCGGACCGGATCGTCGTGGGCGAGTGTCGATCGGGCGAGGCCTTGGACATGCTGCAGGCGATGAACACCGGGCACGACGGGTCGCTGACCACGCTTCACGCCAACAGCCCGCGGGACGCGCTCTCTCGGCTCGAGACGATGGTGCTGATGGCTGGAATGGACCTGCCGGTGAAGGCCATTCGCGAGCAGATCGCCTCGGCGGTTCAGATCATCGTTCAACAGACCCGACTTGCCGACGGAAGCCGAAAGATCTGCTTCATCAGCGAGATAGCCGGCATGGAGGTCGACGTCATCACCCTGCAGGACATTTTCTATTTCAAACAAGACGGCGTGGGCGAGGGAGGCAAGATCCGCGGCAGGTTCGTGGCCTCGGGATTCGTTCCCAAGTTCTACGACGAGCTGCAGCGCCGCGGCATTCCCGTCAACATGGACGTCTTCCGCGAGGAGTGATCGGCAGTGGCGCAGGGATCGAAGAACCGCCACCGCGCGAGTGCTCTGGTCGCGGCAGTCGGCGTCATCGCCGCAGGATTGGTTGCTGCAGCCAGAGCGCGCTGGCCGTCCCCCTCGACGGAGCCACCGAAGCAGCCCTCGAGCCTCGAGATCTCATCCGACCTAGAGGAACAGCTCAGCAAGTGCCGATTCTACAGCGCAGGCAGCACTGGAACGGAACCGGATTGGAACAAAGCAGAGACCGCCTGCAACGGGGCGCTCGATCGGGATCCAATCAATGAGGAAGCCAATCGGCTGCTCAAGCAAATCAAGCAGGAACAAAACGCCTCCGAGCTTTTCGCACGGGCAGATTCGGCGTCGCAGAGACTGGATGATTTGGGCGCGCTCGATCTGCTCACCCAGATTCCGGAGGCGAGCGTCTATTTCAAGAAGGCCCGGCCACAGGCGATGGAGTTGAAGAAACGCGTCAGAAAGAGGCTGGAGGTCGACTGTGCGGATCATCTTCGCGCCCGGCACTGGCAGCTCGCGCAAGTCACATGCGAGAAGTACATCGGACTGGCCTGCCAGGATTCAACAGCGGGCGAATGGGATGCGGGGGTTGGCTTCACGCCGACTAAGGATCGGCTCTATCGGCTGTTCCTGCACGCTCGCAGCAAGGTCAACTCGCGCGCCGGGCCCTGGCGGTGTCCAGAGAAGAAACTTCTCCGGGAATCGGGCGAGGCCTTGGAGGTTCAGCGGCGCGTTGACGGTGCGCTGATGCAGCGGTTTCCGGACGCGCGAATCGGCCGAGCGTTGGTGAGCTATTGGCAAGGCAACCTCCGCGAATCTCTCACCGCGCTGCAAAAAGTAGCTGCGGATCCCAAGCGAACGGATCTGCACTCGATTGCAGCGCAGCTGCGAAACCGGATTTGGCTCGTTCTGCAGTTTCTCAAGTCTGGCAATACCGCGTTGCAGGCGCGCGATCCCGAGCGGGCCGCCAAGCCCTTCCGGGCGGCGCTCGAGCACGATCGCGAAGTTCTTGGCCGCCTCGAAGAATCGCCGTCCTTCGTCGATCGCAGCATTCGTCGCGAGATGGGAAGTCACTGCTACCAGCGAGGCAAATATTGGGCGGACCGAGCAGATACGCGCCGCGCGTGCCGGATTTGGAGGCTTGGCTATGGCTTCTCCCCGGCCAACTTGGCCCTCCTCCAGGCGCTGAAGCATTGCACCGAGCGCGGAGGAGAGCTCCTCGACAGCGCCCGTCGCTGCGGCGAGCTGGCGATCGCCGCCGAGCTGTCCAGCGATGGGGATGGACTGGCGGAGAAGCTCGAGTCGAAAAGGGCGGCTCTCGGCTGCCCATGAAGCTAGGGTGTCGACTTGGAACGTCGTTGCACGTTAATCCTTCACTATGGTCGATACCGATTCCGGCGCTCCCGTCCTCACCCTGATCGACGCGTCCGGTTACATCTTTCGCGCCTACCACGCGATCCAGGCACTCTCCACGTCGAAGGGGGTCCCGACCAACGCAGTCTACGGCTTTACCCGGATGCTCTTGAAGACGCTTCGTGAACGCGAGCCTACCCACGTCGCCCTGGCGTTCGATAAAGAGAGCCGGCTCGGACGGCAGGCGATCGACGCAAACTACAAGGCGAACCGCGAGGGACCCCCGCCGGATCTCGTTCCTCAGTTCACGCTGATCCGCCGCGTCGTCGAGGCGCTCGATGTGCCGGTGCTCGAGTTCGAGGGATGGGAGGCGGACGACGTCATCGGCACTCTTGCCCATCAGGCTGAAGAGCAGGGCTTCCAGGTTTTGGTGGTGACCGGCGACAAGGATTTCATTCAAATCGTCGATGCAAGCGTAACGCTCTACGACCCGATGCAAGATAAGTGGACGAAGCCGGCGGACGTGCGCGAGCGGCTGGGGATTGAGCCCTCCCAGATGCGCGACTACCTCGCGCTGATCGGCGACCCGATCGACAACGTTCCAAAGGTTCCCGGGATCGGCCCCAAGACGGCGGTGGAGCTGCTGCAGCAGTTCAGAGACATCGAGACGCTCGTCGCGCGGCTCGACGAAATCAAGAAACCGAAAGTCCGCGAAGCGCTGGAGGCGAACAGCGAGCAGCTGAGGCGTGCCAAGTCGCTCGTGAGCTTCAAGCTCGACCTGCCGCTGGAAGTGAAAATCGAAGACCTTGCGCGGCGGCCGATCAAAGAATCGCAGGCCCGGGCTCTTTTCTCCGAGCTGGAGTTCTTCAAGCTTCTCCAGGAAATGCCGGCCCAGCAGCCGACGCCGCTGGCGATCTCTACGCGGGTGATCGCAGACCGCGCCGGTCTGCAGCAAATCGCCGAAACAGCGATCGCCGACAAGGCTCTGACCCTCATTCCGGCGTTCGAAGGCCTGCCTTATGCGGCCGAGCTCACTGGCCTGGGCATCGCCACCGAAGATGGCAGCAGCTACTACGTCCCGCTCCTGCACCGGTACATGGGCGTCTCGGAGCAGTTGCCGTTGGAAGTATTCAAAGAGGTGATGGGACCGGTTCTGGGCAATGGTTCGATCCTCAAGAGCGGCCATGACCTCAAGTCGCTAACGCTGGTGCTGGCAAGCATCGGGCTGCGCCTGTCTGGAGCTCACGGAGACATCGAGCTCCTTTCCTATCTGTTGAATCCATCGCGGCGGCAGCACGCGTTGGTAGACCTTGCCCGCGAGCGCCTGCGGATGGAGCTTCCGCCCGCCCCGACGCTGGGCGCGGCGCGCAAGAAGGGTCCGCTGCTCTGCGAGGTCCCGATTGAGCAATCGAGCGACTGCTATGGCGCTTCGGCCGAGGCGGCGCGCCGGCTGGCAGCGATCCTCTGGGTGGAGATCGAGCAAGCCGGGTTGTCCAAGCTCGCTCGGGAAATCGAGCTGCCGTTGATTCCCATTCTGGCGCAGATGGAGCGAAAGGGCGTCAAGGTCGACGTGGGCGTGCTTTCGAGCATTGCGCGGAAAGTGGACGTGGAGTGCTCGGCGCACTTGTTGGATATTTACCGGCTCTCTGGTCGCGAGTTCAACGTGAACTCCAGCGCGCAGTTGGGCGAGATACTCTATGAGCAGCTCCAGCTGCCAGTTCTGAGGCGCGGGAAGACCGGACCTTCGACCGACCAGGAGGTGCTGGAGAAGCTTTCCGAGCACCACTCCCTTCCCAAAGCGATCATCGACTATCGGATGCTCTCCAAGTTGAAGAGCACCTATCTGGACCCACTGCCGGCGCTGATCGCAGCCGATGGGCGGCTCCACACGTCGTTTCACCAAGCGGCGGCAGCCACCGGCCGGCTGTCGTCCTCCGACCCCAACCTCCAGAACATCCCGATCCGGAGCGAGCTCGGGCGCGAGATACGGCGAGCCATTGTGGCGGACCCGGGGCATCAGCTCGTGTCCGCTGATTACAGCCAAATCGAGCTGCGCATCCTGGCGCATATTGCCAACGACGAGGCGCTGATCGACGCCTTCAAGAATGATGAGGACGTTCACACGCGAACCGCGGCGGAGGTGTTCGGTGAGAGCCCCGAGCGGGTTACGCCGAATCAACGCCGGGCGGCAAAGGCAATCAACTTCGGAATTGCCTACGGATTGTCTCCGCACGGTCTTTCCACCCGGCTGGACATACCGACGGAAGAGGCAAAATCGATCATCGATCGATACTTCCAGCGATACGCTGGGATCCGCCGGTATCTGAATGACACGGTCGAAAAGGCGCGCCGGACGGGCTACGTCGAAACGCTCTTTGGCCGGCGGCGCTTCATGCCTGACTTGCATTCGCGAAACCGCAACGCTGCGCAGGCCGCAGAGCGAGCGGCGATCAACATGCCAATCCAAGGGACCGCCGCGGACTTGATCAAGCTGGCAATGATTCGCATCGACGAGGCGATCGCCTCGCGGGGGCTGCGCGCCCAAATGTTGCTGCAGGTGCACGACGAGTTGCTGTTCGAGGCACCTGAACTTGAGATCGAGGCCTTGAAAGACCTGGTTCAAACGCTGATGTCGACGGTCACGACTCTGAAAGTACCCTTGAAGGTGGAAATTGGCTCGGGGATGACTTGGGCAGACGCGCACTGATGCGCGTCGTGGCGCTTTACGAGCTCGACTTCTTCGAACTCGTTCCTCCATCGCCGCCGATTTCCACATTGTCGTTTGACGCTGAGAGATCCCAGATCTCCGCGGAGGCGTTCTCCTCGGTGCGCACGGCGAGGCGAGCGAGCGCCTCTGCTTCCGCCAATTCCGCTGCGGCCATTTCGCGGCGCCGCCTCAGTCGCCGCGCGCGAAGACGCAGAGAAGCGGCGATGCAGACGCAGGCGAGCAGCGCCCAGAGGGTCGAGCTGTTCGCCACGATCGGCAGCCAGGAGTAGCGAGAGGGCAGCTGAGCACGCCACGCCATTTCCTCGAACCAGATCGACGCCTTGAAGGTTCTCGCGAACGCGGTCTCAAAGGGCCGCCCAGCCACAACACCATCGATGAGCTCGCCCAGGGCCGCCGTCCCGTGCCGCTCCACCAGGAATGCAACGAAGGAGACGCTCTGCGCGTATGCGATTTCGACATCCGACGGCTGCTCGGGCCAGCGGTCTTTCAAATCTTGAAACGAAAAGATCCGGTCTTGCTGCACGGCCTGAAACAGGGCGGCGTACTGAGAGATGGAGGACCGCTGGCCGGTAAGGAACATCGCCAAACCGTCGTGGAACCAGTGCGGCCAGTCGCCCCCGAGCTGACCCAATGCCACGTGCAGAAACTCGTGGCGCAGAGTCGCATCGCCATCCGAGTCAGTCAGGGAGCGCGCCTCGAGAACGATGATGTTCTCGGCGGGATAGCTGTACGCTCGATTCCAGTCGGCGGGCTTGTCGCCCGGGATGGCGAGATCGGCAAACTCCTGGCGTCCAAGGCCGACGCGAATTTCCGTCCTGCCCGGCCAATCCCGTCCCAGCACGCGCCTGAAGTAATCGCGACTGGTCTCCACCTCGGCTGCCAGCTTTCGCGCCGCGCCCTTCGCGTTGGCGGTGTAGATGATGCGAAAGCGCGGGGTATCGATTGCCCCGGCAATCAGAGAGGGCCTGACGATTGCCGCCGTCGGGTTGGCGATCGGCGTCACCGAGACCGACTCTCGACCCGCCGAGCTCTCAACCGGAGACACCCCTGGCAACAGCAGAGCAGGTCCCGCGAGAGCAAAGGTCAAGATAAGAGCCCGCATCCGAACAGCCTCGCCCCACAATATTCACGCGGACCCTCTGGATGCCAGACAAGAATCCAGTGAAACGTAAACCACGAGAATCTATCCAACGAAGTGCGTTTGACTCGCGGCCAATGACCGGACCGAGGAGCGATCGCCCGGGCACCGGTCAACATTCGAAGTCGCCAGTCCGCGGAAGCTCAAAGGCAAGCGGGACGGATTAGTGACGCTACGAGCTCCCCGCCTTCTTCGGCGCGAGGAACGACACGTTGTTGTCGATCCTTTCCCAATCGCCTTCTGCAAAGTTGGATTGACGAAAGGCCTCCAACAACTTGCTGTGCGCGTCGATGATGCCGCGCACCTGCGATTCGAATTGGACGCGCTGGCGCTTGAGCTCGTTGATGTCTTCTACGACCTGAACCAGCTTCTGATGCGCGCTCTGGACGATTTTCTCGGCTTGATGCTCGGCCTGGGTGAGAAGGAATTCAGCTTCCTTCTTCGCGCTCGATTTGATGTCCTCTGAGAGCCTCTGCGCTGTCACCAACGTCTCCTGCAAAGCGCGTTCCCGTTCGAGGTGCTGGTCCAGCATTAGTTGGACGCGGCCGAGCTCGTCCTTCAAGTCGGCGTTGGCTCTCGCCAGTTCTTCGAACTCCGAAGCGACGAGCTCGAGGAAGCTTTCGACGTCGGGTTTCCTGAACCCGCTGAAAGCTGACTCGAAGCGCTTTTGCTGAATATCCAGGGGAGTGATCTTCACCTGGCAAGTATACGAGAACGCACAGTCGAAGGGGCGTGGGCGGAAATTTTGCCCTCTGCGCTGAGAAGACTACAAGGGTTGTAGCGTATGCGACATCCGAATGCTTCAAGGAAGCCCTTGGCAGGTGAACCCCAAGAGTCGGCTGCAGAGCCGATCGCCGTGGAGTGCACCCACTGCCGGGTAGCGATGAGCGAACACTCCGGCAACGACAGCAGGGTTCGGTATTTTTGCTGCCCCTCGTGCAGGCGCTGGTTCTCCAGCATGTATGCAGAGATCTTCAGAGCGGACGCAAAGGTACGGTTGTTGGGTGGAAAGCCGGTGGATCACGAGGATGGCAACTTCGCGGCGGTGAAGAGAAGGCTGGAGGTGTGGCTGGCTCAGCTGGATAGCCAGGATCCTTATCGGGTGCTGGGGATGTCGCCGAACGACTCGGTGGAAAACATCAAGACTCGGTACCGGCAGCTGGCCCTCGAGCGACATCCAGACCGAGGCGGCTCCGTCGAGGGCATGAGGGAGCTGAATCTCGCATATGGGCGAATCGCGAGCCGCGCAGCTCAGCGTCGACCCGATTTCGAAGCCGAGGATTCGACCTCGTCGGCTCGGCCGGTAAGGGACAGATAAGTCCAGAAAGCACCCGCCAGCAGCAGGCCGAGAGCTATCTTCACCGGGCCTGGGAAGAGATTGCCGGGGCTGATGAAGCCTTCGATTACGCCGGTGAAGGCCAGGAACGGCGCGCACCCCAGCACGAGCTTGACCGCCTGGGTTCCTCGCCTCTTCAAGTACTGGCGCCGCGGCAAATCGCCCGGGTCGATCACTGCTTGTCCCACCATCAGACCCGCGCCGCCCGCAATTACAATCACCGACAGCTCCATCGGTCCGTGGCCGCCAATAAAAGAGAGCAGCGGCATCGCCATGTGCTCTCGAGCGCAAAGGGCGATGATCGCCCCGATCTGAATCCCATTGTTGACGAGCGTGAAGATCGTCCCCGCGCCGGCGAGGATGCCGGAGGCAAACGCGAAGATGGTCACCGTCAAATTGTTGGTTGCAATCGCCGACGCGACGAGATTGGCAGGCGCAATGGAGAGGATATCGTCCGTCCACATTCGCCTCTCGGCGATGGACTGTCGCATCCGAGCGGGTACGAGCAGCTCGGCTCCCCCAGGTTGAACAAGGACTACCGATGCCCCGAGCGCCAACCCCAGCAGGAAAATCATCGCGCTGCTCGCGACAAATCTCTTTTCGGCGCGAAAGACGCCGGGAAATCCATTCTCGTAGAATTTTCGCACTGCCGTCCAGTGCTGTCGCGGCGGCTGGTAAATGCTGCCGTACGCGGAGCCGCACAGTTGGTTGAGGAAGCGATGGGCATCCGTTCCTGGGAAGAACGATTGCGCGTAGGCGAGGTCGCCCGTCGCTCGCCGGTAGAGGGAATCCAAGCGCTTGAGCTGGCCGAGCTCGAGTGCCCCGGAGCGTTGCTGCGCCAACAGCTGCTGCAGCTTCTCCCAGTCGCCTTTGCGCCTGGCCACGAATGCGCCCAATGACTCCATCAACTCATGCTCGGGGCTGGGCCCGCGCCCTCAAAAATGCTTCCGCGCTTTGCCGGGATGCCAACAGCGCTCGGTACTCGTGATCCGATAAGAATCGCCCGTACCTTTTGACCAATGCCGCGGTCAGCCTGTCGCGCGATTCGACCGTCAGCTCTTGTACACGGCTGAGGAAGGTGAGGATCAGCTCGACGTCGGCGGGCGACAGTTGCTCGGCGGCTGCCGGGATAGGGGTGCTGGTACCGTCAGCTGGAGCGCGCTCGTACTTATCGAGCTCTATTCGCTCTTCGCGGATCAGCAGCGTGCCTGCCAGCAAATCCCCAAGGCGTCGATTTTCGCGAGAAAGAAGCATCGCCAGCAGACCCGCCGCATAGAAAAACGGCAAAAAGTCGACGATGCGGCAAAGATTGCGAACGGAGCTTTGCAGCACGCCAACCGGGGATCCGTCGTCGCTCACCACTCGGATGCTCAACAGCCGCTTGCCGGGCGTTTGCCCCCGCCCAATAACCTCGCAGAGCGTCCAATAGAGCCACTGGGTCGCGAACGCTCCGATGATTGCCAGCGTCTTTCCCACGCCCGATAGACCGAGGAACGCCCCTACGAAGTCCGACAGGACGAGCGAGAACAGGAAATAGGCGCTCACCCAAAAAAGGAAGAGCAACAGCGCGTCCACCAAGTAGGCGATGGACCGAAATCCGATCCCCGCGACTGGCAAAACCAGTGAGACCCGCTCGGGGATGGCGACGTCGAGCCTGGGCGACCACGCGCTCAAAGTACTTGTCTCCGGGTGCTTGCCCACCGCTGGGCGCGACGGACTCGAGATTATAGAGTGGCGCCGCTTAGCGAGCACGCTCTGCGGTCGAATGCGCCAGGTGGCTACCCCCGGGCGCGCGCGTACGGCGTCAGGTCATTGAAGCCGAAGCGCATGACCCTCCGCGTCATTGCACGAGTGAACTGGTCCGACGCATGGATGGCAAGTCGGTCCGCGATGTTCAAGGCTGCCAGCGCCGGTCCTTCTGCTTGGGCGGCCGGATCAGTCGGGTGCGCGACACTGTCCTGCGCCAAAGCGCCTACCGGCTGCGCTGAGGTCAACTGTTGAGAGGGTGCGCCCTCGAGTACACTGAGGGCATGCTCTCCGAGGAGTACGGATTGCACCGGGTCGTGCAGGAGGAGGGCGTGCTGCCGCAGCAAGCGCAGCAGCTCGACCCCTCACTTCCACTGCGCGATACCGAGTTGTTGGTCGAGGTCGACAGCTTGAACATCGACGCGGCGTCATTCGCGCAGATCTGGACGCAGTCCGATGGCGACCCGCGCAAGGCAGCGCGGATTATTGAGTTGATCATCCGGGCCCGCGGCAAGATGCACAACCCGGTCACCAATTCGGGCGGCATGCTGATCGGTCGGGTGAAAAAGATCGGCTCTCGGCACCCCGCGCTGTCGAGGCTCTCTCCGGGCGACCGCATCGCAACGTTGGTCAGCCTGTCCTTGACCCCGTTGTCTCTGGAGGAGATCAAAGCGATCGATCCCCTCACGGCTCGGGTCGACATTCGCGGCTGCGCGATCCTCTTTGCGACCGGCATCTACGCCAAGTTGCCAGTGGATTTGCCCCCTGCCGTGGCCCTCGCCGCACTGGACGTATGCGGCGCCCCTGCGCAGGTTGCCAGATACGCCAAGCCCGGAATGCGTGTCGCGGTGATTGGCGCAGGCAAAAGCGGAGCTCTCTGTCTGGCCCAGGCAAGGCGATCGCTGGGCGACACCGGGCAGCTGATCGCGCTGGATGTCTCCGCTGCATCGCTTGAGAGCCTAACGGCGCTCGGCTTGTGCGACGTGGGGATCGCGGTCGATGCCACTCATCCGGTGGAGCTAATGCAAAAGATCGCCGAGGCAACCCGCGGTGCGCTCTGCGATCTGGTGGTGAACTGCGCCTCAGCTCCGAATACGGAGATGGCCACCGTGCTCGGCGTGCGAGCTGGCGGCGTGGCTCTATTCTTCTCGATGGCCACCCGCTTTACCGCCGCCACTCTCGGCGCCGAGGGCGTGGCCAAGGACGTCACGCTGCTGATGGGGAACGGATACGTGCCGGGCCATGCGGAGCTGACGCTGGACCTGCTGCGCACCGACGCGCGCCTTCGAAAGCTATTCGAAGATCGCTACCACCCCTCAGCGCAAGCGCCTCTTCCTCCACCGCTCGCTTCTGGAGGACATTGATGGCTGGCCCATTCGTGGATGACTCGCAGATCGAGCGCGCGCGCAGTCTCGCGAGCGAGACGACTCGACCGGTGCTCGAGCTCATCCGTCGCCACACCACCGTGTCCATCGAGCGAACGGTTCTGCGATTGTTGGGCATCTCCGGCGCAGGTTCCCGCGGGGTACCGTTGGCCAATCTGATGGTTGAACGACTGCGCGCGGCAGGAGTCCTCAACAGAGGCGCCGCGTATTGGTACGGTCGGGCGCTGCACCTCGGAGCGAAAAGCCCGCTCGAGGTAGTGGAGCGCCTGACGAACGCGCCCCTCCCGCCGCAGACCCTCCCTTCGCCAGAGCTCGATGCGAAGCTGCGCGAGGAAGTTCGCCGCGAAACGCGGGCGGCGGTCGAGGATCTGCGTCGTCGAGTCCGGGCGCGGGAAGATCTTCGACGCGAGCTTGGGATGCCTAAGCCGCCTCATAAGTACGTTATCGTCGCCACCGGCAACATCCACGACGACGTGGATCAAGCCCAGGCGGCCGCTCAAGCGGGAGCGGACGTGATCGCAGTCATCCGCTCGACTGCGCAATCCCTGCTCGATTACGTGCCACACGGAGCAACGACCGAGGGCTATGGAGGGACCTACGCGACGCAGGAGAACTTCCGCATCATGCGGGAGGCCCTCGACCGCGAATCCCGCAAGCTCGGCCGCTACATCCAGCTGACCAATTACTCCTCCGGACTTTGCATGGCCGAAATCGCCTTCTGCGCTGCGTTCGAGCGGCTGGACATGCTTCTCAACGACGCGATGTACGGGATTCTCTTCCGCGACATCAACATGCGCCGAACCTTCATCGATCAATATTTCTCCCGGCGGATCTGCGCGCTTTCTGGAATCATCATCAATACCGGAGAGGACAACTACATCACTACAGCCGACGCATACGAGAGCGCGCACACGGTCATCGCCAGCCAATTCATCAATGAGTCGTTCGCAAAGGCCGCCGGTCTTCAGGACTGGCAACTCGGCCTCGGTCACTCTTACGAAATCGATCCGGCGCGCCCGGAAACGCTGTTGCTCGAGCTTTCGCAAGCGATGTTGGTGCGCCGATGCTTTCCAAACGCGCCGCTGAAGTACATGCCTCCGACCAAGCACAAGCAGACCGACATCTTCTTCTCCCACGCCTACGATGTGATGGCCGACCTGGTCGCTATCTGGACCAGGCAGGGAATCCAGCTGTTGGGCATGATGACCGAGGCGATGCACACGCCCCTGCTCGCTGACCGCTACGTGGCCCTGAAGGCGGCGAGCTATGTTCACCAAGCCGCGCGGGGGATCGACGAAGAATTCGAGGTGCGCGGTGACGGAAGAATCAGCGCGCGCGCCCGCGCCGTCTTCGCCGCGGCGATCGAGTTGCTCGAGGAATGTCGAGCCGACGGCCTGGTCGCCGCCATCTCCAAGGGACGGTTTGGCGACGTGAAGCGCGACGAGCTGGGAGGGAAAGGGCTGGAAGGAGTGCTCGAAAAATCGCCGGACTATTTCAATCCGCTGCTGGAGATTCTGGAGGCAATCTAATGCCCAGTGCGGCGCGACAGATCATCCGCCCCTACGGCGATCGCCGCGACGACGGCGTGGTTCAGCTGTCTTTCACTTTCCCAGTTCCGCTCTCGGAAAAGGCGAAGGAGGCGGCGGCGGAGTTCGTTCGGAAGATGGGCTTCTCCGACGTCAAGGTTGCCGCTGCGGAGGCCGCCGCCGACAACTACACCTTCTTCATCGTCTACGCGAAAAGCGCGGTGCAGGTGGACTACGCGGAGGTCCACGTCCCCGAGCTGCTCGCTCGCAAGCTCGACTACGACGAGCTGAACCAGGTGATCGACGAGGAGATCGGGCGGCGGGTGATCATCTTCGGCGCCTGTACGGGAACGGATACTCACACGGTCGGCATCGACGCGATACTCAACATGAAAGGGTATGCCGGGGACTACGGGCTGGAACGCTATCCCGGGTTCGAGGTTTACAATTTGGGAAGTCAAGTGCCCAACGCGGAGCTGATCCGGCTGGCGATGCAGAAGAGCGCCGATGCAATCCTGGTGAGCCAGGTGGTCACCCAACGGGATGTCCACAAAGAGAACGCGCGCCAATTCATCGAGGCAGCGAAGGAGTCGCGCATCCACGGGCGGACGATGCTTTTGCTGGGAGGACCGAGGGTGGACCACCGCCTGGCGCTCGAGCTTGGATTCGATGCCGGGTTTGGCCCAGGAACGAAGCCCTCCGACGTCGCCAACTTTATCGTCCACTCATTGCTGAAGAGGATGGGCAAGGAGCCCAAAGAGCTTCATTTCCAAGGAGAGCCGCATTGAGCGCAAAAGCGATGCTGCGGCTGCGATTGGGCAGCCAAGATGCCCATTACGGCGGCCAGCTGGTAGACGGTGCTCGCGTCCTTGCACTCTTCGGCGACCTCGCGACCGAGCTTCTCATCCGCCACGACGGGGACGAGGGCCTGTTTCGCGCGTACGAGAGCGTCGAGTTTCTCGCCCCGACGCACGCGGGCGACTTTCTGGAGATCGAAGGCGAGATCCTCCACGTGGGCAGCACCAGCAGAAAGATGCGGTTCGAAGCGCGGAAAGTCATTCGCCCCTTGCCGGAGCTCTCGGCCAGCGCCGCCGAGGTCCTCGCGGTTCCCGTCGTGGTGTGCCGCGCAGTCGGAACCTGCGTTGTTCCCAAAGACAGACAGAGGTCGAAAGCGTGACACCGCCGATGATCATCACCGCGGCCCTGGTGGGCGCCGAGACGACCCGCGAACAGACGCCGTTTCTTCCGATTGCCGCCGAAGAAATAGGGGAAGCGGCCGCGCGGTGTCGAGACGCAGGGGCGGCAATGGTCCATCTGCACGTTCGCAATCCCGACGGCACGCCGTCGCAGGCGCACGAGCTGTTTGCCGCTGCGATCCGGGAAATTCGCCGCCGCTGCGATGTGATTATCCAGACGTCCACCGGAGGCGCAGTCGGAATGGGCGTGGATGAGCGCTGTGGACCGCTGAAGCTCACCGGCTTCGAGAAGCCGGACATGGCGACGCTGACCACGGGCACGATGAACTTTGGCGATGAGGTGTTCTGGAATCCGCGCCCGCTCGTTCGCGACATCGCCCGGAGGATCCGGGCGGCGGGCATCCGGCCGGAGATCGAGTGCTTCGACGCCGGAATGGTGGACGAGGCGCGATACCTCGCCAAGGAGGGACTGATCGAGCTTCCCGCGCACTTCGATTTCGTCCTCGGTGTTCCGGGGGGCTTGGCCGCCCGCGAAGAAGCTCTCGACTTCTTGATCGCCTCGCTGCCCGAGGGATGCACATGGACCGTTGCGGCGATGGCGCGGCATCAGCTCCCCTTCGCCGAGCTTGCGGCAGCGAAGGGTGGCAATGCGCGGGTCGGCCTGGAGGACAACATCTACCTTTCCAAGGGAGTGCTTGCGAAAGGAAACCACGAGCTGGTGGCAGAGGCGGCGAGGCTCGCCCGAGCGAAAGGAAGGGAGCTCGCCACGCCGCAGGTGGCGCGATCACTGCTTCGGCTGTGAGCGCGCCGCGCCGGCAATTGAGGTGGAATCCGCTGGGGCAAATCTGGGTGCCTCCAGCGGAAGACCCGTAACTTGCGCGGCTCGCAGGGCGAGTTGTCGCAGCTGGCCGCTATGTGGCTCTCCTTCCGCGACGGCGAGGCGGCGCCCATCGCGGTGAACTGCGACCAGAAGGAGGTCGACGCCTAAAGAACGGACGTTGGGGTCAATTCCGAGCCTGCCCAGGTCGGCGACGAGGAGGGAAGTGACCCGCGGAGATCCGAGCGAGCGTCTTCGCCCAATGCGGATGAATTCGCGCGTCGCCTCGACGCGGTCGAACTGCCGGTGGCCCAAAGCATAACCGATTGGAGTGAACGCGGCGCCGGCCAAGGCGCCTACGACCGCGGCAACCTGCGTCCACTTCCAAGCGATGAGGCCGCCGAGCGACGACGCGAACAGCGTTGACAGGAC